>ERZ1370068.5228-contig-4259_pt1 | contig 86255 bp, 92 predicted proteins | sample MGYA00561227_ERZ1370068 | MGnify/ENA primary metagenome ERZ1370068 (study PRJEB38410, sample SAMEA6850437) | metagenome | study: Metagenomic assessment of the ecological functions of the soil: analysis of the soil microbiota associated with the...
AGGTTACGTGTCGTTCGATGCTCGCGCAATTCAGCCTTGTTCGTCGGGCGCCCGGGCGTCTAAATCAGCCTCGTCAGGTCGGCTTGCCAGAGACGTCGCGGGACGTCTCGCTCTAGCAGTTCGGCGGCATCGGGTTCGGAGAAGGCGATGGCGCTCGTTCCGATGCGGGAGAAGATGCGCGTCGAGCTCCGGGAAGCTCCTGGAGGAGGGTGTTCTCGCCGCCGATGTCGGTCTGCATCGACGCCTCGAGCGTCTCATGCCGACCGGCTTCGTACAGCATCGCGGTGATCGATCCTTCGTCGAGCTTCGGCGGACGACCTCGGCCCCGGAGTCGGCCCAGGACGATCACGAACGAGTCCGGCGAAGATCAACACTGCGGGCCCCGAGGACGACCATCCAGCCCGGAGCCTGAGAAACGCGCGGCGTGCAGCGCGGGCGCGTAGGCTCGCCTGCACGGAGGCGATTCGCGAGCGCCGTCGCCCTCAGCGGATCGTGCCCGCCGGAGCAGAAATCCGCAGCGACACGGGCATGAGCGTGAGGGCGATGAAGCAGCGCGCCGGCGAAGCGCGAGCATCACGGTGCGATCTGCCATCGGGGTGGAATTCATCTTCCCCTCGATGGCCGGTGAGCGCGAGGATCGGGGATGTAAACGACAGTGATGATCGAGCACACCGCAGAACATCGGCGTAGCCGACTTGCTTGCTCGCGCGAGCGACACGCGCGAGTGCGCTCCTTCGTCGCTGAGCGGGCGGCCGAGCTGCGTGCTGCCGCTGCCCGAGCTGCCGCACGATGATTCTTCGACGATCACCACGCGCGCCATCGATGATGCAGGCCGAAATCAATCGCGCCCGAGGCTCATCAGGTTGCCGGAGACGCCGCCGCGCAGCATGCCGATCAGCGCGAAGAGGAACGAGAGCGGGATCGCAGTCGCGACGATGAGCGCGGCGCGCCAGTTGCCCATGAGCAGCGAGCAACAACACGACGACGAGCGCGGCGCCCTCGAACGAGATTCTTCTTGACCGTGCCGATGGTGCGATCGATGAGCAGCGAGCGGTCGTACTGGATTGGACGATCTCGACGCCCTCCGGCAGCTTCGTCTGGATCTCCGCGATCCGCGCCTTCACGCGCTCCGCCGACCTCACGGCTGTTCTGGCCCGCGAGCATCATGGTCGTGCCGATCACCGTTTCGTGGCCGTTCAGCGTCGCCGCGCCGGTGCGGAACTTCGTTCCGACCTTCACTTCCGGCGACGTCCTTGCACGAGCAACGGCTTCACGCCCGCGCCGAATTTCAGCGGCAAGCTCTGCGATGTCCTCGAGCGCTGGCGCACGCGGCTGACGGCGCGGAATGGTGAGTTGCTGGCCGCCCCGGCTGATGATGCCGCCGCCCGCGTTCTGGACGTTCTGCGCGACGAGTCTCGGCGAGTTCGCTGAACGTCATGCCGACGTCCTCGAGCGCCTCCGGCTTGGGCTGGATGACGTACTGCTTCTCGTACCCGCCGCGTCCCGTTGATCTCCGCTGATGCCGGGAACGGCGAGCAGCGGCGATGGTGTATTCCTGGATCTCGCTGAGCTCGACAGAGTTGCGTCCAGCTCGCTCGGCCGGCTTGCACAATTGCCGCGCATCGCGTACTGCACGTTGTAGTAGAAAGATTTCGCCGAGACCGGTGCTGATCGGGCGCGAGCTTCGGCGACGGCGCCCGGCGGCAATTGCTCGCACGCGCATTCTGCAAGCCGCTCCGCGACGAGCTGCCGCGCGCGATAGATGTCGGTGCCGTCGGCGAATTGCAGCGTGACCTGCGACAGAGGCCGAACTTCGGTGAGCGAGCGCATCTCCTCAGACTGCCCGGCAGCCCGGCCGAGCTCGACCTCGATCGGGCCGGGTAACGAGCTTTTCCGACTCCTCCGCGGCGAGCGCCGGGACCTCGGTATTCACCTGCACCTGCACGCCGGTGATGTCTGGCACGGCGTCGATCGGGCAGGTGCCAAGCGCTGACCAGAGGCCCGGCGCCGGGCAAGCCGGCAGCCGCGGCCAGCAGCACGAGGGCGCGGTTGCGGAGCGCGAGCTCGAGGATGACGTGCCGGTCGGCTGCGGGCAGGCTACGAGCGGGGCGACACAGCTCGCGGACGCGCAGCGTCCTCGGCGGTCGCTCTTGGCCGTCGCCGGCGTCGCTGCCGAGATCGTGAGTCCACGCCGGTGAGACGCTCGAGTTGCCGGCGAGCGTCAGCGAGCGCGTCGGCATGGCGCTGGCCAGCGCGTCGGCGGCGTCGAGATACTGCGTCTGCAACTCGGTGTAGGGTGGCGATGGGGAGGGCCCCGAGACGATGAGTCAGCTCGTCACGGCCGACCCGCGCGCAGCGTCGCGGAACTTCTGACCAGCGCGTCGGGCGGCCATTTGCCGATCTCGGCGGAGGAAGGTGTCGTAGGCGTTCCGCGGCGGCGGCGATCCTGCGCTCGACCTCGGCGGAGGGCGACGGTGAGCGCGACGGCTTGTGCCTGGCGCGCCCTCGCGGCTCTCGACGTCGCCGGCGTTCTGGTTCCAGCACCGGCAGGGGAACGGTGACGCCGGAGTCCATACCGCCGCTCGCGATCGCCTCCTTCTCGCCTCGGAGACGTAGGGCGCGACCGTGACGGCCGGCCAGCGTTCGTTGCGGGCCGAGCCGCACGCGCAGCCCTTGCTGCTCGAGCTCGGCGACGCGGGTCCGGATGTCGAAGTCTGCGCTCGCGGGCGGCGGCGAGCAGCGTTCCGGCGGCTCAGGGCGGGCGTGCGGTCACCGGGAGGCTCGGTGCGACGCGATGTCGATCGGTGTGGCGACCGGCAGCCCGCGTGATGCATTGGTTCAACTCGTACTGCGCGCGTCGCGCGCGGCGATCGCGGCCTCGGCTGGAGCGGCGGTTCAGCGCGAAGGCTGCATCCGCTTCGATGATGCGCGTCTCCGGCAAGGGCGTGACGCCGGCGACGTCGCCGCGCTGCAGGGGACGGCGAGCAGATGCTGAAGCCGCTTCGACGACCTCGGCCGGCCGCCTCCGCGCTGCCGCTGCGCGGCGAGCAGCCGAGTAGGCGAGGGCGCGGGCCCGCATCGCGAGCGCGGCGCGAAACTGCCCGGAGCCCGAGCTCGGCCATCTGACCCGACGGTTCGCGATCGCCTTTCGCAGCCCCAGACGTCCGGGAATCGAACGTCTGCGAAAGCGAAACGGACCAGATCGGCCGTCACCGATGCCGTTCCCGCCGGGTATGGTCGCACTCATTGGTGGCTGGAGCTTCGCCGCCTTCAGCCTTAATCGCCCGACGCCTTGTCACGTTGCGCCATCGCCGCGCCGCGGCGATTTCGGCCTGGCAGAACTGGACTTCAGGATTGCGCGCGACGGTGTCGGCCACCAGTGCGTCGGAGCGTCACCGGCTCCGGCCGCTCGGACCGAGGTCGCCACTCGCGAGCAGGAAGCCAGCAGGGTGAATAACGTGCCCTGACGACACGCGAGGAAGCCGCTGAGCCGTGAGGACGCCGTTCGCCGTTTGGCGAATGCTCCCGCAATGCTTGCGTTTGGTTCGTGGAAAAGACGCGCAGCGTTGACGACTGGCGCTGACCGATCGGGAAGCAGCCAGAGACAGGCCGTGGGCCGTCTCAGATGCGCAGAACGCAGAGCGGAGGGTGGCGTGGGAGGACCTGATCTGAATGCGCCACACGGCAATCACCGGTGCGTGGACGTTCGCAGAGCCGATATAACGGTCGCGGGAACGACCGCGGGCGTCCACACATCGAAGGCGCCGAGGAGCGGTCGTGGGTAATCAGGATCCGGCGCGGAAAAGGCGCTACGACGTGATCCGGCGCCAGAGGATGCGAATGGGTCGCTGCTGGGACGTGAGCGACGTCGCCGTCGCGAGGGGCGACTGCGTGACACCTGACACTGTCGTGCTCCAGCACGATTGTCATCCGACCTGCCGCCGTGAAGCGAGACGTGAGGTGCCATGGCGAAGACTGGACGAAGTTACGCCGACGTGATGCTCGGCTCGCCATCAGCGGCAAGAGCAACACTGAGAGGTCCTTCAGATTGCGCACCGTCGGGCCGATTAGCTCAACAGGTTTGTCAACGGTGAGACTGCTCTCAGTTCCGTGGACTCGTTCGCGATATGCAGGTCCGAACGCGATTGGTCATACCGTAAGCGTCGTGAGCTGCATTGCGCACTCAACAACTTGCACGCTCCCGAGGATCGCGACACTGATAAGAACCCTTGTTCTCACCCCAACCTGGATGACAAATACCGCTTCGAGGCGGTCACGGTCAGCGTTTGGTTTGAGGCTGGCCTTTGACCAGGATTAATCTGACCTGCCGCTTAAACGCGGCGGTCCCAAGCTTGCGCTCTAGTTCAACCGATCGAGCGCCAGAGCGCGGCATCCTCGGCGTCGCCGTCTCCGTCGCCGAGGAGATCGACGCCCGTCCGCGCGAAACCGACGCGCCGCCGCGCCGGGACGCGGATCGCGCTGTCGCCGAGCGCCCACGCCGCATGGTCGACGAGCAGCGCCAACGCGAGCGTCCGCCCGAGCGTGAGCGCGAAGCGCTGCGCCCCGCCTCGACGGTGCGCACCACCGCGCCGGCTCGCCGCGGCGATCCAGTCCTCGGCGTGCTCCATGGCGGCGAGCGCCGCTGCGCGGGCGCCCGCAGCGTCGCCTCGCTCATGCGCCGACTCGGCACGGCGACGCACCTCGCGCGGCGAACACGGCAACGCCTCGGCGCGCGCGATGGCGCGCGAGGGCATCGAGGGCCAGCACGTTGGTCGTGCCCTCCCAGATCGACAGCACCTGCGGCGTCGCGGAGAAGCTCGGGAGGCCGGTGTCCTCGACGTAGCCGGCACCGCCGAACGCCTCGAGGGTCTCGCTCGCGCCGGCGACGGCCTGGCGCGCCGTCGTGAGCTTGGCGAGCGGCTGCAGGAGGCGCAGCAAAGCGCCTCCTCCTCGCTGATGACGCCGGTCTCCTCGCGGCCGAGGAGCGCCACGCCGTGGAACGCGATGGAAGGCCGCTTCGTGCTCCGCCTGCATGCCGGCGAGCGTGTCCGACGTGGAGGGGCTTCTTCGGCGAGCGTCGCGCCGAACGCCACCCGCCGGTCCGGCGTAGTCGCGCGCGAGCGCGATCCCGCGCCGCAGGCTCGCGACCGAGCAGACCGCGTTCCACGTGCGGGTGATGTTGAGCATCGGGGTGATGTTGCGGGATGCCGTCGGTGAGGCCGGCGACCGGGATCGCGAAGCGTCCCGGCGAGCGTCGAGCTCGGCGGTCGGCACCATGCGCGTCCCGAGCTTGTCCTTCAGGCGATTCACCTGGATGCCGTTCAGGCGGCCGTCGGCGTCGCGAGTCTCGACCAGGAAGAGCGCCAGCCCGCGGCCGCCGGGACCGGCGCCCTCGGACGCGCGAGCGTGAGGGCGACGTCGGCGGTGATGGCGGAAGTGAACCACTTGGTGCCGGTAGAGCCGCCATCCTTCCGGCGCTCTCGCACGCGCGACCGTCTCCGAGAGCCCGACGCTCGGAGCCGCCGGTCCGCTCGGTCATCCACTGGCCCGACGTCCACGCCCGCCTCGGGCATCGCGGGACGCGAGCATCGCGACACGACGCGGTCGCGCAGCTCGGGCGCGGCCGCTGACCTCGAGGGTGCGCGCGCAGCCGTCCGTCATCGCGAGCGGGCACGTGTAGACCTTGGCGGACGGTCGAAGAGATAGACGAGCGCGAACTGGTGGAGACGAGAGTACTCGCCCGACTGCCCGCTCGTAGCCGGTCGCGATCAGACCCTCCTCGACGGCGGCCCGGGCGAAGAGCTTCCACGCCTCCGGCACCACGATCTCGTCGATGCGGTTCCCCACGCGATCCCACTGCACGAGCTTCGGCTCCTCGCCGTACGACGCGGCCGTGCTGGCGGCGCCGAGGTCGCTGACCGCCCGCGCGCCCATGCGCGCGAGCGACGGCGTGATCGCGGCGAGCACGTCGCCGGGCACGCGCCGGCGCGAGAAAGCTCTGCAGCACGCGGTCGTCGTCGAACTGATTCCCGAGCACGGCGGGGTCTGAGAACGCGACAGGAACCCTCCGAGAGCCCCGAGAGTACGCCCTCGCCCCGGCCTGTCGACCGCACCGCTGCGCGCGACTGCGCTACGCGCGCCGCCGCGCGGTTACGCCGGACGCAGCTCCAGCAGCTGGTCCTCGATCACCGGAATCAGGTCGGTGATCGTCGAGTCCTCGTAGCGGCCCGGACGTGACCTGCTCGATGGTCCGGCACCTGGCGACTCGGGCACCACGTGGTTGACGTAGAACGAGCCCTGCGCGTCCGCCGCTGCCGGGCAGGATCACGACGAACATGTTCTGCAGCTGGCCGGTCAAGATGAGGCCGTCGAGCAGCAGGCGCGAGGCGCTCGTAGTCCTCGGTCTGCTGGCCGTAGCCGACCAGGAAGTACGCGACCGGGAACTGCCGGTCGGTGCGATGGAACGCGGGCGGGCGGTAGACGAGCACGTCGCGGGTCGGCACCGGGCCGCCGGCGGTCGCGAGCGAGGGCGAGTCGATGGTCGCCGATCAGGATCTCGCCGGTGAAGTCGGTGATCGGGGAAGTCGACGTCGAAATCGAAGTCGTTCGAGGTCGATGTCGAGGCCGCCGCCGTCGCCGCCGGGGCCGTCGAAGCCGTCGGGAAACGCCTTGTCGAGGTAGCCGAGCAGCGACAGCAGACGCTCCCAGACGGTGTCGTTGCCGCAGACGTCGCCCGAGAAGAGGTCGTCGGGATCGACCTGCGCGACGCCGACGTGGCCGGCGTCGTAGCGCACGAGGCGGAACTGGTCGTCGTTGTCGGGAAGGTCGGCGCAGTTGCCGCCGCCGAAGCCCTCCTGCACGCCGACGGTCAGCCCCTTCTCGCGCAGCGTCCGCACGAGGTTGTCGTAGTGGCGCGCGAAGCCAGAACTCGTCCTTGATGCCGACGTCCATGTAGATGCGCTGGGTCGCGATGTCGGTCGCGCTCGCGGCGGCGATCCGCGACGTCGGGTCCTCGGCGAGGAAGTTGGCGCGGTCGGGATCGTAGTCGAACTGACCGTTGCCCTCGCCGAAGTCGCCGGTGCCGGCGACGCCGTCGAGGCCGACGTCCTGGAACGTCTCGCCGAGCGCGGCTCGTAGACGCCGTTGTCGTTCGAGTCGGTGAACGGCTCGGAGAAGTTCACGACGATGCCGTCGCCGACGTCGTAGATGCCGTCGCCGTTCAGGTCGACGAGCTCGCGGTTGCCGACGAGCTGACCGGCGACGCCGCCGGAAAGCGCCGCCGCCGAGCCGCGCGCCGCGAGCAGCACGTCGACCGGCTCGGTCGGCGCCTCGCTGGTCTCGCGCGGACGCCGTTCGCGTTCGCAGTCGCCGCCGTCGAGGAAGCCGCGCGGATCGCCGATCAGCGTGAAGTTGTCGAACTGATCGTCGCGCAGACGCGTCGCCGGCTCCGAGTCGGACGCCAGATACTGAGCGCGCCGGATCGGGGTTGTGGAGGAACGGATTGCCGAACGAGATCACCAGATCCTGCAACTGGCTGATGCGCGAGTCGCGATCCGGGATACGGCGGCATGTGATCGAAGGTGAAGTCCTCGCCGACCTCGCGCGGCAGCGACGTCTGCGCCTTCACCTCGAGGTTGTCGGTGACGCTGTCGCGCAGGAGCTGCTGCAGATCGACGGGACCGCCGAGCGAGCCGATCGTGCCGAGAACAGGTCGCGGTGCTTGGTGCCGAGGTTCAGCGCGCCGTAGCCGCCCATCGAGACGCCGGCGATCGCGCGATACGTGCGGCTCGCCGCGAGCGGCGGCGGCGGACCGTCGTTCCGTCGTTGTCGTTGCCACCGCCTCCGCCGCCACCACCGCTGCACGCGGCCGAGACGAGCGAGCGCGAGCACCGACGCTCACCCAACCCATTCCACGCGATGCCGAACTTCCGTGCCATGCCCATGATCGCCATCGTTGCGTCTCCGCTGGATGCCGCAGGATCCGGCGTCCACGCAGTGGCGCGCGAACACTCACGGCACGCAGAGCGACCATCTCGCGCAGCGGTTCGCGCGTGCGCGCCGAGCGAGTCGCACGCCGCCGTCGCCGCATGCAACACGCTACAGACGTGCGGCGATCGTTCAGCGCGGCCGGCGACCGGAATGTTCTTGTAGCTGTTCAGCCGGTTGTAGAGCGTCTTCAGGCTGATCCCGAGGATCTTCGCGGCTTGATCCTTGTTGCCCTCGCACGCGTCGAGCGTCGCGAGGATCAGACGCCGCTCGGCGTCGGCGATCGAGCTCCCGACCTTCACCTGCAGGATCGCGTCGCCGCCGGCCGCGATCTCGGCCGCCGCCGCGCCGAGCGGCGACGGAGTCGGCAGCTGCTGCAGGCCGATCTCGTCGTCGGCGAGGATGAACGCGCGGTGCATGACGTTCTTCAGCTCGCGCACGTTGCCCGGCCAGCGATAGCTGCGCAGGCGCTCGAGCGCGGCGCGGCTGAGCCGCTTGCGTGCCCTCGTCCTTGTTGAGCTCGGCCAGGAAGTGCCTCGGCGAGCAGATCGATGTCGCCGGCGCGGTCGCGCAGCGGCGGCAGCGTGATCGGGAAGACGCGCAGGCGATAGAGCAGGTCCTCGCGGAACTTCTGGTCGATCACCGCCTGGTGCGGATCGCGGTTGGTGGCCGCGATCACGCGCACGTCGATCGGCAGCTCCTGCTCGCCGCCGACGCGCGAGAAGCGCCCGGTCTCGAGCACGCGCAGGAGCTTCACCTGCAGCTCGAGCGGCATCTCGGTGACCTCGTCGAGGAAGAGCGTGCCGCCGTTGGCGCGCTCGATGTAGCCGCGGTGCATGCGGTCGGCGCCGGTGAAGCTGCCGCGCTCGTGGCCGAAGAGCTCGCTCTCGATCAGGTTCGGCGCGATCGCGCCGCAGTTGATCGACGACGAAGCGGCCGCTTGCGGCGGCGGCTGAGCTTGTGGACGCTCTCGGCGACCAGCTCCTTGCCGGTGCCGCTCTCGCCTTGAATGAAGACCGTCGCGTTGCTCGGCGCGACGCGCGTGGATCTGCTCGTAGACCAGCTGCATCACGCGGCGAGCCGCCGATCAGCGCGCCGAAGCGGCCGAGGCCGCGGAGCTCGGCGCGCAGACGCTCGATCTCCTCGGTCATGTCGCGCCGGCGCGCGACGTTCACGAGAATGGCGCGGAGACGCGGCAGGTCGACGGGTTTGGTGAGGTAGTCGGAGGCGCCCTGGCGGAGCGCCTCGATGGCGTTGTCGATGGTCGCGTGCCCGGAGATGACGATCATCTCGGGCGCGCCCGGTCCTTCGACCGCGCGACAGCAGCTCGAGGCCGTTGCCGTCGGGCAAGGTCAGGTCGACGAGGACGACGTCCGGGATGCGCACCTTGAAGATGGCGTGCGCGTCCGCGAGCGAGGCCGCCGTCTCGACGGTGAAGCCCTCGCCGCGGACCAGCTCGGCCATCGCGGCCTGAAAATCGGGATCGTCGTCGACGATCAGAGACGCTCGGCATCGGGGTCTCTTCCGTCGGACCTTCTAGCTCATCCTGCTGACGCATGTGCGAGCCCACTCATAGATACGACTCCATCGTTGTGAGGGTGAAGTCGTCACGAGGATCGTCACAGATCGTCACGGCTTGACGACACGCTTCATCGAGCGTCTGCTTCAACACGCTCAGGCGAATCGGTTTGATCGAGATACGCATAGGCTCCCGCTTCGCGCGCGCGCCGTCCGAGATCGTCCTCCTCGATGCCCGTCATCAGAGATCACTGGCGTCTCTGGATCGCGTCGCCGCACCTTCGCCAGCAGGTTGTAGCCGTTCCCGGCATACCGATGTCGGAGAACACGACGTCGACGTCGTTCGTCTCCATCGCTGGCGAGCGCGCCGCCGACGTCGCCTGCTTCCTTCGGCCTGAGTAGCCCTCGGCCGAGAGCGCGGCGATCAGCGCGCTCCGCAGGGGACATCATCTTCGACGACGAGAACCGTGGGCAATCGGGACGAACCTTGCTGCGAGTGCTGACGCAAGCGACGCCACCATGTTTCCTCGAGAAAAACTGTATCAGCTCGCGTCGCGAGTTCGCTTGCAAGAGCTTGCACGACGTTGTAAGTCCTGCTCGGCTTGCCTACCATCCGCCCTTCTGGTCTGACCGACCGCATGAGCGAGCCGCCGGTGCGCGCTGCGGTCGACCGGCGCTCCATGGCTTCGACCTGGCTCGGCGTCGCCGACGTTGCGGTGCTGAGGGTGGTGTCTCGGCGCACCCGACGTCCGCGGATCCGCGCACGACGCGCCGTTGGATTCGTGATCGCCGGTGCTCGCCCTGGCGCGAGCGCACGCGACCAGAACGCCTCGCCCGCGGCCTGCGCGATCCTGCGCTTCGCCGGGATGCTCGCGGGCCTCGGCATCGCCGGCGACGCGCGCTCTGCTCGGCGCCGTCCGCGTCGCGATGCCGGCGACGAGCACCGCCGTCGGCCATGCTGCTCGCGGCGCTCGCCGTTCTCGTCGCCGCGGCGCAGTCCCGCCGCCGTCATGGAGTCTCGGCGATCGGCGTGCTGACGCTCGCCGCGCCTCGGCTTCGCGGATCGCATGCTCTGAGCTGCAAGCGACGCTGCGTCGGGACACGATGCCGTCGCTCTCGGCGGTCGGGGCGGCGCTCTTGGGGATCGGATGTCGGCGCTACGGCCGGCGCCGCCCGCGGCTCGCACCGACCTCGCCGAGCGCTACACGCCGTACGCCGCCGGCGCGACCTGCCTCCTCGCCACCGTGCTCTTCTGGCAATCGCTGGTCGCGCACCAGCGCGCCGAGCTGGCGCGCGTCGTCGAGATGACCGGCGTCGGCGCGCTCGCCGAGCTCGGCGCCTTCGTGCGCAGCGTGACCGCGCTCCTCGAGCACGTGGCCGAGAGAGTGGGACGCCGCGGGCCGGCTTCCCGCCGCGCAGTGGCGCTACCAGTGTCGCCTCGTGCTCGAGCGCCTCGGCGGCCTCGCGCGCGTCGAATGGATCGACGACGAGTTCGACGTCGTCTACGTCGTGCCCGCCGAAGACGGTCGCCGGCGGCGCCGCGGGCGAGCCCGCGCCGCCGGTCGACGACGCGCGCCCGCACCGTGCTGACGGCGGCGCGCGACCACGCGGCAGCGCCGCGGTCACCCCGGCGTTCGTGACCGCCACCGAGCGAGTCCGCTGTTCCGCCTCGTCATGCCGCTCGTCCGCCGCGGCGCGCCCGACGGCTTCGTCTCCGCGCTCTTCGTCGTCGACGAGATGCTCGACGATCTCCTCGCGACGCGCATCCACGACTACGTGATCACGGTGTACGAGGGCGATCGGCAGATCTACGGTCCGCGCGCGCGGCGGAGGTCGCTCCGTGCGCGTCGTGTCGCTCCTACTACCCTCGATCTGCCCGGCGGCCGCAGCTGGGAGTTCTCGATCCGTCCGTCCGCCGAGCTGCGCGCCAGCATCGAGAGCGGCGTTCCCGAGATGATCCTGCTCTCGGGCGTTCTCATCTCCGTGCTGCTGACCGGCGATGCTGCAAGTGCTGGCGCGCGAACGCCGCGTCGCCCGCGACCTCGCCCGCGCCAACCGCGCGCTCCAGGCGGAGGTCGCGTCGCGCCGGACCGCCGAGGAGGAGATCCGGACGCTCGCGACCGAGCTCGAGCAGCGCGTCCGTGACCGCACCGTCGAGCTCGCGAGCTCGAACACGGCGCTCCGCAACGAGAACGCGCTCCGCCAGCGCGCGCAGGCGACGCTCGAGTCGGCCAACAGCAATCTCCGGCACTTCGCCTCGTTCGTCTCGCACGAGCTGCGGCAGCCGCTCGCGACGATGGCGCTCTGGACCGAGCTCCTCGAGACCAATCCGGACGTCGGGCTGAACGAGCGCGGGCGCGGCTATCTGAAGCAGCTGCGCTCGTCGATCGACCGCATGACCGGCTTCCTCGAAGCCCAGCTCCGGCTTGGCGCGCGTGACGTACACCCAACCCACCTTCGAGGAGGACGTCGACGTCGCCGCCCTCATCCGCGAGGTCGTCGGCGACGGCATCGCTCGGGCTCCAGCCACGCGGGGCAACCGTCGAGATCGGCGACCTGCCGACCGTCCACGCCGACAGCGCCCAGATGCGCGCAGCTCTTCCGCAACCTGATCGAGAACGCGGTCGAAGTATCGCCGTCCCGACATCCCGCTCGTGATCCGGATCGAGGGCCGCATCACCCGCGCGCGACAGCTCCCGCTACTGCGAGATTCGCTTCCAGCGACAACGGCCAGGGCTTCGCCGAAAGCGATGCCGAGAAGATCTTCGACCTCTTCGAGCAGCTGCCCGGACGGAAGAGCGCCGGGACGGGCTCGGGCGTCGGCCTCGCGATCTGCCGCCGTATCGTCGAGCACCACGGGGGCACGATCCGCGCCGAAGGCCAGCCCGGAGCGGGCGCGTCCTTCATCATCGACTTGCCGCTCCGAGCGCTGCGAGGGCCGCGACGACGATCCGCACCCGAGGTCGTGCAGACCTGAGGCGCGCTGGCGCTACTCGCAGGCCGCGTGCAGCCGCTGCGGACGGCCTCGCGGCCTCCGGCGGTTCCACGTGCGATCCGCGACCACCGTCTCGAACGCGCGCCGTGCCTCGCTGACGTTCCCGAGCTGCAGGAACGCGACGCCGGTCGCGAGACCCGCGCGCGGGCGCATACTCGCCGTGCGGCGCCCGCTGCTGCACGTCGGTGAAGGCGAGAATCGCCTGGTAGAACTGGCCGAGCTGCAGCTGAGCCTGGCCGATCCAGTATTGCGCGCCGATCACGAAGGGCGACGGTGTGCTTGGCGCGCACGAAGTCCCGCATGGCCTGATCGCCCGCCTCGTAGGCGCCGTCGCGAAGGAGCGCGATGCCGCGCTCGTAGCCCCGCGGGCAGCTGACGCGCGGCCTCGCGCCGGAGACCGTCGAGGTCGAGCTCGGGCAAGGGCGTCGCGACCGGTGCGGCGTCGGCGGCCGCGCCGCGGCGACGGCGCCGCGCGCGCGCACCCTCGCCTTCCGCCGCGATCCTCTCGGGTCGCGCCTGCTCGTCACCCGGCGCCTGGCGCGTCACCGTCCGCTGCGGCCGCGCCCGTTCGAGAGGCTGCCGACGCGCTTGCCGAGGCCGGCGACTCTGCCTTCGAGCTCCGCGACCTTCGCCTGCAGCGTCGCGACGTCGGCACTGAGCTGCGCCCGGTTCCGCTCGAGCGTCGCCGTCCGCGCAAGCGGCGTGCAGCCCGCGACCATGCACCAGCACCACGCGACGAGAGGCATCGTTCCGTCGCATGCGCGGGCGCGGACATAGCGCGCGCCCGCCGAAACGACAACGGCACGTCGCTCGAGCGAGACGACGTGCCGTCGCAACGCGAGCCGCCCCCGACGGCTCCGATCCTTCCCATGCGGGAAGCCTAGGAGTTGTTCATCGCGGCCGTCGCTCATCTTGATCTGCAGATCCTCCCAGAGCACGGCCTTCACGCCCTTGGTCGCCCGCGCCGTCGTCGCCGCGGTGACGCGCGCGGCCTCGCTCGGCACGCTACCCGTCAAGCGCACCACACCGGCTTTCACGTCGACGTCGATCGCGTCGCCCGTGATCGCCTGTCGACGCTCGAGCGCCTTCTCGACGGCCTGCTCGATGTCGCGCATCCTCGGCGGCCACCGCCTCCTGCTTGGCCGCTGCCACGACCTGCAGGTCGTTGTTCACGCCCTCACGCCGTTCACCTTGTGCGCCTCGGCCTCCGCCGCGGCTTTCGCCGCCGCCGTCGGCACCACACCGAAGAGCGTCACCCGCGCGTCGGTCGTATCGACGTTGATGTCGAGCGCCGGCGTCTCGCTGTTGGCGAGCAGCCGGAGCTTCGTCGCCGACGTGATCCAGGCGTCGCTGACCGTGTCGCCGGCCTTGGCCGCGCCGGTCTCGATGCGATCACGCGTCGATTGCCCCACCTCTTCATCGGCGATGCTGGTCGCCGCCCTTCACCTCGGTCGCGACCCGACGCACGCCCGGAACCGCCGCGGCGGTCGTGATCGCGCGGAGATGGGTCGTCATCGACGGCGTCTCGCCCGCGAGCAGAACGACGCCCTTGTTGACCGACTGGACCTTGATGTCGCTGGCGGCGAGGACGCGATCCTTCTGGAACGCGCTCTTCACGTGCGTCGTGATCTGCTCATCCGACGCTTCGACCCTTCCTCCTTCGAGGGCGGGACGACCTGCAGGAGATTCCGCACCTCGGTCGCACCCTCGATCTTGGCGACGGCGTCGCCCGCCTTCTTCTTCTCGGCGTCGCTCGCCACCTTGCCGTGCAGCGTCACGCGGCCGTCGACCGTGTCGACGTTGACCGCGGTGGCGCTCACGCCTTCCGTGGTGAACAACGCGATCTTGGCTTTGCTGGTGATCCAGGCATCCGGCTTCGCCGCGAATGCGGCGGACGAGCCCATCAGTGTCAACGCGGCCAAGGCGACGGCCGCATACGTGAACTTTCTCATGACGTTTCTCCTCTCATTGGTTTCGATCATGGGTCGTGAACGCGCGAAGCGGCCTCACGGAGGTGTGATGGGTGCCCGCCCCGTCAAGAACGCGACCAACAGAAAGATCACGGCGACGGAAACGAGCACGTAGCCGATCTCGGCCGAAAGCCCGGCGACGCCCTGGACGCCCAAGAGGCCGCCACGAGAGCGACGACGAAGAACATCAGTGCGTAATGCAGCATGCGCTACTCTCCTTCATCGAAGTGACGGCATCGTGATCCGTCCGACTTGTCGAAAGAGAGTTGCGAGAAGCATGCCGCAGACGTCGCGAAGCGATTTCGCGGGGTTTCCTTCTCACCCTACGATATTTCGTTTTTCTCGTCTGCAATTTTTCTGAGAGCGGCTGTAATTGCTGCGCTGCGAGGTGGGAGCCGGCGATCGGAGAACCGATCGCCGGCTTGGGGTGAGACGATCTCGACGCGTCAGGCGTCGAGGGCGCGCTCGAACTCTGGCGATCTGCCGCTCCGCTTCGTCCTTCGCGACGCCGTATTTTTCCTGCACGAGACCCGCGAGGCGCTCGCGCTTGCCGCCGATCTTGTCGAGGTCGTCGTCGGTGAGACTTCCCACGTCTCACGCACGCGACCCTTGAGCTGCTTCCACTTGCCTTCGATCTGATCCCAATTCATTCGCTGTCCCTCCTCGATCGTCTCGGCGACGACGTCGTCGTCACCGTCGTCAGGAAGAGAGCAAGGCATGTACCAGCGGGGAGCCGCGATTCTTCGACGGCTCCGTCTCGAGCGCGCGCCTGATCTACATCGCGGCGCGGCAGATGTTGCAGATGGACGGCGCGAATCGGATCGCTCACGAGTGCGAGCTCGTCCACGACGGCGGATCGCTCGCGGAAAGGATTCCTCCGCGGAGAGATCCACCTCGTCGGTGACGGCAACGCCGGGCGTCGAGACGGCGCTCAGATCCAGATCCTCGATCGGGACCTCGCCGCCTTGCATGTGGGCGATCGCCACGCGCCACGCGCGCGACCCATGATTCGCGAAGGCGCTGGACTGAGCGGACGCGTCGCGGCCGTCCGGCATGACGGCGCTCAGCCGACGCGGCGACGGTGGGCTGACGCTGACCACGCCGGCGCGGCGTGACCCGCAGCCGTGACGTTCGCGGATGCCGCAGCGGTGCCCGCCGACTGATCGGCGAGTCCTCCGCGAGGAGTCCAGCCGCAGTGAGCGCGGCTCGAACCCGAGGACGCCGCAGACGTTGGCGTAGGAGAACACCCCCTCGTCCGCCACGTCCCGAATCCACTCCTGGGCCTCGAGCGCGCGCGTGCTCTGACGCTGGCGGAGCTGGCTGATGGCGTCGAGGAGGACGGCGAACATCAGCCGTTTCTCCGGACTGTCGGGTAGTCCCGAGCGCAGTGTCCGAGAAGAACTGGTCCGGCAGGACGACGTCGGGTACCGACACGTCGACCGCTCCCGACCGAGCGGGTCGGCTTTGCGGGAACGGCGGCTCGATTGGCTTTCGTCGGCTGAGGTCGCTCATGCGTCGCGGTTAGGTGCGAATGCAGTGCCAAGCGCGCTCACGCCGCCCGAGGATCGAACTATATCAACGAGTTCCGGGCGATCGCACGGATCCGAGGGCGTGTAAAATGTACGCAGTGTAGACGGTGTGCCCTGTAGAAAGCGCACGCCTCGTTCGGCCGGCGGCCCGTGCTTTCGACGCCCCGCGTGGCGCGGAACGTGCTCGTTTGCACCCCATGCGCACGACGAAGATCGCATGGGCGAGCCTGGCGCTCAGTCCCGATCCTCGCACCCGGCCTCGAGCCGTTCGCGCGCGCCGCCACCGTCGAGATCGCCGATGACGACGCCACGAACGCCGTGAAGGCGGCGGAGGTGGCGCGGCGCGGCGACGCGGTCGTCGGCACCCTCGTGAATCGCGGGGCGACGAGGTGCGAGACATCCGGATCCTCATCGATATGCCGTTCCTCTGGGCCAATGAGGTCAAACCCGGCGACGAAAGCCCGGGCCGCTCGGTGGTGACGACGATCGCCGGTCCGATTCACCGCACGGAAGCGATCGCGTTCGAGTTCACCCCGAATCCGCCGCTGCCCGTCCGTGAATGACGTGTCGGTTCACTGACCCGCAGGTCACGCGTGCTCGGCTACCAGTTCGTCGCGACGCGCTGAAGCGCCGGTCGGCAACCATCGCGACGGGTCGCCTGAATTTCTGCCGTGCATCCGTTTCTTCGACTGAGGGGGAGCAGGAAGAAGTGCGGAGTGGGAACCCGAGAGCCGACGAAGTCGGCTCGGGGAAACGGTCGACGGCCGGGGAGTCGTCAACCGATGGGTGGTACCTGGCCCGCGGCCGGTGGAAACTGCGACCACCAGGAAGATCACGGCGACGACGACGAGCACGTAGCCGATCTCGGCAGGCAATGCCCGCCACGCCCGCATGCCGAGCAGCGCGGCACGGCAGTGCGACGATGAAGAACAGAATCGCGTAGTGCAGCATGTCAGCCTCCTCGTTGATTGGCTCGCGTTTCGACGATCGATCCGACGAGCCGGCTTCTTCGTCGACGAAGGGAGCGAGAAGCGTGCCAGCAAATTGTCGAGGATCCCGCGCGACCTGCCGCTGTGTAAACTCTACGCGCGGTGCTCTTCGAGGACTGGAAAGTCGCGCACGCGCCTCGTCGGCGACGGCGACGTCTTCTCCCCGTGCTTCGCGAACGTCGCGCGGCGCGGCGGCGTTCCTCTCGTCCGGCGACGTGCACCGAGACGAGAATGCCGCCGCCGACGACCTTGCCCTCGAAGCGTCGCGCCTCGAACTCGGAATCCCGTAGCCGAGGAGCGCGCCCGCGGTTCCACCGACGGTCGCCCGGAGGCCTATGCCGCCGAGCGCCGCCATGATCGGACCGGCGGCGACGAACGGAGCCGCGCCTGGTATCGCCAGGCTGCCGATCCCGGCGAGCCATCCAACGGCGGCGCCGAGCACGCCGCCTGCGCTCGCTCCCGCGGCCGCTCCTGGGCGCCTTCGTGTGAGCTCAGTATGCGAAATCTCGGCCGTCCCTTCGGTCGGAGTAGAGCACCGAGATCGCGCCGATCATCGAAACCCCCGTCGCGAGATCGGAAACAATCTGTGACGCTTGGATCACCGTGCTCGCGATGCAGAAGGCGGCTCGCGCCATGATCCCTGCAATCTCAATCGATCGTCGACCCGGCGAACGCCGGGCGCGCTTCCGCGAGGCTCGCCAGCACCAATCGATCCTCGTCGCGGGTGATCGTTCCGCTCGAGCGTCACGATGCCTTCCGAGGTCGAGATCCGCACGCGCTCCGCGAGCGGCGCGACGTCCCTCGTCGTTCGCGATGCGGCGCTCGACTTCGCGCGTCGTCCGGCGGTCTTCCCATACGGACCGTGTTCTCGTCCGCTCTGACGCAGGAGCTGAACCGCGCGCGCACCTTCCGACATCGGCCCGCCAAAGAGCAGCAGCCACGATCGCCACCACGCGATGATCGTCCTCCTCATGCCATGCTTCGAGCGCAAGGTGCGTGCCTGGCGAGAACCGTAGATCTACGGAGCGCGAAGGATGAACCGCGAGAGGATTTCTACACTTTACCGACGCGATCGGACTCCGCGGCGCGTCGGATCTCTCTGCCTCGTTCAATCGTTGCGCGGGGCGGGCGACCGCGGCACGGTGCTTGCGACTCCGCTCGCAACGGCGCGCACGGCGCGCCATAGGGAGGTGGCGCATGCCGTACGAAGCTCGGAAGTTCGACCTCAAGGGATTGGCGGGGATCTCCGACGAGACGCTGCGCCTGCACTTCAAGCTCTACGAGGGTACGTGAAGGGCACCAATGCGTTGACCGCCAAGATCGACGCCATTCTCGCCGACGGCAAAGTCGACGCCGAAGAGGTCCCGGCCTACTCGAGCTGACGCGCCGGCTCGGTTTCGAGTACAACGGCATGGTGCTCCACGAGTACTACTTCGAAAACCTGACCCGTGAGCAGCGGCCGGCCTGAGGGCGCCTTTGCGACCCGGGCCGAGGAGAGCTTCGGAAGCTTCGCCACCTGGAAGACCGACTTTGCCAGCATCGGCAACATGCGCGGGGTCGGCTGGGCGATCTGTTACGAGAACCCCGCCAACGGCCGCCTGTCGAACCACTGGGTCACGCTCCACGAGCACGGCAACGTCGCCGGCTTCCGGCCGATCCTCGTGATGGACGTCTGGGAGCATGCCTATCTCCTGGATCACGGCAGCGAGCGGGCGAAATACGTGGACGCGTTCTTCGCCAACGTCGCGTGGTCGGTCGCGAGCGAGCGTCTCAGCGGGGCTCAATGAAACGAAGCCGGGTTCGCGCCGCCGCGCTCGCGTCGTTCGCCTGGCTTCTCCTCACGACGCCGACGGCCCGCGCAACGCCCGAGAACGACCTCGATCCCGAGAACCTGATCTCGGACTCGCTCCCGTCCCGCGCGACGACCGACGAGAGCCAGGGTCGGCGACTGCCCTTCGCGGTGCTGCCGCAACTCGGGTACGGCCCCGAGACCGGCCCGAAAGTGGGCGTCAAGTTCGAGGGCCGCGACCTCTTCGGCGGCTCCACCGTCGGTGACGTCAATCTGCTCATCGCGCTCAAGCAGCAGCAAAAAGCCACCGTCAACGTCGGCAACACCGAGCTCGGGCCCTTCATGATCTTCGGGACGGCCGCCTGGTACACCGATCCGGCGGTCGAGTTCTTCGGGCTCGGCAACAACGAGATCGGTCCCGACCCGCTCTCGAACCACGAGATGCGGCGCGCGCGCTCGGCCTCACGGTGGGCTACCGCATCTTGCGGAAGTTCGCGGTCGTGCTCGCGGGCTTCTATCGCCGATACCAACATCTCGAACGGCAACGACGACGACACGCCGTCGACGCAGCGGTTTCGCGCCGGGGCTCCCGGGGTGCACGGGGCGCAGTCCAACTATCTCTCGGCGGCGCTCGTCTACAACTCGCGCGACGATCTGGTCCGCCCGACGGAGGGCTGGGAGATCCTGATCAAGTATCTCAACGCCGACCACGCGCTCTTCAATCGCGACACCGATTACCAGAAGCTGATCCTCGACGTGAGCTTCATCCAGCCGTTGGTGTGGCGGCGCCAGGTGATCGCCCTCCACGCGCCAATACCGAGGTCGTCTTCGCCGACGACGAGGACATCCCGTTCTTCGAGCTGAGCTCGCTCGGCGGCGACGACACCATGCGCGGCTACTTTCCGGAGCGCTTCCTCGGCAAGGGCAGCGCGCTCATCAACGTCGAGTATCGCTTGAAGCTCGTCGACTTCAACTTTCGGAAGCTCTGGGACGTCTCGATCGACGGCGTCGCGCTTCGGCGACGTCGGCCGCGTCTACGAGGGCTCGGACGACTTCCCGAAGCACACCTTCGACCACATTCGCTACAGCTACGGCGGTGGTCTCCGGCTCGCGCTCTCCTCGGGCTTGGTGGCGCGCATCGACGCCGGCTTCAGTCCCGAGGAAACGGGCCTGATCTACTTGACCTTCGGCCACACCTTCTGACGGAGGCGACCATGACGGGACGACGTGTGGTGATCGGGGTGGTCCTGACGGTCGTGCTCGGCGGCGCGGCCTTCTGGGCGTGCAGCGGCGACGACGGCGATCGCGACGAGAAGGTGTGCCGGAGCTGCGAAGCCGGCGTCGACCGCGGCTGCTTCAACGAATGCCGCGAGCTCTGCGTCCCCGGACGACCCCAACTGCGACACCCGCTGCGCCGGGCAATGCGACGAGTGCCGCCGCGATCTCGTCTGCGGCGCGTGCCAGGGAGATTGCACCGGGACGACGCTCCGCTGTGCGCCGACCAACGAGATGGTCCAGTGCGACGACGGCACCTTCGGAGGCGTCCCCGCGACGGCCCCGACGCCCTCGAGCTAGAAGGTCGCGACCCAAGACCGCGACCGTCTCCGGCGGGTGGGTGAGGGTCAGTTCTCCGCTCGCGGGTTTCTGCTCCCCCAGATACTCTCGCCCGTCAAGCAGCGGCCGCATGAAACTTCGCGCCGACGAAGGGCGTATGGCTTGGTGAGCATGCCGTAGATCGCGTGCAGGAGCTTCCCGCATCACGGCGACGTAGGCCTGAGCGGGGTCTTTGCCGCGCGCGCCACGAGCTTCGTGAAGAAGGCACGGACATGGTCGTTGCGTTGCACCGCCACGAGGGCGCATGTAGAGGACGCGCCGGATAGTGCGTTGCCGACCTCGAGATGCGCGCGGCTTGTCCGTGATCGCCGGACCGATGCGCGCGGGGATCGAGGCCGGCTGGGCGACCCACTGGCGCACGGTCATCCCCGGCGGCAGCACCAGAGCTCGGGCAGCAGTTGGAGGGCACCGTGCGCGGCGATTCCGGGCACCGACACGAAGCACGTCGAACGCCGCCTGGAGGTCGGCATGCGCACGGATCACAGCCAGGGGCTTGTCCCGTGAGCAGCTCCTTCCGGCGCTCGAGATGGCGCATGTTGACCGCGATGTCATTCGCCACGATCGCCGAGGCTTCGGCGGTCGCGTGCAGCGCATGCGCGCGATTGCGTCTCTGGCGTTCGGCCACGCGGTGATCCGCCGCGCCAGCCCCCGCAGCTCGAGGACCGGCGCGGACGGCGGCGCCCATGCGACGAACGGCATGCGGCTCTCCTGCAGCGCCACCGCCGCCGTCACATCGGTCTTGACCGCTGCACGCGCGCCCGTGAACTGGCTTGATCGCCCGCGGATTGGCGACCAATACCGCAACGTCGCGCGCCTGATGCAGCGCGAGCGCCACGTCCAAACTATAGGTGCCGGTCGACTCCAACACGACGCGCACGGTCCATGCCCCTTCGTCAGCCACCTGACCAGCTTCTGTGCCCGCCCGCATCATTGGCAAAAGCGCGCGGTCTCGCATCGCGCGTCCGCACGCCGCACCGCCACGTCCAGCACGTCCTTACCGCCATCGATCCCCGCGTCGGTCACCTGCCCATCACGACCTCCAGTCCTAAAGCCTGCGCCGCCCTGGACCCTGTACGATCGCCTACCGAGCTTGTGGATGCAGGCTCTCGGCCTTGGATACCCACGGCATAGGCGAAGAGGGCGTAGCCACTCTGGGATCAAGCTCATGGCTTCCAGCGCGTTCGGCCTCCCGGCGCACCCTCTTCGCCTACACCGTGAAGACCGTGCGCTGAAACGATAAGCGTAGTCGTTGCGGCTGGAGACGACGGTGCTGCCAGCTCCAAACCGACCCCTCACCGGCGACGCGCCAGGAGCTGTTGCGAGTTGATCGCCGGGCGCTTGGCGCAGATCGAAAAGCCAAGTTGAGCTGCGCCGGCTGCAGGTCGTGCCACTCGCGCTACACGACTGCAACGCCGGGCGGATGGGGGTCGTTTGAGCGCCGAGCGCCGCGCGTCGTGCGCAAGCCGGATACGACGCAGCGAGCTCTACGCGCTGGGTGGCAACGACCGGCGCGGAAGCGACCCCAGCCGCCTGCCGCTGCAGCTTCCTGATGTACGCGCGTCTTGGGTCGACCTCCTAGCTCGGCGAGGAGGCTGAAGACTCCGCCGGGGCGCGGCAAGTCAGCTCCGAGCTAGCGCGCCGAGGCGATGCGGGCGACGCACTCCGTCGCGGCGATTCGACCGAGCCACGTCGCCACGTCGGGCGCGGCGGGATCGGAGTCGTCGACCTTCACTTCCAACGTGAGGTCGTCGCGCGCATTGCGCGCGGGTCAGGTCGCGCACGTACAGGCGCAGCATCTCGAGATCGTACGGTGTCGCTTCGAAGCATAGTAGAGCGACCCCTTCGAGGATTCGATTCGCGCTTCCAACATGTCTGCACCTGCTCGCGGGAGGGAGTACCGGACAGCGCGCGAGTCTGCGCCCAGCCGGCGCGACTGACAATCAACAATTCTACGAGAGGCGGCGCGAAGATGGGTGAGGGTTTGGCGGGCGGAAGAGCCCGCCAACAAACGCCCTGACAACTCCCGTGGCGCCGTCGCACGGGTGCGACACTGCAACGCGCCGTTCGACGTCGTCAGACGATCGCGCGGCTGAGCGCGTCGCGAAACTGCGGGTCCGCGAGCGCGATCAGCGCGCGCGGACGCTCCGCGTCGTCGAGCACCGAGAGATCGACCGCACCATGCTCGGTCACCACCCATCGCACGTGATGACGCGGCGTGGTGACGCGCGTCCCGCGCGGAAACGCATCGACGATCGTCGACACCGTCGTCCCGTCGACCGTCGCCGTCGAGCGGAGGCAGAGAAAGCTCCGCCCTTCGGGCGCATCGCCCGCACCGGTCACGAACGACTCGTGGCCGCCCGTCCCGAATACTGCCGGGGACCGATCGTGTCGGCCGCGGCTTGGCCTGGCGAGATCCACGGCGAGCGCCCCGTTGATGCTCGTGAGCCGCGGGAGACGCGCCAGCACGCCGGCGCCGTTGACGTCCGTGACGGGCAGGATGCGAACCGCCGGGTGCCCGTCGAGCCAGTCGTAGAGCGCTCGGCTCCCGAGCGCGAAGGTCGCGACCGTGAGCCCGTCGTGGAGCGGCTTGCGATTGGCGATCTTGCCGGCCTCGTGGAGCTGCATGACGCCGTCCGAGATCATCTCGGTGTGGATGCCCGAAGCCGGCGCCGGGCGCCGTCGCGAGGATGGCGGCGATGGCGTTCGGGATGGCGCCGATGCCGAACTGGAGGATCGCGTTCGGCACGATCCGCTCGGCGACCTGGCGCGCGATCGCGAGGTCGGCCGCCGACGCGGGCGCATCGGGGAGCGTCACCAGATCGGCGTCGTGCTCGACCAGTACGTCGACCTCGGAGACGTGGATGCGGTTGCCGCCGAGCTCGGGGATGCCCGCGACGCGCGGCATCCGGCGGTTGATCTCGGCGATCGCGAGCCGCGCCGGGTCGCGGGCGGCGGCGAGAAACGGCCGATAGCTCGCGCCGGCATGCACGCCGAAGGAAAGCCACCCGTCCGCGTCGGGCGGCGTCGTCACCGCGCATTACTACCCGCGGCACGATCTCGGTCCCGAGGCGCTCGAGCCCGTTGAAGTCGCGCGGGAGGTAGGTCACGCGCGCTCCGGCGGCGCGCGCCATGCGCTCGATCGGGCCGAAGAAGCCGCTCACGATCCGCGCGCCCGGGTTCTGCAGGAGCGCGTAGGGCTGCAGCAAGAGCCCGTGTAGAGGACGACGTCCTCGAGATCGGAGCGCACGCCGAGCGCATCCAGGAACCCGGTTGGCTGCCCGGCGGCGAAGCCGCACGCGAGCGTGTCGCGCGGGCGTACGAGCGCCGCCGCGTCTGCGAGCTCGAGAGCGCTGCGCCTTCGTCATACCGTGCGGCAGCGTCCGTCATGGCTCCCGCGTAGCATACGCAGTCAGGTGGCGGAACGCTGCAAGCGTGGGCGGCGAACGCTGCAAGCCTAGGCGGCGAACGCCGCCATGCTCGACTTGACCGCGCATCGCGCGCGCGAGCGTGCCGGCGAGGAGGACGACCCATGACCGCTCGTGCCTACGACGTGATCGTGCTCGGCGCCGGACCGACCGGTGAGAACGTCGCCGCCCGCACCGTGCGCGGCGGGCTCGCGACCGTCATCGTCGAGTCGAGCTCGTCGGCGGCGAGTGCTCTACTGGGCCTGCATGCCGAGCAAGGCGCTCCTGCGCTCGCCGCAAGCGCTCGCCGACGCGCGCACCGTCGACGGCGCGCGTCAGGCCGTCACCGGCACGCTCGACACCGCCGCCGTCCTCGCCCGTCGCGACGCGTTCGCCTCCCACTGGAAGGACGACGGCCAGGTGCGCTGGCTCGACGACACCCACATCGATCTCGTGCGCGGGCACGGCCGGCTCGCGGGTGAGCGCCGCGTCGTCGTCGGCCCTTCGGACGGGGCGAGGTCCGGCGCACCTGCAGGGGCGACCGTCGAGCTGAGCGCGCGCCACGCGGTCGTGATCGCGACCGGCACCCGCGCCGCGATCCCGCCGATTCCCGGGCTCGCCGCGGCGCGTCCCTGGACGAGCCGCGAGGCGACGAGCGCCAAGCGCGGCACCGCGCCGGCTCGTGATCCTCGGCGGCGGCGTCGTCGCCTGCGAGATGGCGACCGCGTGGCAGGCGCTCGGCAGCGCCGCGATCACGATCCTGCAACGCGGACCGCGGCTCGTGCCGACGACCGAGCCGTTCGCGGGCGAGATGCTGGCCGCGGCGTTCCGCGCCCGCGGCATCGACGTCCGCCTCAACGCCGAGACCGTCCGGGTCGAGCGCCGCACCGACGGCACCGTCGCGGTGACGCTCGCGCGACGGCGGCACCATCGATGCCGACGAGATCCTGGTCGCGGCCGGGCGCGAGCCGAGCACCCACGACGTCGGCCTCGAGACGATCGGCTTGGAACCCGGCGCGTGGCTCGCCGTCGACGCGAGCCTGCGCGTCCCCGCCGTCGCGGGCGGCTGGCTCTACGCCGCCGGCGACGTCAACCGGCGCGCGCTCCTCACGCACATGGGGAAGTATCAGGCCCGCGCCTGCGGCGACGTGATCGCCGCCCGCGCCGCCGGCGGCCCCGATCGCTCGGGGACCGCGTGGTCGGCGCACGCCGACACCGCCGACGAGCGCGCCGTGCCGCAGGTGATCTTCACCGACCCCGAGATCGCCGCCGTCGGGCTCAGCGCGGACGAAGCCCAGAAGCGCGGCCTCCGCGTCCGCGCCGTCGACTACGACGTCGGCCACGTCGCGGGCGCTCGCTTGCACGCCGACGGCTACGCGGGCCGCGCCCGCATGGTCGTCGACGAGGACCGGCGCGTGATCGTCGGCCTCACGCTGGTCGGGCCGGCGGTCGGCGAGATGATTCACGCCGCGACGATCGCCGTCGTGGGTGAGGTCCCGCTCGACCGCCTGTGGCACGCCGTCCCGTCGTACCCGACGATCAGCGAGCTCTGGCTCCGCTTGCTCGAGGCTACGGATTGTAGGCGCCCGGCTGAGCCGCGCCGTGCACACCGCCTCGACGTTGTTGCCGTCGGGATCGATCAGGAACGCCGCGTAGTAGCTCGGGCCGTAGTCGTCGCGGACCCTACGGGAGATCAGCCAAGCGTTCTTGGAGGATCTTGCGATCGCCGTGCGCGGCTTTGCGAAAGCCGCGCGGCGACACGCCCGCGGCGCGATGGAACGTGCGCACGAAGTTCGAGAGTCGCCGAAGCCGACGTCGTACGCGACGTCGGTGATCGGACGGTCCTCGTCGGCGAGGAGACGGGCGGCGTGGCGGAGACGCGAGCGCACCGAGGTACTGATGGCGGCGTCACGCCGAGGACCGCGGCGAAGAGGCGGAGGAAGTGAAACGGGCTGAGCCGCAGCGCGCGCGACTTGCTGCAAGTCGAGCGGCTCCGTCGAGCGCGCGTCGATCCAGAGGGCCGCGTCGACCGCGCGCCGGCGGTCGCGTTCGCCGGCCGCGGGCGGGCGGCGCGTCCGCTCCGTGAGCAGGTCGATGAAGCGCGCCGCGAACGCGAGCCCAGCCTCGTCGAGCCCGAGGTCGGAGGCGCCACTCGCGACCGCTTGCGCGAGCTCGCCGAGCACCATCAGCTCCGAGAGCGGCGGCAGCGTCCCGGCCCGCCACTGCTCGGGCGCGCCGCCGAGGCTCTCGATCAGCTCGGGCGCGAGCTGGAACGAGAGACACTCGTCGCCGACCACGTGCTCGTGCGTACAGACGTACTCCTGCCCCGGGTGCCCGATGAGGATCGACCCCGCGACCAGCTCGTGGGCCTCGCCGCGGGTCCGGTAGCCGAAGCTGCCCTCGCGCACGTAGGCGAGGTCGAAGCCGCCGTGCTGCTCGACGAACGGCTCGACGTGCCGGTCCGCGTCGCAGCGGTAGTCGATCACCGTGAGCGTGTCGCTCTGCCAAAGCGTGGTGGCGGGCACGACGGTTTCGATCTAGCGGCGCCGCGGAAGTCGGGCAACCGCGGCAATGGCCGAAAACGGCCGCACCATAGCGCTGGACTCGCGACGGCGCACCGTCGGGAAACGCGGACGATGGAGGGGTCGCTCGCGGGTCTGATCTCGGTCAGGAGCGCTCACCGCAAGTTCGTCCGTGCCGAGTCGGTCACCCAGGGAAGTGCCATGCGCTGCCGTGACGCGCCGACCGACTCATCGAGCCAGCCGGTCGGACGCGACGCGCCGATCGCAGCGCTCCGGCTCCGGAAGACCCGCGAGCGACCCCTCCGCCGCGCGCGTTTCCCGATGGGGGGCCGTCGCAGGACAGAATCGGCCCGGGAATCGACGTCATACCGGCTAGATCTCGAGCGCCCGCCAGCAGTACCAGCTCGCGCACCGTCCGATGACGGCCGCCAGCGCTCGCCGTGCGCTGCGAGCGCCTTCGAGCGTCGGGAGCTCGCGCTTCTTGTACGCGAGCATGAAGCCCTTGCGGACGCCGTAGTCGTCGACCGGCAGCACGTCGGGGCGGCCGAGGCGGAAGATCAGCAGCATCTCGGCGGTCCAGCGTCCGATCCCGCGCACCTGCGACCAGGCGCTCGACGATCGCCGCGTCGTCCATGCGTGCGGCCTCGGCGAGGGTCGGGATCTCGCCGCCTGCTCGCGACGGCGCGAGGTCGCTTGCAGCGCCGAGCACCTTCGCGCGCCGAGAGCCCGGCGCCGCGCAGCCGCGTCGTCGCCGACGCGCAGAATGTGCTCGCCGTCGGCCCGTCGTGCGCCCGCGGGAAGAGCGCGCAGACGCGACGCGTAGATCGTCGCCGCCGCCTTGCCGGTGAGCTGCTGGTAGACGATCGCCTCGGCGAGCGCGCCGAAGAGGCTCGGCGTCTTCTTGAGCTCGAGCGCCGTCGCCGCGCCGGCGGCGTCGATGACGCGCGCGAGCTTCGGGTCGACCTTCTGCAGATGCGCGACCGCCTGCCGCCAGATCGAACGCCGAGGCCGGCGTCGCCGTCGAAGAGCGTGCGGCTCCGGCACGACGCGTCGCGCGCCTTCGATCGCGAGCATGCGGAGCTTGGTCGTCGATGCCGCCGGTCGCCGGAGAAGCCGCCGATCTTGCCGCCGGCCGCGAGCACGCGGTGGCACGGCACGACGATCGGGAACGGGTTCCGCCCGAGCGCCTGCCCGACCGCGCGCGCCGCGCCGGGCGCGCCGATGCGCGTCGCGATCTCGCCGTAGGAGAGCGTCGTGCCCGGCGCGAATCGCGCGCGCCGCCTCGTACACCTGGCGATGGAACGGCGGCACGCCGTCCATGTCGAGCGCGATCGTCGCGAGCTCGACCGTCTTCCCGTCGAGCAGCTGCCGGATGGCGCTCGACCGCGCGCTCGCACGCTCGCCGGCGGCGCCGTCTCGCGCGCGTCGGGAAAGCGCTGCTGCATGCGGACGCGGTGGCGCGCACGCGCCTCCTCGGGAAGCTGCAACCCGAGCACGCCGCGCTCGCCCCAGGCGATGCCGCAGCGGCCGATCGGGGTCTCGAAGAGCGTGCAAAGCCGGAGCCGTCATGGCGCCGACCCTAGCAGCATCGACTCGCGTGCCGCAATTGGAGAATCTTGCGCCGCCTGGCGAGGTGACTCGGTCGGCGAGACGGCCGTATAGTCCGGGGCGCGTGGAATCGATCTACTGGGTCCTGACGTGGGCGTGCCATCGGCGGTGCCGGCATTGCTACGGACGATCGCTTCCGCCCCTACGCGCGCGGACTCGATCGTGCACGTCGGCGACGAGCGCCGCCGTCTACCGGCAGATCCTCGCGAACCTGCCCGCCGACATGAGCGTCCGCGATCCCGCGTTGCCGGGACGACGCCGGCGCGGCCGTCTCATCCCTGGCTGGCGGCGAGCTCCTGATCGACGGCGTCCGGCGAGGAGCTCTTCTATCCTGCGCTGGCGGGATCGCCGACCGCCGGGCGCACGTCGGCGCCGGAGATCTCCATCCAGACGACGGGCGACGTGCTCACGCCCCGCTTCATCGAGGAGATGCTCGCACGCGGCGTCGAGACGATCGCGGTCGCGAGCATCGACGACTACCACGTCGGTCTCGAGGGCGAGAACAAGTTCGCATTGATGGAAGAGGTCCGGGCGATGATGGCGCCGCTCGGCATCACCGAGATCGATCTCGGCGTGGCGCGCGATCCGCGCTTGCGGACCATGCCCCGTCGCGCGACGCCGACGCGGACCGAAGTTCCTCTTCTTCGGCGCGCAGCCCGGAGCTCTGGATCGGCGAGCTCTGGCCGCGTGGTCGGGCCTGGACGAACGGACTCTCGAACGCGACCTACGAGACCAACTTCTGCGCCCGCTGGAGCGGCGGCAAGCACTTCCTCGACCATGACGAGGCCCGGCTCCGAGGTCGCGATCGAGCCCGACGGCTCCGTCTATCCCTGTTGCCTTCAAGACCAAGGCTGCCGCTCGGCAACCTGACGGAGGAGCCGCTGCTCGACATCCTGGAGAGCCTGCGGGCCACCCGGTCTTCGAGGCCATCAACGACGGCGACCTCGGAGCGCATGGGTGAGAAATCAGGATTCTCACGTACGGATTCTCGCGCAGCAGCTGACGCAGACCGACCCGACCGGACGAAGCGCATGGCGAACGTCTGCCTCGGGTGCGACGCGTACTCCGCTCGGCTCGGTCCGGAGATCGCGGCGCGCCTGCGAGCGCTGCGGTCGGCGAAGCGCGGCAGCGGATGACTGGCGCGAGGCCACTCTGGCGCACGAAATCTTCTGCCGACATGGCATCTGCGCGGATGACTAGCGCGAGGCAATTTGAAATACGGGGAGGCACCTCGCGCCGTCGTCCGTCGTAGACGGTGACGCGCGTTCCGTCAGCCGAGCCACGCTGGGGCGTCGACGACGGCGCGGAGGCTCTCACTCCTGACGACACCGGTCGATGAGCCGTCGCGGTCCTGTGAAAGCGGCGCGCGCTCCTCCCCGCTTTCGTGCCGAGATCGCTGCCAGATCCTGCCGCGAAGCCGGACACCACGGGATTCCCAGCGACCCAGACATTTGGAAGCATCGCGCGACTCCGTTCCCATGACGTCGGCGCCGAACCTAGATCCACGTGCTCTTGGTCGACGACCACAAGCTGGTGCGCCGGGGCCTGCGCAGTATCCTGACCGCCACCCCCGGCATCGAGGTCGTCGGCGGCAGGCGGCGGACGGCCTGAGCGCGCGTCGCGTCCAGCCGGACCTTGCGGCCGACACGTCGTCGCTGGGAGGCGAGCTTGCCGGGTCTGAACGGCATCGATGCCACTCCGGCAGATCGTCGACGGCGACGGCACGTGCGCGTACTCATGCTCTCGATGCACGCGAACGACGTGTACGGTGCGCGAGAGCCTGAAGGCAGGGGCCAAAGCGGTACGTCCTCAAGCGACAGCGCCGACGTCGATCTGCATCGCCGGCATCAAGTCGGTGGCGAGCGGGCGTCCCTATTTCAGCGCGATGGTGGAGCGACTCGATCGCAGGGTCCCTGAAACACGTCCCCGCCAACCCTGGAAGACTCAAGTTCTGACGCTCACCGGACGCGAGCGCGAAGTGGTGCAGCTGGTCGCCGAGGGTCGCAACACGCGGCAGATCGCTCGCTTGCTCGGCGTGGCGGCGGCGACCGTGAGCGCCCATCGCGCCGGGGCGATGATGAAGCTCGGTCTGCACAATACCGCCGAGATCGTGCGCTTCGCGGTCCGCACCGGCGTCGTCCGCTAGTCGGAGCGGTCCCGGCGCGCCGCGATCAGCATCATCGCCGGCGGTCGACCACGGCGCACATGCGGACGCCAGCCGACGCATCCCCACGCGAACGCCGTCGCCGATCCGCGTGTATACGGTGAGCTCCGCGACGCGGAGCGATGGTCGCCCCGCAACGACCCCGTGGGAGTCGAACGGAAGCAGATCGACGATGCGGCCCGCCGGGATCGATCATCGCCGACGGTCCCGAGGTCGACGAGCGCACGAGCCAACGCCGCACCTCGACGGCGCGGAGGCGCGCCATCGCGAGCGCGATCTCGGCGTACTGGCGGCGTCCGACCCACGAGTCGTTGGTGAGCGTAACGAGCCATTCGGCGCCGCGGCCGCACGCGATCGATCGCCTCGCGCCCGAGCATCGCCTCGTTGCAGATCATCATGCCGGCCGCGCCGAGCGGGGTCGCGAACGGGGCTTGCAGCGCGCCGGGCGTGAACTCGCGGACCTTCCCCGAATTGGCGGCGCAGGAGGCCGACGTCCGCGAGCGGAAAGTACTCCGCGAACGGCACCAGCGTCCCCTTCTCGTAGACGAGCGTCGGCTCGCCGGCGGACGACACGAGAAGCGCCGCGTTCCGGAACTCCTCCCGCCCGTGCCCCGCGTGAGGACCCGCGGGCCGCCGTCAGGGATCGTCGTCGCGTGCCCGGGCCGCGAGCTGCGCGAGATAGAAGCGATAGGTCGGCTCGTTCTCGAGAAAGAACGTGAGCGCGCCTCGGGCCAGACGACGAGCCGCGCCGGACGCGCGGCCGTCGCCGTCGTCGTGAGCCCGGCATAGGCCTCGAGGTTCGCGCCTGCAGAACTCGGCCTGCCAGAGCGTGCCGAGGTCGAGGTTCGCCTGCGCCGCGACGACCGGCACCGTCGTGCGTCGTCGGATCGACCGTCTCGCCCCGGAGACGCGAAGCGCGCCGTAGCTGACCGTCAGCACGACGAGGATCGCGGCCGCGCCGAGCCCCGAAGCGCGGCGCGCCGCTCGGCTGGCGCCCGCTCCGCGCAACCCACCAGCCCGCGAGGGCCGCGTTACCCGCCGCGACGACGAAGCTCACCGCGGCGACGCCGCCGAGGTCGGCGATCTGGACGAGCAGCGGCACCGCGGTCGCCGCATACCCGAGCGTCGCCCAGGGATTGCCGAACGGGACGACCGTCCGCGCCGTCTCGGCGGCGACCCATGCGGCGGCGATCAGCAGCGGCGCGTCACCGCACCGCCCACACCCACCCGCCGCACGAACAGCGCGAACCCGGCGCGTATTGCCACGCCGCCTGCCAGAGCGCGCAGGCGAGGAACATCAGCACGCCGACGGCGATCGACTGCTGGTAGTAGTTGACGACCGCATCCGGCATCCACGTGCCGACCGCGTAGGACGCGACGATGCCGAGCCAGATCCCGAGCCCGCACGCGCGCTGCGCCGTGCCTCGCCGCGACCGCGACGAGAAAGCGGCACGAGCGCCACCCACGCGAGCGGCCACCAACCGACCGGAGGAAACGCGAGCCCGTAGAGGCCGCCCGAAAGCGTCGTCAGTGCGAGCGCGGGCGCCGAGACGCATCGGGGCCGTGCTGTATCACGAGCCGGCGTGGACGACAGTCGCCGCGGGACGTTTGCCACGAAGCAACCGTCCTGACTAATCGTCGGGCGCGGTGCCTCCGTATTCCTCGATCACCCGCCGGCTCGCGCGTCCGGCCGCGCTCGCAGCGGTCTTCCGCGAGCCCATCGACGTCATCCCGGTGACGCGGCGATCTTCGCCGTCACGCTCGCGCAGCTCGCGATCTTCGCCGCGATCGACGATCCCGGTCGGGTCGCGCTCGCGGTGCTGCTGCTCTTCCCCTTCCAGCTGAACTTCGCCGGCATGTGCCACAACCACCACCACCGCAACACCTTCCGTCACCCGGTCGCGAACCGCGTCTTCGAGGTGGCGATGTTCTTCCAGCTCGGCATGCTGCCGTACGGCTACACGCTCCACCACAACATCGGGCACCACCGCCACTACCTCGACCAGGCGATCGACTCGAATCGTTGGCGACGCGCCGACGGCGGTGTCATGGGCGCGTGGGAGTTCGCGCGGCCGCCTCTGCCTCGCGATGTACCCGACGGTGTGGCGGATCGGCCGAGGCCATCCGAGGGTCTTCCGGAAGTTCCTCCGCATGACCGCCGTGTGCGCCACGCTCCTCGCCGGGCTCGTCGCGATCGCCCCGCTGCACGCATTCTCGTCTTCGTCCTGCCGCTGCCGTTCGCGCGCTGCTCCTGCAGGCGCAAGCGACCTACCGGCAACACGCCGGACTCGCCGCCGACGACCCGCTGCACGCCTCACGCTCGTTCGTGGACCGCGGCTACAACCTCCGCACGCTGAACCTCGGCTACCACGCCGCGCACCATCTCCGTCCGGGCCTGCACTGGTCGAAGCTCCCCGCGTTCCACGCGACGATCGCCGCCGCCATTCCGCCCGAGCTCGTCGACTGACGCGCGCGTCAGCTCCCGGACGAGTCGAGGCCGTGGTGCTTGCCGGTCAGCCGGTAGGCGATGCCGGCGACCAGAAAGCCGATCGCCGTCGCCGTCGTCTCGTTCCAGAACATGCATGACGGGCCCGCAGGTCGGGACCGACAGCGACATGATCCCGGGCGGCAGCATCATCAGGAAGCCGCAGAGCGGTCCGCGGAGATACCAGCGTGGCGGCCACCACGTGATCCCGACGATCAGGCCGACCAAGAGACGCGCCGTGTACCAGCTCCAGACCGCGACCGCGCCCTTCAAATAGAACAGGTTGAACTTCTCCGGAATCGGCCCGCAGGAACATCGGGATCCAGCCGAGCACGAAGCCGATGAGCGCGCAGAGGAGCGCGTATGGGAGCCGCATTCGTCCGCGTCTATCGTGGACGCGGCGACCCGTCCACCACATCGACGCGGCTCGGCTCGCCGCTGGCCCACGGCGCGCACGTAAATTGACCGGCCGGCGCCGATCGCGCTACATCGTCGCGCTAACCCGCGACTCTACGAGGCAACCCTTCCCCATGGGCAGCGAGGCTCGAACTGTGAAGCGTCTTTGATCGGCGGCGGCGTCGTGACCGCGCTCGTCTTCGCGCTCGCGCTCGGCGCCCGTACCGAGTCGCAGGAGCCGCCCGCCGGCGCGACCCGTGAAGGCACCGCGCCGCAGGCCTCGCTCGGCGTCTCCGCGCTCGGCCGTCTCGAGCCTCGAGCACGGCGTCCGCCGCGTCGCCGGCCCGTCGCTCCCGTCGGTGGTCGTCCGCGACCTCCTCGTCGACCGCGGCGACCGCGTCACCAAGGGCCAGCTCCTCGCGGTCCTCGACACCGCCGACCTGCAAGCGGCGGTCGTGAAAGAGAGGGAAGCCGAGCTCGCCAACGCGCGTCGCGAGTACGACCGAGCCTGCAGCTCAGTCGGAGCCAGGTGGAGAGCGACTCGCATCGCGACGAGTGGCGCACCAAGGTCGCCGTGCTCGAGGCCCAGCTCGAGCGCGCCGAGTGCGATCGCAAGCTGACCGAGGTGCGCGCGCCGATCGACGGTCAGGTCCTCGACGTCCACACCCGCGCCGGCGAGCGCGTCGGCGACGGGGGCATCGTCGACCTCGGCGCGACCCAGGCGATGTTCGCGATCGCCGAGGTCTACGAGACCGACATCGGCCGGGTCGCGGGTCGGACAACGGGCGCGGGTCTCGAGCTCCGGTCTTCGCGGCGCCGATCGGCGGCGTGGTCGAGAGGATCCGCCCGAAGATCCAGAAGCAGGACGCGCTCGGCACCGACCCGGCGGCACGCAAGGATTCCCGCGTGGTCGAGGTCGAGATCCGCCTCGACCAGAGCGCGCCCGTCGCCGGCCTCACGCTCGTGCAGGTCGAGGTGACGATCCTTCCAACGGGTCGGTCGTAGCGTGCGCCTCTTCCATCCCATTCCGCTGGGATGGCTCCAGCTCTGGCACCGCAAGGTTCGCTTCGCGGTGGCACTCGCCGGCATCGCGTTCGCGGTCATGTTGATCCTGATGCAGCTCGGCTTCCGGGCCTCGCTCTTCGAGAGCGCGGTGCGCTACCCGAAGCGCCTGAACTACGACGTCGCGATCTTCGCGTACGACAGCCAGTACATCGTCTCGCCCGAGAATTTCTCGACCGCCGTCTCTACCAGGCGCTCGCGGTGGACGGCGTGGCGGCAGTGAGCCCCCTCTACCTCGGTCGCGCCGTCTGGAAGAACCCGTACTCGCTCGAATCCCGCATCATCTACATCCTCGGCGTCGACCCCGAGGACGACGTCCTCGACGCGCCGGGCATCGTCGCGAGGGGAGGCGCGTGATCCGCCTGCAGGACGTCGTGCTCTTCGACGACACGTCGCGGAAAGAGTACGGGCCCGTCGCCGAGCACTTCCGAGCCGGCGAGCCGGTCGAGACCGAGGTCAACAACCGCCGCATCCACGTCGGCGGGCTCTTCACGGTCGGGCACGTCCTTCGGCATCGACGCGAGCCTCGTGACCGGCATCGCCAACTTCCTCCGCATCTTTCCGAACCGTCCGCAAGAACCAGATCAACCTCGGCCTCGTGCGCGTCAGCCCCGGCGTCGATCCGCGTGGTCGCGTGGGACCGCCTGCGGGCGCTCCTGCCCGCGGACGTGGTCCTGATGACCCGCGACGACTTCGTCACGCGCGAGATCAAGCTATTGGAACGCCGCGACCCCGATCGGCTTCGTCTTCACGTTCGGCGCGATCATCGGGATCGTGGTCGGCACGGTGATCGTCTACCAGATCCTCTTCTCCGACGTCTCCGGATCACCTCGCCGAGTACGCGACGCTACGGGCGATCGGCTACTCGAACGGCTACATCTCGCGCGTGGTCATCCAGCAGGCGATGATCCTGGCCGTGCTCGGCTTCGGTCTCGGCATCGCTCGCGGCGCTCCGCCTCTACGAGGTCACGACGGCACGCCACCAAGCTGCCGATGGAGCTCACCTTCGAGCGCGCGCCCTCACCGTGCTCGGCGCTGACGATCGCGATGTGCGCGTTCTCGGCGTCCTGGCGCTCCGCGCGCGTGCGCAAGCTCGACCCCGCCGAGGTCTTCTGAGCGCGCGAAGTCGCCATCGCGTCGACCTGAGCCACGCGTACGGGTCAGGCGAGCCTGAAGCAAGCAGATCCTCTTCGACGTCACGGCCGACATCGCCGAGGGCGAGATCGTGATCGTGACCGGCCCGTCGGGCGGCGGGAAGACGACGCTGCTCACGCTCGTCGGCGCGCTCCGCGCGGCGCAGGACGAGCATCGCTCGCGCGTGCTCGGTCAGGAGCTCCGCGGCGCGCGAAGCCGCGCTCGAAACGGTGCGGAAGCAGATCGGCTTCATCTTCCAGTCCACAACCTGATCGAGGCGCTCATCGGCGCGCCAGAACGTCGAGATGGCGCTCTTGATGCAGCTCGCGCGCAAGCCGGCGCGCGATCCGCACCGCGCGCCGCGCCATGCTCGAGTCGGTCGGCCTCGGCGAGCACCTGCACAAGCACCCGAGCCAGCTCTCGGGCGGCGAGCGCCAGCGCGTCGCGGTCGCGCGCGCGCTCGTCGCCGAGCCGCGCATCGTGCTCGCCGACGAGCCGACCGCGGCGCTCGACAAGCAGTCGGGCCGCGAGGTCGATCGACCTGATGCAGCACCTGGCGCGCGCCAACGGCACCACCATCATGCTGGTGACCCACGACAACCGCATCCTCGACGTCGCCGATCGCATCGTCCACCTCGAGGACGGCCGCCTGCAGACGTTCACCGACGCCGTCATCGCCAACAATCAGCACATGATGCGGCTCCTCGCGGACGATCAGCGGAAGATCGACCGTCGATTTCGTCGAGGATCTGCCGCCCGCCGAGTTCACGGCGCTCCTGCAGAGCGTGACGAACGAGTCGCGGCGCTTCCTCGAGAGCACCGAGCTCGCGACCGACCAGGCCTTCCGCAGCATGCTCGACCGCGCGCTCCGCGCCTTCACGCGCAAGCTCGGTGCGATCCTCGACGCCGAGCGCGCGAGCCTCTTCCTCGTCGACCGCGAACGCGACGAGCTCTGGCTGACGGTGGCGCGGGAGGCCGACGAGGAGCGTGACCGAGCTCCGCGTCCCGATGGGGACCGGTATCGCCGGTCACGCCGCCCGAACCGGCGAGACCGTGCGGATCGACGACGCCTATCAGCGATCCGCGTTTCAACCCCGAGATGGACCGCCGCACCGGCTTTCGGACGCGCTCGATCCTGTGCGCTGCCGCTGCGCGACGCGCAGGGCAACGTCTTCGCGGTGTCGCAGCTCTTGAATCGCGGCGACGGCAAGCCGTTCGACGCCGACGACGAGCGTCGCTTCACGGAGTTCCTGCAGCCGATCGGTGTGATGCTCGAGACCTGGTGGCGCATGACCAGGATGCACCGCATCCGCTGACGCGCTGACGCGCAGCGCGTGCGCCAACCAGGCGCGCAAGAACTGAAGGAGCGACCGGCGGAGGAGATCGCGTTACATGCGCCGAAATGGCGCATATTCGCCGTCGCTAATGTGAAGAATTTTCGATTGTTTTTCATTGACATATGCCCAATCGAAAATGGAGAGTGCGGCTTCGCACAACCAAATTCAGCTCCCCATACAAGGACCCCGATGACCCCTCCTTCTGCGCGTCGCCCCTTCGCAGGTCGTTGTTGCTGCCTCGTCGCGTTCCTCACGGCGGGTCGGCCGCGCGAGGTGCGCGCCGGCTGCAACCTGACCCCCAAACGATCGAAGACGTACAACAGCACGCTCGGCGCGACGAATCGCCCGTATGCGGGGACCGGGTGAGCGCATCGACGTGCGGCTGCGGCCCTGCGACACCGCTTCACCGGGGCTCGGCGCGGCGGCAGCGGATCACGTCGTGACGGTCGTCTTTCAGCCGCCCGGCGGAACGAGCCATGCGGTCGTCCTCACGGCGGCGCCGACCTGTGCCGCGATCGCCCCCAGCTCCGGCGTGTGCCAGCCAGCTGACAGGCGGCGGCGTGGCGATCTGCATGCCACAAGCGCAGGCTGGGCTCAACGCGTCGACCCGACGACGACCGAGTATCTGAGCTTCCGTTTTCCGACCACCGAGGCGCGGTGCAACGGCGGCGTGAATGACAACGGCAAGCCGTGCGCCGCTCCATCGGATTGCACCGGCGGTACCTGCAACCTGAGCAACGGCGCCGTCACGCTCGCCGGGCCGGCGGTCATCGCGGTGACCAAACCGGGCGACCCCTTGCCGTGCGGTGTGGCGACCACAGGCTGTGCCGGACAGACCGGCCTCCTGGCGTGCATCGACGACTTCTTCGCCAACGACGACGCGTGTGGGACAGGCGTCTCACTCGGGAACTTCCCGAGCTTCACGGCGCTGCCGTATCCCAATCCGTACCACCTCGACTGCTTTCAGGATGGTCCGCCCTGCAACCCGACCGAGACCACTGTTCGCGCGGCCATCGATGGCGGCGGCAACATACTGCTGCTGCCGATCCATTGGGACGGCATCCTGGTCCGCGACCGTGAATCCCGTCCTCGCGCCTGCTGTCGCTGCGCTGCTCAAATCGCCGTCACGCGGCGATGTTCCCGTTCGTCGATTCCGGACCCCGTGTTTCTGGGCTCGTTCACCCCGGAAGGGGGGACCCTTGGCGCCGATCTTCGAGGCTCAGGTCGACCCGACGGCTCCCGACCCCGACGTGGCGACGTTCTTCGGCTCGGTCGACGCGCCGTACACGGTACTGCGCGTCGCGAACCACCACGGCACCTGCGACGGCGGCCCGCGCGACGGCCAGCGATGCTCCGCCGCGCGCGACTGCCCGCATGGAAGCTGCGCATCATCTTGCGTCAATTCTCCGGCCACCTTTCCGTGCAACGCCGATATCGACTGTCCGGTGGGCCCCGACCAGCGCTGCGGCCACCTGTTCAACTACGACACGTTCGCCATTCCTCCCGCTTCTCACGCACCGGGTCCCCCGGATTCTGTCAGCTGCCGCCCCACGCGGCGTGCATGCCGGGCGGATGCCCCGCGCCCGGCGACCTGTGCGTGAGCTATGCGTTCGAAGCGAAGGCTCCGGTGACGCTCGACTCGCTGGTGACGGGCACCGCGGACGTGCGCGCGCTCACCATGAACGAGAGCGTCGATCTCCGCGACCGCAACGGCGACGGTGCCACGAACGCGCCTGTCGTCACGTTGCGCAGCCGCGTCACCGGCCAGGGCGAGCCGCTCGGCGCGCCCGTGGGCGTCACGGTCCCCGGCGGGACCGCGAGCTGCGGGCTCACGGGCACGCCCGAAGGGCGCGGCGTCGTGCGGGTCAGCGATCCACCTTTCCGGTTCCCTGCCGTCGCGCTCGAGAACAACGTCATGGCGTTCCTCGAGTCCGAAGGGCTGCAAAACGCCTGCAGCGAGAACGACGACAACGACGCCGCCGACGCGATCCTGCGCGTGTTCAAGCTCGGAGTCGGTGCGCTGACGATCAGCCCCCTGCCCGCCTCTCCGCTCGTTCCCCTGCGGTCGACGCGGCGCTCGAGATCGACCACGCCGCGCTGGCGGTCTCCAACGGGCGCGTCTTCTACCGCGCCTCCGAGGCCGCCATGGCGCGCCGCAAGACCGAGCGCGTGAGCGTCGCGACCGGCGGCACCCAGGTGAACGGCTTCTCCAGCGCTCCCTTCGTCACCGCCGACGGCCGTCTCGTGGTCTCTCTCGAGCGCCGCGACGAACGTCGTCGCTGGCGACACGAACGCCAAGGGCGACGTCTTCCCTGCACGATCGCGCGACGGTGACGACTACGCGCGTGAGCGTGGCGACGGGCGGCGGCCGAGGGCGACGGCGACTCCTCCGCCTTGGCGGTCTCCGGGGATGGCCGGTACGTCCTGTTCGGCGGCGATGCCACGAATCTCGTCGTGGGAGACACCAACGCTCGGAACGACGTGTTCGTGCGCGATCGAACATTGGTGACGACCGAGCGCGTGAGCGTCGCCACCGGGCGGCGCCGAGGGCAACGACGACTCGCTCGGCGGCTCCATCTCCGACGATGGCCGCTTCGTGGCGCTTCCGAGCTTCGCGACCAACCTGCGCGGCGGGGGACACGAACGGCTTCCTCGATGTCTTCGTGCGCGATCGAGCGATGAACACCACACAGCGCGTGAGCGTCCTCGACCCTCGGCGCCCAAGCGGACGCCGACTGCTTCACGCCGGCCATTTCGGCGAACGGCCGCTTCGTCGCGTGGGAAAGCAATGCAACGACGCTGGTAGCGGGCGATACGGAACGGCGTCACCGACGTCTTCGTGCGCGACCTCGTCTCGGGGACGACGGAGCGCGCGAGTGTGTCGAATAGCGGCGTCGAGGGCAACAACAACTCGCGGACGCCCGTGCTCTCCGCCGACGGCCGCTACGTCGCCTTCTGAGCTTCGCGTCGAATCTGGTGCCGGGCGACACGAACGGCACGACCGACGCCTTCGTCCACGACCGCGCGACGGGCCGGACGGAGCGGGTGAGCGTCACCAGCGGCGGCGGCCAGCTCGACCCCGCGAGCTTCGCGGACACCGTCTCGATCTCGCCCGACGGTCGCTACGTCGCCTTCGAGACCTTCGGGGCGAATATGGTCCCACGCGACACGAACGCGCGGCGTGATTTCTTCGTGCACGATCGGCTGACGGGCACGACCGAGCGGGTGAGCGTGACCACCACTGGAGGCCAGAGCACCAACGCATTCCGACACCGCCAGGGAGCATTTCGGCCGCCGGCCGCGCCGTGGCTTTCCAGAGCGCCGCGACAAATCTGGTCGCCAGCGACACGAACGGCACCACTGACATCTTCGTGCGCGGCCTCGACCTCGCCGATCCCCTCGGGGTCGACACGAACCTCTCGCCGACGGCGCGCTCGACGACGACGTGCTGCAGGTCTTCGACACCAACTCGAGCACGCTCACGACGCTCTGCCCGGCCGGCGCCGTGTCGGTGGCGGGCGGCAAGGCGGCCTTCCTCCGCCCCGAGTCGGCGGTCGGCACGGCCAACTGCCCGGGCGGATCCTTGAACAGGCCCGACGGCGACCAGGACGATCTCGTCGTCCATCTCTGGACCGGTGGTCCGACGGCGACCAACCTCGGGCGCGCGGCGACCGCCATCTCCTCTCGCCCACCCGGCTCGCGGCGCTGGTCTCCGAAGACGCGGCCGGCACGAAGTACTCGCGCGTCGGCTACGGACCGTACACCGTCGCACACCTCCACCCGGCCGGCGCGGGCGCGTGGACCGATCTCGGCGCGGCGGCCGACGTCATCGAGATGGCCGGAACGTTCGCGGTCTTCATCACGCCGGAGGGTGCCGAGGGTGTGTCGCTCCAATGGTGACGGTGACCCCAACGATCGCGTCCTGCAAGTCGCTGCCGCCCCCGCATCGGCCGCGTCGGTCGTGAACACCGGCCAGGCCGCCGAAGAGTTCGTGGTGGGCACCCTCACGGAGACTGCGTGCGGCGACCACCAACTCGTCGCTTTCCGCACCAACGAGCATGCGCAGAACGAACAGAACTTGAACGGCGCGTCCGGCACGCCGCTGGACGCCGACACGGACGACGACGTGCTACAGGTCTACGACCTCGTCAGCGGAGAGCTGCGCAACATCGGCCAGGCGGTGACGCCCTGTCGCCTGGATGCGTGCGATCCGCGCCGGCCGTATCGCGTCGACGGCGGCAAGCTGCGCTTCCTCACCCTCGAGCAGGACCAGGGCGGTCAGGACCTCGACGGCGACGGCAACGGCACCGGCCTGGTGGTCCAGACCTACGATTTCTGCGGCGACACGGTCACCACCGTGGGCCGCGTGAAGACCGACGCGAGCCAGGACCCGCTCGGAGGCACCGACGAGGGCATCGTCTACGTGGCGTCGGCCGGACGCTGCGAGCTGGGGACGATCTGCAATCCTACGCTGAATACCTGCACCGCAGGCTTCAGCTGCAACCGCGACACCTGCGACGTGACGGCGAACCAGTGCAACAGCCGGCCGAGCGTGGGTTGCGCGACGGACGACGATTGCTCCCGCTGCGCGGCATTGCATCCGTCGACGTGCCTCAGCAACGCCGACTGCCTCGACGGCGCCACGTGCGTTCCCCAGCCCGTGGTCATCGCGGAGCCGGGCGTGGTGGATACGGACGACGACGGCGTTCGCGGACGCCGAGGACGACTGCCCGACCAAGCCGAACACGCGACCAATCGGACCTCGACGACGACGGCCTCGGCGACGTCTGCGACCCGGAGACCGTCCTCGGCTGCACCGCAGGCGCCGAAAACCCGGCTGCATCGCGTGCCGCCAAGGGGCAGATCCAATACAGCGAGAAGACGGATGGGCAAAGAACAATTGAAGGCGCAGCTGAAAGCGTTCGGCGCCGCCACCTCCGCGGGCGATTTCGGCGATCCCGTGAGCGGCGCGCTCCGCGTGTCGTTCTGCATCTATGACGAGGGGAGCGCGCTCCTCCACGGATTCGTCGTGAACCGCGGCGCCGCGCTCTGCGGCGACAAGCCGTGCTGGAAAGCGAAGGGCACCAAAGGCTGGGGCTATCAGGACAAGGCGAGCAGCGCCGCCGGCATCGCGAAGATCGGCTTCGGGAGCGGCGACGTCGACAAGGAGTCGCGAGCGTCGCCGGCAAGAACAACTCCGGGAAAGGTCTGACGGGCCTTCCGACCGGCGTCGTCGCGATGCTCGCCGCACATCCGCTTCCGACGATTCAGCTCCAGACCAGCGACGGCTTCTGCGTCGGCGCGACGATGACCGAGGTCACGAAGAACGACGGGGGCCAGTACAAGGCGCAGAAGAAGTAAGCGGAAGCACGGTCCGACGTTCCACGGGAGGGGCGCATGACGGTCATCCTCGGGCTCACGTACGTCGTCATGGCGGTGCTGCTCGCCATGACGGCGCTCTATCGCTCAGTTCCTCTTGCAGCCCTCGCCGATCGATCCGACGTATCGACCGAAGGTGGCCTTTGTTGCTCGCGGTGCGCGGCAGCGACCCCGAGTTCGAGCAGCACATCGAGTCGCTCTTCGCGCTCGACTACCCGGACTACGAGATCGTCTTCGGGGTCGCCGAGCGGCGCGACGAGGCGTACCCGGTGCTCGCGGCCGCATGTCGACCGCCATCCCGGCCGGGCGCAGCTCGTCGTGACGGGCCTGCCCTGGGCGTGCAGCGAGAAGATCCACAACGTCCTCGGTGCCTCGCGGTCGTCTCCGCCGACACGGAAGTGCTGGTCGTGATCGACGCCGACATCCAGCCGGCGCCGCTCTTCCTCCAGCGTCTCGTGACGCCGCTTCGCGATCCGAAGGTCGGGGTCGCGACGGGATTCCGCTGGCTCGTCGCGACGGAGCCGAGCCTGCCCCGCTTGGTCGCCACGATGACGAACGCCGGGACCGGGGTGCCGTTCTGGTTCTCGCACGGCGTCTGGGGCGGCGTGACGGCGATGCGACGGGAGGTGTTCGAGCAGCTCGACGTCGCCGCGTCCTGGCGGAAGTCGCTCTCCGAGGACAACGTCACACGCCAGGTGATGCTCGCCGGCGGGTATCGCGTAGCACCAGTCGCCGACACGCTGGCGGTGTCGCACCAGGACTATACGTGGTCCACGTACTGGGAGTTCCTGGTCCGGCAGCTCACCATCACCCGCATCTACAACCCGAGCGCGTGGTGGCAGGGTCTCGCGCTCTACCTGTTGACGGGCCTCGTGCTCGCCTACGGCGTCGTCGGCACGATCACGTGGATCGTCGGCGCGACGACGAGCACGCTGCCGCTCGCCGCCCTCCCCTCGCGTTCCTGTACATGCTGCAAGGTTGGCTGGTCGTCGACGCCTCGCAGCGCGCGATCGCCCGCCGCGGCGAGACGATCCCGTTCGTCCGCCTCACGGAGATGCCGATCTACGTCCTCGCCCTCGTCGTCGGCCTAGCGCAGCTCAGTCGCGTCTGGATTCAGCCGCTGGATCGTGTGGCGCGGGGTCGTCTACCACATGCACCGGCCGGATCGGACGGTCGTGTACCGTACGAGCCATGCACCGAGCGCCGACACGGCGCCGCGTATGGCCGTCTCCCCGGATTTCGCCGCCCTGTTGTCGGAGTGGGCGGCCGGCAACGGCGCCTCGGACGACGCCGCCACGGCGGCGCCGCTCGGCCACGCCGACGATGGAGCACCGATGAGAACCGAGATCGAGCTCATCCGCGACGCGAGCGGGCACCCGATCGCGACCCTCCCGAGCTTCGTCGCGTTCGGCGACTGGACGCGCACCGAGATGGCGGCGCTGCGTGCCTTCGGCAGCATCGAGCGTCACGCGCCCGTGACGTCGTCATCGAGCCGGGCCCGGGGACGACCGCGCGCTCTTTCATCGTGATTGGCGGGCGAGTACGAGGTGCACCGCGACGGCCAGCAGCGCGACGTCTTCGCGGCCAGGCGACCTGGTCGGCGAGCTCGCGTTCGTCGACGGCCGGCCGCGCACCGCCGCCGTCCGTGCGCGCACCGACGGCGCAATGCTGCGGATCCGTCCCGACGACGTCGACCGCTACGCGGAGCGCGATCCGAAGACGGCGCTCAAGTTCCCGCTGGAGATCGCCCGCATCCTGAGCTTCCGGCTCCGGACGTGGAGCTGAGGGGCGGATGGGGGCTACGGCACGCGCTCCAGGATCTTCCGGGCGAGCAGCCGGACACGTTCAGCAACAGCTTCGCCGCGAGCGCGGTATCCGAGTCGATCCAGCTTCCCGATCGCTGCGCTCGAGAGATGAGTGCGCGTCCCGGCGCTCGCACGAGCACGTCGGCGGTGCGCGGCTGATCGAGCAGAAAGGCCATCTCGCCGACCAGATCCCCTGCGCCGCGAACCCACCGTGCGCCCGTCGCGGTGGATCCTCGACGACGCCATCCACGACGACGAACAGGCTCTTGGCGTCGTGACCGGTGCGACGTGAGCACGTCCCAGGCTTGAAGGTGATGAGATAGCTCCGTTCCAGCAGGCGCGTACGCTCGTCGTCCGATAGCCCAGCGAAGACCAACGGCGGCGCGGGCATCGTGAGCAGACGCGCCATGCCTTCGCGCGCTCACGTCGGCCGGGTCAGGTGCTGAGCGCGGTCTCCCTGGCCCGCGACGATCTCGAGTGACGCCGAGCACGCTGCCTCCGTCGGCATGGTGTCGGGCAGCATGCCGAGCAGCGGCCAGCCGATGCGCTGGAGGTAGGCGCGATCGGTGCCGGCAGCACGAGCGGCAGGATCACGGGGCAGTTGGGATCGCTGTACATGGGCCGATATGGACGGAGAATCCATGCGGCGATAGTACGGCAGGAGGGTGCGGCTCGCTTTCGCAGACGGCCACGTTGATTCCCGACGCGAGGGCGAACTGGAGACCCTTCGCCAGGAGTGCAGCGCGATCGCGCCGCCGCGGTGGTCTTTGGCCACCATGAAGTGGGTGAGCACCACGATGGGCTCCGGCCCAACCGCCTCGACGAAGCGACTGATGCTGACCCAGTCCTCGTAGACGTCCGGGAACGGGTCCGTCCGTGCGCAGATCAGAGCTGGAGGCTGCCGGAGCGCCGCGGCCGTCCTCACGCGCGACCAGCACGCGCTCCTTCGGCACGGCGGGAGGAAACGATCGCAACTCGCGCCGCTCGTGATCCGCAGCGCTCGAGGAAACGGCGCTGCTCGTCGACCAGACGTCGTACCAGAGGTGCGCGAGATCGTCGCGGTCGTCGGCGGTCACGAATTGGACGTCGATGCTCATGGGCATAGCGCTTACACTGCGCCATCCTGGCGCGGTTCACACGGCGTGACGCGAGGCTGGTCGCGAGCGCGGCACCGACAGCGCCCTTGGATGAGGTTCAACCGCGCAACGTCCACCGGAGATCCAGGTTTTCGAAGGCGCGCCGCGCTTCATCCAGAAGTGAGCGGGCATCGCGGTCGCGGAAGGTGGTCGCGCTGCCGGCTTCGACGAGACGCCGGCCGATCTCGCGCTGCACGCGCGCCGCCTCCGGACGCATGCCGAGGCGCTCGGCCTCGTCGAGTGCGCTTGCCGAACCACTGGAGCGCCTCCGCCGCCGTCCGCCGAGCCAGTGCAGCTGGCCGACGGCCTGCCAGATCTCGGGACGGAACCACGCGAAGCGCGCCGCCGCCCAGAGCGCGTCGCGGCGCGGCCTTCCGTGAGTGGTGCAGCACGGTGCGCCCGCCGCCGCCCTGCTCCGCCTCGCTGACGGCGAGCATCAGCCGCGAGCGCGCGACCGCGCCGAAGTGCCACGGCGGAATCGGCCCTTTCGAGAGCGGCTCGTCGGCATCGGCGATCGTCGGCGCGCGCCCCGGAGAGATCGCCGAGCAGCACCTGCACCTTGGCCTTGGTGCCGAGCGCGTGGAGGTTCAGCAGCACCTCGTCGTAGCGCGTCGAGGTACGCCGTCGCTCGCGGCGAGCGCGGCGTCGAGCTGACGGCGCTCGGCGTAGAGATAGGCCGGGCACGCGTGCACGTAGACGGCTCGCGAGATCGTACGCGTAGGCCTGCGCGAGTCCCGCCATCCAGTCGATCTGCGCGTCGGTCTCGCGCCAGCGTCCCTGCGCGGTGTGCTTGATGCGCCTCGAGGCCGACGTGGTGGCGCGACGTCCCAGAGCTGGCCGCGCGCGGACGGCGTCGTCGACGACGTCGATCGGGATCTCGTGACGGTCGTCCCAGTCGCCGGCGCAGGAAGTGGTACGTGAAGCTCATCATCCGGACGAGGAAGACCTCGGTCAGGTTCGCGGGATCGGCGTAGCGGTTCGCGACCGCGAGGAAGCGGCGCGCCACGTCGAACGAGAGGCCGCCGTACGCGAAGAGTCCGACGCGTCGCCGCGCGTACATCATGCCGGCGCCGGGCACGGTCGCGGGGTCGACGCGCCGGAGCCTGCCGGAGCGTCGCGATGCCTTGCAGGAGGAACCGCGCCGGATCCGCCGGTCGTTTGGGTGCGGGCGCGGTCGAACATGAGCGTCGATGGTCTCGAGGTCGCGCTCGGTCGCCGCCGGACGGCGCGCCGCGCCGCCGCCGCGGAGATAGAGGTCGAGGCACGACCGGGATCAACGTCTTCGCGAGCGCCAGGCACGATGCCGGCACGCGAGGTCGGACTCTGCCTCGCCGAGGCAGCGTGAGCGCCTCGTCGAAGTTGCGCGTCGACTCCTCCATCTGGCCGCGGTGGAGGTAGGCGCCGGCGAGCCGCTTGTGGAGCGCGACGCGCTTCTGGGGATCGCCGCCGCCGGGATGGCGCGCGAGATAGAGCCGCGACGACTCCTGCAGCATGCTCGAGCGCCTCGACCGGCGCGCCGGCGCGGGCGGCGTCGTCGCCGGCGAGGAACAGCTCCTCCTCGGCGCGCACCAGGTCGTTGCCCGAGCGAGTAGTGGTACGCGAGCATGCCGTGGTACCCGGGCGCGCCCGGCATGCGCTGCTCGATCACGCTGCCCGACCTGCGAGTGCAGCTCGGCGCGGCGGGTCTCGAGGATCGACTCGTACGGTCACGTCCTGGATCAGGCGGTGCTTGAAGGTGAACGTGCGGTCGCTCGCCGCGGATCTCGCTCGAGCAGCAGCTGCGCCTCGACGAGCGTCGTCGAGCACCGCCGGCAACGTCGCGGGCTCGACGACGAGATCGGCGAGCACCGGCTCGGCGACGCGCTGGCCGACCACGGCCGCGATCTGCAACACCTGCTTCGGGCGCGGCCGCAAGTGATCGACGCGCGAGAGGATGACCTCCTGGACGGTCGCCGGCACCACCATCGACTCGATCGCGGCGGTCGCGCGGCAGACCGTCGCCGGTCACCTCGACCGCGCCCTGCTCGATCAGCGAGCGCAGGAGCTCCTCGACGTAGAGCGGGTTGCCGCCGGCGCGCTCGGCGATGCGCTCGCGCGAGGCGCGCGGCAGCGCCCCGTGACGGAAGAGCGTGCCGAGGAGCTTCGTCGTGCCGGCGGCGTCGAGGGGCTGCAGGTCGATGCGGAGCGACGCGATCGGCGGGCGAGCACGCTGCGCGGCCGCCGTCGCGATGCGGCCCGTCGTCTCCGGGAAGCCGGGACGCGCGGCGTAGAGGAAGAGCACCGGCGCGTCGGCGGCGAGCGGCAGGAGCTCCGCGAGCAGCTCGATCGAGGCGCGGTCGGCCCAGTAGAGATCCTCGAAGAAGAGCACCAGCGGTTGCTCGCGCGCGACGCCGCGAAAGAGCGTCGCGATCGCGCGCAGATACAGGCGATCGATGATCTCCGGACGGACCTCGGCCATGCGCTCGGCTTCGGCCGGCGGCAGCGGCGCGCCCGCGATCATCGCGAGCGACGGCAGGCAGCTCCTCGGTCTCGGCGCCGAGGAACGGGCGCGACAGCGCCCGAGGCCCTCCCAGGTCTCGGAGTGCGCCTGGGCGCCGCCGCCGAGCAGCGAGCGCAGCAGGTCGACGAACGGATGGAAACGCAGGTTGCGGCCGAGTGCCACCGAGCGGCCCTCCGCCCAGCGGACGGCGCGTCCCTCGACGCTCGCGGCGAGCTCGGTCGAGCAGGCGCGACTTGCCGAGCCCGGCGTCGCCGACCACGCCCGGCGACGCCGCCCTGCCCGACCGCGAGGCGCGCCGAGCACGCGCCGCAGCGTCGCGAGCTCCTCGTCGCGCCCGACGAGCTCCGCGAAGATCGTCTCGCCCCGGCCGAGACGCGTGCGGTAGACCTGCACCTGCGTCCGAGCGCGCAAGTCCCACGACGGCCCGCGCTCTTCTCGGAGCGGCGCCGGCTCGTACTCGAAGTCGGCCTGCGGTCGCGCGATGGGTCTCGGGCCCGACCCACACGTGGCCGGCGGGCGCCACGTCCTTCAGCTTGGACGCGATGCTCACCGCGTCGCCCATGAGCGTGAACTCGCGGAGCAGCGGTCCGCTCACGTCGCCCGCGACGCTCAAGCCCGGTGTTGATGCCGACGTGGATGTCGAGCGGCGACGGCAACTGCGCCGTCGCGTTGTACTCGCGGACGCGCCGCCGCATCTCGATCGCGGCGTTCACGGCGGCGCGCGGCGCGTCCTCGAGCGCGATCGGCGCGCCGAAAACGGCGAGGATGCAGTCGCCGAGGTACTTGTCGACCGAGCCGCCGTGCTCGACCGCGACCTCGTGCAGGACCTGCAGGCAGCCGCTCACGGCGCGATACGCCTCGGCGGGCGGGCAGCTGCTCCGGACATGCGGGTGAAGCCGGTGATGTCGGCGAAGAGCACGGTGACGCGCCGGCGCTCGGCGTCGCTCCCGCGCTCGACCGTGGCGGCCTCGTTGCGCGATCTCGGTCTCGACGGCGCCGGCGAGGAGCGCGCCGAGGATCAGTCGCGACGGATTGCCGGCGGCGCGGGTCTCGATGCGCTCGCGCACGGCGGGCGTCAGCGTCGCGGTCGCCGCTCACTGCGTCGACGAGCGCGGTCGCGTCGGCGGCCACGAGCGGAGCGAGCGCGATCGTCGCGAGGTCGAGCGCGGCGGCGCGGAGGCGCACCGCGCGTGCCTCGTCCGGGCGCATCGCAAGCAGCCAGAGCGTCGGCGTCGCGGCAAGCCCGACGGCGAGCCGTCCGATGCAGATCCAGCGACGCCGAGGTCGGCCCATTGCAGATCCTCGCAGACGACGACGAGCGGACCATGGGTCGCGAGCGAGCCGATCGCGCCTTCGAGCGCCGGTCCGACGACCGCGACGACGTCGCCTCGCGGCGTCGCCGGCGAGGGCCCGGGCGACCACCTCGACGTCGAGGTCCGGGAGGTTCTTGGCCGCGATTCGGAGCGCGGTCCGCGTGACCGCGGGATCGTCACCGGCGCCGACGCCGAGACCGTCGGCGAGGAGATCCACCGCGAGGTGCAGCGGCGCGTCGGCATCGCCCCGCCGCGGCGCTGCCGGCAAGCACGACGACACCGTCGGCCGCCGCCTCGCGACAGGCCTCGGCGATCAGACGCGACTTTGCCCATGCCCTCGGCGCCGGTGAGCGAGCACCATCCGGGCCTGGCCGGCGCGCGCCGCCTCGCGCGCGCTCACGGAGCGCCGCCAGCACGTCGCTCCGTCCGACGAGACGGGTCTCGACCGAGCCCGGCTGCGCTCCCGGCCGCGTCCGGCCGCGCGCGCGCGGCGGGCACGACGCGGAAGGCTTCCACCTTGCTGCTGCTTGCCGCGCAAGACGAGCGGCGGCAGCGCGATCAGCTCGAACTGCTCGCGCGCGCCCGCGGCCGTCTCGGCTCCGATGTGGATGTGCCCCGGCTCGTCGAGGTCCTTGAAGCGCGCCGCCACGTTCACCGCGTCGCCCATGACGGCGAACTCGCGGACGACCGCGCCGCGCAAGTCGCCGGCGATCATGAGCCCGGTGTTGATGCCGATCCGAGCGTGAGCGGGACCGGGCTCTCGGCCTCCCGGGCGTAGCGTGCGGTCGCTTCGAGCATCTCGACCGCGGCCGCGACGGCGGCCGCCGGTGCGTTCGGCGACTCGAGCGGAAACCCGAAGACCGCCATCAACGCGTCGCTGAGATACCGGTCGACGACGCCGCCGTGGCGGCGGGCGATGCCGTCGAGCACGCGCAGGCATCCGGTCACGATCGCATACGCCGGCTCGATCCCCGCCTTGGCGGCGAGGGTCGTCGCCCCGAGCAGGTCGACGAAGACGACGGTCGCTCGGCGCCGGTCGAGATCGCGCGGCGGCCTCAGGGGGTGACATTGCAGGCTCCGTTTACACCAGAAGCCGGTCGAACCCGAGCACGAAGAGCGCCCACCATCCGAGGAGGGCGTGCGACGACGATGGGGGCGATCAGCGTCCCGTGCCGGGCGTACAGCCATCCCCACAGCAGCCCCGGCACCATCGCGAGCAGGGCAAAGCGTCGTCGACAGGTAGAGGTGCGAGGCCATGAACATCGCGTTGGCGAGGACGATGGCCATCATGGTCGACCGCGGCCCGACCAGGAAGCGCGCGAGCGACGTCTGCAGGGCGCCGCGCGCGATGAACTCCTGGATCGGGACGAGGGCGACGTAAGGAGGTTCGAGACGAGCGCGAGCCACACCGCCGCCGCCGCGACCGTCGGGTCGCGGAGACCGCCGAGCGCGAACACGGGCGCGTCGCGCAAGCGCCGGAACGGTGCGGACGAGCGCGACCTTGAGGACCAGGGTGACGGCCAGCAACGGGATCGACCAGAGGAGGCCGTCACGGAACGCGGGCCCCGCCCCGCGCCACGTGAGACCGTACGTCGCGATCGGCTCGCCGCTCCGCCGCATCATGACGTACATGGGCACCGCGAAGCCGAGCAGGATCGGAACCGTCACGACCGTCGTGTCGGCCACGGTCTTCGCGAGGTCGGCGGCGATCCGCATGGCGAACCCGTAGCCGACCATCATGAGGAGGACGTACGTGAGAAACGTGCCCATCCTGACGCGCATCTCCGCGAGCTCGAGCTGCTCTTGAAGTGCCGTCGCCGTCACCTCGCTCACGCCGCGGAGCCGGTGTGCGAGGTGGCTCGCGAGCCCGCCCAGCATGCGGACCCGTGTGGCCGCGTCATCCGCGGTTGCCCGATCGAGCGCCCTCATCGACAGCACCGCCACGGTCGTCGGCTCGAGCGCGCGAACCGACGCGGAGCGCGGCCCGCGGTCGACGAGCGTCAGCTCACCGAAGCTGGCGCCGGCGCCGAGCGTCGTGAGCCGGTGCTCCCGAACCGCGTCGGCGCGCTTGGTCACCTCGACCTGCCCGCTCCGGATCACGAAGAGCTCGGTTGCCGGCTGGCCTTCCGCGACGATCACGGCGCCCGTCGCGATCGTGCGCTCGACGAGCAGCGGCACGACGCCGGCGAGCTCGTCGTGGGAGCACTCCTGGAAGAGCACGCAGCCGCGAAGCGCGGCCTCCAGATCCTCACGCTGACGTAGCCATGCACGATCGACGTTCAACGTAGCACAGAGCCGGGCGCGAAGGGGAGTCGTCCGTCATGCACGCTCGTCGAGAGCCGTTGCATCAGCCGGGACCGGTCGCTACTCAGCCGGAAGTCGCGAGCGACGGAGGTCGCGCGCCCAAAGGAGCTCCCATGCTGAAGATCTACGGTGCCCTGCTCTCCCCTTCGTGCGGAAGGTCCGGTGCGTGCTCACCGAGAAGCAGGTCGCCTACGAGCTCGTCGCCACGAACCCGTTCGACAAGAGCAGCGAGTTCCTGCGCCGGAGCCCGCTCGGCCGCATCCCGGCGCTGGAGGACGAGCAGGGCGGACGCTCGCCGACAGCACCGTCATCGCCGAGTACCTCGAGGAACGGTTCCCGACCCCCGCCCTCTTCCCGCGCGATCCCTACGACCGCGCCCGGGTGCGCTGGTTCGACGAGTACGCCGACGGCGGCATGGCGCCCAGCCTGACCGCGAAGGTGTTCTTTCAGCGCGTCATCAGCGCGAAGCTCATCAAGGGCGGATGCGACGAGGGGATCGTGCAGAGCGCGCTGAAGGAGCTCCCGACCTTCCTCGGGTACCTCGAAGGCGAGCTCGCTGGCCGGCGAGTACCTGGTCGCGGAGACCTTCACGCTCGCGGACGTGAGCGTCGCCTGCCAGCTCGTGAACCTCCGCCACGCCGGCGTCGGCGTCGACGCGACGCAGTTCCCGACGGTCGCGGCATGGTTCGAGCGCGTGGTCGCCCGTCCGACGCTGCGCGCCTTGGTCGATCAGGACCAAGGCTTCCTCTCCGCGCCTCTCTAGCTAGCGCAGGTCGCTGAAAAAGGCCGATCTGCGCGCGCTACCCTCGCAGCGGAGGCCGCCGGTGAGTGAGGCCTCGCAATCGGTCATGATGCCGACGCGGTTGATGATGCTGCCGTCGCCGTGGCTGAGCGTCACCGTCAGCGGGCCTACGAACGGCGCCGAGACGTTGAGCTTGCCGACCACCATGTTGTAGCGGATCGCGGCCGCGTTCTGGCCGAGCGTGCCGAACTTGACGGCACCCTTGCGGTCGGCCGTACGGCAACGGATCTGGCGGAGCGCGCCGCTCTTCACGCGCAGCTGACACTCGGACGGCTGCCACGTGAAGGTCTCGTCGAGGTGGAGCGCGTCCTGCACGCGGATGAGGATCGGATAGTCGGCGTTGAACGCGTCGAGCAGCGCTTGGCCGGGGGCGAGCTGGATCACGAAGTCGCCCTTCAGCTGGACCTTGCCCTTCGGCTTGATGGGGCCGGGGTTCTTGGTGCCGCGGGCGCGCGCCCGGAAGACGTTCAGGACGTCGTCGAGGTCGTCGCAGGCGTCGCCGAAGCCGTCGCCGTCGGTGTCGTGCTGGTCGTCGGCGACCTCGGGGCAGACGTCGGGCATGCAGCCCGCGTTCGGATAGCCGGGGTCGCCGTACCCGTCGCCGTCGGTGTCGGTGCAGGGATCGCAGGCGTCCCCGATGCCGTCGCCGTCGTGGTCGGCCTGGTCGGGATTGGCGTCGCCCGGGCAACCGTCGTCGACGTCGCAGATGCCGTCGTGGTCGACGTCCGGGCACGCGCAGCGGCTGGCAGGTAGCGTCGCAGGTGACGCCGTTCGGTGGATCGCACTGCTCGAGGCCCTCGACCACGCCGTCGCCGCACACGATCGCCGTGCAGGCGGCCGTGCAGGTGTTGGCGGCCGGCGGGTCGCACGACTCCGGCCCGTCGACGAAGCCGTCGCCGCAGCGTGGGACGCGCTGGCAGGTCGGGTCGCAGGTGAGCGCGAGCGGCGGATCGCATTCCTCGCTGCCCTGGACGACGCCGTCGCCGCAGACGACCGTCGTGCAGCTCGCCGTGCAAGTCGTGCCGTTCGGCGGATCGCACGATTCCGACCCGTCGACGAAGCCGTCGCCGCAGAGCGGGATGCGCTGACAGGCGGGGTCGCACGTCGCGGTCGCGCGGCGGCTCGCATTCCTCGCCGGGCTCGAGCTGGGCGTTGCCGCAGGCGATCGGCGTGCAGTCGACGTCGCAGGTCGTGCCGTTCGGCGGGTCGCAGCTTTCGGGCGCGTCGACGTGACTGTCGCCGCATGACGGCACGCGCTGGCACGCGGCGTCGCAGGTGGGCGTGCTCGGCGGATCGCACTCCTCGCCGGCCGCCGGATCGACGACGCCGTTGCCGCACAGGGAGAAGCACGTGGTCGTGACGTCGGCCTGACGCTCGTGTGCGCCGCGTCGCTCGCGCACGCACGAGGGTCGTATCGAACGGGCTCAGGTCGTTGCAGCGCGATCGTTCACGTCGACGTTGCCGAGCGGCATCGAGCGGCAGCCGTCTGTCCGTTGATCTCGGCGTGGTCGAGACCGGCCGGCACGAGGAGCGGCAGGATCGTCGAGAGCTGGCTCGGGTTCGTGACCTGCGTGTACGTCCCGCCGGTCTGGTTCGCGATGAAGCTCAGGTCGACCGGGTCGGCGCTCGCGCCGACGCCGATCGGTGTTGATGGTCGTGCAGCTCGCGACCGCCGTCGCGAGCTGGCCCGCGCACGGGTGGGCGTTGTCGACGCAGCGGAAGCCGGCGTTCGACTCCGCCGTCGGACAGGAAGAAGACGATGTTCTTGCCGGTCGGGAACGACGCCAAGCGCGTTGTTGATCGCGGTCAGGGCCGGCGGAAAGCGGGTGCCGCTCTGCAGCGGTGGATTGCGGCACCAGCGTGAACTTCTTGATCTGTCCGCCGGCGGGGTTGGTGAAGTCGGAGTCGATCGAGCGCAGCACCTCGACGATGTCGCGCGCCGTTGATGCCGTTCACGTCGACCTGCGGCGGGGTCGCGTACACCTGCGTGATGCCGCCGCTGTTGGGCAGCGTCGGACTCACGTCGGCGGCCGCCGCGTTGGTGGCGAACGGCGACGCACGCCGACGTTCACCTGCGTCGGGTTGCCGATGCTCGCATGCAGCGCCAGGCACGCCCGCGATCTCGCCGTCGAGGACGTCGCCGAGCTCGCCGTCGCCGTTGAAGTCGTCGCCGGCGTCCCCGAGGATGCCGTTGCCGTTGGCGTCGATGCGCGGCCGATTGTTCTGCAGCAGGAAGTTCAGGTCGGTGCTGCCCGAGACGTCGAGCACGTAGATCACGTTGATGGCGGTCGGCGTGTTGCAACTGCTCTGCGCGGCGCGTGATCGCGCAGTTGCCTTGCACCTGCACGGTGCCGGGCGGAATCGGGATCAGCGCGTTGTTGGCGGGCGCCGTGATCCGCGCGGTCAACGTCTGACTGGTCGACGGCACCGTCGTCGAGTTCGGCCCGGGACCGAAGATCGCTCGACCGAGACGATCGCGACCGACGCCAGCGACGAGCCCGGCGGCGGCCACCATACGGAAGGGTCGCATCGTCGGCTCCTACTCTTTGCAGTTCATGCCGAGCGTGGTCTGCCGGCAGTCGATGATGGACCCGACGCGGTCGATGCCTTGCTCGAGCGTCGCCGGACCGTTGGTGATCGTCACGCGGACCGGCATGAAGAACGGCCCGGCGAGGGCGGAGCTTCGAGAAACTTGGCGCTGTACCGGTAGTCCTGCTGATTCGTCCCGGAGACCGGCTGCAAGATGATCTGCCGCGTGTTGTCGGCGTTCTTGCACTTGATGCGGTTCTTGGCGTTCGTGAGGCATTCGCCTTCGCGTGAAGCGTGAACGGTCACGTCGAGACCGACCCTGATCCTCGACCCGGACGATGAAGCCGCCGGTCACCGTGAGCGGCCCTCCGGCGCGAGGCGGAGAAGTCGCCTTTCGAGAGGATCGCGCCGTTCGGCCGCGCGGACGTTGATGCTGCGACGCACGCGCGCGATCACCACGTTGAGGTCGACGTCGTCGTCGTCGCGGCGCGTCGCCGTCGTCGTCGCCGTCGAGATCACTCTGCCCGGCGTTCGCGAGCGCCGGGACAGTTGTCGTCGGCGTCGCAGACGAGGTCGCCGTCGGCGTCGCCGCCACCCCCGGAACGCAGACACGCCGAGCTCGACAGGTGTCGATCAGCGAGCAGGCGACGCCGTCGTCGCACTCCGCGTCGGCGACGCACGCGCGCGCTCTGCGTGCACCGGCGGCGACGGCGAGGACGATGACGAAAGCCAGGCTGCGGCGCGGACCCGCCGACAGGCGGGGCAACCGAGAGCGGCAAAGGAACGGGCCATGAGCAACCTCCTGTCGGTGATCAGGGCGCGCCCACGGCAGGAGGGACGGCCGCGGCATGGTCGTCGAGCTGCGTCGCCGATACGCAGCGACGACGGATCTTTCCTGTTCGGGCGCAAGGGGGTTCGGAAGCGACACGTGGAAGACTGAACGAAATTGCAGAGGTTGCGTTATCGCTCGCGGCGCACATCGCAGTCAACGGAATTGTGCGAGCCGGCACGCGGAGATGCGCCGTTCTGGCGCCGGGACGGAACCCCGTAGAAGTCGAGCTTCGGCTCCTGCCCGAGCAGCTTGCAGTGGAGATAGGCCTGCGCCGAATCCTCCACGACCTCGGCGCGGTTGTACGCCTCGAGGAGGGTCGGACCAGTCGCGCGCGAGGCCGTGATTGGCGAGCAGCACGATGCGCGTCTCGGGCGCCGCCTGGTAGACGTCGACGATCAGGTCGCGGAGCTTGTCCGACCCGGCGTCGGCGTACGGCACGATCTGGATCTTACCGAGGTGGAAGCGCGCCTGTCCGGTCATGTGGGGCGGCGACTGATTCAGGATGCCGAAGGCCATCGTCGCGGTCGAGTGCGTGTGCACGACACCGTGCACCTCGGGACGGATCGCGAGGATGCCGGCGTGCCAGCGATGCTCCTTCGACGGCTTCCACGGGACCGCCGCTCGATCTGCGTCCCGTCGAGATCCATCTCGACGATGTTCTCGACCGCCGGTGTCGCGGAAGGTGACGCCGGTCGCCGTGCAGAGGTAGCGGTCGGTGTTCGGGGATGCGGACGCTGATGTTGCCGCCCGAGCCGGCCGTGAGCCAGCGCTCGCTCGCACAGTGACAGATGTCGACCAGGTGTCGCTTCAGATCATCGAGGTTCATGCTCGTTCCGTGAGAGGAAGGTAGGGGCGCGCGTCGACGCCGGTGTAGAGCTGACGCGGCCGATAGGTTCGTTGTTGGGTGTCGGTCATCATCTCGTTCCACTGCGCCGCCCAGCCGACGAAGCGCGGAATCGCGAACAGCACGGGGAACATCTCGGGAGGAAGCCGATCGCGTGATAGATGATCGTCTCGTAGAAGTCGACCGTCGGATAGAGCGCGTGCTCTATGAAGTATGCGTCGCTCGCGGCCGCATCCTCGAGCGCGAGCGCCGTCTCGAAGATGCGCGGGCGTCCGGTGACGCGCGAACACCTTGGCCGCGTGCTCGCGCAGGATGCGGGCGCGCGGGTCGTACGTGCGGTAGACGCGGTGGCCGAAGCCCGGCGGCTCGGCGCTGCGAGCGCGCCGCGTCCGCGACGAACGCGGGCACGCCCTCGGGTCCGTCGATCTTCGTGAGCATCGCGATCACCGCCTCGTAGGCCTCGTCGTGGAAGCGGCCGAAGAGCGCCGCCGTCGCCGCCGCCGCCGCGCTGTACGGGTCCGTCTTGGCGCTTCCCACGCAGCGCATGGTCGTGGTCGAGCACGCCTGCTCGTGGTCGGCGTGCAGGAGGAACAGCACGTCGAGCGCGCGCTCGATCACCGGGTCCGGCTCGTAGCGCGAGCTCGGTCATGCGGAACATCATGCTGAGGAAATTGCCGACGTAGGACAGCTCGAGATCGGGGTACGACGAACGGCAACCCGTTGCGCTTGCGGTGCGCGAACGCGGCGAGCGTCGGCACCTGGCCGAGCAGGCGCAGGATCTGCCGCCGTCGCACCGCCGGGTCGTCGACGTGCGCCGTCCGGGATAGAACGTCGAGAGCGCCGCGACGGTGCTCATGAGCATGCCCATCGGGATGGGCGTCGTGAGCGGAAGCCGTCGATGAAGCGCGTCACGTACTCGTGGATCAAGGCGTGGCGGCCGAGCTCGCGTTGCCAGATCGTCGAGCTGGTGCTGGTTCGGGAGCTCGCCCTCGAGGATCAGGTACGCGCACCTCGAGGTAGCTGCCGCGCTCGCGCCAGATCCTCGATCGCGTAGCCGCGATGACGGAGCGTTCCGCTCCGACCGTCGAGATAGGTGATCGCGCTCCGGCAGGTCGCGGTGTTGCGGAGCGCGGGATCGAACGAGATCAGCTCCGGCGTCGTCCGGCCCCTTGATCTGCCGCAGGTCGGTGGCGGTGATGGCGTTGGCGGTGATCGGCAACGTGTAGGTACGACCGGTGCGATTGTCGGTGACCGTGAGCGTCTCGCTCGGCATGACGCCAGCTCCCTGGTTGAACCATCGGGCGACGCGCCCGACCTCGGAGCGGACAGGATGCGCCCGAGCGCGGGCTCGTGCAAACGACGGCGCCGCCCTCACCGAAGTGAGGGCGGCGCCGTCGTCAACGCGGAGTCCGGAAGGATCAGCGGACGTGCTTCGCGTTGACCGCGGAAGCACGTCGCCATCGATGTTCAACGTGATCGCGGTCGTTGGTCTTCGTCCTCGTCGGCACTGCCGACCGGCCACGCGCCCTTGGTCTTGACCGTGACGGTGAAGATGCCGCCCGAGTTGCGCTTCTCCTGACGCTCACGTCGGTGATCCCGACCGATGCCGCGCGGGGCCTTGAACTGAACGCCCGCGCCTTTCGGCACGATCAGGTTGCCGGCGACGCCGGTCGGCGAAGATCGCACCGTCGTTGTCGCTCGCGCTCGCCGCGACCGACTCCTGCGCATAGGTCCCGAGCAGCACGGTCGGCACTGGACCGACAGGCGTCCCGATCCTGTCGGTGAGGGTCGCCGTCTTGAACTGCACCGGGTTCACCGTCGACGCAGACCGGCGCGACGCCCGTCGGACGTATCGCCGGCGTCCGTCGGATCGGTGCCGTCGTCGAGCTCGTCGCCGTCGCCGAACGCCGTCGCCGTCGCGATCGATGCCGATCCGGAGGCCGTATGCCCGGCGGCACGCAGGTGAAGGTGACCTCCTGCCCGCCCGTGTTGGCGACGCTCGCGCAGCGTGGTCTCGGTGAGCGGCGGCTCGTCGGAGCGATCGGCTCGAAGTGCGCCGCCACCGACGTAGAGTCAGCCGCGCTGCTCGGAGCCGACCTGCGCCTTGGCGACGAGATCGCATTCGCCCGCGTCGGCGCGCTGGATCAGCAGCGTGATGCGCGGATCGACGGTCGCACCGTTGCTGCTCGTGCGCGTGATCTGCTGACCGACGATCGGCGCCATGTTGCTGTCGAACGCCAGCATGAACGCCTCGATCTGCCGGCGGAGCGGATCGCCGGGCGCGCCGGCCGGGAATGCCGTTCGCGTTGATGCCGCTGTTGGTTGAAGACGGTCGCGTTGTGGAAGCGGAAGAGCGTGTCGACGCTGCCGTCGTGCAGGAAGCCGAAGCCGCGGATCTGGTCACCCTGGGGGCCGTTGTTCGCCGGGGTTGAAGAACGGGACCGCCGCCATGCCGAACATGCCGACCTTCTGGTACAGGTTGCGGAGGTGCGGGATCTTGAGCACCTGCGTCTCGTTCTCGAAGCGTCGAGCGGCCGTCGGTACCGAAGAACCGGGCGCGGCGATCCCGATCGTTCGGCGTTCGGCGCGAGCTTGTGGCAGCCGTCGCAGTCCTGGAACGGTGTCGGAGACCTGGCCGAAGAAGAAGCGCCCGCCGCCGCCGACTGGGCAGGCGTCGCGCTGTTGTCGAGGTTGCGGATCGGGTTCGGCGGATAGGTCACCTGCAGGATGAAGTCGGTGAACGCCTGCATCTCGCTCGGCGGTGAGCTGCGCGCTCCGACCGAGCAGGCCGACGAACGCGGGGTTGAACTTCTTGAACGCCGCGTCCTCGTTGAACGTGCCGCCGATTCGGCTGGCTGCTGGGCGCGTCGTTGCCGCCGGTGCGGTCGCCGCGCCAGTGCATCGGTCCGTGGTTGGCCATGCCGCGCAGGCTCTGCGTCGTCATCGGGCCCTTCATCGGGTGGAAGTCGGGATTGATGATGACCGGATCGTGAACGGGCCGGGGTTGTTGACCACGACGTCGTCGGGATTGCCGAGATCCCACGCGAGGCTGTCGAAGTCGCCGAAGATGTGGCAGCTCGCGCACGCCGAGTCGCCGTGGCTCGAGCTGAAGGTCGTGTCGTAGAGGATCGGACGGCCGTGCGACGACGCTCGCGGGCTCGGGATTGTGGAAGCGCCACGTGCTGCAGCTCGGACGCCGGTGCCCGTGCTGAGGACGGAGATCGAGTCGTCGAAGCGCGTCAGCACGTAGAGCCGCGTCGCGCGCCTCGTCGAGCACGAGACCCGGTCGGGCCGCCGCCGGAGACGCCGAGCTGGCTCGCGGCCGACGGGGTGAACGTGTTGGCCTCGAGCTGGGCCGTGTTGTAGACGCCGACCTCGCTCGAGCCGAAGCCGGCGACGTAGAGCGTGGCGCCGTCGCTCGAGACCGCCATGCCGAGTCGGGAACGCGATGCTGTCGTCGTTCTCGGTGTTCGGCAGCGGCGCGCAGCAGGTCGTGTAGTCGATGTGCTTATTCAGGTGGCGGGGCAGCACCGACGCGCCGTCGAGCACGGTGATGCGCGACTCCGCGAGGTGGCCGCGGACACTCGCGCGGCTCGCCGAGCGGCTTGAAGCCGCGCGCGTAGACGTCCCTCGCCTTCGAAGCGCACGCGGTTCAGCGACTCGAGGTTGGCGACGTAAACCTTCCCGCTCACCGGGTTCGTCGACCATGTTGAAGAGGATCGTGCCGACGCCGGTGTAGAAGCCGGACGGGCCGGCCGACCTGGATCGGCGGGTTGGCGTTGGCGTCGATCGCGAAGACGTCCTTGTCGGGCAGCGTGAATCTGACCGTGCTGTTCCAATTGCGGTTGAGCTCGTCGGTCCACTTGGTGCCGTCGTAGCTGCACGATCAGACCGACCTCGGGACCGGGATGCCTGGCGGAATTGGTGTTCGGGGCCGGCAGCCCGCCGGCACCTCGACCGCCGTTCGGGACGAGCCTTCCGAGAGCGTGGTCGTACGGTTGCCGGAGTGGAAGACCGCCGCGTACACCGTGCCGCCGTCGGGCGAGACGGTGAGGCGCTCGCGGCGTGTCGCCGAAGAGCGTGACGGTGGTGAGCGGCGTCCCGCCGAGCGTCGCACCCGAGGTTGGCCGCGTCGAAGACCCAGACGTCGGCGCGACCGATGCCGGGCGTCGTGAGGACCGTCTCGATCGTCGGGTGGAGCGGCGTGTTCTGCCCGCGATGCGCGGTGGTGATGAAGGCGCGGTTGCCGCCCGGGCCGGCGAAGACGAGGTCGCGCGGCTCGTCGCCGACGAGCAGCGTCCGGACGACGCGCGCCGTCGCCGGGGTAGTCACGTCGACGATGCTGACGCTGTCCGAGAGGTGGTTCACGACCCACACCTCGGTGTTCGTGCGCGCCGCGACCGCGAGCGGCTCGAGTCCGACCGGCGACCGAGCCCGACGTGGACGATGCTCGGCGCCCGTGATGTCGAAGATCTCGAGCCGGTCGTCCGGCGTATTGACCGCGAAGAGATGGCTGCCGTCGGGCGACATCGCCAGCGGCCGCACCTGCCCGGTCTCGAAGAGGGTGAACGAAGACGCGGCGTTGGCGTCCGCCACGAGGGCGAGCGACAGCGCGGCGACGCCACGAGACCGAGATGGCAGGCGGCGCGGCGAAACCGAAATGGGATCATTGGGAAAGCCTCCTTCAAGGCGGGCACTCGTAAGATCGAAGCCCCGCGTGACGGCACTCACGGGTTCCGGGACACCGATGACGATTTGATTCACCTTTACCACGGCGTAGTATGCCTGTACAAGGGAAAAATGCTTCCCGGATCCGGGGGACGCTCGGAGCAGGGGACGTGACACAGGATCGTCCATGCCAGAACACACCGTGCGTTCGACCAAAATCCGCCCAGCGAGCGTCGCCCGCCGGAGCGAGATCGTCGCCGCGGCGATCCGGGTCATCGCGCGCGACGGCATCCGGGCGTGCACCGGTGAGCGCGCTCGAAAGCGAAACGGGCTTCGCACGCGGCCACTTCACGTACCACTTCAACTCCGAAGGAAGAGATCATCGCCCTCGCCTTCGCGACCGTCGCCAGCGATTGGGCAACGTTCCAGATCGAGCAGACCTCGGGCACGACCGCGCGCGAACGCCTCGAGAGACAGATCCGAGCGGCGGCCTGCTGGGGTCAGCAGCGTCCCGAGTACTTCCGTTGCTTGATGAACTTCCGCGTCGAGATGATGCGTGATCCGAGCGCGTTCCCGCGCGCCCCGGTGATCCGCGCCCAGTTTCTCGAGGCGGCCGCCACGACGATTCGGCAGGCCATGGCCGAGGGCGACTTTCGCCCCGACCTCGACCCGCCGTGGGAAGCGCGCATCTTGTTCGCGCTCGTCGATGGTTTCCTGATGCACGCCGCCATGGACGTCGCGTTCTGTCCGCCCGAAGAGCTCGCAGATCGTGCCTGGCTGGTCGGAGCCGAACGTCTGTTGTTGCGCCCTCCCCCATCTGAGCGCCATCGCTCCAGAAGAGCGCAGTTTTTTCGTAACCGCGGGTCGTATCTTGTTGTCTCGCGCCGACGGATAGCGAAAAATCATGACGGGTATGGAAACCATCTCGCATACCGGGCAACACGGGGAGGAGTGAACGATGGGGGACCGACGTTTGCTCGAATTGGGTCGCCGCATGCGCATCCTGCGGCACCGCACGGCGCCGCTGGTTCCTACCGCCCGTGCGTCAGGCCGCGGATGAGCCTATGACCGAGCTGCCGCGCCTGCGGCTCCTGACGACCGCGCCGTCGTCGCGTCGGACCGGACCAACGACGCACTGACGGGCACGCGGGATCGCGAGCGCCGCGGAGCAAGCTCGCTGGGTTCAGCGGTCGGCTCGTGTCCCGTTCCGGAAATTCGCCACACAATTCTGCGGGTCTTTTCACCCCTGCCCGCGTTGCTCCTCCTCGAAATAGTCGTGACTATTTGGTCGTCGTCGCGCCTCGGCAGGGCTGAAAATCCCTCGCAGCCTTATGCGCCGAATTTCCGGAACGGGACACTAGGCAATGTGCAGCACGACGGCGCGAGCGGGGTGCCCGGTCGCGCGCGTCACCGCTTCCGCGTAGACCCCGAGCTGCCAGCGATACTCCGGTAGGCGGCCACCGAGCTCTCGATCGGTCTTGAAGTCGACGATCGTCCACGGCGCCGATGCGTCCGCGTCGCGAAAAGCGAGGTCGGCGACTCCTTCGATCGAGCGTGCCGTCGTCGAGCGTGAGCGCGAGCGCGACCTCACGACGACACCGACCCGCGCGTTCGGCGAGCGCGGCGCGACGGAGCAAGCGGTGGGCGAGCGCCTGCGCGACACGTCGCCGCGGCCGCGGTCCGTCTCGTCGGCCGTCGCGCCGACGAGGCGCGCCTGGACGGCGGTCGCGGCACGGATCCGCAGCGGCGTCGGCGTCGAGGTCGATGCCGGCGAGAATCGCGTGCACGAGCACGCCGAACCGAACGCCATGCGGCCGGTCGCCGCCGCCGCCGCTCGCGCGTTCGACCGCGACCTCGGCGGCCGCATCCGCTGACGACGCCCGCGCCGTCCCCGGCCGCGGCGCGCGCGGCCGCCCACAGCGTCGCGCTTTCGACCGTCATGCTCGGGCGCTCCGCCCCCGCCCGCACCTGCGCGCGCGGTCGCTTGCCAGCGCGCGTGCGCCTGAACGCCACGCTCGGAGGTCGCGCGCCGCTCTCGTCGGCTTCGAGCAGCTTCTGCTGCCGGAGGCCGACGGTCTCTTCGACGTCGAGCGCGAGCGTCGCGGGATCCCACCACACCACGCCGGTGCGTGCCGATCTCGGGCGCATGCCGTCCCGGGCGCGACCGAGCGCTCGCGACCGGGCGTGCGGTCCGCGCGCCGCGCCACGCTATCGAGCCCGAAGCGGGAGCACCCCGTCGGCGTCGCCGTCTCGGGCTGCCGGCGCCGCGACTCGTCGGGATAGACGACGGGATGGAGCGCGCGCGAGCCAGCCGTCGCGCCGCTCGTCGCCGACGACCGGCACGACCAGCAGGTCACGCGCCCGCGTGGCAGCGACGTAGAGGATGCGCGCCGCCTCCTCGCGCTCGCGCTCACGCTCGTCGTCGCGCGTGCGCGAGCAGCTCGGGCGGCGAGCAGCCGGCGATGCGCATGGCGCAGAGCCCGCGACTCGCGTCGCTGTAGCGGCTCGGCTCGCCGGGCGCCTCCTTGGCGGTGAGGTCCGCGAGCAGCACGACCGGGAACTCGAGGCCCTTGGCGCGGTGCACGGTCATCACGCGCACGCCGCCGGTCCCCTCCTCGATGATCGGCGCGTCGCTCGCCTCGCCGCGCTCCGCCTCCGACGTCAAGCGATCGACGAAGCCGCGAAACGACGTTACGCCTTGCCGTTCCGCTCGGCGCGCCATGTCGATCAGCCGCGTGACGTTGGCGAGCGCCTGCTCGCCCGTCGGCCAGATCGCGACCCCGGCGTGCGCGCGGGTCGCGGCCGAGGAACCGCGCGATCGTGTCGGCGATCGGCCGGCGATTGCGGCAAGCGATGCAGCTCGCGCAGCACCGCCATCGCCGTCGCCACCTCGGCGAGTCCCGCCGGCAAGCTCGTCGGGCAGGCGGCGAAAGGGGTGGAGGGTCCCGAAGCGCTCGCGGAAGGCCAACAGCGCACCGTCGGTGAGCGCGAAAGAACGGTCCGTGCAACGTGGCGAAGATGGCGAGCTCGTCCTCGGGCCGCTCGATCGCCGCGAGCGCGTTCCGGAGTGCCTCGACCTCTTCGCGTCCATGGAACGCGCTGCCGCCGATCAGCACGTGCGGCAGGTGGCGGGCTTCGAGCGCCCGCACGTAGCCGTGGGTGACGTCGGTCTCGAACGAGCGGAAGCGACGGAAGAGGATGCAGACGTGGCGCGGCGCGATCGGTACGCGTGTCCCGTCGGGGCTCGCTGACCGTCCAACCGCTGTCCCGCACGAGCCACGCGACGAACGCGGCCGTCACGTCGGGCAGCGAGCGCTCGATCTGCCAGTCGACCACCTTGCCGAAATCGCCGTACGGAGCCGGCACCGGCAGCGCGACGATCGCCGGCTGGGTCGGGACGCTCGCGCGGAGCGGTGTCGAGCGGGACGTACGTCGCTTGGCTCGCCGAGCCGGTCATGCGCGGCGCGAGCGCGGCGTTCACCGCCGCCTGGATCTCCGGCACCGCGCGGAAGCTGACCGTCAGGTGCTGCAGCACCGCCCCGGCCGCGACGAGCCGCCGCTTCACCTCCTCGTAGAGCGCCGACGTCGGCGCGCCGGAAGCGATAGATCGACTGCTTCGGGTCGCCGACCAGGAAGAGCTTGCCCGGCACGGGGCGGACGCGCGTCCACTCCGACCTCGTCGGGATCGTCCGCCGCGAGCAGCAGCAGGATCTCCGCCTGCAGCGGGTCGGTGTCCTGGAACTCGTCGACGAAGACGTGCGTGAAGCGCGTCTGCAGATCGCGGCGGACGCCGGGATTGCCGCGCAGGAGGTCGCGCGCGATCAGCAGGAGATCGCTGAAGTCGAGCCGGCCCGGCGCTTTCCTTGAGACGCTGATAGCGCTCGACGACCGGCCAGAGCTCGGCCTGGAGCCGCGGCGCCAGGTCGGCGCCCGCCGCGTCCACGAACGCCTGCAGACGTGCCTGCACCCGATCGCGCTCGGCGCGGAGCGCCGTCTTGGCGCGCGGCATTCGGGCCGCGCGCGAACCCGACCCAGCGCCAGTGCTTGCGCGCGCGTCAGCTGCAGCAGCTCGGCCTCGAGCCCGTCGTAGTCGCGCCCGCGAATCGCCTCGCGGCGGGCGACCTCGTGGACGAAGAGCGCGATCTCGCGCAGCGACTTGGTGAAGAAGTCGGACGACTCGCCGGTATTCGCGCTCGCCCCGAGCGTCTCGAGCTCCTGCATCAGGGCGTCGATCTCGCGTTCGCGGTCCAATGGCGCGGTCTGCCAGGGCGGCGAAGTCGCGGCGCTCCTTCAGCTCGTAGGCCGCCGACCGCAAGAGCTCGCGCGGGCCGTGGTCGTCGCGCGGGCGGCGACGGAGGATGCGGCGGACCCCTTCGGGCGGGTCGGTGAGCGCCTCCTCGAACCAGCGGTCGAAGGCGCGCCGGAAGAGCGCGCCGGCGACGTCCTCGGGCGCGACCTCGAAGAGCGGATCGACCCCCGCCTCGACCGGCCGCTCGCGGAGGAGATCGCTGCAGAAGGAGTGAATCGTGCCGATCCGCGCCTCCTCGAGCTGGGCAGCGCCGCTTCGAGGTGCGCGGCCGCCGGCGAGTCGGGCGCGACGGCGAGCGCGCACCCGCTCGATCTCGGCGCGGAGACGGAGCTTCAGCCTCGCCGGCGGCGAGCTCGGTGAACGTGACGGCGACGATGCGGTCGAGCTGCGCCCGCCCGGCGGCGAGCGCCGCGACGATGCGGCCGACGAGCGCCGTCGTCTTGCCGGTCCCGGCCGCGGCTTCGACGATCAGCGTCGCGTCGAGGTCGGTCGCGATGCGATCGCGCTCGCGCCTGATCGGCGAGCGGCGCGCGGGTCACGGCAGGCCCCGGAGCCGCGCGAGGTCGGCGAGACGGTCCTGCGGCTTGCGTTTCTGGCGCACCTCTTCGTACGGCCCGCAGACCAACCGGTGGTCGCACCAGGTACAGCCGCGCTCGACCGGGGGCGGCGGGAAGGAAGCCCGCGCGGAGCGCTCCGTCCAGGACCTCCACCACCGTCCGGGCCGCCGCGCGCCCGTGGTCGTCGAGCGCGACCACGCGGTCTTCGTAGCCGCCGGCGGCGATGCAGTAGTAGAGCCGCCCCGACTCGACCGGCTCGGGGAGGAGCTGCTCGCACGCGAGCGCGTAGAGGATCGGCTGCAGGATCTCCCCGCCGCCGATGACTACGTCGGCGGCCGCACGCGCCTTGCCGGTCTTGTGGTCGGTGACGCGAAGCGCGCCGCGCGGGTGACGCTCGACGAGGTCGATCGAGCCGCGCAGCTTCAAGTCGCCGAGCATCGCGACCGGCGTCGGGACGCTCGCCGGGTCGGCTTCGCCGCGCTCGCGGAGCGACAAGCCGAACGCGAGCTCGAAGCGATCGGGGATCCAGCCGTCCTCGTCCTCGGCCGCGCGCCGCAGCCACTCGCGCAGGTCGGCGCGAATGCCGTTGATGCCGTCCTCCCACACCCGCGGGATCGCCGGGCAGAGCTGATCGCGATAGCGCGCCGCGATCACCGTCGAGGATGCCGTCGACGAGGTCGCGGGCCGCGCGTCACGTTCTCGAGTCGGACCGGCAACAAGCCCTCGGCCCGCAGGCGCGACAGCACGGCGAATTGCACCTCGTGGAAGAGCGAGCCGCGCGTCAGCGGGTCGATCGTCTCGATCGCGATCGGCTCCTCGCGCGGCTTCAGACGATGCACCGCCTGGAGGAAAAAGCGGTAGGGGCAGGCCGCGAAGTGCTGGAGCGCCGTCGGCGAGTAGGAGCGGGCCGCGAGCTGGTGGGCGGCGAGCGCGCCACGCCCGAGCTCGTCGGCGTCGACGAAGCCGTCGGCCGGCGTCCAGCGCTTCCACCAGCGATGCGCGCGCGCCCGGAGCGCCCGCGCCAGGTGCGCGTTCGCGCCGAGCAGGTAGCGCGCCGTGCCGATCGTCGTCTTCGGGTCGACGGCCGCGTCGAGCAGCGGCCCGAGCAGCGCCAGAGTCGTACTCGGCGTCGTCGATCGCGTCCTCGGCGACGTTCGGGCGCCGGCCAGCCGAGGCGAGCCTCGCCGTGCTCGCGGGCCCGGAGCGCGATCTCGTCGAAGCCCGGCAAGCGTCCTTCGGCCGCACGCAAGGCTTCGAGGGCATAGAACGAGGGTACCCGCGGCCGCCCCTGCTCCATGTCGATCCGCGGATAGGAGACGACCACGCGCTCGCGCGCGGCGCCGACCCCGAGGCGGAGCGCGAGACGCTCGGCCGCAACGCGATCGGCCTGGGTGACGAGCCGGCTCGCCGGCAGCGCACGCGCGCGGCTCGCGTCGAGGAGGATCGGGTCCTCAACGATCTTCCGCGGGAAGAGCCGCTCGGCGAGGCCGGGGACGAAGACGACGTCGAACGCGAGACCGCGCGCGGCCTCCGTCGGCGCCACGAACACCGCCCCGTAGCGCCGGCGCGGCGGCCGCACGGTGAGCGAGCGCAAGCGCGGGCTCAGCACGAGCTGGACCTCGTCGAGCGTCACCGGACCGACCGGCGCCATCGGCGCGAGCTCCGCGAGCGTCGCGAGCACCTGCGTCGGATCGCGGAGCGCCTGCGACGCGAGCGCGCGGAAGCTCGTCGAGCCAGGCGCCCCAGCTGCTCGCCGGCGCCGCGCAGGCCGTCGAGGCGCGCGATCAACGGCAGCGCATAGGCGCGCAGATGGCGGAGCTGCGCGAGGACGCCGTCGAGCTGCGCGGCGCGGCCCTCGTCCTCGCCGGCGAGTTCGGTCGCGGCGGAGCGCGACCTCGCGCATGAGACCGTCGAGGCGCGCCGTCCAGCGCTCCTTGCCGCCGATCACGGCGGCGTCGACGAGCAGCTGCTCCCAGCGCCACGGCGTCGGCACCGAGCCGGCGACGACGACCTCCGCGTGCGGGTCGAGCGGCAAGGGCTCCTCGCGCTCCGCCGCGCGCTCGGCGGCGGCCGCGGCCTCGGCGAGCTCCTCGACGACCGACGGCGGCAAGCAGCTCGTCCTCGGCGGGCGCCACGAGCGGCGGCGGCGCGGTGGCGCGCTCGCGTTGGGTTTCGAGATCGGGACCTGCCCGAGCGAGAGGTACTCGGCGAAGCGCCGCGCCGAGAGACCCTCGGCCGCGCACGCGAGGAGCGCCAGCAGCGCGCGACCGGTGGGATCCGGGCCGCGTCGTGCCGCGGGCGAAGAACGCCGGGACGTCGGCGCGGCGGAGCGCCTCCTCGAGGTGCGCCGTGTACTCGCGCGGCGCGTGGAGGAAGACGGCCATGCGATCGAACGCCACGCCGCGCGCGGCCTCAGCGCGAATCCGGCGCGCGATCTCGACGCATTCCCGCGCCTCGCCCGGCCAGGAATGCAGCGTCACGGTCGCGTCGAGATCGGCGGGCGGCGCCGTCGAGGACTCGAAGAGGTGCGTCTGCAAGCCGCGCGAGCGCGCTCGGCGCGCCCGCGGGCGGAAGCGCCGACGGCGCGACGTCGAGCGCGCGCGAGCGAAGGCGAGCGTGCGCTCGTCGCCGGTCGGCACGGTCGCGAGCAGCGCCGGCGCGCGCCGCGCCAGCGCGGCGATCAGCCCGGCCTCGCTGTCGCTCGCGACCGCCACGTCGAGGAGGGCATCGGCGTCCGACCCAGGACGCCATGGGCGTCATTGCGATCGTCGCCGCCGACGCCGCCACCGCCGCCGTCGCCGCCGCGAACACCGCGGCCCGATCCGCGAGCGCCGCCGCCGCGAGCTCGCCCGCCATCTCGGCCGCCAGCACCGCGAGATCCGGACCGACCGTCGGCAACGCCGACAAGAGCTCGGCGTCACGCCGTTCGAACGCAGCTCGTGCGATGCGTGCGGGCGACCGCGAGCGGAAATCCCGGGCGCCCCGCGACCGGCGTGAAGTAGCGGAGGCGCCCCGCCGCGACCAGTTGATGGACCGCCCGCGCCGCGACGGCGTCGAGCGAGAGCCCGCTCGCCGGAACGTGACCCCGCGCCGCGAGCGCGGGCGCCGCGAGCTGGCCCGCGATCCGACCGAGCGTCGCCCGCATGATCCCGAAGCGCGCGCCGCACGTCCGCACGTCCTCGCGCACGACCTCGTCGCAGGCTTCGAGGCTCGGCGCGACGACGACCACCTCGGCGTCGAGCGGGTACGCGGCGAGCCAGGCACGCGCGGCCGCGAGCCGACGCGCCGCGCTCGGTGCGACCACGAGCGTCGCACGCCCGTCGCCACCCGCGCGTCGCGATGGGGGTGCGGGCTCGGAAGACACGCGCCGGTTACGCACCTTGTTCACCACGCTGCCGCTCATGCACCACGCTGCCGCTCATGTCCCGCGCCGGCCCCGACTGCAAGCGACACGACAGCGGTTAGGGTCAGCGGCGCGGCGTGCGAGGATTGGTACCGGCGCCGGCGCGGGCGCACGCGGCCGCATGAAGTCGGCGAGGATCTCGACCGACGTCGAGAGCGACGCGAGCGGGTTCGCCATCGCGTGCGACACCGTGCGCACGCACCCGAGCGCGCAGCCCGCCTCGCACGGCTTGTGCGCGTCGGCCGCGCGGAGGTCGTCGAGCGTCAGCGTCTCGATCGGTCGCCCGCGACCGGTCACCTGGCTGCAGTACTGCGTCCGACCGTCGGGATTGACGTACAGGTACTTGAATCCGCCGAGACACTTCCATGGTCGCTGGAAATCACCGACCAGCATCTCGGCCGCGTGCCGCCGGAAAAAGGCCATACCGGGGAAGAGCTCGTGCCGCCGCAGGAGCTCGGCGAAATGCTCGCCGCGGATGGCGATCCGCCCCGCGCCGTCGTGCAGCAACGAAAACCCGAACTCGAAGTCGAACGGCGCGAGCAGCTCGCGGAACTCGGCATAGCGCCGCCAGCTGTCCTCCGTCAGCACGGTCTGGATCTTCACCTGGAACGCGGCCCGACCGGCGAGGATCGCGAGCTTCGGCAACACCGAGCGCAGCGACTTCGGGAGACCGGGCTCGGGGTCGATGCTGTCGACGCTCACCTGCATGCAATCGAGGCCCGCGCCGTTGAACCCGTCCACCAGCTCGGGGGTGAGCCTGAAGGCATTGGTGATGATGGTCGCGAAGTTGACGCCGCCGCGGGTCGCCTTGATGCGGGCGACGAGCGGCACGATGTCGGGATGGAGGAGCGGCTCGCCGCCGAGGAGATCGATCGTGAAGGCGCCGAGCTCGCCGAGCGCGTCGATGCGACGGGCCAGGACGTCGAAGGGCACGAGCGGCGCGCCGTTCTGGTACTCGTGGCAATAGCTGCACGCGAGGTTGCATTCGTACGTGACGACGAGCTGGGCGTGCACCGGCCGGCTGTCGAACAGCCGCTTGATCCCCGTCAAGACGAAGCGCGCCTTCCGCATCGACCCCCTCAGCTCGTGTCACGCGCCCATCGGGCGGCGCGGCGTCGCGATCCCAGCGTCCATCGCGACGTCGCGGCGATCAGTACGCCGCTCTCGACCGAGTGGTCAAGCCGGGTCGGCGATTTCGGCACCGCGGAAGACGTGATGGACGGCGGCTGGCAGCTCGCGCCAGTCGGGCAGACGGCCGAGCGCGGCACCGGCGTCGGCCGCGCTGTAGGTGTGCCAGAAGAGGACCGGCCGATCCCGCCATTCCGCCTCGCGACCGATCACGAGCGCGCCGGCGAGCGCCTTCGGCGCCATACGTAGTCTCCACGTCGAGCCCTTCGCTCACCGCGATCCGGCGCCGCGCGTCGACGCCCTCCGACGTCACGGCCCCGTACCCGGGGCCGAGCCAGTCCGACGCGCACCACGACGTCGGCGGGCGTGAGTACCAGCGGCGGCAGCTCCGCCCCGAGACGCGCGGAGCCGCTCGAGCGCGCCGTTGGCGAGGCGGGCGAGGAACGCCGGCGTCGGCGGCAACAGGTCGGTCACGCGGATCGCGATCACGCGCGTCGCGAGACCGGCGAGCTGCCAGCCCCGCGACCAACCCCGCGACCGTGCCACCGCTCCCGAGCGGCACGACGATCGCGGCGGGCTCCGGGCAGCTCGCCCGCCCGCACCTGCTCCGCGAGCTCCAGGCCGGCGTTCACGTAGCCGAGCGTGCCGACGGCCGACGAGCCGCCGGTCGGCACCAGGTACGGCCGATCGCGCGCGAGCGCGCCGCGCAGCACGGAGACCGATCACGCGGCGGCGCGCGGCCGCGATCGAGGGCACGGCGTGAATCGTCGCGCCGTAGGCATGATCGAGCAGCAGCGTCCGCCGCACGTGCGCGGTGATCGGCTGCGGAATCAGCACCAGCAACGCCCGGAGACCGACAGCGCCGGCGTAGATGGTGGTCGCGAGCGCGTGGTTGCTGCCGAGCGCACCGGTCGTGAGGCACCGTGCGATGGCCGCGCGCGATCGCGTCGGCGAGCAGCCACTCGAGCTTCCGCACCTTGTTGCCGCCGTACGGCTCGCCGGTCAGGTCGTCGCGTTTGACCCAGAGCTCGGCGATGCCGGCGTCGCGACCGAGCGCCGCCAGGCGATGCACCGGCGTCGGCAGCGTCGCGAGCGGCCGGCGCGGCAGCCGGCCGGCGAGCGCGGGAAAGCGGCGCTCGAGCGCGATCGCAAACGTCGTCACGGCGCGGGCAACAGCAGGCGGCGCGACGATGTCGCCAGGTCACGCAGGCGCGCGCCTCGTGTCACGTCACCGGCACGCGGTCGTCTTGATACTTCCGAGCGCCGCTCTGTATGGTGCGGACTCGCGTCGTACGACGCTCCCCCGAACGGAGGAACTCCCCATGAGCGGGCCCCAGACGATCGATCCCAGAAAAGCTCGAAGCGACCGTCGAGCAGGTGTTCGGCTATCTCGGCGGCGCGGTGATCTCGGCGATGATCTATCTCGGCGATCGGCTCGGCCTCTATCGCGCGCTCGCCGCCGCCGACGCGCCGCGTGACGAGCGCCGAGCTCGCCGCCACGACCGGCCTCCACGAGCGCTGGGTCCGCGAGTGGCTGCGCGGCCAGGCCGCCGCGCACCTGGTCGACTATCGCGGCGAGGGCCGCTTCGCGCTCTCGCCCGAGGCGGTGATGGTGCTCGCCGACGAGCAGAGTCCCGCGTTCGCCGCCGGCGGGTTCTGCGGTCTGCCGCAACAGATGTCGGTGCTCGACCGCCTGCCGGAGTCCTTCCGCACCGGACGCGGGCTTCCGTACGACGCCTTCGGGCTCGAAGGGAACCGCGGCGTCGAGCGCATGTTCGCGCCGTGGTTCCGCACCATGCTGGTGCCGGTCGCCCTCCCGCGCCCTCGACGGCGTGACCGCCAAGCTCGACGGCGGCGCGCCGCGGTCGCCGACGTCGGCTGCGGCGCGGGCGTGGCGCTCATCGAGATGGCGAAGGCGCTACCCGCGCTCGCAGTTCCACGGCTACGAGATCTCGAAGTACGCGCTCGAGCGCGCGGCGGTGAACCTCGCCGAGTCTGGGCTCGCGCAACGTCACCTTCCACGACGCCAACGGCGACGCGCTGCCGCGCGAGCCGCGCTTCGATCTTCGTCACCACCTTCGATTGCCTGCACGACATGGCGAACCCCGCCCCGGTGATCGCCGCCATCCGGCAGCGCGATCAAGCCCGACGGCACGTGGCTGATCGCCGACATCAAGAGCGCACCCGACCTTCGAGGGCAACCTCGCCGAGAACCCGATGGCCGGCATGATGTACGGCTTCTCGGTGCTTGAGCTGCATGTCGTCGGCGCTCTCCGAGCCCGACGGCGCCGGGCTCGGGACCCTCGGCTTCACCGAGGACCTCGCGCGCACGATGACGCGCGAGGCCGGCTTCACGCGCTTTCGCACCCACGACTTCGAGAACCCGATGAACGCCTACTACGAGGTGCGCCCGTAGCAGCTCGGAGGTCGTCGTCGACCGCACTCGCGGGACGCGTCGCGCCACGCGCGTCCCGCCCCGCACGCCCTCCCGTCGTCTCGGGGCAGTTCGTGCTCTGCTTCGCCGCGAACTTCCTCCAGAACCTCGCGTTCACCCTCTATCCTCCACCTCTCCGGGTTCTCTGCACGAGCTCGGTGCCGACGAGGTCCGGATCGGCATCATCGTGAGCGTGACCGCCGCGACGGCGATCCTCTGGCGTCCGCCGCTCGGCACCCTCGATGGACGCGCGCGGCCGTCGCGGCGTCATCCTCGCGGGCGGCATCCTGAACGTGCTCGTCTGCGGGCTCTACCCGACGATCACGACCTCGGCGTCTGGCTCTACGTCGTCCGGGCCGCGCACGGCGTCGCCGAGGCGCACGCTCTTCACCGCGCTCATGACGCACGCCGCCGACTTCGCTGCCGCCACGGCGCGGCGCACCGAAGGCATCGGCGCTCTACGGCATCTCGGGCCTCCTGCCGATGTCGGTCGAGCGGCGTGCTCGGCGACGTCATCCTCCAGCGCACGGCACCTACGTCGACCTCTTTCACGTCTCGATGGCCTTCGCGCTCGTCTCGCTGCTGCTGTCGCTGCCGCTCCGCGACGTACGCCACCCGCCCGGCGAGCTCCCGGGACGCGGCTTCCTCGCCGCCGTCGTGCAGCCGGATCTTCTGCCGCTCTGGTTCATCGGGCTCGTGTTCGCGACCGCCCTCACCGCGCAGTTCACGTTCGTGAAGACGTTCGTGCTCGCGACCGGCATCGGCTCGGTCGGGCTCTTCTTCACCGCGTACTCGATCGCGGCGATCGTGCTCCGGCTCGGCTTCGCCTGGGTGCCCGAGCGCGTCGGGCCAAGCGCGCGCTCGTGCCGGCGCTCGCCATGCTGGCGCTCGGCTACGTGCTGCTGGCGCTCGCCGCGACGCCAGCGGCGATCGCGGTCGCCGGCGCCTGCGCCGGGCTCGGCCACGGCTTCACGTTTCCGATCCTCTCCGGGCTCGTGGTGGACGCGCGCCCGCACCGCCGAGCGCGGCGCCGCGACCTCGATCTTCACCGCGCTCTTCGACGCCGGCGCGCTCGATCGGCGGCCCGCTCCTCGGCGCGATCATCCGGGACGTCGGCTACCCGGCGATGTTCCTGACCGCCGCGGCGCTCGTGACGGTCGGCGGCATCGCCTTCGCCATCATCGACCGCGCGCCGCTGAGCGCAGGTTGCTGAAAAAGGCCGATCTGCTTCGTTGCTCGGTCGCTCACTTGATGCGGCGTAGCTCCGCTAGCGCCTCCGCGTTCGCTTCCTCGCGCCTCGCATCTCGACCTTTTGAGCAACCTGCGGGGCTGGCGCCCGTGCGCGTGGAAGGGCGGTCGCTTCGCTCGCGCCCATCGAAATTCATTCTTCGATCTGCGAGTCAGTGTCTGACTTGGAGGGCGGAGCGAAGCGACGCCCGACCGAGCGCACGAGGTAGCCCCGCAGGTTGCTCGAAGAGATGCGAGCGCGAGAACGAACGCGGAGGCGTAGCGAGCTACGCCGCACAAGGGAGAGAGAGACAGCGAAGCAGATGCCCTTTCAGCAACCTGCGTGCGTGGTCGACTTCCGCAGTGGCGCGCCGTCAACTCGGGGCGGTCGTGCACGCACCTTTCCCGCTCCCGCTTCCCGTTCCCGACGGACGTGACCTCCGGCGCCGCACCGCGCACGCATCGTGACGGTGGCGGCCCGGCACCCTGACGCCGCCGCTCGTGCGCCGCGCCTTCGGACGCCCGCTCCGCCGTACGCGTTCGCCCGCCCGCTCCGCATCCTCTTCGAGACACTCGGCGTCACCTTCGTGAAGTTCGGCCAGCTGGTCGCGTCGTCGCCCGGCGTCTTCGGCGACGAGCGTCGCCGGACGAGTTTCGCTCGTGCCTCGACACCGGGCCCGCTCGTGCCGTGCGAGGCGGTGCGGCGATCGTCGCAGACCGACGCTCGGCGCGCCGGTCGCCGACGCCTTCGCGCTCCTTCGACGACACGCCGATCGGCCGCGCCTCGATGGCGGTCGTGCACCGCGCCGCGCTCCACGGACGGGCGCGTGGTCGCGGTGAAGGTGCTGCGCGCCCGGCATCGAGACGACGGTCGCGACCGATCTCAGCGCTCATGGGTCCGCTGCTCGACGTGCTCGCGTTTCGCGTCGGCGTCGCGGAGGCCGGACCAGCTCGTGCGGCATGCTCGACGGCTTCCGCGAGCAGCTGACCGAGGAGCTCGACCTGCGGAACGAAGCGCGCGCCATGGTCCACCATCGCGAGCTCCGCGCGGTCGCTCGGCCTCGATCCGGATCGTCGTGCCGGAGCCGCTTCCGCGCTCTCCGGCCAGCGCGTGCTCACGATGGACTTTCTCGACGGCGTGCCGATCGACGACCACGCCGGCATCGCGCAGCGCTCGGCCTCGATCCCCGCCCGCTCCTCGACGGAGCTCGTGCGCGGCTGGTTCATCACCGCGCTCCGCGACGGCACGTTCCACGCCGACGCGCACGCCGGGAACATCCTCCTGCTGCGCGACGGCCGGGTCGGCGTCGTCGACTGGGGCATCGTCGGGCGCGCTCGACGACCGCACGCTGCGCTTCCTCCGCCGCACGGTCGAGGCGGCGCTCGGCGACGCGAGCGCGTGGAACGACATCGCCGACGAGTTCCTCGCCAACTACGGTCCGGCGCTGATCGAAGGGCTCGGCCTGGATCGCGACGGACTGGCGCAGTTCTGCCGCAGCATCGTCGAGCCGATGCTGACCGCAGCCGTTCGGCGAGGTGAGCCTCGGGAAGTTCCTCGCGGCGTGGCAAGGCAACGTCGCGGAAGCCGAAGGCCGCGCGGTCGAGCGTCCGACGCTGGCTGCAACGCCTCGCGCGCCTCCGCCGCCAGCGCGACCTCGCACGTCGGCGTCGCGCAGCCACGGCGGCCGCGGCACGAGCTTCGACCGCGGCACGTTCCTGCTCGCGAAGCAGCTCCTCTACTTCGAGCGCTACGGCAAGATGTTCCTCGGCGACACCTCCTGCTCGAGGACCGCGCCTTCTTCGAGCGCGTCTCGGCGCGGGCCGCTTTCCGCGCCGCCGATGACCACCGACGCGGCACCGGCACGCGAGCTACGCGCGCGCGCTAGTCGCGCGCGACGTCGGCTGGGCATGCATCCAGGTTGCCGGCGGGCGTCGGTCAGCTCGCTGCCGTACCGATGTCGCTGCAGGTGGCGATTTGCCGCGCCCTCGGCGGCGCTGCATGAGGTCGTCTCCCGATCGGATTGGCGGCCGTGTCGGTGCTCCGCGGGATGGCGGGTGGGTTTGGGCAGTAGCGCGCGCGTGTGCGCGAGCCGCGATCCGACGTGCCGGAGTTTCAAGCGCTGGGGAGCAGCGACTCGCGAGCGGAGAACCCACCCGCCGTCCCCGCGGAAACGCAGACGACCAGTCGCGCGCGACGTTGGAGCGCGCGACTTCGGCTAGACGACGCCTGACGTTGCGGCGCATCGCCACACGCAACGCCCGCCGGCAATGCCGCGGCGCGCCTCCATTGCGAGCAGCGCCGCGAGGCCGGGCGAGATCTCGGCCTCCGCGAGCACGCGCGAAAGCCGAGACGGCGTAGAATGGCGCATTCCACGGCCACGTCCCGAAAGGTCGTGAGCGTCGACGGCCGCAAGACCACGCGCGCGCGGCCTCGTCGACCGACGGCCGCGACCAGCGCCCGTCCGATGCCGCGTCGGCCCCACGCCGGCAACACGTCGAGGCTCCTCGAGCTGCAGGGCGTCGTCGAGAACGTCGGCGTAGGCGAAGCCGACCGGCGTCATCGTCGGCGACGGCCGCCGCCACCCAGACGAGACCGAGCACACACGCCTCAGCGAGCGCCGCCGAGCGGCGTCAGCACCTCGGGCACATCCGCGAGCGCGCGGGATCGCGTCGAAACGGACGCCCGCTCTCACGCTCGATCTCGCGCAAGGCGCGGCAGCTCCGGCGGCGCGGGCGCGGCGGATCGTCCACTCGTCGGCCATCGGCGTTCTCGTCATGCGGCGAAAATGAGAATGGGCCGCCGGCAATCGACTCCAGCGGCCCATCCTCGAGCTCCCGGGCCGGACTCGAACCAGCGACCATTCGGTTAACAGCCGAACGCTCTACCGACTGAGCTACCGGGGACCATGGAACCGGTCTCTATTAGTAGAGGACGCCGGTGACCGCAAATCGTTCAGCGCCCGACGGCTGCCGCGGCATGGGCGACGATCGTCGCGAGCGCGCGCGCCCGCACAGCGGAACCTCGACGTGCGAGCGTTCGAGCCACACCGAGCGCACGCGCCAATGGTCGGCGAGCGCTTGCACGTCGGCCGGCGGCACGTGCCGATCGTAGCGGGAGACCCACGACCGCGCAGCCGTCGCGGCGCCGCGGCTGCGGCAGATCGCGCGGGTGCGACCGGATCGAAGAGGCGAAGCAGCGTGCGGGCGTGTCGGATGTCGTCGCGCGCGAGCGCCTGGTGATCGGCGGCACGCGCGAGGCCGCGCGGCGGCAGCCAGAGCCGGCCCGGATGCGCTCCCGCGAGCACCGGGACACAGCCGTCGAAGCGTGAGGTCGTGACCGCGAGGAGCGCGGTCACCGTGCCGCCGATGCCGACGCCGGTGGCGAGCACCGAGCGATAGCCGAGCTGGCGCGCCCACGCCTCGACCGCGACGCCGTCGTGTACGCGCCGCACGATGGTGGCGAGCGCACCGCCGACGGTGCGAGCCCAGTCCCCGTCGCCTCGACCGACGGTTGCGCGATCGGAATGGCGACGTCGAAGCCGACGCGGACGAGCGCCGTCGCGAGCCGCCGGGCGATGAGATCGGCGAGCAGGCCGGTCCCGCGATTCACCACGACCAGCGCGCCGCGCGCTCCCGATCCGCGATGGTGCTGCACGCGTCGTCTCACCGGCGATCCGGAGGCCGTTCACGAGCGGAGCCCGCCCGCGATATCCGTCGACGGGCCGCCGCCCCCGGCCGCAGACGACGCGTGTGAAGAAGGGCGGTGGCGCGAAGGCGAAGAGCGAGCCCCGTGCGGCGCCGCTCCATGCACGGCGCGACACGCCACCCGATCGACCCCGCCCCGGAAGTGCCGCCGCCCGAAGAGCCGCGCGCCGATCGGCGCCAGCCCTCCGGCGACGCGCACCCACGCCGGCCGGACGATCGTCGCCGGCGCCCGGCGTCCGCGTCGACGTCGGGCATCCACGCCACGAGCTCGCTCGCCATGCGAGCCCGAGAGCAAGATCGCGCTCGCGCAAGCACCCGGCGATCGCCGTTTCGCCAGCGAGCGCGACAGTGTCGCCCGACGGCGACCGTCGTCAAGCGCCGAGCGGTCTGACCACACGAAGACGCGCCACCGCCGCCGCGGGTGGGGCATGGGGAGCGCGGCTGTGGCAGCAGATGACGGCCGTAGACGCCGGTCGCACCGACGACGGCGATCGTCGCGCTCATTCGGTGATCGGCGCGTGGCGCGGCGCGGCTCACGGACGCGCGCGAGCCACGCCTGCACCGGCAGGGAAGCGACCGAGATCGAACCCGCCCTCGTCGCGCGACGTGCGTGTAGGCGTAGAGCGCGATGTCGGCGATCGTGTAGCGCTCGGCCACGAAGAACGATCGCGTCGCGGAGGTGCTGCTCCATCACGTCGAGCGCGGCGTAGCCGAGCGGCCGCTTCTGCTCGATCGCCGCGCGCGCGTCGGCGGTGAGCTCGGTGTAGTGCAGCCAGAAGCGGACGGTCGCGATGTTGGGCTCGTGGCTGTACTGCTCGAAGCACATCCATTGCAGCACCTGCGCCGCGCTCCAGCGGTCGGCGGGCAGGAACGGCGTCCCCTCGCCGAGATAGAAGAGGATGGCGTTCGACTCGGCCAGGAACTTCGCGCGCTCGACCTCGAGGAGCGGAATGCGGCCGTTCGGTTCTTGGCGAGGAACTCCGGCGTGCGGGTCTGGCCCTTGGTGATGTCGAGCGTCACGAGCTCGAACGGGATGTGCGAGCTGGCGTGCAGCAGCAGCCGCACCTTGTAGCCGTTCCCGGACGGGAGATAGTCGTAGAGTCGCAGCATGGCCGTCACCCGCGCGCGTAGGCGACGGCGTAGCGCGGCGTCGCGTGCTCGGGATCGAGCCGCGGGTCGGGGATCGGCAGCGCCGGTTCGGAGCGCGAGCGGGATCGACGCCGGCCCAAACGCGGCAACCCGTAGTCGTCCTCGTCGTCGATCGGCGGCCCGCGTCCGTACCTTGGCCGAACCTCGTCGATCGGAGACGCAGCACGAGCGTGCCCGTGATCTCGTCGTCGGTCGGCGGCCGGACGCGCGCAGTAGCGCCCGGGCGCGACGTGCTCGACGAGCGCGCGAAACGCCGCCCGCTTCTCGGTCGGATCGTCGACCTCGGTCGCCGTCCCGAGCAGCACGACCGAGCGGTAGTTCATCGAGTGGTGGAAGGCCGAGCGCGCCAGGACCACGCCGTCGAGCAAGGTCACCGTGACGCAGAGACCGATGCCGCTCTTCGCCCGTCCGCAGCATGCGGTTGCTCGGGGAGCCGTGGACGTAGAGTTGATCGCCGATGCGCGCATAGGCCGTCGGCAACACGAAAGGCTGGCCGTCGACCACGAAACCGAGGTGACAGACCAGGCCCTCGTCGAGGATGCGAGCACGGCGGCGTGGTCGTAGACGCCGCGCTGGGCGCGGCGCTTGACGGTGGTGCGAGGGTCGGGCCAGTGATGGACACTTGCATTCCTCTCTTGTACTGGTACAATTCGTTCTGAGTGACAGTACAATGCAGAATCGACGGCGACACGTGCAAGCACGATTGCCGGGAGCATCGAGGCCGGCATCCGCGCCGGCCGGCTCGCGGCGGCGACTGCGGTCCCGGCCGTACGCGCGCTCGCCGCGACGTTGCGCGTGAGCCCGAGCACGGTCCAGGCCGCCTACCGTGTGCTCACGAGCCGCGGCCTGCTCAGGCCGGACGGCCGGCGCGGGACGCGCGTCGCGCCATCGCCCGCCGCTGCCGACCCGCGACGCCGCGCTCGGTCCCGCCGCACGTCCGCGACCCTCGCCGCCGGCAGCCCGAACCCGGCGTTGCTCCGGAGCTGCGGCCCGCGCGCTCGCGAGCATCGACCCGACGCAGCGGTCGTACGGCGAGCGCGCAACCTGCCGAGCTGCTGGCGGCACGCGACCCAGCCGTCGGATCGACCGCATCCCTGCCGACGCGCTCGCCGTCACCGGCGGCGCGCTCGACGGCATCGAGCGGACGCTCCAGGCCCATCTCCGTCCCGGCGATCGCATCGCCATCGAGGACCCTGGCTATCCGCGGCGTCATCGACTCCGTCGCCGCACTCGGCCTCGTCCCAGGCCCGTGGCGATGGACGACGCGGCGTGCTGCCCGACGCGCTGCGCTCAGCGCGCGCTTCCGCGCCTTCGCCTCATCTGACGCCACGGCGCAGAACCCGAGCGGCGCTGGCGTTCGACGCCGCGCGCGCCGCGGCGCTCCGCCGCGTGCTTGAAGCAGCACCCCGACGCTCGTCATCGAGGACGACCACGCTGGGCCGATCGCCGGCACGCCGGCGTTCACGCTGTGCGAGCGCGAGCCGGGCACGCTGGGTCGTCGTCCGCTCGGTCTCGAAGTCGCTCGGCCCGGACCTCCGCCTCGCGGTCCTCTCCGGCGACCCGACCACGATCGCGCGCATCGAAGGCCGCCAGCTGATCGGCACCGGCTGGTGAGCCACGTCCTGCAGCGCGTGGTCGCGACGCTCTGGGCCGATCGCGCGACCGCGACGCGCATCCGCCATGCCGCCGCGACCTACGCGCGCCGCCGCGACGGTCTCGTCGACGCCCTCGCCCGCCGCGGGCATCGCCGCGCACGGACGGTCGGGCCTGAACGTGTGGGTGCCGGTACCGGAAGAGCTGCCGGTCGTGCGGAGCCTGCCTCGACGCCGGGTTCGCGGTGAACGGCGGCGAGCGCTACCGAATCGCGAGCGGTCCCGCGATCCGCATCGACCATCACGACGCTCGCCGCCGACGAGGTGGAGCCGCTCCGCCGGCCGCCGTCGCCGTCGCAGTCTCGCGACCTGCCGCCAAGCGGCACGGCGCACTACGCCCTGAGCGCGATCGGCAGGAGTGTCTCGACGCTGCTGATCCAGCTGTTTCGGTGCATCGGCGCGGAAGTCTGCGCGCCGGTCGATCGTGCCCTGCGCATGAATCGCCGGTGGGTGGGCCGAGTGCTCCGGGAGCCGCAGCTCGCGTGCGCAGGACAGAGGCACCGACGAGCAGTACGCGCTGGGTGCCAACGACCCGGCGACCGTAGGAGCACCCCCGACCCACCCACCGGCGACCCTGAACGAAGACACAGACCGAGACACTACCGATCGGCACCGACGATTGGTAAGCCGGCCCCCGCCGTGCCAAAGAATCCGCCCGAGGTCAGCATGGCGAATCTGGACGGCAAGGTCGGCTTCTGCACTGGCGGCGGCAGCGGCATCGGGCTCGGCATCGCGACGGCGCTCGCGTCGGCAGGCGGCGCGTCTGGCGCTCATGGGCCGGGACGGCGAGAAGCTCGCGCGCCGCGCCGCGGCCGGTCTCCCGAAGTCGGCCGACGTGCTCACGGTCGCGGGCGACGTCGGCAGCGAGGCCGACGTCGAGCGCGCGGTCGCGGCGACCGTCGAGCGCTTCGGGCGCCTCGACCTCGCCGTCAACGCCGCGGGCACCGGCAGCTTCGGCGGCGTCGCCGATCAGTCGCTCGAGTCGTGGAGCTCACGCTCCGCACCAACCTCGACGGGACCATGCTGGCGCTGAAGCACGAGAGCGCCGCTATGCTGACGCTCGGACACGGCGGCGCGATCGTCAACGTCTCCTCGATCGCCGGCGTCCTGACCCACAGGATGATGAGCGCGTACTGCGTCTCGAAGGCCGGCGTCGAGATGCTGACTCGCTGCGCCGCCGACGAGCTCGGCGAGCACGGCATCCGCGTGAACGCGCTCCGCCCCGGCCTCGTCCCGACCGGACCTCGCGGCGCCGCTCGCGGCGCATCCACTGGCGCGCGCCAACTACGAGTCGCTGATGCCGCTCGGCCGCCTCGGCACCGTCGAGGACGTCGCGGAGGCGGCGCTCTTCCTGCTCGGCGACGCGGCGTCGTGGATCACCGGGCAGGTGTTCGCCGTGGACGGCGGCAACACGCTCCGCGGCGGCCCCGACATCACGTTGATGTCTGCGCCGGCCCTGGCTACATTGCGGGCGGCGGTGAGGCGGTTCGACGGCGACGATCTCGTCGAGGATGGCGACGCACGGCCTGCAGCATGAGGCGGGCGGCTTCGGATAACACGGCGACCTCTGCGGGCTCGAAGCCGATCGACTCCATGTCGATCTTGAAGTCGAGCCAACGCTGGCGTTGCGCTTCAGCCGTACGGGTCGAGGTAGGCGACGCCCTGCCCCGCGTTTCAGGCGGTAGGCGAGAGCGGGCGCGCTTGGCGATCTGACGGCCGCCGTCCTTGCCTTCCTCGAGGACGTAGGCGAAGCCGATCAGGGCCGAGCGGGGCGCGGACCGCGAGCCCGTCGATCAGCTCGGTCAGCACGCGTCGTCGACGCGAGCGGGGTCAGGCGCTGCAGGCCGACGCCGAAGCAGGCGAGATCGGAGGCGATACGCCGGCGTATGGAAGTAATGGTCGCGGACGACCGCGGAGAGCGGCGGCACGACCGTGCGCAGACGTCCGAGATGCCATTCGAGCGTGCGGTGCACGAAGAAGAGCTGGCTCAGCCACGCGACGGTACGTGCTGCGCGGCAGGAGTCCCGCGACGAGATCACGGGAGAGCGGATGGAGCTTCAGGACCAGTTGCTGGTCGGCGGTAGCGCGTGGCGAGCTGGCGCATGACCCTCGTCGATGATCGGACGCATGCGGGGGCTTCTGTCCAATATGGATGCCAGGAGCGGCGGCAGCCTGAGCGCGGCGCGCGCGCGGCTCGCGTGGCGACCGCGACCGTCACCGCCGGCGCTGCGACGCGAGACGCGAGCCCGTCCGCGCACCTGGACGATCCGTACGCTGCGCAGGCTCGCACCCGGACGACCGAGGCGGACGCCAACGCGAGCCCGCGAGCACGCCGCACCAGAGACCTGCCGCGTTCCCGCCTGGCATTGCTGCACAAGCCCGCGTTCGTGCAAGAGCGCTCCCCGCCGCTCCGCCCCGTCAGCCGTCGTCGTCGGCCGCGAGCTCGGCGAGGATGCGGGCGCGGTCGCCGTCGAGGCGCGGCGCGGTCGCACGCGCGATGCGGATCGTCGAACGCCGACATCTTGATCGGCACCCGAAGACCGCACCGTCCCCGCGTCGGGATCCTCGACCTCGACGATCATGTTGCGGGCGGCGACCTGGGGATCGGCGACGACGTCGGCGACGGTGCGCTGATGGGACCGCAGGGCAACCCTGCGGCGCGCAGGATCGCGATCCACTCGGCGCTCGACTTCGTGACGAGGCTTTCGAGAGCTCGTCCTTCAGCGCCTGCTGGTTCGCGACCCGTCGTCGGACGTTCGCGAAGCGCGGATCGGTCACGAGGTCCTCACGCGCGAGCGTCGCGCAGAGTCGTCGATAGCCCGCGTCGTCGGCGCTCGCGATGATGACCCAGCCGTCAGCCGTCGGAAACGCGTCGAAGCGGCGCCGAGCTCGGATGGCCGCGCGCCGATCGGCCGTCCGGCGTCTCGCCCGCGAAATGGCGGATGATCGCGTTCTTCCGATCGCCACCTGGCAGTCGAGCATGGCCACGTCGATCATCATGCCCGCCCCCGTCTTGGCGCGCGTGAACGAGGGCGGCGTTGATGCCGACGCGCGGTAGCAGCGCGGCGGCGATGTCGCCGATCGACACGCCGACGCGCGGTCGGCGGACTGCCCGGATGCCCGGTGAGACTCATCACGCCGCCCATCCCCTGCGCCGACGAGATCGAACGGCCGCGTGATTGCGCGTAGGGCCCGATTGCCGAACCCCGACGTGGCCGCGTAGATCAAGCGCCGGTAGCGCGCGTGCAGACGCCTCCCAGCCGAGCCCGAGCTTGTCCATCACGCCGGGCGATAGTTCTCGACGAGCACGTCGGCGCGCGCGAGCGAGCGATGCGAAGATCGCCGACGTCGTCCTGCGCGCTTCGGTCGAGCGCGATGCTCTCCTTGCCGCGGATTCACGCGACATGCGCGTAGCCGGACACGCCGTGCGAGCAATCGGACCGAGCTGACGCGGCGAGGTCGCCCGTCGGGATGCTCGACCTTGATCACGCGCGCGCCGAGGTCGCGCGAGCGTGAGCGTGCAGAACGGCCCCGCGAGCACGCGGGTCAGGTCGAGCGACGGTGACGCCGGAGAGCGGGCCCGCGATCATTTGGCCGCTCGCGCGGCGCGGAGCCGGGTCGCCGGCGCGGCCACCGCGGGCTCGATTGACGAGCGCCCTTCTGAACGCGAAGTGCGCCTTCCCCGGCACGCTCGGGCAACACGATCCGTCCTTCGGTCGGCGTACGTCTTGAGGTCGACGCTCGACGGTCGCTCCCCGCGATCGTGCAGCCGTCGACCGCGCGCGCGCTCTTGCCGCCGACCTCTTCCGGCGAGCGACGCGCACCGTAGCTCCTGCGGCGTCGAGGCTCAGCACGGTCGCGTACTTGCGTCCACGTCGCTGCCGCCGCCGACGCCCTCGATCGTGTAGATGACGACTTACTGACGTCGCCGTGACCGTCGCCGTTCACGTCGCCCTCGCTAGCTCTTCCGAGTGTCCTTCGGTGCCGTACCGTGGAGGCGCTGCGCGTGCGACGCGATCCACGACGTTGGCGAAGCCTGCCACATCGCCAGCGGCGGCTCCGCGCCGACCGTGCGGACGGCGCTACACGTAGACTCGCCAGCGAGCGTCATCGCCACCACCATCGGGTACGATCGCATGGCCGCGCTTCTGGCACGACCATCGACCGAGTCTTCAACCGGGGCTCGAGCTATGATAGGGCTCTCGCCAAGGAGACCGACGATGGCGATCGATTTCACGCTGAGCCCCGAGCTCGAGCAGATCCGCGACTGCGCGTCCGCGACTTCATCCAGAACGTCGTGCAAGCCGGGCGAGGCGAAGATCGGCGACCCCGACAAGATCGAGCGCAGCGACTACCTGCAGCATCCTGCTCAGATGCGCGGCGAGCGCCAAGGCCGCCGGCCTCTGGCTGCCGCACATGCCGGCGGAGTGGGGCGGCATGGGCCTCGGCCACGTCGAGCTCGCGATGGTGCAGGCCGAGGCGGCCAAGTCGTACTACGGCCCGTGGGTGCTCAACTGCCAGGCGCCCGACGAGGGCAACATGCACACCCTCCTGCACTGGGCGACCGACGAGCAGAAGGAGAAGTACCTGCGCCCGCTCTGCGACGGCCGCGTCGATGAGCTGCTTCGCGATGACCGAGCCCGAGGTCGCCGGCTCCGATCCGACGCTCATCCAGACCCGCGCCGTGCCGCGACGGCGACGACTGGGTCGATCAACGGACACAAGTGGTTCATCTCGAACGCGCGCGCGCGCGAGCTTCGCGATCCTGATCGCGCGCACCGAGGACAACCCGGAGCGCCCGCAGGCGGCCAACACCGGGTTCATCGTCGACATCCCGTCCGAGGGCTGGAACGCGCGTGCGCGAGGTCGAGACGATGCACGGCTCGACCGGCCACTCCGAGATCCGCATCGAGAACCTGCGCGTCCCGGCCGACGAACATGCTCGGCGGCCGCGGCCAGGGTCACCGCCTCGGCCAGTACCGGCTCGGCCCGGCCCGCCTCGCGCACTGCATGCGCTGGATCGCCCAGGCCGAGACCGCGCTCGACATGATGGTCGACCGCTCGCTCAAGCGCTTCGCGCACGGCTCGCTGCTCGCCGAGAAGCAGGGCATCCAGTGGATGATCGCCGACTCGACCATGGAGCTCTACCAGGCGAAGCTCATGGTGCTGCACGCCGCCTACCGGATCGACCGCGGAGCTCGACTTCGTCTCCGAGGTCTCGATGGCGAAGCACTTCGTCGCCAACGCGCTCGGCCGCATCATCGACCGCTCGATCCAGGTCCACGGCGCGCTCGGCTACTCGACCGACACGCCGCTCGCCCACATGTACCAGCACGCGCGCTGGGCGCGCTTCGCCGACGGTCCCGACGTTACGAGGTGCATCAGATGCGCATCGCGCAACGCACGATCGCGGCGTGCGTACAGCGAGCACGGCAGCAGCCGGCCGGCGACCGGCGGCCTCCTCGGATCTGACGCCGTGCCGCGGAACGCATCGCCGAGGATGCCTTCGCCGTCGGCGGTGCTCGTGCCGCTCGCGGCCTGCCACCGCACGACCGGCACGCTGCAGCATGATCGAGCTGCAGCAAGCGCTTCGAGCGCGAGGTGGATGCGCGGCGCGCCGTCGACCTGCGCGTTCCGCCAGACTCCACGGACGTCGGGCACGCGCGACGCCGGACTGAGGAGGTGACCGCGTCGATCGTCGTCACCTTCAAGGAGAAGCGTCGTCATCCACCGGAGCGACACGTTCCGGCTCGAGATCACGCCGCGGCCCGATCCGCTTCTGCGGAGGTCAGCCGCGACCACGACCAGGCTCGAGCCATCCGCGCCGGCGGCGGGAAGTCGGCGGTCGTCTCACACGTTCCGCCCACCCGACGACGGCCGACGGGTGGGCGGGAGGACATCCGCGCCGTCACATGCGCGGCACGGCCGGCGCCAAGCGCCGCGAGCAACGCCCCCGACGACCGCTCACCTCGACCGGCACGAACTCTCGGCGAACTTCTGACCGAGCAGCTTCCCCTTCACCGGTAGAACACCCAGAGGATCGCCGGGTGTAGCAATACGTAACTGAACGAGCATAT
>ERZ1370068.10005-contig-874_pt1 | contig 86253 bp, 86 predicted proteins | sample MGYA00561227_ERZ1370068 | MGnify/ENA primary metagenome ERZ1370068 (study PRJEB38410, sample SAMEA6850437) | metagenome | study: Metagenomic assessment of the ecological functions of the soil: analysis of the soil microbiota associated with the...
AGCCGCAGCGGCGTGAACTTCTCGGGCGTGGGACCCGGGGAGATCGGCGCCTGCAGGCCGAAGGCCTCGCGCGGCACCGACGAGACGCCAGGCAGCGCCGCGTTGATCGGGTCCTGCATGGCCGCGCGCATCAGCCCCGCCAAGCCGCCGCCGCCACCCGCGTCCATCGGCTGGCCCACGCTCGAGTAGCGCGCGCCCTCCGGCTGCCCCACGCTGGCGTAGCGGGCGCCCTCCGGCTGGGGCGCGCTGAGATAGCTCGCGGCCCCCGCGGGCTGTATCCGCCGCCACCGCCGCCGCCCATCAGACCGGGAGGCCGGTGGTGGGGCCGACCGCGCCCACCCCGCCGGTGTCGCCGAGGCCGCTGAGCCCTTTGCCGAGGCTCCCCCAACCCACCAAGCCCCTGCGCGAGCGCCTTCAGCCAGTCGCCGACGCCGCCGCCCGCGCTCGCAATGGACGCCGAGGGATCGGCCATGGCGTTCCAGTCGAACGGCTCGGTGCCCGGCGTGGTGGGATCGACGGCGCGGGAGCGGAGCTGATCGCTCAGGGAGGTGCCGGTGGGACCACCGGACACGTTCGGGGCCTGGACGTTGGCGATCCTCATTCGGATCGACCGAGGAGGCATCGACCATCTCGCCCGTGAAGGTGTCGAGCACCATATCGCCGAAATCGTCGCCGGCGCCGGCCAGCGCGCTCCAATCGACGTCGTCGCCCCCGAAATCAATGTCGCCGCTGTCGGAGAAGTCGAAATCATCCCAGCCTGCCATGGGCTACCACCCTCCTCCAGCACCACCGTCACCGCCGCCGATGTTCAATTCAGGCAACATCGCGAACGGCTTCTCCGGCTTCTTGTAGGGCCTCAGCGTGAGCGGGTCGAGGTCGGCCAGCGTGTTGCCCGGATCAAGCGCGCTCGCATAGGCCGCCCATTCCGGGCGCTCGGTCACCGAGGGATCGTAGCTCCTCAGGTAGTTCAGCGCGGCGGGTCCATATTGACCAGGCTGAAATCCATAGTCCTTGAGCTGGTCCGCGTCAAAATTGGCATAGTCCTCTGTGATCGGGTTGCCGTTCGCGTCCCACCCTGGGTTGCCGTTGGCGTCCCACGCTGGATGCGTCTTGGTCAGGCTAAGCCCGAGGTGCTGGGCCATGCCCGACACGGCGTTGCCGAGATCCTGCAGTTCGCGCGTCGGCCCGCGCGGCGCGCGCTGGCTCTCATCGCCGCTGGCGAGCGCCATGGTCTGCTCGTAGGTCATCGCGGGGCGCGTGCGGTAGTCCTCGCCCGTCAGATTCACGCCGGGCTTGAAGATGCCCGCGTCGTTCACCACGTCGGTCTTCCAATCGCCGGTCATGCCCCCGGATCGAGTCCCATCCCCTCCCCCGGTCCATCAGGTTCAGAAAGGACCCCCAATTCTTCCCGGCGAGGCCCGGAGCGGCGGCGTTCCACGCATCGAGGTTGACCGGCTGGACTTTCGGGAAGATCGCGCTCCCGGGATGCTGGAGGTTGAACGCGGCGGATTCCGGCTCGGCGCTGCGCCCGCTCGAGGCGATCTGGAGTCCGCTCGTCACCTCGTCGGGCGTGTCATAGTCGCCAAGGTGGGAAGAACAGGTCGGCCCCGGCCACCCGTCGCTGAGCCAGACCGGGGAACTCATCCGACGCCTTCTTGAATTCCTCGTATTGCTTCTGGGCCGGGGTTTTCACATTGCCGAACATGGCATCGAACATGTCGCCGCCCCCGCCAAACGCCGAATGGAGCCCGCCCATGAGAAACAAGGCGATGGGGGCGAGCGCCGCCATCCCCGCCATCGAGGCGCCTAATCCTCCTCCCATGATCCCCGCCCCCACCCCGGCGCCGGCGCCGGCGCCCGCCGCGCCGATGCCCTCGGCCGCCGCCGGCCCGATGCTCTGCAGCAGCGGGTAGAGCGCCGACAGCCCCGAGCTGATGGTCGGCCCGCCGAGAGCGCCGCTGACGAGGCTCCCGGTCTGCAGGCCGCCGAGCGTGCTGCTGAGCGGGTCGCCCGAGGCGAGGCCCGTGGCGAGCGTGAGCGGGCTCCCCGACGGCGCCCAGGCCGCTCGCGATGCCGGGAGCGCCCGCCAGCGAGGCGATCCCGCCGCCCAGATTGGCCGCGCCGCCGATGGCTTGGCCCGGGTTGCCGCCGGCAATGCCGCGCGTGAGACCGATGAGTCCAGAGAGGCCCCGCCGACGGCGCCGAGATCGGGATTGCTCGTCAAGCCACCCGCGAGCTTGGCCAGCGAGCCGACGGGCGCGAGGCTGCGGAGCGCGGTGGCGAGATCGTCGTCGGCGCCCGAGGGGCCGCGGGGGCGGGCGCGGTAAGCCTGATGTAGCGCGCCATCAGTCATCCTCCGGCGGCCCGGCGACGCCCGCGTCCCGGCCCGGTACCACAACCTTGATGCGATAGCTGACAGGCTCGGCACTGTCGTTGCTCAATATCCCGCCCACGAGCGGCATCGGATAAGTGCCATACGGCACGGGCGCGAAGAGCGTGGGGAGAACGTCAGGTCCGTTTTCGGACCACTCATGGGCCGCGCGAGCAGCACCAGAACTCCCGCCACGCCGCCGGGCACATCATCGAGGTACACAATGACGCGCACGCGTTCGCCGGGTGCAAGCGTGACAGGCGCCGTCACCTTGATGAGATACCAGGAGTTCCCGAGCGGCCGGATGGTGTAGTCCTCCGCGAAGGCCGGGGCCACCAGGGCGAGCATGAGGCCGCACGCCACGATCGGGATCATCAGCCCGTCGCCCGGATCGCCAGCGTCACGACGTGATTGCCCACGCCCGCCGTCGCGGACGTGACCAGCTTGATGCAGAGCTGGTCATCGACGGCCACCGTCACCGACCCGGTCGAAAACCCGTAGCGCCCCGCCCCCGGTGCCGGTGACCGTATGCGTGATGGCGGTGTCCACGATGGCGATGCGCAGCGTGAAGATATACGTCTGCCCGGCTCCGGCGGGGGTTGACGACTGCGAGGTCATGCGGGTGATGACGCCAGCGATGGGACATCGGATCTGGATATTGCCCTCGGTGACATCGTCGTCGATGCCGAGAAAGGTTGTGGTAGCCGCCGGGACGGCCGTCCCGAGCAACGGACCCACGACGGATAGCGGGCCGGTCGCCGACCCTGTGCCGCCATTGGCCAGCGGCAGCACGCCGGTCACATCGGCCGTCGCCAGATTGACGGCGCTCGCGCTCCACGTCCCGGCCGTCACATGCGCCACGCCCGTGCTGGCCGAGGTGTCGAGGCCGGTCCCCCTTGAGCCGCCGCCACCTGCGTGGTGTGGTTCAGGCGCGCCACCCCGGAGGTGACGGTCCATTGCGCAATCTCCCGGTCGTGACCTCGGTGGTATCCCGCTTCACCACGTTGCCGGTCACCACAAGCCATTGCGACGTGCCGTCCGAGGCGAGGCACACGGTATCGCGGGCATTGAGCAGGTTATAGGTGGTCCCGCCGCTGATGGTGTCGCTACCGGCGCGGATGAGTTGCAACAGCTTCCCCGACGAAATCGCGCCGAACGCATCGACGATGTAGATGGTGTGCCCCGCATTGACCGCGCTGGCCGCCGGCAGGAGTCCAGGCCCGCGACACCGTGAGCGCGGCCGTGGTGTAGACCAGGCGGTCGGTCGCGAGAATCGTATACGCCGTGTCGCCCACGCCCGTGGCCGACTCCGTGTTGAGGCCCGAGGCCCCCGCGCGAGGGCGGCCGTCGTCTGGCCCGTCCCGCCATTCGCAATCGGCAGCGTGCCCGTCACCCCGTTGGCGACGTTCACCTGAAATTTCAGGCGGGATTGTTGGACGTGCCCGTGTTCGCCAGATAGCGGGTGGCGGTGGTGTTCTTGGCCAGCGTCGAGACCGTGTTCGTCGCCGAGGAGTAAAACAGATCGCCCTGGACCGACGACGGCAGGGTACTCGCTCCCCCGCGCCCCCATTGGCCGGCGGCAGCACGCCCGTCACGTCACCGGAGGCGAGATTGATCGGGGCATACGTCCACGCGCCAGTGGCCACATGCGCGATCCCCGTCGCCGCCGAGGAGTTCGTGCCCGTGCCGCCCTTGCTGGCGGGCAGGAGGCCGGTGACCAGGCTTGTGGTGAGATCCACCCCGCTCGCCGAGCCGGTGCCGCCGTTGGCGATCGGCAGCACGCCCGTCACGTCCGCCGTGGCCAGATCAATCGCGCTGACGCTCCACGTCCCCGCGGTGATCTGCGCGACGCCCGTACTCGCCGACGTATCCAGCCCCGTCCCGCCCTGGGCAGGGGGCAGGATGCCGAACACAACGGACCAGATCCCCGTGTCCCACAGCGACGTGTCCCAGATCGCGCTCGTCAGGTTCACGCCACTGCTCGAGCCCGTGCCGCCGTTGAGCACGGGCAGCACGCCCGTCACATCACTGGAGTCGAGATCGATGGGAGCATACGTCCACGCCCCGGCCGTGACGTGCGCGATCCCGGTTGAGGCCGAGGAGTTCGTGCCCGTGCCCCCGTTCGCGGCAGGCAGGAGACCCGTCACGTCGGCGGTGGCCAAGTCAATCGCGCTCACACTCCACGTCCCCGCCGTCACCTGCGCGACGCCCGTGCTGGCCGAGGTGTCCAAGCCGGTGCCGCCTTTCGTCGCTGGCAGCAGGCCCGTCACGTCCGTGGAGGCGAGATTCACCGCGGCGTAGGTCCAGGCTCCCGTCGTCACATGCGGGATGCCCGTGGACGCCGACGAATTGGTCCCTGTCCCCCCGTTCGCCGCTGGCAGCAGGCCGGTCACGTCGGCCGTGGCCAGATCGATGGCGCTCACGCTCCAGGTCCCGGCGGTGACTTGCGCCACGCCCGTGCTCGCCGAGGTATTCAGCCCCGTCCCCCGTTGGCGGGGGCAAGAGGCCGGTCACGTCGGCGGTCGCCAGGTCAATCGCACTGACACTCCACGTGCCCGCCGTCACCTGGGCCACCCCGGTGCTGGCCGAGGTATTGAGCCCGGTGCCCCCGTTGGCGGCCGGCAGGGTCCCCGTGACCCCGTTGGCGAGATTCACCTGGCCCCACGCCGGATTGTTCGACGTGCCGGTATTCGCCAGATACCGGGTCGCTGTGCCGTTCTTCGCGAGCGTCGAGACCGTGTCCGTCGCCGTCGCGTAAAAATAGATCGCCTTGGATGCAGGATGGAAGGGTGCTGCCCCCGCCGCTGCCGCCGCTGCCCCCATTAGCGGGCGGCAACACGCCCGTCACCATGCTGGCCAGGTCGACCTTGCTGAACGCGGGACTCGTCGTTCACCACCACCTGCGTGAGCACGGTATTCGCGGCGCCACGCGGGATCGCCTTCGGGGCACGGCGGCGCCCTTGCCGATCACCACCGCGTTCCAATCCAGAGGCCGGTCGGGCATTAGGTCAACACGGGCGCTCGGCGCGGTCCCCCTCGGGGGAATCTCCGGCCACCGCTCCAGGCGCTTCATCACGTCCGTGACCTCGGCCTCCACCTGGTCGATCTGCGCGCGGATCGCGTCACCGTGGTCGCCGGGCAGATTGGCCTCACGCAGCGTGTCCAGCAGCGCCTTCAGCTTGGGCGGCAGCGTGCCGGCCATCAGGGCGCTCGCGAACCGCATGATGGTCGTTGCGCCCTGGGCAATGTCGCTGTTGCTCGTCCCTTCTCCGGTAAACTTGATCGTCTGGCCCGTGGCCCACGCGAGGTCAAACGCGCCAGACGCGTCGGTCCCCCAGATCAGTCGCTCCAGGCTGGCCGAGGTGCCGTCAGACCTCCCGATATGCACAGCGCCCACGACGGCCGCGGCGCTGCCGCCACTGCGCCACGCATACAACTGCACCATCATGTCGCGATCATTCGGGGCCGTCGTCGTCGTATTGATGGTGATCGAGGGATTGGTGACTCCCATATAAAACTTCACCGTCTTCGTATTGGCGTTCGCGGCAAATCTGAACCGGGCGACGATAAAAAGACCATCGCCCGTGAGCGCAATGATGCCGGCAGGCAATGCGTAGGTGTGCAGGATGTCTTCCCCGCCCCCACATTGCTAATGGTGGTGCTGGACGAGTACAGAGTGCGCATCGAGCCGGCACTCCACGAAGTTGGCATTGACATCGGCCGAGAGGATCGGCGTCCCGGCCGTAAAGGTCACCAGTGGCCATTTAGAAGCTCCTCGGCCGCCGGATATGGCGGCGATCTCTGAACATGTACTCGTAGCCTAAGAGGGTGAAGGGCTGGTTGGGCTGGAGATTCTGCACCGTGGTCTCCACCACCTCGCCGAGCCCGCTGAGGTCGAGCCGGATGATGCCCGTGCTCAGCTCGCCCGCGTCCCAGATCTGCTCGTCCCAGTTGGCAAAGTCCCAGAGCGTGCGATCCGGCGCCAGATTGGCGGTGTACACCTGCCCGCCCGCCGCGCCAAAGTCGAAGCTGGTCGTGATCTGTACGGTGCCCGTATCCTCCGTGGAGAAGTAGAAGAACCCGTAGCGCAGCGACTTCTGTACGCCCGGCTCGCCGCAATCGGTGATGTGCGACACCGCGCCGTTGATCTGCTCGGTCGAGCCCGACGAGCGGTTGAGCGCGTACACGAAGCCGTCGTAGCCGCCCGCCCACACCTCCCGCGCCCCCGTCGTGGCGTTGACCACGGTGAACAAGCGACGCGAAGGCCGTATCCGGCCACACGGTCCACGCCTTGAGCACCAGGTCATAGACCAGCGTGGTGTCGTTCTTGCCGCCCGTATCAATGGAGTCCGCGCAGAGATACAGCACGTTCTGCTGGGAGTCGTACGCCAGCACGGACTTCGCTGAGGTGTTCCAGCAACAGCGAGTTGTCGAAGTCCAGCCGGAAGTACGGTCTCCACGCGATCGCTGAGAAACGCTTCCTTGAGGTCGCCAAACTGCATGCGTCTGCGTGAGGCTGTGCAGGCCGAGCTCGGAGATATAGAACACGTCATTCATCGCAAACACGGCGCCCTGCGTCGAGATCGCGCCCACCGAGCCCACCGTCGCGGGCACCACGTGATCCTGCAACGGTGTACCCGGTGGCGGGTCCGATGCCCTGCAGCCGGTACGGCCTCCGCCCCTTGAGAATGACCAGCTCCTGGATGGACGGGACGAGATCGATGATGATGGAGCCATCGTTCGGCTCGATGTCGATGAAACCCGCATCTATTGTGCGGTGGTCCAGTCGAGCGTGTTATTGATCGCCGAATAGTACAGCGCGCGAGGGGACCGCGGTGGCCGTCATAAACGCCCGGTTGGCGTGCATCACGATCACCCGGCCCGTGGCCGGCGGCGAGCCCGCCATGTTCGCGAACGTCGTGCCATCCCACGTCATCGGCGCGTCGAAGCCGTTCGTGATGTGCAGGAGGTCGTTGTAGACCGCGAAGCGGTAGCGCACGGCCCGGCATTCGTCGATTTGCCGGTCGCGAGCGTTGACCGGTCGTGCCGTCCGTGTTGATCCGCAGCGACGCGGCCGTCATTAGGTCCCCACCACCTGATAGTCGGTGCCGCTCGAGTGGCGGAACTGGATGCCGCCCATGATCTTGACCGTGGCGCCGAGCGTGGCACGGTATTGATCGCGACCTTGCCAAAGCGCTTGGTGACGCCGCCCTCGGTGGTCAGCAACATATTGTCGACCGGCGGTGAGACGGTTGCCGTGCTTCAGGCGCGACAGGCGCAGCTTCGTGGTCTTCACGTCCAGGCCGCCGACAAACGTATCGACGCGATACGACTTGAGGCAGCTGGCCGAAGACGAGGGCTGCGGTCGCCATTATTCAAAAGTTCCTGAGACAAATTCTGGGTCCTGAACCTGGCGCGCGTGCGACCCGATCCACTGGCTGAGACGGTCTGGCGCGCCGCCTGCTGCCACGCCCCCGCCGATCGGGTTGGAATCCATGCGCATGCGCCCGCGCCGTGGCGCAGGTCCGCGACGGCCAGCCACAGCGGATGCGGGAGCTGCAGCGTGTCGGTCCCCGTCGTGAGGTTGTCGAGGATCGGCACGTACGTGAGGCGGAGGTCGAGCGCGCGATTCGGCTTGGGCGCAATCACCATCGTCCGCTCGCCCGTGAGGTCCACGAGGAAGCCCGTCGGCTCGACGGCATCCGCCCATTGCCGCAACGCCTGGAACTGCGGGTCCGTCTGGTCGCGGAACGTGAACAGCACGGCCTCGTAGCCGCTGGTGATGCACTCCGAGGTTCTTGACCTCGGCCACATCCGGCGGCAGCGTGTAGCGCGTCGTGTTCGCCACGAGCGCAAAGCTCGAGGTGGCGTACGCCTCGCCGAGGATGGTGACGGAGCCGTCCAGCGAGGTGCGCTCCACGGTGAAGTAGTCGGCCTTGATGCGCTTCACTTCCATCCAGACGAGGTGATACGCGTGATTGATGAACGCGATCAAGCTGCGCATCCGACCAGAAACTGGCCGAGACCTCGTCGAAATTGCTGCGAACATCCAGCAGCACCTGGGTTACCGTTCGACGATTCGGGTTAGCCATTGATGGGCCCTGACGTGCTAACATCGGGCACCCGGCGACGGTCGTAGACGACGAAACCGTCGCACGACGTAATATGCGGATTCTCGCCTGGCACAAACGTGCTGATCTTGCGTTTCTGCTCCCAGCCCCAGATCGTCGTAACAATGTCTTGGCCGCCGGCCTCGTTACCGGTAGCCCATTTCCGCTTCGCCGCCATCTCTTCCTCTCGCTCGGCCGCGTCGAGGCCGCTCGATGAAGCGCATCCTTGGCGTGGTGCGCCTCGAGCGAGAGATGCTTCAGATGCGCGGCGATAAATGACCAAGGGTACGCAATCGGATGCGCCAGCGCGGTCACGTGAAGAAAGCCCGAGGACCAGCCCTGCCACCAGTCCAGAGCTCGTGGCGACGTGGCCGACGGGGCTCGGGCGCTCCTGCTGCCATTGCTCCTGGCGCTCCCCGCGCGCCCGCACCTCGATGATCCACTTGTGCTGATGCTGGCCCCACCGCAAGCGGAGTTCAGGATCGAGGCGACGCAGGTTCTCGACGAGGCCATCCGGCGGCGAGGGACTCATGGGCGATCCTTAGTGAACATGAAAGTAATGGTGGATCTGTACGAAGGCGCCCGACGTGGGCGGGGTGACGCCCGCTTCCTCATAGTGCAGATCCACGAAGTAGTCGGCCGAGTTGGTATTGATCGGGAAGCCCCCCGGCGGCGATGTAACGGCCCGTCGACGAAGTGACACGCGGGCCGCATCCGCCAGATCCACCGCAAACGAGTAGGCATGGCCCCCGAGCTCGACCGATCCCGTCCAATCCTCCTCCGCCGTCACCGCAATCGGGGTCGGGAAGTCGACCTCCACCCAGCCCGAATAGCCCGAGGTTTCGGTCGACGCCACCGAGGTCGCCACGAGCGCTTGCGCGGCGTTCCACAGCTGCACGACGTGCGACAGCTCGCCGCCCAGCAGCGCCGCATCGGCCCGCCAGAAGCGGGCCCCACGATGCGCCCCGTGATGTGGAACGTGTAGGTATTGCCGACCTTGTACGCCGCCCGCTGAACTCGGTGGTCGGGAGGGTGGGCCCCAAGATCCATTCGGGCGCGCCAAACGTGTCGGCCGAGACCTGGAACGCGTCGGTCTGGAACGCGGTCGATTGAAACGCGGCCTGCGCCATGGTTCATCGCTTCGTCAGCGTGACGTGGAGGTCATCCACGGCATTCCACAGGTGCCGGATCGCATAATCGCGGTACTCCTGGCTGCGCGTCTGGAGCGCGGCATTCAATGCGTACGCGAACGCGAAGTCGAAGTCACAGGTGACCGGATAGTGGTCGAGGCCCTGTGACACGCGCCAGTCCTTGTTGAAATAGAGGAACGTGGCCTCGCTGATTGCCCGCCGGTGCGTCGGGTCCTGCCACGCCCGCATCGAACTGTAGTACGGCGCAATGAGTGTGGCCGTGCCGCCGGGGATGAGGATGCGGCCCGGCTCGTTCATGAACGCGATCAGGTCGGGCGTGTGCTCAGCGTAATGCGAGCAGTACACCTCGCCCACCGACGCATCCGGCCAGGGCCAGGGGAAGACCTCGAGATCCACCACCTGGTCGATGCCCTCGAGCGGCACGCGGTCGACGCTCAGGAAGTCCTCGTGCGTGCGCTGGCCCGCGGCCAGGTTCAGCTTGAGCGGCGCGGCCGGCGCCTTCTTGGCGCGCTTACCAGACAACGTTCGCTCCCGGATCGAGGTGGCCGACGAGCACCCGGTTATCGCTGGCAAACGTGTAGCCGAGGCCGCGGGCGTTGTTGAAGAAATAGAGATCCTGCGTCATGGTCCGCCAGCCTTGCCCTGGCACCCCCTCCTGCTGCGTCTTGAACCAGGGCTTCGTCAACTTCGGGTCCTTGAACATCGACAGCCGGAAGAGCGTGAAGCCCATGCCGAGCCCGTTGCACGGCTGCACGGCCGCCGGCATGGGCACCTGCGGGACGAAGTTGCGCGGCATCACGGCGGGATTCCCGTACACCATGGGCTGACCCGCCTCTCCCTTCGTCCAGTAGAGCCCGCCCACGGCGGCATAGGGCCCCGCCTCGATCGACTCGTAGAGCTTCAGGAGGCCGTCCGGCGGGGGCAGGTTGTCATCTTCCAGCGTCAGCATGTACTTCCACGTCGCGAGCTCCGGGTTGGCCAGGATCGTCTCGACGGCCGAGGTGTAGGCGTCGCCCACTTCCATCCCGGTCAGGAAGATCCGCGTAAATTTCTGGTTCATCGGCGGCATGAGGTTCATCCACGCCTGCACGACGCGCGGGTGAATCCCCTCGCGGCCCGGGTGCAGCGGAATCACGCACACCGTCGACAGATCGCGGTAACTCTGGCCCTTGAGCAGGCGCGTGCGCGTGCGCTCGAGGTCCCGGTTGTGCGCGCCCACGTCGGGCAGGATGATCTGCGGCTTCATCAGTCGTTCAACCGGAAGTCGAGCATCAGATTCGCGCGCTGCATCGCGGTCCCCGTTTGCACGATGCCCGAGAGGCTGATCTGATCGGGGATCGCCGCCGAAACCACCGAATAGATGCCCATGCCGCTCCAGAGGGCCCGGCTCTGCGTGGTGGACACGCCGAAGGGCACAAACTGCATGTTGGACCCGACGTTGGCCCCGCCGAAGAGCGTGATCGTGTTGCCGAGGTTCGTGGTGGCGGCCCCGTGCCCGTGTTGGCCGTACTGAGATTCACGTACACGAAGTACTCGTTCGGCGGCAGGTTCAGGTTGATCGGCACCGAGAACTCGCGCATCCCCGCCACGCTCCCGTCACGTTGGAGGTCCACGACGTGCTGAAGAGCGTCGTCACCGTGGTGAGACTGAACAGCGTGGACGCATTGCGCGTGTAGAGCCCGAACAGGATCGACATATCGAGGAACGCGCTCGAGTTATTGGCCGCGTTCGCGATGGCCACCGACCCGTAGAAACACGCCTTCGAGGCGGTGAGGGGCCCCATCAGGTTCCCCACACAATCGTCTGGGAGCCCTGCCCGAACGTGCTGACACTGGTCACGTCCTTGTCGGGGAAGAGCCAGCGTGAGGCGTAGCCGCCCGGCGGTCCCGAAATCGAGAGCGTCATCCCGCCGGCCGCCGTCGCGCCGGAGAGCGTCATGTTCGCCCCGCCAGCCAGCATGAGCGAGCCCGCGCCCGCGGAGGTGGTGCCCGCCGTGTTGCCCCCACGCTGATCCGGTAGAGCCCGCGTGCCGGTGATCCTCGGCGGCGTACCGGGTCACGGTGCCCACCGAGTTCGCCGAGGCCACGCTCTCCCCACTCGTCGCAATGGGCGGGCCGCCGCCCGCCGCCGTGGCCCCGCTGATCGTGACCGCGTTGCCCGCCTGCGACAGCGTGATATTGCTGCCGCCCGCCAGCGTCAGCACGCCCGAGGAGATCAGCGCCAGCGCGCCGCTCGTATTGCCGCCGAGCGTGAGATTGAACCGGCTCTGCGTCTGCTCGGTTTGCGCCACCGTGTTCGCCGCCGACACCGTGACCGCATTGCCGGCCTGGCTCAAGGTGATGTTATTCCCGCCGGCCAGCGTCAGCGTCCCCGAGGACACGTGCGCGAGCGCCCCGGCGGTATTCCCCGCGAGCGTGACGTTGTGCAGGTTCTGGGTCTGAACGGTCTGGGCGACGGTCGCCACGCCCGAGATCGTCACCGCATTGCCCGCCTGGGACAGGGTGACGTTATTCCCACCCGCGAGGGTCAGCGTCCCCGACGAGACGTGCGCGAGCGCCCCCGCGGTGTTCCCGGCCAGGGTCACGTTATGCAGGTTCTGCGTCTGGGCCGTTTGGGCGACCGTCGCCACCGCGCTGACCGTGACGGCGTTGCCGGCCTGGGAGAGCGTCACGTTGTTCCCGCCGGCGAGCGTCATCACCCCCGACGAGATGAGCGCGAGCGCGCCCGCCGTGTTCCCGCTGAGGGTCAGGTTAAACCGGCTTTGCGTCTGCTCGGTCTGTGCCCCGCCCGCGCCGCCACTGATCGTGACGGAGTTGCCGCCCTGGCTCAGCGTGATGTTATTCCCACCCGCCAGATAGAGCGTGCCCGAGGAGATGTTCGCCAGCACGCCGGCCGTGTTGCCGGAGAGCGACACGGCGTCCTGCAGGGTATAGGCGTGAACAGAGTTCCAGTTGGTGGGCCGAACGAGGGCGGTGTCCGTGACATCCGCCTGCGGGCTGGTGTAGACGTGCTGGATCGGGGCCACGTCCGCCCTACTCTTGGAGCGCCGCGGTTACGCGCTCCCTGATGGCTTGCCGCTCCGCGCGCAAGCTGTCGAGCTGCGCCTGGATCGCCGCCATCTCGACCCGCGCCATCTTGACAAAGCGCGGGTGCGCCTCCTCGGCCTGCGCCAGCGCGCGCGCGCCTGCTCGGTCTGCGCCATGATCTCGGCGCGCTCGGCCTCGGCCTTCGCCTTCGCGGCGGTGGCGGCGTCCGTCTTCTCCCGCGTGACGCGCTCGAGATCGGCCAGCGCCGCCTTCATGTCGCTCTCGTACTTCGCCTGCTTCGTCGCGAGATCGGCCACGGCGGCATCACGGTCGGCGACGGCCTTGTCCTTGGCCGCAACGGCTTGCTCGGTCTCCTGTTTAATGGCCAGCAGGCTCTCGGCCACGCCGCGGGCCTCCCCGTACCACTTGAGGCGCGCTTCTTCACGGGTACAGAACTCGATGAACTCGCGCGTGGTCATCCGTCCCTCGAGAAGAAGAGCGGGATGGTCACGGGCGCGCCCGACTGATCGGCTGTGGCGACGAGCCGGAGGACCCCCACCCGTTGCACTGATCGGAATCGTGACATGCGTGCTCGCGACGAGGCCGTCGAGCACAACGAAGCTCCCGTCCGTGAGATTAAACACCGACACGTCGGCCCAGACCTCGGTGTCCTCGACCAGTTCCGTCGGCGCCAACGTCTGGAGCTTCAGCGTGGCGGCGCCTGACAACGCAGGAACGTACACGGATAACACTTTTGAGCCGCCCGGGACGGGAAGCGCTGCCCGTTGACCGTGCCGCCCACCTCGGGCATCCGCACGCGGGCGGGAATGCCGTTCCACGTGAAATCGTTTCCCGGAGGATACGCCATGGGTTAGGTGGCGGTAAAAACTGAACGTCACCGAGACCCCGCGCCGACGACACTGACCGGACAGTCGGCGGGCACCAGGAACAGCGAGGGCTTCACGAGGGTCGTCACGTCCGTCGCGGAGACAAAGACCGTGGGCTCCTCCAGCCCATTGAAGAGAATCACCGTCTCCGGCGTAAACCCCGTCCCCTGCACGTGCAGCGTGACGTCCGGCCCCCACACACCGCCGTCGTCGGCGTGATCCCCGTCACCGTCCCCGCCACCCGCTCGACCACCACGGCCGCCGCTAAATTCACCCCGTACCCCGCCCCCCGCATCCACGCACCGCACCCACCCCGGCACGTACGTCATTTCCCCGCCCTCCAGCCACCGCCCCAGAAACTCCGCCACCGACGCATGCACCTCTGCCTCGACCTCGCCCCCGTATGCACCACCCGGATCTTCATCAATAGCTCCCTATTCGTAGGCGATGATGACGAGCGGGAGGTTAGCGGGCGCCGCCACCCGCGCGCGGTCGTGGAGATCGCCGCCGTGATCGCCGTCGCCCAGAGCGGCGCCGTGCCGTTGGCCGAGCCCACCAGGTACGCCACGGAGGTCTGCCCCGAGGTGGCGGAGACGCCCAGCGCAAAGTCCTGCGTGGTCGTCCCGACCGTGACCGAGCCCTGCGCCACGTTCCACAGCGACAGATACGCGACCGCGCCCGTCGATTGCAGAAAGACCCCGTGGACCTTGCCCGCGGAGGCCTTGACGGCGACGGCGGTGGTGGTGAGATCGGACGCGATGTACATGCTCAGCGCGTCCGTGGAGACGGTGCCCGGCGGCAGGAAGCGCCCGAGGGCATCGGTCCACTGCCGGAGGCCGTCGCCGAGGTAGGGAATCTGGTTCCGCAGGTTGCCGAGCGTGATGACGTTGGACATGGCCTACCTCTCACCCGCTATGATGGTGGCGCGGCGACCCTGGCGATCACGCGCGCGCTCGTTCGGGGGATATTCACCGGCACCACGCGCACGGGGCCCGTGCGGTACAGCGGCGCATCGGAGCCCTCAATGACCGTGGGGTCTTTGTCGATCGGCGCGCACTCGGCCACCTGCGGGCCCCACCACTCGATGAGCTTCTTGGGACAATGCTTGATGCCGTAGCGGTTGACGCGCGTGCCCATGGACTCGCCGTCCGCCGGCCGCGTCCACACGCAATGGTTGTCGGCCGCCGTGCCCGTGAAGAGATATTCGGCGACGAACTGGGGCACCGTCTTCTCCGTGACGGCCTGGCCGTCCTCGTCCACGAAGGGAAGCGGATACCGTCGTACACAAACTCGGCATCCGTGCCCCGATCCCCGTGCGGTCCACAAGGGTCACGATGCTGTAGACATCGAGGTTCTGGAGGTCGGCCATGGCTTACTCGATATGGGAGACGATCACGGTGGCCGTAATGCCGTCCAGCCGGAACGACTTGTTCGGATACTCGTTGTGGAAGTTCTGCCAGATGCGATAGGCCGCTTCCCACTCGTCCGTAAACGTCGTGCCGCTGCCGACGGGGCGCAGGATCGCGCCATCCTCGTTGATCCACTCGCCCGCCACTTCCACGAAGCGGACCAGAGTCGAGGTGTCGAGCCCGTACATCGCGCCATAGTTGGCGTACTTGTCGACCTCGAGCCCGATCCCGCCGAACGTGAGGTTGCGCCCGCGCGCGGCGTCGGTGCCCGCATCGGGGCTCGACAGATCGCCCGCGGTGTACCGACGGCTCGTATCGGTGAGCGCGATATAGGCGCGCCGCACCGAGTGATGCATCGCGAGGAGATTGATATTGCCGCCGCCGCGCTGCTCGGCCAGATCGATGCCGCGCATGATGACGTCCGCCGAGAGCGCCGTCACGCTCCCGATCACGGTGGAGGCGTAGATCGGATATTGCGTGCGGTTGACCCCGTGGAGCGTGGCGACGTACGTGCCGTCATCGACGAGCCCGGGGAGGCCCATCGGCTCCTTCGCGTAGCTCAGTGCCCGAGATGTCCGACACGCCCGCCACGTTGGCGCGGACGATGTAGTCGTTGTCGGCGATCACGGCGGCGGCGGTCGTGCCGATGGTGAGCGTCAGCCCCGTGGCCGGCACGGCGGTCACGCTTTCATCGGCGGAGGCCTGCAGCGCCCCGTGGCCGGCGTGACGAACGTGATCAGCTCGTTGACGTTGATGTAGCGCGAGCCGTTGGTCGCGCCCACAAAGCCGCCCGGCGCATCGACGGTGATGGTCGTGCCCGTGCCGGGATCGCCGTTGACGAGGGCGAGCACGCCGCGGCCGTCGGACCAGACCATGCGGCCGAACTCGTTGATGAAGCCCTCGACCAGCCCGTCCTGCTCCTGCTGGAACATCGAGGCGAACGCCCCGCGATCGGACGCGGAATGCTTCATCGCCTGCGAGGTGAGCCGGATGCGGCCCCCGACATACCGCATCGGGATCGACACCGTGGTATACACGTTGCGCCCCGGCGTGGGGAAGCTGCCGCCCTTCCGCGTACGCGCCGATGCCCTGGTTCCGCCCGGTGCGAATCGGATAGGTGACCTGGCGGCCTCCCCACTGCTTGGCGTCCAGATCCTTGAAGCGGCTGTACATCTTGGCGCGGGTATTGATCTGATCGCGAATGTTCCCCTCGTAGAAGTCCTTGAGGATCGCGTCGCCTGCAGAGGTGTCCTGTCCAGCCATGGACCCGGGTTCCTATCTACCTCACCCGCCCGTGAGCTCCTGATAGGCCTGCGCGGCGGCGGCATGCACTTTCGCCATCGAGCCGCGCGGGTCTCTCGGGTCAAACCGGGGGATCGGCGTTGAGCCAGGGGCGCTGCCCGCAATGCGCGGCGGCACCCGCTGGAGGGCGTTCTTGGTCTGCGCCACGGTGGCGCGGGCGCGCTGCTCGTACGAGGCGTACTGCTGGCGCGCGGCATTGAAGGCGTAGGCAAGCACCTGCGGATTGCCTGCCGCCCAGGCCTGCAGCAGGCGCGGATCGCTGCCGATGATCCGGGTCACGTCCTGATACACCTGGTCCATCAGCTCCGGCGGGCATCCCGGCCGAGCGCGCCATGTCGCGCAGGCGGCCCTCTTCGGCGGAGGTGTGGATCGCCATCTGGCGCTCTTCGATCTGCGCCATCCGCTGCTGGCCCTGCAGCGCCGCTTGCGCGAGCGCGGGGCCGGCCTGGGCGAACTTCACCGCCTTGCCCCACTCGGGGTTGTCGCCGAGGAGATCGTTCAGCGCGGTGACGGCTTGCCGGCGCTGCGCTTCCTCTTCCGGCGAGCGCGAGGGCCGCTGCACCCGCTGCTGGAGGCCCTCGAGCAATTGCCGCTGCGAGGCCTGGGACGATTGGAGAAAGGCCTGCTGCATCCGCTCGCGCTCGGTGGCCATCTCCTGCGCGAGTTCCGCGCGCACCTGCATGACGGCGCGGTCGGCGCGGCGCTGCGCCATTTCTTCGGCGCGGCTCTGCGGCATCCAATTCTCGCGCCCCTGGCCTTGCTGATCGACGCTGCCCGGTGTTTTCCGTCCCCGACGGACGAGGATCAGCTGCGGGAGGCGCGTACGAGGAGGCACTGTCGGCGGGCGACTCCGACGCCATCACGCCCGGATCGAACTCGGCCATGCGGCACTCGCAAGCCGACGCCTTGTCCGCGGCGGTGCGCGTAACGAACAAAAACCGCCGAGCGAGGCGTCCTCGCTCAGCGGCCTTGTCCGCTACGTGTGGCCCAGGCGCACAAGGTCGCCCGGGCTTTCGGCGGCTGATCAGGCCGCGCCCGTCAGAAACTAGTAGCTGGACCGGTCGCGCGCCCCCGGCGCGGCGCGGGCGCGCCAGGCTGCGCCAGGCGCCTGGAGACCGCCACCGCCGCGCCAGGTCGCCTTGGGGCAGCCAGGACCAGCGCGCTATCCCCGACCGGGCCACCACTAGCCTAGGGCGCCGCCCGCCGTGGCCCGGCGCGCCGGCTGCGCCCTCCCACGCCGCCGCCCACGCCGCCGGCCACCGCCGTGCCCGCGGCCGGCCCCGGCATCCCCGGCGTCGCGTTCGGATTGCGCGTTAGGCCGGTCGACAGGTCGCCGAGTTGCCCGCCCAGCACGCCGGGCGCGCCGGCCGCGGCACGCGCGCGCTTGGCGTTCTGACGCGCCATGAGATTCTGCACGCCGCCGGCGCCCCGCCCCCGAGGTCGGCCAGCTGGGTTTGGTAGCCGCCCCCGAGAGCGCCGCGCAGATCCTGGACCTGGTCGGGCACGCCCCGGGCCAGGGCCGCCGTCGCCGCAGGCCCCATCCCGCCCTCGAGCACGGGTCGGTCGAGCGGCACGCCGCCCGGCTGGCCGCCGGGCCCATAGAACGCATCGCGCACCGAGGCCTGCATTTTCGGGGACGCGGCGCTGTACTGGCGGATGTAGTTCTGCTGGGCGTCGGGATCGAGCGCGCCCCACTGCGCTTGCAGCGTCTGCGGGCTGCGGCCCCCGCGTCGAACGTCGCGTAGGGAGACCCGGTCCACCCCGCGGGCCATAATCCGGCTCCATGACGCCGTAGCCACCTGGGCGCGGCCCGTAGGTTTCGATCTGGGTAGTTGTCGCCGCCGCCCCACGGCGTGACGGACCTGATTCGCCGCGAGGGCTGTCGACGCTCGTGCCGCCGGGATACGCGGGGTTATTAATATAGGGGCGATCGACATAGGAGCCGCCGGGGGACTGCCCCCTTGAGGATGCCCAGGAGCCCCTGAGCCCCGCCGGGCGCTTGGCCCCGGAGATCCTCGAGTTGCCCGCCGCCGAACGCGCCAATCTGATCCTGGACCTGGCCGCCCGCGAGGCCTGGGCGCCTGGTACGCCCCCGGCATGGCCCCGCCGCCGAGTCCCCCACGCCCGCCCGTGCGCCCGAGTGGCATGGCTTTATCCTTTATGGGCGGCGGCGGGAGTCGTCAAGTTGCGTGTTTTTTCAAGCAGGGTTCGACGGAGCGCCTGGAAATTGGCTCGATCCATGTCCGCGCGCTTGGCGGCCTGCCGCACGGAGTCTCGCCTCGAGGATCAGACGCTCGACGTACGCGCGGCGTTCGGCGCGCTGCTGCTCGCGGAACGTTTTCATCGTCATGCGATCCCCCATCGACCCAGCCGGCCGCCTGCCGAGATCGGTCTCGATCACGAACCACTGCTGCACCGGCGTCAGCGCAGCATAGGCACCGCGCCGACGCGATACCAGCCGATCATCATTGCGTCGCGAAAGTTGGCCGCGTCGCCCGTCTCCGCGTCCTCGAACGATCGCGCGCTCATCCCGCGTTCTGGCGTTTTCATCGTCATGGGGAGCCTCCCTTCGCGCGCACGAAGATGCGCAGATACTGTTCCCGCAATGCTTCGGGCGAGGGAATGTCCGCCGTGATGATCGGCACCGGCACGGGCGTGACCGGCAGGGGCGTGGTGGCCGGCGGCACGGGCGACACGGGCGTGGTGGCCGCCGGCACGGGTGTGATCCGCCTCTTTTTCTTTTTCGGCGTCGCTTTGGGCGCCTCCGTGAACGGGGGCAGCACAATCGTGATACGCCCCCCGTACTGCTCGACCGCCTCTTTCCATTGTGCCGGCGTGACCGGGAGCAGAATCGCCGTCCCGCCCGGCTCGACCGTGCGCGTCATGCAACCAAACAGGTAAGACGACGGATCGAGCGCGAACGAGACGCGGCGGGGGCGCCGGCGTGGAGCAAGGAACACGTAGGAGTCTTTCGCGATCCCGCGCGGCGCATCCGTCATGTTCATCCCGCGTTCTGCTCCATCTCGCGCTGCTCGCCGCCCATGCGTGACGCCGGCTCCGGCTGACCCGCGCCCGGGCCGCCCGTCGGCCCCTGCTGCCCACCGGGATTGCTCGAGGAATCCGCTCGTGGGATACGTGCCCGCCCGCGCCTGGACGGCCTGCATCGCTTGCTGCTGCATGATCATGGTGTGCGTGGCGTGCTTGGCTCCACCGTGGCCTGGATCGGGTCGGGCAACTGCTGGGACGCATCGCCCTTGAGCCAGTTGCCGAGCTCGCGCGCAAACACCTGGTGCCCGTCGACCATCGGCCGCACCTTCGGCAGCGCCAGGCCCTGCTGCCCGGCCAATTGCACCAGTTGCCCGTACTCCGGCGGCATCCCGGTCTGCATGGCTTGCTGCTGGAGCCGAGCGATCCAGCGCCGCGGAGCTTCGCGGCCCCGCTCATCGAGCCCGCTTGCGCACGGAGCTGCTTAATGCACTTGATGCGGGCTTCAATCTCGGCGCGACGGATCGGCGTCATGGCCGCCTTCATGCCGCGTTCTCCTCCTGTTCCCGCATCTCGCCGCCCATGCGCGACGCCGGCTCCGGCTGGCCCGCGCCCTGGCCGCCCGTCGGCCCCTGCTGGCCACCGGGATTGCTCAGGAACCCGCTCGTGGGATACGTGCCCGCCCGCATCTGCATGTTCTGCATCGCCTGCTGCTGCATGATCCCGGCGTGCGTGGCGTGCTTCAGCTCCACCGTGGCCTGGATCGGGTCGGGCAATTGCTGGGACGCATCGCCCTTGAGCCAGTTGCCGAGCTCGCGCGCAAACACCTGGTGCCCGTCGACCATCGGCCGCACCTTCGGCAGCTGCGAGGCCCTGCTGGCCCGGCCAATTGCACGAGCTGCCCGTAGTCCGGCGGCATCCCGGTCTGCATGGCCTGCTGCTGGAGCTATCCCGAGGAGCTGCGCCCGAGGCATGTCGACCGCTTGGGGCTGGCCCGCGAGGCCCTCGAAGAACTCGATCTGCTTGGCCGCGGTCTCGGCATCGGCTTTCATCGCCGGCGACCAGTCGGAGCGCCCGTAATCGGCGAGAATCTTGGCCACCACCTCGGGATCGCCCATGTTCAGCGCGCCCATCGCCACCAGTTGCTCGTTTTCGGCGCGGCGCACCAGCGTCGACATCGGCGCGCCCGACCCGGCCTCGGCCACCACGTCCACGCGGCCCGTGAGGTCCGAGCCGAGGAACTTCTGCACCCGCCAGAGGCTCCCGCGCCCCTGGATCTTCACCAGGCGCGGCTCGGTGGCGAATTAGCTTGAAGATCGCGAGCTGCTGGCGCGCCCATTCGGCCCACGCCGTCTCCCAGAGGATGTACAGCGGCCCGAAGCGCTGATTCTTGCGATCCTCGATCATCTGGAGCGCAATCCCCGCGCTCACGCCCGACGGCCGATCGCCTTTCGTGCCGGCGTAGGCTGCGGTTATTTCTTCCATGTTGTGCTCGAGCACCTGCAGCCACGTGATGGCGCCGTTCGGGATGCCGGTGCCCTGCACGCGCTCGGGCTTGGCGGGATTGGCGCCAAACGCGTTGTAGCGGAGGATCTGGCCCGGATCGCCCGTGAACGTCGCGATGTTCGTGCCCTCCGGCATCAGCCAGATGGGCCACGCCATGCGGTTCAGCGTCATCATCAGATGCGCCACGTGCTGGTTGTGCTGCACGCACAGGAGCGCGAGGTCATCCGGCGGGCGTTTTGCTGTAGAGCGAGCCCGGCACGGGATCGATCGGGAAATACACCGTCGGCAGGAACGGCCGGCCCGCATCATCGGCATACGGCAGCGGGCCCGAAGTGCACGACCTTGGTGCCGCCGAGCACGACCGCGAGCACGCCCTCGGGATAGTCGTCGGTCGGCAGCGCCCAGTAGTAGACCTCGCTGATCCGCTGCGTGAGCAGGCCCGTGCGGCTCAGCAGGCCCGCGCCGGGGCCGATCTCCGGCTGATAGCCGGCGAGCGTCGGCAATTGATCCTGGTACGCCTCGCCCACCGTGAGGCCCGTGTCGCTCGTCACGCCCTCGACCGCGTCCTGCGCCCCAGCGGCGCGTCGAGCGTCACCCTGTCGGACGACTTCTTGCGGATATACTCGCGCACGCCCGTCTTCCAGTTCGTGTGGCGCGGCGTCGAAATACATCTCGAAGATCGTGCACACCTCGGTATACATGCGCCCGATCGGCTCGTCATGGCCGACGGGCTGGCCCGCCTCGTCCACCGCGGGCACCGTCGGCCCGCCGCACGCGGCGCACGTCCCCGTGCCGCTCGGCGGGCCCGTCGCGCCGCACGCGGGACACGCATCGTCCTGCACCAGGCGCATCCCGTGCTCGGGCGAGGATCGTACCCGCTCTCGAGCCACGCGCCGCCCGTGTAGCCCACCCACTGCGAGAGCTCCTGGCGCACGTTGCGCACGTCGCACTCGTCCTCGCACACCTCGATCGCGCGATGGCGCCACCTCCGCCGTCGCGCGGTCCTCGGGATCGTCCGTCGCGGGGCGAAACGTCAGCGTGGGCTCGATCCGCGCCAGCGTCGCGCAGAACGCGTTCATGTGCGACGAGAACAGATTCGTCACGGGCGCGGCCCGCTGTACTTCTGCACGCTCACCGGCCGGAACCACGCGCGCGAGCGGTCGTACACCATCCACTGATGCCCGCGCTTGAACAAAAGGTTCCGCCACGCGTTGCTGCACCAACGCCTCGCGGCCCCCTTCGCCCAAAGGGAGTGCTTTTCTTGAGATTAGCGCGAGGATCTTGCTCTTGTTCGCCTCCGTCGGCGCATACGGATCGACCGGCGACGGGCGTGAGCGCGCCCAGGCCCTCGGCCTCGGGCGGCGGCGTGAGCGTCGGGTCCAGAATGGCCATCAGTCACGCATCCTTCTTATATGGCGAGCGCCAGCACTTCCTGCCGCAGCCGCTTCACCGCGATCTCGCAATGGCGCGGCCGATCTCGATGCCGATGGCGCGACGGCCGAGGTTCTTGGCGGCGCGCAACCGTTCCTGCACCGGAGAAGGGGTCAAGGACATCGCCGCAGTCGCCAGCCAGAGAATACAGCGCTCCATCAGCACGCGCGTTCGGTCGGTTCTCCCGGTCGATGTCGGGCGGGGCGCATCGAATACCGGATCACGACATCGCGACTGGTCCACGCGAGTTCGGCCTCGGCGGCGTGAAGCCACGCTCCGGCTGTTCCAGACGAGCCACCCGCGTGAGCGCGCGAAATACTGACCGCCACGGAATCACGATCTTCCCGGCGCCGCGAGGGCCAGCGTCTCCGCGTCCGGTGGCCCCGCATCCACGCGTTGCGCGTGTTCTGCTGGGCGCGGGCCCGCGCTGCGCCATGACCGGGGCGCCGCGCTCGATAGACCCCGCTCGCGCGCGCGCCGGCATGGATGGCACTCTCGGCCGCCCGCGGGATTCACGTGATCGTACGCGTGCCCCTGCGGGCAGACCCGTTTGCTCGCATTCAGCGCCGTGATGCCCTCGCTGCGCAGGGCATTGGCGCGGATCGACACGGACCGACATGCCACGGATTGACGCAGCCGCCGGCCCCATTGCTGCACACCACATGATCCATCACGCGGCCCGCAGGGATGGCGGCCCGGAAGTGCTCGTAGAACCAGCGGTGGGCGGGCGTGCGCCGACCACTGACCCGGACTATCGCGTATCCAGTCCGGCCGCGGTGGCCCGTCCACAGCCAACAGCCCGTCACGACATCACGGACCACCCGGGGAGGAGCCGCTGCACGATCGTCGCGGTCGGTCATCGCGCGGTAGTCGGCCGCACGGCGGCACGGGCGTACTACAAAATCGCGCCGCAGCCCGTCGATGAACACACCGCGTGAAGCCGCAGGTCTCGCACGTGATCACGACCCGCCCGCGGATGGTCCGCCAGTGCAGTCTCACACGCCCTCCGTCGGTTCCCATCATGGCGAGTTCGGGGTTGCTCTGGAAGATCGACTGCGTATCGCGCGGCGCGTGCTCATCGCGCAAGGGCGGCGAGACCGGCCCGATCTGCGCGTGCATAGTGCGGCACGTCGATCGCGACCTCGCTGCGTTGCCGTTCGCGTTCATAGGCCTGCACGCGCCAGTACGCCACCTCGTCGCGCAGATGCGCCACGAACGGCCCCTGCGGGTCCACAATGCGCGCCAGCGTCTCCGCGTGATCCGTGCGCAGGCGCGCGAGCTCCGCATCGAAGCGCGCCGCCGCCGTGGCGAGCACTTCCTGATGCGCGGCCAGCCGCAGCGCCGCCAGCTGCGCGTCCGTCACGCACCACTTCATCGCGGCGCCCAGATGAAGAACAGCGCGATCCCGTAGCAGAGCGTCACCACCACCGTCACCGCCGCCCGCTCCATCACCCCCACAGCTCCTGCAAGCCGCCGTGCACCGCGTGCAGCGCGCGCTGCTCCGCCTCCGCCTCCGCCAGCTGCCGCGCCTGATGATGATGCCACGCGATCCGCGTACTCATCGCGTCCATCTCCGGCCGCGTCGCCTGCAGCTGCTGCATCCACCGCACCCGCTGCGCCGCCTCATCCGTCAGGAACGGATCGGCCTTCTCACTCGGCCGCCCGCGCAATTGATACAGATCGGCGACGGGGTCGAGCAAGTCGTCCGTCTTGCTCTCCTGGTCCATGCGGAACTTCTCCGCTTGATCGCAGAACTCCGCGAGCGCTTCACACGTCGTCAGCGCGTGGATCTGCTTCGCCATCCACTGCCCCTGGATCAACCCAATCCGCTGCTGCTTCGTCTTCGACGTGTCGCGCTCGAGCGGCCGGATCGGCAAGTAGAACCCGCGCCGATCGCCCTCGATCGTGAACACGTGCCGGAAGCCCTTCGCAAACCCCGTCGTCTCGAAGCCAATGACTTTCATCTCGGCGCCCCGCGCCCGGAACTGCTCGACGAGATCGAACACCTTGCGCACCAGCGCCTCGTCATCGCGCCGCCCCATCCACAGCTCGAGCAGCCAGAGATTGCCGCTCCGATCAAAGCCGCCCACCGCGATCCCCGAATAGTCCGCCCACTTGTGCAGACTGCTGGCGGGATCAATCGCCATCGCCACCCACAAGTCCTCGAGCGGCGGCGCCGCCGCCACCAGCTGCAAGTTCGGCTGCCCCGCCGGATCGAGCCGCGGAAAATGCGCCGTGTCCGCGCTCACCGGATTCAGCAAGTACTGCGCGTTGAAGTTCGACGGCTCGCGCCGCCATTCCGGCAGCAACGCCAGCCGCTGATCCGCGTCCCCCGTGCGCTCCAGACAGAAGCGCTCCGGAAACGTCACCCGCACCCACCCGTGCCCCGGCACCGCGCCCACCACCCCCGCCTGCACCGCGGGGTCCGCCTCGCCCGCCGGCCGCGTCGCCTCCCACGCCGGCCGCACGTACACGCCCAGCCGGATCTCCCCGCGCGCCTGCTGCTGCCGCAGCCGCTCGTACGCGTCGTCATAGTGCCAGTTCGTCCCCACATAGTCCTTCGTCGCCCCGGGATCAAATAACGGCCGCGCCTTCAACAAAAAGTCCCACACCTTCTCCCGCTCATCCTTCGTCGCACTGTTCTCCTTGCCCACACAGTCGTCAAACACCCCGCCGTCATAGTGCTTCGACGTCAATTCCCCCGTGATCCCAATCGTCTGGATCGACGATTCCTTCAGGTCCCGCCGCGGCCGCCGCAGCGTGATCGCACTCTTCGTCCACTCCACCGCGTTCCGCTCCGGCTCCCGCACCAAGCGCTCCGGAAACAGCGTCAACAACACCTCGTTCGTCGCCAAATGCCCCTTGATCGACGTCAAGAAATCTTCCGCGTTCTCCCCTTGTTGCTCGCAATCAACACCCGCGTGTTCGCCCCACACGTCCGCCCCCGCCACCGCTGCTGACACCACCACGCCTCCGGATCGGCCAGCAACCGCTGAATCACGTTCGCCACCGTGATCAACGACGACTTGAACATCCCGCGGCTCAGCAAATACAAGTTCTCCTCGTACGGCGTCCCCTGCACCGCCTCGCACAACGGCCGATGCAACCCGTCCGTCAACAAGTTCGGCGTCAAATGCGCGTACAACACCCGCTTCGCCAACGCGTACAGATCCACCTGACACGCCACCCGCAACCCCTGCAGCGTCTCCGACGCCGCCGTCGTCTTCTTGCTCGTCAGCACCGTCGGCGGCATCAGCGCGCCCCTTTCCCCCCAGCAAAATTCCTTGGGCGTGCGACTGGGCAGGCCGGACTGGTACCGTGCACGCGCCGGGGACTGGAACGGGACTCCGGCGGCCTCGACGGCCTCGGCCGGGCCGCCACTGATGCAGTCGCGGGTCTCGAATGACTGCGCGCGCGGTGTGTCGCAAGTCCGCGCCGTCATAGGCGTGGCGAAGAAGCGTACTTCTGCGCCGCACGCCCTGCTGCGCGTCCTGCTCCACCCACTCGGCGTGGTCGCATGCGCCTGCGTTGACGCCCAGGGGGCGAGGCCGTGAGTCTGGCTGGGCGCGTGGGGCGGTGTGCCCCGGGCGGTCACAGGTCGGGGCCTAGCGTGGGGTCGGCGGCGGGCAGCGCCGGCGGGCCGGTACTGAGCAGGGCGCGCGAGCTGTCGGTGAGGGCGCTGAGCATGGCGCGGAGGAGGGCGGCGGCATCGGGGCCGGGGAGCTCGGCGGAGAGGTTCACGCTCATGACGGCGTGGCGCTCGATGTACTGATCGGGGCGCAAGGCCTTCAAGCGCACGATGAAGCCGACGGGATTATCGGAGCGGTCGGCGGAGGCGAGCATGGTTTCTTCGACGAGGTCGGCGTAGTATTCGCGGGCCTCGAGGACCTGCTGGTCGAAGGCGGGATCACGGTGACGCTCGAGGCGCACGGTCTCGGGATGGACGCCCGCGGTCTCGGCCGCGCGGTGGACGCCGCCACGGGTGCGATAGGCGTGGAGGAACCGCTCGCGCCAGGCCTTGGGCAGCGCGTACCGGACTTTGGGAGGCGCCGGAGTTGCCAAATCGAGGCGCGGGGAAGGTGGGCGTGCGGGCCGCGTCGGGGCGGGGCATGGCAGCTATCGGGATACCCGGATGGCGGGAGGCGCGCTGGTCAGAGCGAGAAACCCTGTCTTTGAATCTAGACGTTGAAGTACTTCCCTTACTATAGCCCTCGCTGGCGGGGAAACCTGCGCATGTGAAGGCGGGCGCATTAGGGTGATTTCACGCCAGGCGCGCGGCCGGGGAGGGTCAGGAACACGGCGCTCGAGCTGGGCGCGCGTCAGGGGGCGCTCGGGCCGGTAGAGGGCATCGAGCAGGGCCGCGAGGCGCACCGGGGCGCGCTTGGGCGGCGTGCGCTCGCGCCAGCACGTCAGATGGTAGAGCTGCGCCTGGGCGCGCACGGTCGGCACCGGCCGGATGAGCACGCGCCGGCACACCCCGCACCGGCCCAGGCGCTCGCCGGCCCGCTGCGCCATGCCCCGCCTATCCCATGGTCACGGGGGCGCCGTCAACCCGACAACGAACGCGCGGCGAAGATTCCTGTTGACATGGTCATGACGATGCTGTAGTGTATGGTCATGAGGCACACATCGACCACCCAGGAGATGACCATGAGAAAGCTGACGGCAATCGAGCGCAACGAGCAGCTGCGGCAGGCACAGGAGGACAGCGCGCGGCTTGGCAGCGCGCTGCAAGACATTCTCACCGACAACATTCAGGCCACGGCCTCGGTTCCCGAAGTGCCCGGAAGGGCGGTACACCTTCAAGCTCACGCGCGCGGGGAACCCGTGCGGCGGCCTCGTGGTGGTCATCTTCCACTATCCCGGTCAGCGCGATAGCGTCACGGTCTACCAGGCCGAGTCGCTGTTGCGCGGCGAGACCATCAGCCGCTGGCCATCGGCCTGCTGGCCGGCGCTGGATAAGTTGGTCATCGCGCGCAACAGCGCGCCGCTGGCGGCCTAGCCATGGACATGCAGATCCCCCGCTTGACGTGCCAGCGCTGCGGGCATACGTGGGCGCCACGGCAGTCGCGCGTGTTCGTGTGCCCGCATTGCCACACGCCGCGCTGGAATGAGCCGCGGCCGGCGCCGAAGGCGACCCGCAAAGAAAAGGCTTGACAGCATCGTGACGATAGTGCATATTATGGTCATGGACACATCACACGTACTCGGCCACGACCCGCAGTCGCCGCCAGGCTTCACCCGAACCCGATCCCAGGAGGATCAGATCATGGCTACCCCGCACGCTACCACGATTCGCCCCACGCGCTTTCCCGAACTTGGCTATCGCAATGACGGCCGCGGTCTCTGGCGGATCTACGCGCTCGACACGGTGCGGCCCGTAACCGCACTATGCGAGCAAGGCCGAGCTGTTCGGCGATCTGACCCGGTATGCCAGCGTCTATGGCTGCCCGGAGGCCATCTAATCATGGCCCGCGCGGCGAAGGTGCGACGCATCACGAAGCGCCAGGGCGCCCACTACGGCGCGCTGATTGACACCCTCGAGACGTTGGGCGCCACCTTGTGCCCGAGCTGCCACGACTACGCGATCCACGCCACGCGGCCGTGCCCGGGCTGGTCGCCGACCTTCGGCGGTGGGGGCGCGTGCTTGAATGCGCCCTATCGGATGGAGCTGGCGGGCGGCTCCGAGGCCGAGGAACTGGCCGCCGAGTCTCCAGAATGCCGAGGCGGCCTAGCCATGGGGTATCGTCTCGACACGCCCGACAAGCGCGCGGCCTCCCGCGCGAGTTACACGGCGCGCATCACGGCGCCCGCGTTCACCGAATCGCTCCTCGACGGCTCGTTGGTCCTGGCCTATGAAGAGGGCGGGAAGGCCTTTAGCATCGCGTTCGCCGGCACAGGCCGGCAAGCCGGCGCACCACTACCGCTATCGCGAGCTGCCCGGAGGGGCGGGCCGACCCGCCCCGCTGGCCCGCGCGATCGAGGCCTGCCAGCAGTTCCTGGCCGGCCGCCGGAGTCACGCGGAGCGTGTCGGCCAGCGGCGCACCGAGCGCACGGCGTATCAGACCACGCTCGGTTCTCGGAACAGTGCTCATGAGCATGTGGGGGTACGACCAGACGAACATCGACTATTACCAAGTGGTCGAGGTGAGCGCGAGCCGGAAAACCGTGAAGATCCGGCCAATTGCGCAACGCAGCGTGGACGGCGAACAGTACATGACGGACTGTGCTGGCCGCTGGCGGATCACTTCACCGTACTCGCCATGGTCAAGCGGATTGGCCAGGGCGACTCGGTGCGCCTCACCAGCTATTCCAGCGCGAGTTCCCGTGGACGCCCAAGGCGGACCACTGGACGGCGTACGCATGATTACGTACGAGGTCTGTCAGCCCCACATGACTCCGGCACCGGCCCGGAGTGGCTCATCACCGCGTCGACCGTCTCGCGCCACAAGACGCCGCGCGCCGCCCAAGCCGCGATCGATAAAGCCATCCGGACTCCTGCGGCGCGTGCCCGGCCAGTCGACCGCGTATCTCGACTGGCACATCCGCGCGGTGGAGGATGGCCACCGGCGCCCACTGACCGGCACGGAGTGGGCCGCTCTAAACGCGCCGCCGGGACGCCGAGCCATACCGCCACGCGATCCCGCGCCTCAGGATCGCGTGGCGGACTCTTTCCGGCCCGCACAGCGCCTGTTAGTCCCGCGGGCCGCCCCAGAGCAGCAGGACGCCCGCCAGCAGGCACGCCGCGCAGGCCACGAGGACCGACCACGTGAGGGTCACGGCTCGAGGGCCGTGATGCGGTTGCAGTCGCAGGCCACGAGCTGCACGGCGTCGGCGTCGAAGCACAGCCCGAGGCCCACGCCCAGCCGGAGCGGACTCTGGTGCACCGTCGTGAACCCGGGCGGGACCCACACGGCGAAGGGCGGCGGGTGACCCGCCAGCAGCGTGAATTCGAACCAGCCGCGCGCGGCTCTTCCACGCGATACCGCCCGAGGACCGTCGTGACGATCATCGCGCGGCGTAGTACCACGTGATAAAGCTCAGGAACACGAAGCCGATGGCGACGCCGATACACCAGACGTCACCCTTCCAGGCGGCGAGGGCGAGGCCGAGGGCGCCGACGAGCACGAACCACAGCGCGAGGTGCTCGAGCGTCATCGCGCGTGCGCCATCAGGCGCCGCCCGAGCCACATGAGCATTGGCATATCGCTCTTCGCGGCGTTGCAATGACGACATGCTCCAGTGAGGTTGTTCCAGCCGTCCCCGCCACCGCTGGCTATCGGGACGATATGGTCAATCTCGCCTCCAACGCCGGAACAGTAGGAGCACGGGTCAAGCCTTAGATATGGCGCTGGCTCGTGCCGTCCATACCGCCTCTGGATAGCCAGTATCTTCGGGCGCCTCAGCGGATCTCGGCGTGCTCGATGCTGAGCATCGCGCCGGATTGTTCGGACCCGATTGATGTCGCGCGTCTGCTGGTAACGGCTTTCGCATGGACGACACGCTCCTCGCGGTCGACCGTCGCGCCGTCTCCCGAACTCACCGAGTGGCTTCGTCTCCGCACAAGAAGCACATCGCTTCTCGGTGGGCATTGGTCGCCTTGCGCCGCAGGAGAGGCTACAGTGCCGTCGACGGGCAAATAGGCCAGCGCCTCGCGCTTCCCGCTCGGGAAGACCCTCACCGTCAACATCACGCCGCAGCTAGCGCAGAGTCGCAAGGAGTCTCTCTCCTATCCATTGGGCGATTTGCGGGACGATGGCGTTGCCGAGTCCCCGCAGTCGGTCCACCCGAGCGGGTACCCCATGAGCCACTCGACCCACGTCGGGTTCAAGCTCCCACTGCCCTCGGAATCCTTCAGGGAGGCAGGCAAAGATGCTTGGCGTCCACCCCGCTCCCGACTCCCTGCCCCCGGTGCGCCCTTGTGGTCCCGTGAGTTCGGCGGCGGCCACTTCACCGCCTGCTCGAGTCCCACCTGGCGCTTCTTGCCGTCCGGGGTCATGCCCGTAGGCGACATGCCGCCCTTTGGGGAGTGCCCGCCATTCGGCACGTTCGGCGTCGGCCACAGTCGACGGTTGACCGCTTTCACCATCACGTTGAGGCTTGTGATCGTGTACCGCGGTCCCCTGGCATGCGCGCCTTCATCGCCATATGGGCCTCGGGACTCTTGTTGTCGTCCTGAGCCACAGGCGTAGGCCACAAGCCAGACTCGGTCTCTACGGTGAGGGGCACCAAGGGCACTCGCGGGAATGCAATCCCATTCCGCGTCGTACCCGCACGCGGCCAGGTCTCCGACCACGTCTCCAAAGCCCCGTCCAAGCAGACCTGGGACGTTCTCCACGAGGATGTAGCGGGGTCGTAGTGCGCGAATGACCCGCGCAAACTCGGGCCAGAGCCAGCGGGCGTCTCGCTGGGCGAGTCCTTTACCGGCGAGGGAGACGGGCTGGCAGGGGAAGCCGCCGCAGACGATATCCACGCGCTCGAGCCGGTCAAGATCGAGGGCGCGAATGTCTCCATACCGCGCCACAGCCGGCCAGTGCCGAGCCAGGACGCGGCGGCAAAACGGATCGATCTCGACCTGGAAGGCACACTCCCAGCCCGCCCGCTCGGTTCTCGAGGTCGAAGCCGCCGATGCCGGAGAAGAGGGAGCCGAATCGCATGGACTCACGCGCGCCTCATCGCCGGCGATAGCCCCACTCGCCGCGCAGCAGCTTGAGGCCATCGTCGACGAGCTGCGTGCCCCGCGACGCCGTGCAGCCGAAGTCGGCGCCGATGCCGTCCTTGCTATCGGGCGGGCGGCCGACCAGGCCGAGGTAGAGCAGCGCGGCGAGGAGGCGGCGGAAGCGCGGCACGTCGCTCTGGCGGCTGGTCATCGCCCCCGCCCCCGGTTGCACATCCAGCGAATCCATCCGCTCAAGGTCTGGCCCCTGCGCGCGGGCCGCGGCCGTCCAGCGGGCGTACATGGCCGCATCCAGCAGGAGATGCACGCGGCGCCGAGGGGCGCGCGGTGGGGCATCAGAACTCTCCGGCGTGCCACCCGCGCGCTCCTCGACCGGGCGGAACGGCAGTTGCTCGAGGGCCTTCTCGGCGGTGAGCTCTCCCCGCCAGCACCCGCTTGACCAGCTCGGCCGCCGCCTTGCTCTGGGCGGGCGTACACGCCGCATAGAACTCGTCGATCCGCTCCCAGTGCCCGCCCTCGGTGCGCTCGTAGCGATCGCCGGGGAAGGTCCAGGTATCGCGATCCCAGGGCGTGCGGCTCCCGTGGCAGGCATCACAGCCGCCGTGCCACTCGAGCAGCTGGCCGCAGATCGGGCAGGCGAAGGGGCACTTGACGGCGAGCGTAAACCGCTCTCTCCCTCCCGGCGCCACACATAGCGCGGCCATAGCCCGGTGTCCTTGCAGCGTCCCGACATGAGGCGCGGCGCCCCACACGCGCAGAGATCCTCGGGCCGGGGCTGCCGCTTCTCCTCGTTCGTCTCGCCGGATGGCAGCGTCTCGTCGCTATCGCGCGCCATAAGGGCACTCCTACCGATAGTTTCCGTCATGGACTTTGACGCAGTTCTCGGTCCCGTTCTTCCCATTGCTCAGCAGCCAATCGAAGTCGGGCCGGAAGCCTTCGTGGCTCGGTACCGGTGTCGTGCGTCCCGAGAGGAACGCGCTGCGGTGGTAACGCTGGAAGGTTTCTTCCCACCACGCCCGATCTGGAAACTGGCGCAGCAGCTTCCGGGCGCTGGTCCGGCGCTTTCGGACAACGACCGCACCGTCGGCACGTTGTCGGGGGTGAGGGTGTTGTACAGGTGCGTCAGGGCTTCCGGGTGGGCCAAGGGGCGATGGACCAATCCGCCACCACCTCGTCCGCAGGACGAGAAGGACGTGGGGTAGTAGTAGTTCCTTTCCCTTCCGATCCGATCCCTTCCGATCCGATCCGATCGGTGTCGAGCGCTCGACGAGTACTCGACGAGTCCTCGTACATCGGTAATTTTGAAGGGATTTTCCGGTCAATGCGCTGGTGGTCGTGCCACGAGGGGAAATCGGCGTACCGCAGGGTCCCGACGCCGTACAGCCGGATGAGTCCGACGCGCGCGAGCCGCACCAAGGCCGCCTCGATGGCCGGCAAGGGCACCTTCGGCTGATAGGCGAAGATGAGGCTCCGGAGCTGCGCGGCATCACACACCAGGCGGCCCTCGTCGTCCGCTTCGAGGATCATCCCGACCCAGAGCCGGTACTCCCGATCCGACAGCGGTCCCACCTTGCGATGCTGGCGATGCTCGGGCTTGAGCGTGCGGATTCTGGGCGGCATCGTGGTGTTCTCCCCAGTTCCCGGTTCCCTTGCGAGGACGGTCCTGCTATCGGGATCAGTGCGCACACTGGTGTCAGTGCGACTGTGATCTTCATTGGCTGATCTGATTGAGTTGGTCCTGCGCGTTCCCATGCATCGCCTGCCAGACCTCGGCCGTGCATACGACGAGCATCGGGGTGGCGCGCCCCTTGCCAGCGCGCAACTTCACGCACACCACGCCCGCCTTCTGCTTGGGAAGCGCCTCGCGGGCCACCTCCTCGGCCAGCGCGCTGAGGGCCGCCAAGGAGAGCACCTTGACCAGCTTGCATTGCCCCAGCGCCGTCGCCGTCTCGAAGTCGAGGCGCTCCCCGGAGTTGGCCCAGTGGCGCGTGCCGCCAAAGAGCGCGGCGGCCTGGCGTTCGAACTTCTTCCACTGAGGATCGGCCATCACCGCGGCGCTGGTGCCCACACAAAGAACAGGGCGAGCAGATAGCACGCGGTCAGCGCCGCCGTGACGATCACGCGCTCGATCATCGGGATGGGTTAGTCGGGGACGCACTCCCGGCTGGTGGTGTTGGCGAACACGAAGCCCGTCGGGCACACACAGGATCGGCGGCGGCGGCGGCGCGTTGAACAGGACGGGCTCGATATCGACCACGTTGGCCGCGACCACGGAGTTCTCCAGGACCGAGCCGGTGTGGACGTGGATCACCGCGGCCGCACTCACCACCAGCACATCAATCAGGGTGACGTTGTTGCCGATCTGCAATTGCCCCTGCGGCTGGGCGGTCGCGGCGTCGAGGTGCTGGACGAGACTGTCCGCGCCGATGTTGACCTCGCCCTTGATGAGCAGCCGGGTCCGGGGCCCGCTGGTGGCGCCACTCAGGGTCGCGCGATCCAGCATCCGCAGCTCGCGGATGAAGTAGAGGCCCGACTCGAGGTTCAGGGTCGATTCCAGCCCCAGGCGCACGAGCCCATAGCAGCCCGGCGGCAGGCTCTCGGTCTGCCCGGCGGGCACGTTGACGAGGAGCGCCGAGTTGACGCACGGATCGACCACCGGCGGCGTGAACGTGAACTGCTTGCACTCGTTCGGCGCGTTCGTGAAGGTGCCGAGAACGGTGGTGCAGACGCCAGAGCCCTCGATGACATCCGCGACGCAGGTCTCGACCACGGCGCCCGTCCCCAGAAACAGGCGGTCGGCGATCACCGTCCCCGCGATCTTGACGTGCGAGCCGATCTTGGCGAGCGCGTTGTCCTGGGTCAGCAGCGCGTTGCCCGTCAAGGTGAAGGGGCTGTTCGGCGGCCGGTTCTCGAACGACAACCCCGTCCGGGCGATCACGGAGAACTCGCCCGGCGGGCAGCCGGGGATGGGGAACGCGGCGCCGACGGGACTGGCGGCCGCGGCGACGAGCAGCGCGCCACCGAACAGCATGGCCAGGGGTCGTTTCATGGTGGTGATCTTCATGGCGTCCTCCACGACAACGGGGAGTAGTCGGACACGCGCGTGAGGCGCAGGAGGCCACCCGCGCATAGCGCCAGCAGCGCCGCGAGACAGAGCAGCGACCAGAGCGACGGGCGCCTCATCGGCACCTCGGGCGGAGATTATTTACAGGGGCCAGAAGCCGATAACCTTGGCGCGGCAAGTCCGCGAAAGTATTACCCGATTGCCGGCCAAGACAAGACACCTGCTTACGCGCCCGGTCCATAAAATCAATCACTTAGCGGGAGGGGGTCCGGGATGCCAATAACTTTGAAAGTAATTTCCTGCCGGCGTTCCATCGCCGCGAGGCCCTGTTCCATCGCCGTATCGGTCACCTGGGTATAGGCCATAGTCGTCTCGATGGAGGCATGGCCGAGGATGCGCTGGATAAGCCGCACATCCATGCCCTGCTCAAACAGGTACGTCGCACACGAATGTCGAAACCGATGCGGCACACAGTCGGGCACCGCGGCCTGGGCGCCCCACGCCGCCGTGATGTACTCGATGCGCCGCACGCGCAAGGCATCGCCCTTGTGTTCCAGCACGCGCCCGCCCTCGAGCACGCGGCGCTGTAGCTCCTCCCCACGACCCAGGTCCGCAAGATCGCGTCGAGCTCCTGGAGGACGGGGACGATGCGTTCCTTGTTGCCCTTGCCGACCACGCGCAGGGCTCCCACGTTGCGTCGGCGAGGTGAGCCGCACGTTCTTCCAGCGGAGGGCGGCGACCTCGCTCACCCGGAGGCCCGCGTAATAGAGCAGGCCGCGCAAGGCGGTTTCCATGGGCGACAGCGTGAGCGCGAGGAGCCGCTCGCGCTCCTCGAGCGTGAACGGGCGGGGCGCGCGCTTGGGTCGCCGGGGGCGCGGGGCCTCGATCATCGGGTTCTCGGGCAGGAGCTTGCGCCGCAGGCACCACTTGGCGAACTCGTTGAGGGCGGATCGCCGGCGGAGGAGCGTCTCAATCGCCATCCCTTTGTCGGCCTGCTTGTGGAAGAAGAGCCGCACGGCGTCGCGCGTGAACGCCACGATCTTGTTGGCGGACTCCGCGATGACGACCGCCTCGAAGGCCTTGAGATCGCCCGCGTAGGCCTTCACGGTGCCCGTGGCCCGCTGCTCCACCTTCTCCAGGTCCTCGAGAAACTCCCCGATGGCTTGGGACAATCGCATATGGCGCGCACCTCGGCGACAGGATGACCCCTTGGTGGGGGCGATAATGCGCGGAGTCGCCAGGAGGGTCAACCCTGACCCGAAACGCGCCGAGGGCCGCGGACGCGCGCACAACGCGGGCCGGCCGCTCGCGCGCGGCGAGATACTGCCGCACGTCCTCCTCGAGCACCCGTATGCTCCGGCCGAACTTGAACGTGCGGATGCTCCCCACGCGCCACGAGCTTGCGCCAAAGGACTCGCTGAGCGCGGTCAGCGCGCCGATTTCCTTCAGCGTGAGATATTTGTCCACTGCTTACGCCTCCCGTGGCGCGAACGTCTCGATATAGGCCAGCGCGCGCTGGGTCGTGGGCGCGATGCTCGCCGCGGATGAACGGGTCGCCCTCCACCCACGTTTTGACCTCCTCCTCGCTCAGCGCCTCGAGCCCTGGCGCGGGGTATTTCAGCTCGGGCTTCTCGCGCGGCGAGATGTACCGCGGCGGCGCATACCGCTCCCAGCGCGCCGCCCACTCCTCGGGCGTCTGGCGCGGCCGCGGCTCATGCCCGAACGCGCTGGGCGTCCAGGGCTGCATCGCGGCGTCCAGCTCGAGAAAGCGCACGTGCGCGTCGAGGCACCGCAGGATGCGGCCGCGTTTCTCCGTGAGTCCCTTCCCGATCACGCGCGACTTCACCCCCGCCAGCCCCTTGAGGTGCGCGTATAAGTCGTTCAGCTTCTCAATGGACGCGGACCGGGGATCGCCGCCGACGTACTGCTCCCATAGATCCGCGCGCACGTTGGCCTTGTACTTCAATTTGTCCGCGCACGCCTTGACCTTGGCGAGCAGGACGGACCGCTCGAGCTCCTCGTTCAGCGTGCCGTCGGCGCTGTCCTCGATCGCCGCCGACGTCTCGGTCATGCGCTCGGCCGACTCCAGCACCTCGCCCGTCTCGTAATCGATCTTGGCGGGCTGCGCGTCGGGGATGCTGCCCACCTCCGTCTCGTCCAGCATGCCGAGGCCGCAGATGGAGAGCGTCACGCGGCGCTTGGCCTTCGTCTCGGCCTTCATAAAAGAATTTGCCCGAGCCTCGCCCTTGAGATTCTCGATCGGTACGGCGCCGATGGAGCTGTCCACGCGCCCCTGTGCATCGCGGGCGTAGGCCGTCACCACATAGATGCCCTCGACCGTCTCGCGCTCGAGCTTCTCGATGCTGACGCCATGAATCTTGCGGAGCTGGTCGGTGGCATCCCGCTTGGCGTACAGCACGAGCTTCCCGCTGAGGTGCAGATAATCGAAGGGGCGTGTGAGCGGGTTGAATCCCGACACTCTTGCAAATGGCGTTGTAGAAATTGAGGCGATCGCGCGCGCTCAGCTTGGACAAGTCGCCGCCGACCACCACCTGCTCGATCACGCCGTCGAGACCCCTGCGTGGCCATCTCCGTGCTCATGCGTGTTCCTCCGCGTCGTCGGCCTCGTCCTCGAGGAACGCGTTAATCACGTCCTGGATGCGTTGGGCGAGCCGCTGCGCGCGGGCGATGTCGACGGCGCCCTTGAGTTCCTTCCGCGCGCTCGAGGACCTGGTCGGCCAAGTCGAGGCAGGCGGGGTCGACGGGGGTCACAGCGGGATCTCCGACTTCTCTTGCGCACGCGCCGGGGTCGAACCAGCTCCTCAATCATCTCGACCTGCTTGAGGGCAATGGCAATCAGCGCCTGCACGACCAGGAGTTCGTCCTCCTGAGCGGCGCGCCGCAACGCAATCAGGGCTGCGTCTTTTGGCGAGGACTTTCCGTTCAGCATGTGGTCTCCTTGGGGTAGGCTCGCGCCGGGCTGCGGCGCCTTGGGCGCGCGGGCGAGCCGGTGGCGGCCCACGCCGGCCCACTCGGCCAGGCGCCCGTTTTCATCGCCGCTGGCCCAACTAGGCATCGAGCTGCGCCAGCAGGGCGCGCGTCCGGCCGATCAGGGACGCGGGAACCGGGTCCACAATGTCGGCGCCCTTCTTCGCGTACTCGCGAAGGAGGTCAGTCAGCGCAGCGTGTTCGTCGAGCAGGCGCCACAGATCCCCGCGAACGCGGTGCGCTCTGTGGCAGGCAGGGCGCCATATTCGTTCGCGACGCGCCGGAGTCGGGCGGTGGCCATCATCGCGTCCCTGCCCGCCGATACCACTGCGAGTAGCACGCGTGGCACATCCCGCGGGCGCAGTAGGGGCGCTCGGGATGGCAGGGCGGCGGGCCATGCCGTGGGCGCCCCGCGTCGGTCGCTTGCCTCGCGGCGGCCGGCCCGCAGCCGCGCCTGGCTCCGCGCATGGTGGTTGCGCCACTCCGCGCGCGTCATGGCCGTTCCTCGCGGCGGGTGGCCTTCATCCTGGCCACGTACGGCCTATTCTGGCGCGGCGGAATCTTCATCGTGTGCGGCTTCACGGCGCCGCGCTGGAGCAGCAGCGCGCCGGGATGATGCGCAGGAGCGTGCCGTCCGGGCCGTACACCTTGACGTCGAGCGGGCCGGCGGCGGGCGCGTCGAAGGTAAGGCGGGTGGCTCTCATTAGTTCCCGTCCACATCGAACGAGAGCTGCCGCGGTCCCATCGGCGCCCGCGCTCCCATGGATGAATGACTCGAGGGCCGAGCGGAGGGGCCCGTTGGGATCGGGCGGGATGTCGTGCCGCTCGAAGTCGTCCGCATCGAAATAGGCCATGCCATGGTTGGCCGTCGGGATCGGTTCCGGCTGGATCTGCGCGCGAAAGCGCAGGTGCTCGAAGGAGGCGAGCAGAAATCGAGGAGACACGGGGCGATCCGGGCCGTCCGTCAGTTGCACGATGCCGAGATACCCCGGGCACCCAGACTCATCCTGGGCGTGCAAGTAATCCCACCAATTCGGGAGATCCACGCCGTGCCGGTAGCGGCCCGTCTTCTGGTACAGCACGGGGTGATGCTTCGACTTCACTTCGATCCAGGATGTTTTCCCCCGCGCATGACCTGGAAATCAGGCAGCACGTGCTTGCGGAGCAGGCTCACCAGTACGGGGCGCCGCCCTCATCAATCGCGTGCAGGGGAATGACACAGTACCCGGCGTCGGTGAACCACCGCCTGACGTTGCGCTCCCACACGCGCCCCATCTCCCAGTCGCGGCCATAGGGCGGCGGCGGGACTCATGCGTCGCCCGCCACCATGGCGCTGTCGTTCTTCCCGTCGAGCCGCATCTGATAGCCGCCCGCGACCTCGTCGCCGAACACGTCCCACCCAGCGCGCAACTTGCGGCCGAACACGTCGAGATAAGGCCCCGGCGAACATGACTCCACCAGCGAGTAGAAGGCGTCGGGCTTCTCGCTGTGGCCGCCAACGGGCGCATTGAATACCGTCGAGGCGTTCATGCGCTTGAGCCGAAGGCGCCCCTTGACCGCGAAGACGCAGGACCGTGCTGATGGCGGAAGTAATTGCCCATACCGATCCGGTCCTTCACCCAGATGAGCCACGTCTTGGGTTCAAAGCCCCAAGCGCGGACGATCGGGTAGACGTCGCCCGCGTAGGCATCTGTGACCCAGAGATAGAGATGGCAGGGGCCGTCATCGGGAACCCAGCGCTGCAGATCGAAGACCGCGACCGTGTCAAGATCCATCATCCGGTGCGCGTAGTCGGGGCTGTGGCGCCCGGACTTGTTGCCGTAGGACCACGGCGGGTCCACCACGATGGTCCGGTACTTCCCTTCCGGTGCCGTCGCCTGCGCCTCCGCAGCAGCTTGCTCGGTCTGCTTTGAGAGGAGCGCACCGCGGAGTTCGGCAACGGTGAGCTGTTCTGCCTCGCAGCGTTCGACCCAGGCGGGCCACGTTTCCCGAGTGGAGTGGCGGGCTATTTCGCGCGCGTGGGTGGGCTGAATGTGCTGGGTCTCCTTAAGGAGACCCGAGGAGCCATCCATAACCTCCATCACGCGACGCCATGAACTCACCGTCCGCTTATCCGCGCACCGCATGAGCGCGTCGTATTCCCCTTGAGCCGCTCGGCGTTCGTGAGGATGTGCCGGATCTTCCGCATGTCCCGCCAACTGCAGGCCTGCCCTTTCACGACCGCGCCCCCGCCTGAGCGTTGGCAATCAGGGCGGCGAGCTTGTCCAAGCACGGCTGCGATTTCACCTTTTCGCTAGCACCATGCTCACGAGGGCCGGGCTTTGGCCGGTCTCCAGCGCGCCCCGGCTCTGCGTATAGCCGATGGCTTTGAGGCCGCGTTTGACACCGGGGATCGTCGCGTGATATTCAACTGAAGGCTTCGCCATGGCAAATATCTTCAATCCGTTTCAGTTGAAAGTCAATGCCTGAATCACCGGGGCAGTTGAAACGCGCGCTCGGGCTGGTCATTCAACGCCTGGCGGGCGCCAAACGCTTGAGTCAATCGGGCTTAGCGAAGGCGATGCATCGCAAGCCCGGCGTCGTGGGTCAGTGGTGGCACGGCAAGGTCATGCCCGACACCGAGAGCCTGCTGGCCCTCGCCCGCATCTTCGACACGACGCACGCCGCCTTGATGGAGGCGGCCCAACGCCTCCTCCGGGATGAGACGGCTGAGCCGGGCCTCGCCACCGCGCACTCAGCGATCGCGGCCGACCTGGTTTGGCTCGACCCCGACGCGCGCCAGCTCGGCGACCACCTCGCCCAGGAATTGACGCACGAACTCCGGAATTATCCGCAGCGCCGGGCCGAGTTGCTCAAGCATTGGTACGGCCAAATTCAGGTGACCCGCTGGCCGGCCAATCTGCCGGCCCCACCGCTGCCCCCGAAGCCCTCACCGACGACGCGATTCGGCGCGCCATTGAGGAGACGGAAGACTTGGCCAAGAAACTCGTCCCGATCACACGCCCCATCGAATTGGCAAAAGCGCGCACGGCGCGACGCCGCCCCGCCGACGCAAAAACGCATGACGCCGCCGGCGCGTGATGCGACCCCTCGCGGCCCTGGTGTCCGTTGTGGCATGACCTGGCCGCGTTGCCGCACATCTCTAACTGCCAGAGATGGTTTGAGGTTGTTCTATGAATCTTCTCGCGCGGCTGGCCTATCTGGAGTCCGAACGACACAACGATGGTCGATGGACAGCGCTATGCCAGCTGATCGAACGGTGGACCCCGCAGATTGCGACGACACACCACACCGCGGCTCGCGAGGCGACCGCCCTTCGGGGCCTCCTGCGCGAATGCGAACGCGCCGACCTCTACGGCTACTTGATGAACGTGCTGGTGGGCAGCGCCCGCCGCGCGCCCACCCGCGCGCTCGGCCGGCGCTTATGATTGCCAAACCGCCGCAAAAGATCGCGGCAGCGCCGCGCGCCCGCCCAGCGAAGCGCAGCGCGCGGCAGATCGCGAGCGGCATGACGCGCCCGCTGCTGTCCGTCGCCCTGGCGCTGCTGGCGGCGCTCTAGTACCAAGGTCGGGGTTGCCAAGCGCTTGGGTTCGGGCTACGCTCTGGGCATGAAAACCAAACGCAAGAACCCCGCCGCCGTCGCCCTCGGGCGCAAAGGCAGCCAAGCCAAGACTCAGCGAAGACGGCCGCCGCCCGGAAGAACGCCAGCGCCCGCGCAGAGAACCAACCTTGAGGAACCATATGAGACCCACCACGGCCGCCTTCGATTGGGATGGCGCGTTCCGAGAAGTGCTCACCTTCACGCCCCGGCGGCCAGGCTGGCTCGGCGGCCTGCTGCTGACGGCCCTCGTCATCCGGGCGGCCTTGGTCATTCCGGTCTTGCTCGTGTTCGCCCTCTTCCAGCTCCTCGCCCAGGTACTCCAAGCGGTCGTGGGGGTCGCGCTGTGGCTCGTCGCGATGGCGCTCTTGCTCGGCCTCGGCTACATCTTCCTCATGGCGTTCGGAAAGTTCGCCCTGTGGGCCGTGCGCTAGTCATGACGGACCATTGCGTGATCGCGCTGCTGCTCGGGTTCAGCGTCGGCGTGCAGGGCCTCGGGCTGACCCTGCTGGGCGTCATGGCCTGGCAGGGGCGGGCGCGGAGTCGTGCCTATCAGCGCGAGCTCGACGACCTGTTGCGGGCGTCCCGGGAGAGCCATGACGGCGCGCGGCCGCCGTCGGATCAGTTGGCAGGTGTGGTATCTCGGCGCGTTGCTCGCGTTTGCGGTGGCCGCGCTGGGCGCGGTCGGCAAGCAGCTCGGCTGGTGGCACTAATGCCGCGCCGCAGGTGTTGATAGTTGCCGACCCCGCGGGCCGGCTGGCGTCAGGCGCCGCCAATAACCTGAGATCCCCGAGGCGCGGCAAGCCGTCAGAGTTTCACCATGAAGGCGTCAAAGCGTCCGTCGGTGCGACACGTCCACAGCGCGTACTTGCCCGCGGGATCGACGTTGGCCTTGGCGAGGTCGTCATACCCATCGCCCGCGCTCATCGCTGGCGCCACGTGCCGCACCTGCTGCGAGCCGTCCAGCGGGATCACGATGAGGTCCTCAATCGTGCCGCTGCCCAGGACCCATTGGCTCTCCGCCGGCGCCCCGGGCGCGCGTTGCAATGGCTCACGTGGATCACCTGCTCGTCCCAGGGGGTCGTCAGGATGATATCCCCCTGGCGCTCCTCGCCGAACCGCCACACCCGCCAGGTCGCCTCGGGTTGCCAGTTATCGGCGGCGACCATGTAGCCATAGCCGTTGTCCGAGTGGCCGGCGGCCCCCGCGCGATCGGTGATGATGTGCTCGTCGTCGTTGACCAGGCTGATGATGCGGTTGTCCTCGTCGTCCTGCCCGTCGAGGGTTCTCCTTGATCAGCAGCCACGTGCCCGTGCGGTCGATCTGCGACTCATCGAGCGCGCCGAGCTTGGGAAACCATCGCCAGGGTTGACACTGGTTCTCGTCGTAGACGATCGTGCCGATGGACGGCCACGCGCCGTCGGCCACGATCTGCTTCACCGTGGCCGAATGCGTGCGCGTGCTGCTCGTATGCCACTGGCGCAGCGCGAACTCCCCGAGCCAGGCCAGCGGCGTGACGTCGACGACGGTCAAGAGGTCCTGGGTCTCGACATCGTACCGGTATAAGTGTTTGTCGTCGGAGCAGTAGAGGATATGCGGATCGCGCCAATCCCAGTACCACCCTTCTCCGGTCGAGCTGGCCAGCGGATGGCCGGCGGGAAGATCGGCCCGCAGCGGCGTCACCTCGTGGGAACACTTATCCACGCTCCACTGACAGGGTCCGCGGCTCGTGCCCAAGAACACGCGCAGCGTATCGCGCCCAAGATGCGCGTTCACGTGTGGCCAGTAGGCATAGGTGCGCGGCAGGATCTCGCCGTCGTCTTCGTTGGTGATGCGAATGCCCAACGTCTCGTACGGCGGCCCGAACGGGAAGGGTCCCCGACGCGGAATGTCCATGCGTCCGTCTCTCCTATGGGAGTTTGAGCGTCCCGAGGTGCCCGCCGCCCACGGCTTGCAGCAGATACATGAGGCAGATCAGCGCGACCGCAATCCAGACCAGCGTCGGCACGATCGCGGGCAAGCCCGGAATCAAGCCGAGGAGCAGGATCGCGACGTAGCCAATGACGATCACGACGATGATGGTGATGAGCAGGGCGATCATGGACACTCTCCTCTCGGGCGTAGTTCTTCCACGCAGGGCAGAGACTCGATGGTCGCCCACAACTGCAGCGTCCACCGGATACAGGCCACGCGATGCGCGCTGGCGTACCCCACCATGGAGCTGCCGGCGCAGCCGGTGAGCAGCACGGCCACCAGCGCGCCGGTCACGAGCGGAAGCATCTCATCGGAGGTTCAATTGCAATGACGGGTCATCCGCGGCGGTGCGCCGCCGGCGCTCGGCCTCGGCCACTTCGGCATCGATCGTTGCCTTCGGCGTGCCCCCGGCATCACGTCGGCGGCCTTGAGGAGGCCGAGGTCGATCAGCACCTTGATGCCCGGGTCGATGGTGTAGGGCGTGCGGCCGATGTACTGCGCCCCGACGTTCGGCGCCACGGAGCGGATGGCCGCTTGCACGGAGCCACATCGATCCCGACTTGCTGCCCCGGAGAAATTCCATGAGCGCATCGAGGAACCCGCCGCCGCCCGAGGGAATTTTATCGACGCGCCCGAGGCCCTCGCCACGCGTGACCGCATCGATTAATGCGTCGCTGCCCGCCTCGCCCAGACGCTCGCCCGTGCGCTGTTGCTCAAGCGGGCTTTTGGCGAGTCCTTTCTGCAGGGCGCGCGAATCGAACTCGATGCCCTTGAGTCTCGGAATCCAGTTATTCGGGTTGGCGATCTTCTTCAGGTAGTCGAGGCCCGCGGCATAGGCCTCCTGCGTCTTCTGGAACGCGGCCCCGAGGCCCGGCTGCTGGGCGTCGGTCCTCGGCGAATCTCCTCAGAGAGTTTGGCGTACGCGCGTCCCGCTTCCCGTTGGCGCATCGTCGGGTCGAGGATCTGCGCGTGGCGCAAGCCCTCGCCGATCGCCGTCAGCTCGGCGTTGGCCTCGCGGAGCGACACGCTCCCGCCCATGGAAGGGATCTCGATCGGCACGCCACGCTCCCCGACGAGCGCACGCGGTTGCCACGGTGCGCCCTCGGGCACTGGCACACTGGGCGTGTTCACCTCGCCCGAAGTAGCCCTGCTCGAGGATGTCGCGGGGGCTTTGCGGCGACGGGTTCGGCGGCTCCGGGCCAGCAGCGCGACCCCGGAGGCGACTCCAGAACGTGTCCGGCGTCGGCCCACCCGCCGGCGAGTCTCGCCGCATTGGGGCCGAATGGCTCAAGCGGCGTCGGCGCCCCGCGCATTCAATGGCCCTGCGGGGCCCTGCGCTTCTGGCATGCCGCCGCCCATATTCACGCGCGGCTCCTGCAGCGCCGCTTCAATCCGCTGGATGGCTTCTTCCTTCGCGTCGTTGGTTCCGGTCTTGCCGTTCTTGACGAGATCCTGCAGTGCCTCCGACGCGGTGCCCCTCGCGGCGTCACGCGCCCGGTCCGGCCGAGACTTCGGGCGCGATCTCGAGCATGCGCGTGGCGTCCTGGTGGCGGATGCGCGTCACGGCGCCGGGGATCGACTTGGCGGCCAGCGAGATCCCGCCGGAGACCCCCTCGCCGACAATGTTCGACACCCCGCTAGCCCAGCGGCTTTCCCGACGGACGCCGCATCGCCGCCCGAGATGGCCTCGCCGGTATCGGCGCCCCCGCGCCGCCGAGCACGCGCCACAGCGCGCCGTAGGGTCCCATCGCGACGGTTCCCACCATCTGGCCTGCCTGCTTGAGATTCTCCGGGAGCGGGTTCACCACCTCCGCGGCGAAGCGTCCGACCGCATTCGAGGGCGGGGCTTGCGTTTCGGCACTCGGCCCGCTGAATAGGCTGCGCGGCCCCGTCCCTCGGAGCGCGGTCTCTACGGCGCGGGAGGGGTTCACGAAATCGCTGGCCACGTCGCCGACGAAGTTCACGAGGTTGTTGGCCGCCGGCTGCATCCAGTCGCGCGCCGCCTTGTTCCTGCATTCACGCTACTGACGGCGTTGCTGATCATGCCGGCCGGCTGGCCACCGTACTTGGCGAGGATCTGATTCTGTGTCTCCGGTGTGGCCGCCGCGAAGTCCTGATCATGCGCGGAGAGGATCTGGCGCTTCGTCTCCGGCGTCGAGTTGATGAAATCGGGATCGCCGAGGATGCTGTTGAGGTCGGCCATTACTGCCCCAGAAATTTCCGCTTGGCGCGGTCATCGGCCGAGCCGCCGGCCGGTGCCGTGGAGCCGGGCATCGTCATGCCGCCGCCCAGCGTGCCGCTACCGCCAGACTGCCGCAGCAGGAGATTCGCCTGGTTGAGCGCGGCGGTGTCGCCGAGGAGCGCGCCCTCCATCGAGTCGAGGATGCGGGCCACGGTCTGGAGCCGCCGCATGCCGCTCTGGGCCGTGTCCATGGGCGTTGGGAGCATGCCCTCCACGGCCTTACGGTCCTGATCGGAGAGTTGCACCCGCGAGTCCTGCATCGCGCCGGCCATGCGCAGAACCGTGCCCCTCATGGCGTCGAAGGCTACGCCCGGATTGTCGACCCCGAACTTGTTCTGCGCCCACATCGAGGCCGCCTGCCCGAAGTTGGCGCCCGGAGTCGTGGTCAGGCCCTGCACAAGCGGCACGAATTGCGCGATGAGGATCTTGGATTCGCCGATCGACGTGAGCTGCGGCATCTGCTTGTCCCGGTCGATGACGATGTACCGGCTCGGGTCCGCCTTGGCGTCGTTCAGGGTGGTATTGAGCGGATCGGCCGGGCGGCTGTTCCGGCGATCCCAGACCATGCCGCCCCCATGCAGATTGACCTGGGCCAGCGGCAAGTCCCGTTCCGCCTGCGCCCTCGTCTGGATGCCGGCCGCCCCTTGCTGCTGCGATACCCGAAGGGCCTTGTCATCGACGTAGCGCTTGATCTCCAATCGCACGGGGTACCGGCGCGTCCGCGTAGGATCGGTAGCCGCGCGCGATCGCCTCATCCTGCACCCCGTCCCGACGTTGAGCTTCTCTGCCGTCACCGCCTGATAATTTTCCTCCGCCTGGGGCTGCGAGAGGTTCCGATGCAACATGCCGTACTTCGCGATAGCGCGCATATCCATCGGATCGGTCGGCGCGGACGTGCTGATCGTGAGATTGCCCTTGGCATCCATCTGCGGTGTCACGACCAGCTTGGCGAGCGGGTTGGGACTCGGCGCGCCGGGCACCGCGGGCGCGGCGGATGCGGGCGTGACGCTGACGCCTTCGGCACCCTGCTCGGTGCTCGCCGCCAACGGTGGGGCCTTGTCCCGGCGCGGCGATCACCGGCGCATCGGGTGCGCCGAATCCGAAGCGCGCCAACATGGCGCGTTGCTGGGCTTGTTGCCCCTCCTGCAGGCGCTTGTCGGCCTCATATTTCGTGGCCGCCTCGATCGCCGGGAGCGCGGCCGGCGTATAGCCGCCGGCCTTGAGAATATCCGCGAGCGTTGCGATGACGGGATCGTCGATCCTGGGGCGCTCGAGTACCGTGGCGCCGACCACATCGCCAGTGCCATACCGATTCGCCAGGCCGGTCGCCAGCGCGCCGCCGGTCGACAGGTACTCGCTCCTGTTCGCGCTGCGCCTTCTGCGTCTCCTGCAGGCCCGCGATGATCTTGTCCGCCATCGCGATGGGAACGCGCTGGTTTGGATCGGTCCTCGCCGGGCACGGGCTGACCCATCATCTTGAACAGCGCGTCGTAGGGCGTGGTGGCCTGGTTCAGCTTGTCCCGCTCGATCGTGACCAGGGCGTCGTGGTACTGCTGCTCCTGCGCCATCTTGTCGCGCGCGAGCCGCTCTGCCTGATCGCGCTTCTGCTGCTCGTCGAGCTGGCCCGCGATGTTCGTCATGCCGACGCCGGCGCCGCCGATGATGCCCGCGAGAATTGGATTCATGGGCTAGCTGGTCCCCCAGTTCTTCGCGAGTTGAGCCAGGAGCGGCCCGGCGAGCGTGGTCAGGCCGCTCATCCCGGCGCCGACCATGGTCCCCGCCTGCCGGTTCGAGGCCAACTCCTCGTTCTGCGCGAGGCTGAGCAGGAACTGCTGCATCTGTTGCTGCCGTTGCAGCTCGTTCTGGCCGCCCTGGAAGGTCTGCGGTTCTCGTCTGGAGGGATTGCGCCAGCGCCCGCTGCGCCTCGTTCTGCGTACCCGAGAAATCCTGGCCGCTCTGCTGCAGATACGCTTGCATTGCCCGCTGCGCGTCGTTCTGCGTGCCCGTGAATTGCTGGCCGCTCTCCTGCAAGTAGCGGGTCAGGTCCCGCTGGGCCTGGCTCTGGGCGCCCGCGAAATCCTGGCCGCTCTGCTGCAGATACGTTTGCAGCGCGCGATTGGCGGCGTTCTCCCCGCCCGCGAATTGCTGCTGCTGGCCCAAGATCCCGAAGGCCTGCTGATTGGCGAGTTGCTGCGCCGCCGCTGCCGCGTCGCGGTTGAGTTGGTTCTGCGTGCCCTGGAAGCCGAGGTTCTGGCCAAACTGGCTGGCTTGCTGGGCCAGCTGGCTTTGCTGCAGGCCGAGATTCTGCCCAAACTGGGACGCGGCCTGGGCGCGATTCAGCGCGTTCTCGGAACCCTGGAAGCCGAGGTTGCGCCCGAACTGGCTCTCCTGCTGCATGCGCGCGAGATTGGCGAGCGCCACGTTGGCCTCGCCCTGCAGCCCGCTCGTCGCCGCATTGAACCCAGCCGTGTTCAGCCCGAGCTGGGCGGCGAGATTGGCGCGCTGCTCCGCGCCGGCCCCCGTGTAGGCGTCGCGGGCCGCCTGCGCCAGGGCATCGCTGTGCTCCTGCCGCTGGCGCCCGGCGAGACTCCACCAGGATTGACGAGGAGCCGACGCCGCGGCCGAAGGTGCCCTCGAGCATGGTCTGGCGGGCGCGATCCGCCGCCGTGTTGATCCCGCGCTTCGAGGTTTTGTAGAGCGCCTTCTGCATCTGCGCGCGCTGCGCCTCGGTATCCGCGCTCATCAGACCCTGGAGGCCCTTCAAGCCACCCATCTGCAGATCGCGCATCGCCTGGGAGGCCGCCGCACTGTCGGGCAACTCGTAGCCGCCGAGGAGGCTCCCCGCGCCGCCGCCGCCATAGTTCGCGCCGCCGCCATAGTCCGCGCCGCCGCCGCCCGCCCCGCCGCCACCGCCCCACGTGAAGGGCTGCCCGGTCGGGCCGATGCCCCCGCTCCCGCCGCCGGAGGCGGGCGGGGCGGCCGGGTGAATTTTCGCCCAGTCGGCCTCAAACTGCGCCTTCCGCTCCGGCGTGAGGGCGCCCTCGTTGTTCACGATCGCGCGTAACTGACCCTCCTTTTGTCGCGTGAGGGCCTCGGCCTTCACATCAGGGGTCGGGGACCATTTCTCCTCCATCCCGTAGGGCGAGTAGCCCATGGCGGCAAATTCACCGGCCGTCTGCTCGGCGCGTCGCCGGTTGGGATCGTTGAACACCTTCGCGTAGTTCTGATCCCCGATCGACGACAGGGCGCCGCCGAGGGACCCACGCCCTCCGGGCGCGTTATCGACATTCGGCGCGAAGCCGCCAAACGCATCGCCTTGCGGCGCCGACCACGCCGCGGCATCGCTCGCCATCTGGTTCACATCGGCGTCCGGATGGGCGCCGAGATAGGCGTCGACATCCGCCTGCGTGCCGCCGCTGGCGAGGTACTGATTGATGATGTCGTTTTGGGCCATGGCTTATCCTTTTCCTCAGCGCCCGCCGAACAACGGCGTGCCGCCCGGGGCCGCCCACTGATCTTCTTGGAGTTGCCGCAGGACCTGCGGATCGATGTCGTCGGGATTGATATCGCCAATGTTGCCGATGAGCAGGGGTTTCTCACCCCGCCCCATGACATCATTGGCCTCCTCCATGCTGTCCACCAGGCGGTAGTGGTCCGCGCTGGGCGCCCCGATCGAGGACTCCACCCGCTGCGTGCCGCCTTGACTCGGATGGCGCGCGTCCCAATACAGGCCGGGACGCTCACGTTGGGGCGCTGGGAGGGCCGAGAGGGCTTCTTCCGGGAGACTGGACGGGGGGCAAGAGACCGAGGGCGTCCAAGATGCGCTGTAACTTGACAACCTCGTCCATCGTGCTATTGCCCCCGCTGACGAGGCGTCGGTTTCACTCAGCCCAGATTCGTCGGCCATCAGCCCAAGCGCTCCATCAGAAGCCTTTGCAGACCGCTCAGCCGTGGCGACGCCTGCGCGGCCATCGGGATCGCGCCCGCGCCCGCCGTCGGAAGCTGCAGCGGCGTGAACTTCTCGGGCGTGGTGCCTGGGGAGATCGGCGCCTGCATGCCGAAGGCCTCGCGCGGCACCGACGAGACGCCAGGCAGCGCCGCATTGATCGGGTCCTGCATGGCCGCGCGCATCAGCCCCGCCAAGCCGCCGCCGCCACCCGCGTCCATCGGCTGGCCCACGCTCGAGTAGCGCGCGCCCTCCGGCTGCCCCACGCTGGCGTAGCGGGCGCCCTCCGGCTGGGGCGCGCTGAGATAGCTCGCGGCCACCGCGGGCTGTATCCGCCGCCACCGCCGCCGCCCATCAGACCGGGGAGGCCGGTGGTGGGGCCGACCGCGCCCACCCCGCCGGTGTCGCCGAGGCCGCTGGTTCGCTTTGCCGAGGCTCCCCCAACCCACCAAGCCCCTGCGCGAGCGCCTTCAGCCAGTCGCCGACGCCGCCGCCCGCGCTCGCAATGGACGCCGAGGGATCGGCCATGGCGTTCCAGTCGAACGGCTCGGTGCCCGGCGTGGTGGGATCGACGGCGCGGGAGCGGAGCTGATCGCTCAGGGAGGTGCCGGTGGGACCACCGGACACGTTCGGGGCCTGGACGTTGGCGATCTCATTCGGATCGACCGAGGAGGCATCGACCATCTCGCCCGTGAAGGTGTCGAGCACCATATCGCCGAAATCGTCGCCGGCGCCGGCCAGCGCGCTCCAATCGACGTCGTCGCCCCCGAAATCAATGTCGCCGCTGTCGGAGAAGTCGAAATCATCCCAGCCTGCCATGGGCTACCACCCTCCTCCAGCACCACCGTCACCGCCGCCGATGTTCAATTCAGGCAACATCGCGAACGGCTTCTCCGGCTTCTTGTAGGGCCTCAGCGTGAGCGGGTCGAGGTCGGCCAGCGTGTTGCCCGGATCAAGCGCGCTCGCATAGGCCGCCCATTCCGGGCGCTCGGTCACCGAGGGATCGTAGCTCCTCAGGTAGTTCAGCGCGGCGGGTCCATATTGACCAGGCTGAAATCCATAGTCCTTGAGCTGGTCCGCGTCAAAATTGGCATAGTCCTCTGTGATCGGGTTGCCGTTCGCGTCCCACCCTGGGTTGCCGTTGGCGTCCCACGCTGGATGCGTCTTGGTCAGGCTAAGCCCGAGGTGCTGGGCCATGCCCGACACGGCGTTGCCGAGATCCTGCAGTTCGCGCGTCGGCCCGCGCGGCGCGCGCTGGCTCATCGCCGCTGGCGAGCGCCATGGTCTGCTCGTAGGTCATCGCGGGGCGCGTGCGGTAGTCCTCGCCCGTCAGATTCAAGCCGGGCTTGAAGATGCCCGCGTCGTTCACCACGTCGGTCTTCCAATCGCCGGTCATGCCCCCGGATCGAGTCCCATCCCCTCCCCCGGTCCATCAGGTTCAGAAAGGACCCCCAATTCTTCCCGGCGAGGCCCGGAGCGGCGGCGTTCCACGCATCGAGGTTGACCGGCTGGACTTTCGGGAAGATCGCGCTCCCGGGATGCTGGAGGTTGAACGCGGCGGATTCCGGCTCGGCGCTGCGCCCGCTCGAGGCGATCTGGAGTCCGCTCGTCACCTCGTCGGGCGTGTCATAGTCGCCAAGGTGGGAAAACAGGTCGGCCCCGGCCACCCGTCGCTGAGCCAGACCGGGGAACTCATCCGACGCCTTCTTGAATTCCTCGTATTGCTTCTGGGCCGGGGTTTTCACATTGCCGAACATGGCATCGAACATGTCGCCGCCCCCGCCAAACGCCGAATGGAGCTCGCCCATGAGAAACAAGGCGATGGGGGCGAGCGCCGCCATCCCCGCCATCGAGGCGCCTAATCCTCCTCCCATGATCCCCGCCCCCACCCCGGCGCCGGCGCCGGCGCCCGCCGCGCCGATGCCCTCGGCCGCCGCCGGCCCGATGCTCTGCAGCAGCGGGTAGAGCGCCGACAGCCCCGAGCTGATGGTCGGCCCGCCGAGAGCGCCGCTGACGAGGCTCCCGGTCTGCAGGCCGCCGAGCGTGCTGCTGAGCGGGTCGCCCGAGGCGAGGCCCGTGGCGAGCGTGAGCGAGCTCCCCGACGGCGCCCAGGCCGCTCGCGATGCCGGGAGCGCCCGCCAGCGAGGCGATCCCGCCGCCCAGATTGGCCGCGCCGCCGATGGCTTGGCCCGGGTTGCCGCCGGCAATGCCGCGCGTGAGACCGATGGTTCCAGAGAGGCCCCCGCCGACGGCGCCGAGATCGGGATTGCTCGTCAAGCCACCCGCGAGCTTGGCCAGCGAGCCGACGGGCGCGAGGCTGCGGAGCGCGGTGGCGAGATCGTCGTCGGCGCCCGAGGGGCCGCGGGGGCGGGCGCGGTAAGCCTGATGTAGCGCGCCATCAGTCATCCTCCGGCGGCCCGGCGACGCCCGCGTCCCGGCCCGGTACCACAACCTTGATGCGATAGCTGACAGGCTCGGCACTGTCGTTGCTCAATATCCCGCCCACGAGCGGCATCGGATAAGTGCCATACGGCACGGGCGCGAAGAGCGTGGGGAGAACGTCAGGTCCGTTTTCGGACCACTCATGGGCCGCGCGAGCAGCACCGGAATACCCGCCACGCCGCCGGGCACATCATCGAGGTACACAATGACGCGCACGCGTTCGCCGGGTGCAAGCGTGACAGGCGCCGTCACCTTGATGAGATACCAGGAGTTCCCGAGCGGCCGGATGGTGTAGTCCTCCGCGAAGGCCGGGGCCACCAGGGCGAGCATGAGGCCGCACGCCACGATCGGGATCATCAGCCCGTCGCCCGGATCGCCAGCGTCACGACGTGATTGCCCACGCCCGCCGTCGCGGACGTGACCAGCTTGATGCAGAGCTGGTCATCGACGGCCACCGTCACCGACCCGGTCGAAAACCCGTAGCGCCCCGCCCCCGGTGCCGGTGACCGTATGCGTGATGGCGGTGTCCACGATGGCGATGCGCAGCGTGAAGATATACGTCTGCCCGGCTCCGGCGGGGTTGACGACTGCGAGGTCATGCGGGTGATGACGCCAGCGATGGGACATCGGATCTGGATATTGCCCTCGGTGACATCGTCGTCGATGCCGAGAAAGGTTGTGGTAGCCGCCGGGACGGCCGTCCCGAGCAACGGACCCACGACGGATAGCGGGCCGGTCGCCGACCCCGTGCCGCCATTGGCCAGCGGCAGCACGCCGGTCACATCGGCCGTCGCCAGATTGACGGCGCTCGCGCTCCACGTCCCGGCCGTCACATGCGCCACGCCCGTGCTGGCCGAGGTGTCGAGGCCGGTCCCCCTTGAGCCGCCGCCACCTGCGTGGTGTGGTTCAGGCGCGCCACCCCGGAGGTGACGGTCCATTGCGCAATCTCCCCGGTCGTGACCTCGGTGGTATCCCGCTTCACCACGTTGCCGGTCACCACAAGCCATTGCGACGTGCCGTCCGAGGCGAGGCACACGGTATCGCGGGCATTGAGCAGGTTATAGGTGGTCCCGCCGCTGATGGTGTCGCTACCGGCGCGGATGAGTTGCAACAGCTTCCCCGACGAAATCGCGCCGAACGCATCGACGATGTAGATGGTGTGCCCCGCATTGACCGCGCTGGCCGCCGGCAGGAGTCCAGGCCCGCGACACCGTGAGCGCGGCCGTGGTGTAGACCAGGCGGTCGGTCGCGAGAATCGTATACGCCGTGTCGCCCACGCCCGTGGCCGACTCCGTGTTGAGGCCCGAGGCCCCCGCGCGAGGGCGGCCGTCGTCTGGCCCGTCCCGCCATTCGCAATCGGCAGCGTGCCCGTCACCCCGTTGGCGACGTTCACCTGAAATTTCAGGCGGGATTGTTGGACGTGCCCGTGTTCGCCAGATAGCGGGTGGCGGTGGTGTTCTTGGCCAGCGTCGAGACCGTGTTCGTCGCCGAGGAGTAAAACAGATCGCCCTGGACCGACGACGGCAGGGTACTCGCTCCCCCGCGCCCCCATTGGCCGGCGGCAGCACGCCCGTCACGTCACCGGAGGCGAGATTGATCGGGGCATACGTCCACGCGCCAGTGGCCACATGCGCGATCCCCGTCGCCGCCGAGGAGTTCGTGCCCGTGCCGCCCTTGCTGGCGGGCAGGAGGCCGGTGACCAGGCTTGTGGTGAGATCCACCCCGCTCGCCGAGCCGGTGCCGCCGTTGGCGATCGGCAGCACGCCCGTCACGTCCGCCGTGGCCAGATCAATCGCGCTGACGCTCCACGTCCCCGCGGTGATCTGCGCGACGCCCGTACTCGCCGACGTATCCAGCCCCGTCCCGCCCTGGGCAGGGGGCAGGATGCCGAACACAACGGACCAGATCCCCGTGTCCCACAGCGACGTGTCCCAGATCGCGCTCGTCAGGTTCACGCCACTGCTCGAGTCCGTGCCGCCGTTGAGCACGGGCAGCACGCCCGTCACATCACTGGAGTCGAGATCGATGGGAGCATACGTCCACGCCCCGGCCGTGACGTGCGCGATCCCGGTTGAGGCCGAGGAGTTCGTGCCCGTGCCCCCGTTCGCGGCAGGCAGGAGACCCGTCACGTCGGCGGTGGCCAAGTCAATCGCGCTCACACTCCACGTCCCCGCCGTCACCTGCGCGACGCCCGTGCTGGCCGAGGTGTCCAAGCCGGTGCCGCCTTTCGTCGCTGGCAGCAGGCCCGTCACGTCCGTGGAGGCGAGATTCACCGCGGCGTAGGTCCAGGCTCCCGTCGTCACATGCGGGATGCCCGTGGACGCCGACGAATTGGTCCCTGTCCCCCCGTTCGCCGCTGGCAGCAGGCCGGTCACGTCGGCCGTGGCCAGATCGATGGCGCTCACGCTCCAGGTCCCGGCGGTGACTTGCGCCACGCCCGTGCTCGCCGAGGTATTCAGCCCCGTCCCCCGTTGGCGGGGGCAAGAGGCCGGTCACGTCGGCGGTCGCCAGGTCAATCGCACTGACACTCCACGTGCCCGCCGTCACCTGGGCCACCCCGGTGCTGGCCGAGGTATTGGCCCGGTGCCCCCGTTGGCGGCCGGCAGGGTCCCCGTGACCCCGTTGGCGAGATTCACCTGGCCCCACGCCGGATTGTTCGACGTGCCGGTATTCGCCAGATACCGGGTCGCTGTGCCGTTCTTCGCGAGCGTCGAGACCGTGTCCGTCGCCGTCGCGTAAAATAGATCGCCTTGGATGCAGGATGGAAGGGTGCTGCCCCCGCCGCTGCCGCCGCTGCCCCCATTAGCGGGCGGCAACACGCCCGTCACCATGCTGGCCAGGTCGACCTTGCTGAACGCGGACTCGTCGTTCACCACCACCTGCGTGAGCACGGTATTCGCGGCGCCACGCGGGATCGCCTTCGGGGCACGGCGGCGCCCTTGCCGATCACCACCGCGTTCCAATCCAGAGGCCGGTCGGGCATTAGGTCAACACGGGCGCTCGGCGCGGTCCCCCTCGGGGGAATCTCCGGCCACCGCTCCAGGCGCTTCATCACGTCCGTGACCTCGGCCTCCACCTGGTCGATCTGCGCGCGGATCGCGTCACCGTGGTCGCCGGGCAGATTGGCCTCACGCAGCGTGTCCAGCAGCGCCTTCAGCTTGGGCGGCAGCGTGCCGGCCATCAGGGAGCTCGCGAACCGCATGATGGTCATTGCGCCCTGGGCAATGTCGCTGTTGCTCGTCCCTTCTCCGGTAAACTTGATCGTCTGGCCCGTGGCCCACGCGGGGTCAAACGCGCCAGACGCGTCGGTCCCCCAGATCAGTCGCTCCAGGCTGGCCGAGGTGCCGTCAGACCTCCCGATATGCACAGCGCCCACGACGGCCGCGGCGCTGCCGCCACTGCGCCACGCATACAACTGCACCATCATGTCGCGATCATTCGGGGCCGTCGTCGTCGTATTGATGGTGATCGAGGGATTGGTGACTCCCATATAAAACTTCACCGTCTTCGTATTGGCGTTCGCGGCAAATCTGAACCGGGCGACGATAAAAAGACCATCGCCCGTGAGCGCAATGATGCCGGCAGGCAATGCGTAGGTGTGCAGGATGTCTTCCCCGCCCCCACATTGCTAATGGTGGTGCTGGACGAGTACAGAGTGCGCATCGAGCCGCACTCCACGAAGTTGGCATTGACATCGGCCGAGAGGATCGGCGTCCCGGCCGTAAAGGTCACCAGTGCCATTTAGAAGCTCCTCGGCCGCCGGATATGGCGGCGATCTCTGAACATGTACTCGTAGCCTAAGAGGGTGAAGGGCTGGTTGGGCTGGAGATTCTGCACCGTGGTCTCCACCACCTCGCCGAGTCCGCTGAGGTCGAGCCGGATGATGCCCGTGCTCAGCTCGCCCGCGTCCCAGATCTGCTCGTCCCAGTTGGCAAAGTCCCAGAGCGTGCGATCCGGCGCCAGATTGGCGGTGTACACCTGCCCGCCCGCCGCGCCAAAGTCGAAGCTGGTCGTGATCTGTACGGTGCCCGTATCCTCCGTGGAGAAGTAGAAGAACCCGTAGCGCAGCGACTTCTGTACGCCCGGCTCGCCGCAATCGGTGATGTGCGACACCGCGCCGTTGATCTGCTCGGTCGATGCCCGACGAGCGGTTGAGCGCGTACACGAAGCCGTCGTAGCCCCCGCCCACACCTCCCGCGCCCCCGTCGTGGCGTTGACCACGGTGAACAAGCACGCGAAGGCCGTATCCGGCCACACGGTCCACGCCTTGAGCACCAGGTCATAGACCAGCGTGGTGTCGTTCTTGCCGCCCGTATCAATGGAGTCCGCGCAGAGATACAGCACGTTCTGCTGGGAGTCGTACGCCAGCACGGACTTCGCGAGGTGTTCCAGCAACAGCGAGTTGTCGAAGTCCAGCCGGAAGTACGTCTCCACTCGATCGCTGAGAAACGCTTCCTTGAGGTCGCCAAACTGCTGCGTCTGCGTGAGGCTATGCAGGCCGAGCTCGGAGATATAGAACACGTCATTCATCGCAAACACGGCGCCCTGCGTGGAGATCGCCCCCACCGAGCCCGTCGCGGGCACCACGTGATCCTGCAAGGTGTACCCGGTGGCGGGTCCGATGCCCTGCAGCCGGTACGGCCTCCGCCCCTTGAGAATGACCAGCTCCTGGATGGACGGGACGAGATCGATGATGATGGAGCCATCGTTCGGCTCAATGTCGATGAAACCCGCATTATTGGCGGTGGTCCAGTCGAGCGTGTTATTGATCGCCGAATAGTACAGCGCGCGAGGGGACCGCGGTGGCCGTCATAAACGCCCGGTTGGCGTGCATCACGATCACCCGGCCCGTGGCCGGCGGCGAGCCCGCCATGTTCGCGAACGTCGTGCCATCCCACGTCATCGGCGCGTCGAAGCCGTTCGTGATGTGCAGGAGGTCGTTGTAGACCGCGAAGCGGTAGCGGACGCCCGGCATTGGTCGACTTGCCCGTCGCGAGCGTGACCGGTCGTGCCGTCCGTGTTGATCCGCACGCACGCGGCCGTCATTAGGTGCCCACGACCTGATAGTCCGTGCCGCTCGAGTGGCGGAACTGGATGCCGCCCACGATCTTGACCGTGGCGCCGAGCGTGGCACGGTATTGATCGCGACCTTACCAAAGCGCTTGGTGACGCCGCCCTCGGTGGTCAGCAACATATTGTCGGCGCTGCGTGAGCCGGTTGCCGTGCTTCAGGCGCGACAGGCGCAGCTTCGTCGTCTTCACGTCGAGGCCACCGACAAACGTATCGACGCGATAGGACTTGAGGAGCTGGCCGAGGACGAGGGCTGCGGTGGCCATTTACTCGAACGTCCCCGCGACAAATTCAGGGTCCTGAACCTGGCGCGCGTGCGACCCGATCCACCGGCTGAGACGGTCTGGCGCGCCGCCTGCTGCCACGCCCACGCCGATCGGGATCGCGGATCCATGCGCATGCGCCCGCGCCGTCGCGCAGGTCCGCGACGGCCAGCCACAGCGGATGCGGTAGCTGCAGCGTGTCCGTCCCCGTCGTGAGGTTATCGAGGATCGGCACGTACGTGAGGCGGAGGTCCAGCGCGCGATTCGGCTTGGGCGCAATCACCATCGTCCGCTCGCCCGTGAGATCCACCAGGAAGCCCGTTGGCTCGACGGCATCCGACCATTGCCGCAGCGCCTGGAACTGCGGGTCCGTCTGGTCGCGGAACGTGAACAGCACGGCCTCGTAGCCGCTGGTGATGCACTCCGAGGTTCTTCACCTCGGCCACATCCGGCGGCAGCGTGTAGCGCGTCGTGTTCGCCACGAGGGCAAAGCTCGAGGTGGTGTACGTCTCGCCGAGGATGGTGACGGAGCCGTCCAGCGAGGTGCGCTCCACGGTGAAGTAGTCGGCCTTGATGCGCTTCACTTCCATCCAGACGAGGTGGTACGCGTGGTTGATAAACGCGGTCAAGCTGCGCATCCGACCAGAAACTGGCCGAGGCCTCGTCGAGGTTGCTGCGAACATCGAGCAGCACCTGGGTCACCGTACGCCGACTGGGGATTAGCCATTGATGCGGCCTGACCCGCCGATCATCGGGCACCGTGCGACAGTCGTTGACGACGGAACCGTCGCACGACGTAATATGCGGATTCTCGCCTGGCACAAACGTGCTGATCTTGCGTTCCTGCTCCCAGGCCCAAGTCGTCGTAACAGCGTCTTGGCCGCCGGCCTCGTTGGCGGTAGCCCATTCCACGGCTTCGCCGCCAGCTCTTCGCTTCGCGCTCGGCCTCGTCGAGGCGGTCGATGAAGCGCGTCCTTGGCGTGGTGCGCCTCGAGCGAGAGATGCTTCAGATGCGCGGCGATAAATGACCACGGGTACGCAATCGGATGCGCCAGCGCGGTCACGTAACATGAAAGCCCTAGGACCAGCCCTGCCACCAGTCCAGAGACCGTGGCGACGTGGCCGACGGGGCTCGGGCGCTCCTGCTGCCATTGCTCCTGGCGCTCCCCGCGCGCCCGCACCTCGATGATCCACTTGTGCTGATGCTGGCCCCACCGCAAGCGGAGTTCGGGATCGAGGCGACGCAGGTTCTCGACCAGGCCATCCGGCGGCGACGGGACTCATGGGCGATCCTTAGTGAACATGAAAGTAATGGTGGATCTGTACGAAGGCGCCCGACGTGGGCGGGTGACGCCCGCTTCCTCATAGTGCAGATCCACGAAGTAGTCGGCCGAGTTGGTATTGATCGGAAAGCCCCCGGCGGCGATGTAACGGCCCGTCGACGAAGTGACACGCGGGCCGCATCCGCCAGATCCACCGCAAACGAGTAGGCATGGCCCCCGAGACTCGACCGATCCCGTCCAATCCTCCTCCGCCGTCACCGCAATCGGGGTCGGGAAGTCGACCTCCACCCAGCCCGAATAGCCCGAGGTTTCGGTCGACGCCACCGAGGTCGCCACGAGCGCTTGCGCGGCGTTCCACAGCTGCACGACGTGCGACGAGCTCGCCGCCCAGCAGCGCCGCATCGGCCCGCCAGAAGCGGGCCCCACGATGCGCCCGTGATGTGGAACGTGTAGGTATTGCCGACCTTGTACGCCGCCCGCTGAACTCGGTGGTCGGGAGGGTGGGCCCCAAGATCCATTCGGGCGCGCCAAACGTGTCGGCCGAGACCTGGAACGCGTCGGTCTGGAACGCGGTCGATTGAAACGCGGCCTGCGCCATGGTTCATCGCTTCGTCAGCGTGACGTGGAGGTCATCCACGGCATTCCACAGGTGCCGGATCGCATAATCGCGGTACTCCTGGCTGCGCGTCTGGAGCGCGGCATTCAATGCGTACGCGAACGCGAAGTCGAAGTCACAGGTGACCGGATAGTGGTCGAGGCCCTGTGACACGCGCCAGTCCTTGTTGAAATAGAGGAACGTGGCCTCGCTGATTGCCCGCCGGTGCGTCGGGTCCTGCCACGCCCGCATCGAACTGTAGTACGGCGCAATGAGTGTGGCCGTGCCGCCGGGGATGAGGATGCGGCCCGGCTCGTTCATGAACGCGATCAGGTCGGGCGTGTGCTCAACGTAATGCGAGCAGTACACCTCGCCCACCGACGCATCCGGCCAGGGCCAGGGGAAGACCTCGAGATCCACCACCTGGTCGATGCCCTCGAGCGGCACGCGGTCGACGCTCAGGAAGTCCTCGTGCGTGCGCTGGCCCGCGGCCAGGTTCAGCTTGAGCGGCGCGGCCGGCGCCTTCTTGGCGCGCTTACCAGACAACGTTCGCTCCCGGATCGAGGTGGCCGACGAGCACCCGGTTATCGCTGGCAAACGTGTAGCCGAGGCCGCGGGCGTTGTTGAAGAAATAGAGATCCTGCGTCATGGTCCGCCAGCCTTGCCCTGGCACCCCCTCCTGCTGCGTCTTGAACCAGGGCTTCGTCAACTTCGGGTCCTTGAACATCGACAGCCGGAAGAGCGTGAAGCCCATGCCGAGCCCGTTGCACGGCTGCACGGCCGCCGGCATGGGCACCTGCGGGACGAAGTTGCGCGGCATCACGGCGGGATTCCCGTACACCATGGGCTGACCCGCCTCTCCCTTCGTCCAGTAGAGCCCGCCCACGGCGGCATAGGGCCCCGCCTCGATCGACTCGTAGAAGCTTCAGGAGGCCGTCCGGCGGGGGCAGGTTGTCATCTTCCAGCGTCAGCATGTACTTCCACGTCGCGAGCTCCGGGTTGGCCAGGATCGTCTCGACGGCCGAGGTGTAGGCGTCGCCCACTTCCATCCCGGTCAGGAAGATCCGCGTAAATTTCTGGTTCATCGGCGGCATGAGGTTCATCCACGCCTGCACGACGCGCGGGTGAATCCCCTCGCGGCCGGGTGCAGCGGAATCACGCACACCGTCGACAGATCGCGGTAACTCTGGCCCTTGAGCAGGCGCGTGCGCGTGCGCTCGAGGTCCCGGTTGTGCGCGCCCACGTCGGGCAGGATGATCTGCGGCTTCATCAGTCGTTCAACCGGAAGTCGAGCATCAGATTCGCGCGCTGCATCGCGGTCCCCGTTTGCACGATGCCCGAGAGGCTGATCTGATCGGGGATCGCCGCCGAAACCACCGAATAGATGCCCATGCCGCTCCAGAGGGCCCGGCTCTGCGTGGTGGACACGCCGAAGGGCACAAACTGCATGTTGGACCCGACGTTGGCCCCGCCGAAGAGCGTGATCGTGTTGCCGAGGTTCGTGGTGGCGGCCCCGTGCCCGTGTTGGCCGTACTGAGATTCACGTACACGAAGTACTCGTTCGGCGGCAGGTTCAGGTTGATCGGCACCGAGAACTCGCGCATCCCCGCCACGCTCCCCGTCACGTTGGAGGTCCACGACGTGCTGAAGAGCGTCGTCACCGTGGTGAGACTGAACAGCGTGGACGCATTGCGCGTGTAGAGCCCGAACAGGATCGACATATCGAGGAACGCGCTCGAGTTATTGGCCGCGTTCGCGATGGCCACCGACCCGTAGAAACACGCCTTCGAGGCGGTGAGGGGCCCCATCAGGTTCCCCACACAATCGTCTGGGAGCCCTGCCCGAACGTGCTGACACTGGTCACGTCCTTGTCGGGGAAGAGCCAGCGTGAGGCGTAGCCGCCCGGCGGTCCCGAAATCGAGAGCGTCATCCCGCCGGCCGCCGTCGCGCCGGAGAGCGTCATGTTCGCCCCGCCAGCCAGCATGAGCGAGCCCGCGCCCGCGGAGGTGGTGCCCGCCGTGTTGCCCCCACGCTGATCCGGTAGAGCCCGCGTGCCGGTGATCCTCGGCGGCGTACCGGGTCACGGTGCCCACCGAGTTCGCCGAGGCCACGCTCTCCCCACTCGTCGCAATGGGCGGGCCGCCGCCCGCCGCCGTGGCCCCGCTGATCGTGACCGCGTTGCCCGCCTGCGACAGCGTGATATTGCTGCCGCCCGCCAGCGTCAGCACGCCCGAGGAGATCAGCGCCAGCGCGCCGCTCGTATTGCCGCCGAGCGTGAGATTGAACCGGCTCTGCGTCTGCTCGGTTTGCGCCACCGTGTTCGCCGCCGACACCGTGACCGCATTGCCGGCCTGGCTCAAGGTGATGTTATTCCCGCCGGCCAGCGTCAGCGTCCCCGAGGACACGTGCGCGAGCGCCCCGGCGGTATTCCCCGCGAGCGTGACGTTGTGCAGGTTCTGGGTCTGAACGGTCTGGGCGACGGTCGCCACGCCCGAGATCGTCACCGCATTGCCCGCCTGGGACAGGGTGACGTTATTCCCACCCGCGAGGGTCAGCGTCCCCGACGAGACGTGCGCGAGCGCCCCCGCGGTGTTCCCGGCCAGGGTCACGTTATGCAGGTTCTGCGTCTGGGCCGTTTGGGCGACCGTCGCCACCGCGCTGACCGTGACGGCGTTGCCGGCCTGGGAGAGCGTCACGTTGTTCCCGCCGGCGAGCGTCATCACCCCCGACGAGATGAGCGCGAGCGCGCCCGCCGTGTTCCCGCTGAGGGTCAGGTTAAACCGGCTTTGCGTCTGCTCGGTCTGTGCCCCGCCCGCGCCGCCACTGATCGTGACGGAGTTGCCGCCCTGGCTCAGCGTGATGTTATTCCCACCCGCCAGATAGAGCGTGCCCGAGGAGATGTTCGCCAGCACGCCGGCCGTGTTGCCGGAGAGCGACACGGCGTCCTGCAGGGTATAGGCGTGAACAGAGTTCCAGTTGGTGGGCCGAACGAGGGCGGTGTCCGTGACATCCGCCTGCGGGCTGGTGTAGACGTGCTGGATCGGGGCCACGTCCGCCCTACTCTTGGAGCGCCGCGGTTACGCGCTCCCTGATGGCTTGCCGCTCCGCGCGCAAGCTGTCGAGCTGCGCCTGGATCGCCGCCATCTCGACCCGCGCCATCTTGACAAAGCGCGGGTGCGCCTCCTCGGCCTGCGCCAGCGCGCGCGCGCCTGCTCGGTCTGCGCCATGATCTCGGCGCGCTCGGCCTCGGCCTTCGCCTTCGCGGCGGTGGCGGCGTCCGTCTTCTCCCGCGTGACGCGCTCGAGATCGGCCAGCGCCGCCTTCATGTCGCTCTCGTACTTCGCCTGCTTCGTCGCGAGATCGGCCACGGCGGCATCACGGTCGGCGACGGCCTTGTCCTTGGCCGCAACGGCTTGCTCGGTCTCCTGTTTAATGGCCAGCAGGCTCTCGGCCACGCCGCGGGCCTCCCCGTACCACTTGAGGCGCGCTTCTTCACGGGTACAGAACTCGATGAACTCGCGCGTGGTCATCCGTCCCTCGAGAAGAAGAGCGGGATGGTCACGGGCGCGCCCGACTGATCGGCTGTGGCGACGAGCCGGAGGACCCCCACCCGTTGCACTGATCGGAATCGTGACATGCGTGCTCGCGACGAGGCCGTCGAGCACAACGAAGCTCCCGTCCGTGAGATTAAACACCGACACGTCGGCCCAGACCTCGGTGTCCTCGACCAGTTCCGTCGGCGCCAACGTCTGGAGCTTCAGCGTGGCGGCGCCTGACAACGCAGGAACGTACACGGATAACACTTTTGAGCCGCCCGGGACGGGAAGCGCTGCCCGTTGACCGTGCCGCCCACCTCGGGCATCCGCACGCGGGCGGGAATGCCGTTCCACGTGAAATCGTTTCCCGGAGGATACGCCATGGGTTAGGTGGCGGTAAAAACTGAACGTCACCGAGACCCCGCGCCGACGACACTGACCGGACAGTCGGCGGGCACCAGGAACAGCGAGGGCTTCACGAGGGTCGTCACGTCCGTCGCGGAGACAAAGACCGTGGGCTCCTCCAGCCCATTGAAGAGAATCACCGTCTCCGGCGTAAACCCCGTCCCCTGCACGTGCAGCGTGACGTCCGGCCCCCACACACCGCCGTCGTCGGCGTGATCCCCGTCACCGTCCCCGCCACCCGCTCGACCACCACGGCCGCCGCTAAATTCACCCCGTACCCCGCCCCCCGCATCCACGCACCGCACCCACCCCGGCACGTACGTCATTTCCCCGCCCTCCAGCCACCGCCCCAGAAACTCCGCCACCGACGCATGCACCTCTGCCTCGACCTCGCCCCCGTATGCACCACCCGGATCTTCATCAATAGCTCCCTATTCGTAGGCGATGATGACGAGCGGGAGGTTAGCGGGCGCCGCCACCCGCGCGCGGTCGTGGAGATCGCCGCCGTGATCGCCGTCGCCCAGAGCGGCGCCGTGCCGTTGGCCGAGCCCACCAGGTACGCCACGGAGGTCTGCCCCGAGGTGGCGGAGACGCCCAGCGCAAAGTCCTGCGTGGTCGTCCCGACCGTGACCGAGCCCTGCGCCACGTTCCACAGCGACAGATACGCGACCGCGCCCGTCGATTGCAGAAAGACCCCGTGGACCTTGCCCGCGGAGGCCTTGACGGCGACGGCGGTGGTGGTGAGATCGGACGCGATGTACATGCTCAGCGCGTCCGTGGAGACGGTGCCCGGCGGCAGGAAGCGCCCGAGGGCATCGGTCCACTGCCGGAGGCCGTCGCCGAGGTAGGGAATCTGGTTCCGCAGGTTGCCGAGCGTGATGACGTTGGACATGGCCTACCTCTCACCCGCTATGATGGTGGCGCGGCGACCCTGGCGATCACGCGCGCGCTCGTTCGGGGGATATTCACCGGCACCACGCGCACGGGGCCCGTGCGGTACAGCGGCGCATCGGAGCCCTCAATGACCGTGGGGTCTTTGTCGATCGGCGCGCACTCGGCCACCTGCGGGCCCCACCACTCGATGAGCTTCTTGGGACAATGCTTGATGCCGTAGCGGTTGACGCGCGTGCCCATGGACTCGCCGTCCGCCGGCCGCGTCCACACGCAATGGTTGTCGGCCGCCGTGCCCGTGAAGAGATATTCGGCGACGAACTGGGGCACCGTCTTCTCCGTGACGGCCTGGCCGTCCTCGTCCACGAAGGGAAGCGGATACCGTCGTACACAAACTCGGCATCCGTGCCCCGATCCCCGTGCGGTCCACAAGGGTCACGATGCTGTAGACATCGAGGTTCTGGAGGTCGGCCATGGCTTACTCGATATGGGAGACGATCACGGTGGCCGTAATGCCGTCCAGCCGGAACGACTTGTTCGGATACTCGTTGTGGAAGTTCTGCCAGATGCGATAGGCCGCTTCCCACTCGTCCGTAAACGTCGTGCCGCTGCCGACGGGGCGCAGGATCGCGCCATCCTCGTTGATCCACTCGCCCGCCACTTCCACGAAGCGGACCAGAGTCGAGGTGTCGAGCCCGTACATCGCGCCATAGTTGGCGTACTTGTCGACCTCGAGCCCGATCCCGCCGAACGTGAGGTTGCGCCCGCGCGCGGCGTCGGTGCCCGCATCGGGGCTCGACAGATCGCCCGCGGTGTACCGACGGCTCGTATCGGTGAGCGCGATATAGGCGCGCCGCACCGAGTGATGCATCGCGAGGAGATTGATATTGCCGCCGCCGCGCTGCTCGGCCAGATCGATGCCGCGCATGATGACGTCCGCCGAGAGCGCCGTCACGCTCCCGATCACGGTGGAGGCGTAGATCGGATATTGCGTGCGGTTGACCCCGTGGAGCGTGGCGACGTACGTGCCGTCATCGACGAGCCCGGGGAGGCCCATCGGCTCCTTCGCGTAGCTCAGTGCCCGAGATGTCCGACACGCCCGCCACGTTGGCGCGGACGATGTAGTCGTTGTCGGCGATCACGGCGGCGGCGGTCGTGCCGATGGTGAGCGTCAGCCCCGTGGCCGGCACGGCGGTCACGCTTTCATCGGCGGAGGCCTGCAGCGCCCCGTGGCCGGCGTGACGAACGTGATCAGCTCGTTGACGTTGATGTAGCGCGAGCCGTTGGTCGCGCCCACAAAGCCGCCCGGCGCATCGACGGTGATGGTCGTGCCCGTGCCGGGATCGCCGTTGACGAGGGCGAGCACGCCGCGGCCGTCGGACCAGACCATGCGGCCGAACTCGTTGATGAAGCCCTCGACCAGCCCGTCCTGCTCCTGCTGGAACATCGAGGCGAACGCCCCGCGATCGGACGCGGAATGCTTCATCGCCTGCGAGGTGAGCCGGATGCGGCCCCCGACATACCGCATCGGGATCGACACCGTGGTATACACGTTGCGCCCCGGCGTGGGGAAGCTGCCGCCCTTCCGCGTACGCGCCGATGCCCTGGTTCCGCCCGGTGCGAATCGGATAGGTGACCTGGCGGCCTCCCCACTGCTTGGCGTCCAGATCCTTGAAGCGGCTGTACATCTTGGCGCGGGTATTGATCTGATCGCGAATGTTCCCCTCGTAGAAGTCCTTGAGGATCGCGTCGCCTGCAGAGGTGTCCTGTCCAGCCATGGACCCGGGTTCCTATCTACCTCACCCGCCCGTGAGCTCCTGATAGGCCTGCGCGGCGGCGGCATGCACTTTCGCCATCGAGCCGCGCGGGTCTCTCGGGTCAAACCGGGGGATCGGCGTTGAGCCAGGGGCGCTGCCCGCAATGCGCGGCGGCACCCGCTGGAGGGCGTTCTTGGTCTGCGCCACGGTGGCGCGGGCGCGCTGCTCGTACGAGGCGTACTGCTGGCGCGCGGCATTGAAGGCGTAGGCAAGCACCTGCGGATTGCCTGCCGCCCAGGCCTGCAGCAGGCGCGGATCGCTGCCGATGATCCGGGTCACGTCCTGATACACCTGGTCCATCAGCTCCGGCGGGCATCCCGGCCGAGCGCGCCATGTCGCGCAGGCGGCCCTCTTCGGCGGAGGTGTGGATCGCCATCTGGCGCTCTTCGATCTGCGCCATCCGCTGCTGGCCCTGCAGCGCCGCTTGCGCGAGCGCGGGGCCGGCCTGGGCGAACTTCACCGCCTTGCCCCACTCGGGGTTGTCGCCGAGGAGATCGTTCAGCGCGGTGACGGCTTGCCGGCGCTGCGCTTCCTCTTCCGGCGAGCGCGAGGGCCGCTGCACCCGCTGCTGGAGGCCCTCGAGCAATTGCCGCTGCGAGGCCTGGGACGATTGGAGAAAGGCCTGCTGCATCCGCTCGCGCTCGGTGGCCATCTCCTGCGCGAGTTCCGCGCGCACCTGCATGACGGCGCGGTCGGCGCGGCGCTGCGCCATTTCTTCGGCGCGGCTCTGCGGCATCCAATTCTCGCGCCCCTGGCCTTGCTGATCGACGCTGCCCGGTGTTTTCCGTCCCCGACGGACGAGGATCAGCTGCGGGAGGCGCGTACGAGGAGGCACTGTCGGCGGGCGACTCCGACGCCATCACGCCCGGATCGAACTCGGCCATGCGGCACTCGCAAGCCGACGCCTTGTCCGCGGCGGTGCGCGTAACGAACAAAAACCGCCGAGCGAGGCGTCCTCGCTCAGCGGCCTTGTCCGCTACGTGTGGCCCAGGCGCACAAGGTCGCCCGGGCTTTCGGCGGCTGATCAGGCCGCGCCCGTCAGAAACTAGTAGCTGGACCGGTCGCGCGCCCCCGGCGCGGCGCGGGCGCGCCAGGCTGCGCCAGGCGCCTGGAGACCGCCACCGCCGCGCCAGGTCGCCTTGGGGCAGCCAGGACCAGCGCGCTATCCCCGACCGGGCCACCACTAGCCTAGGGCGCCGCCCGCCGTGGCCCGGCGCGCCGGCTGCGCCCTCCCACGCCGCCGCCCACGCCGCCGGCCACCGCCGTGCCCGCGGCCGGCCCCGGCATCCCCGGCGTCGCGTTCGGATTGCGCGTTAGGCCGGTCGACAGGTCGCCGAGTTGCCCGCCCAGCACGCCGGGCGCGCCGGCCGCGGCACGCGCGCGCTTGGCGTTCTGACGCGCCATGAGATTCTGCACGCCGCCGGCGCCCCGCCCCCGAGGTCGGCCAGCTGGGTTTGGTAGCCGCCCCCGAGAGCGCCGCGCAGATCCTGGACCTGGTCGGGCACGCCCCGGGCCAGGGCCGCCGTCGCCGCAGGCCCCATCCCGCCCTCGAGCACGGGTCGGTCGAGCGGCACGCCGCCCGGCTGGCCGCCGGGCCCATAGAACGCATCGCGCACCGAGGCCTGCATTTTCGGGGACGCGGCGCTGTACTGGCGGATGTAGTTCTGCTGGGCGTCGGGATCGAGCGCGCCCCATTGCGCTTGCAGCGTCTGCGGGCTGCGGCCCCCGCGTCGAACGTCGCGTAGGGAGACCCGGTCCACCCCGCGGGCCATAATCCGGCTCCATGACGCCGTAGCCACCTGGGCGCGGCCCGTAGGTTTCGATCTGGAGTTGTCGCCGCCGCCATCCCGGCGCTGACGGCGAGATTCGCCCGACACGGCGCTGTCGACGCTCGTGCCGCCGGGATACGCGGGGCTTATTAATATAGGGGCGATCGACATAGGAGCCGCCGGGGGACTGCCCCCTTGAGGATGCCCAGGAGGCCCCTGAGCCCTCGCCGGGCGCTTGGCCCCGGAGATCCTCGAGTTGCTCGCCGCCGAACGCGCCAATCTGATCCTGGACCTGGCCGCCCGCGAGGCCTGGGCGCCTGGTACGCCCCCGGCATGGCCCCGCCGCCGAGTCCCCCACGCCCGCCCGTGCGCCCGAGTGGCATGGCTTTATCCTTTATGGGCGGCGGCGGGAGTCGTCAAGTTGCGTGTTTTTTCAAGCAGGGTTCGACGGAGCGCCTGGAAATTGGCTCGATCCATGTCCGCGCGCTTGGCGGCCTGCCGCACGGAGTCTCGCCTCGAGGATCAGACGCTCGACGTACGCGCGGCGTTCGGCGCGCTGCTGCTCGCGGAACGTTTTCATCGTCATGCGATCCCCCATCGACCCAGCCGGCCGCCTGCCGAGATCGGTCTCGATCACGAACCACTGCTGCACCGGCGTCAGCGCAGCATAGGCACCGCGCCGACGCGATACCAGCCGATCATCATTGCGTCGCGAAAGTTGGCCGCGTCGCCCGTCTCCGCGTCCTCGAACGATCGCGCGCTCATCCCGCGTTCTGGCGTTTTCATCGTCATGGGGAGCCTCCCTTCGCGCGCACGAAGATGCGCAGATACTGTTCCCGCAATGCTTCGGGCGAGGGAATGTCCGCCGTGATGATCGGCACCGGCACGGGCGTGACCGGCAGGGGCGTGGTGGCCGGCGGCACGGGCGACACGGGCGTGGTGGCCGCCGGCACGGGTGTGATCCGCCTCTTTTTCTTTTTCGGCGTCGCTTTGGGCGCCTCCGTGAACGGGGGCAGCACAATCGTGATACGCCCCCCGTACTGCTCGACCGCCTCTTTCCATTGTGCCGGCGTGACCGGGAGCAGAATCGCCGTCCCGCCCGGCTCGACCGTGCGCGTCATGCAACCAAACAGGTAAGACGACGGATCGAGCGCGAACGAGACGCGGCGGGGGCGCCGGCGTGGAGCAAGGAACACGTAGGAGTCTTTCGCGATCCCGCGCGGCGCATCCGTCATGTTCATCCCGCGTTCTGCTCCATCTCGCGCTGCTCGCCGCCCATGCGTGACGCCGGCTCCGGCTGACCCGCGCCCGGGCCGCCCGTCGGCCCCTGCTGCCCACCGGGATTGCTCAGGAATCCGCTCGTGGGATACGTGCCCGCCCGCGCCTGGACGGCCTGCATCGCTTGCTGCTGCATGATCATGGTGTGCGTGGCGTGCTTGGCTCCACCGTGGCCTGGATCGGGTCGGGCAACTGCTGGGACGCATCGCCCTTGAGCCAGTTGCCGAGCTCGCGCGCAAACACCTGGTGCCCGTCGACCATCGGCCGCACCTTCGGCAGCGCCAGGCCCTGCTGCCCGGCCAATTGCACCAGTTGCCCGTACTCCGGCGGCATCCCGGTCTGCATGGCTTGCTGCTGGAGCCGAGCGATCCAGCGCCGCGGAGCTTCGCGGCCCCGCTCATCGAGCCCGCTTGCGCACGGAGCTGCTTAATGCACTTGATGCGGGCTTCAATCTCGGCGCGACGGATCGGCGTCATGGCCGCCTTCATGCCGCGTTCTCCTCCTGTTCCCGCATCTCGCCGCCCATGCGCGACGCCGGCTCCGGCTGGCCCGCGCCCTGGCCGCCCGTCGGCCCCTGCTGGCCACCGGGATTGCTCAGGAACCCGCTCGTGGGATACGTGCCCGCCCGCATCTGCATGTTCTGCATCGCCTGCTGCTGCATGATCCCGGCGTGCGTGGCGTGCTTCAGCTCCACCGTGGCCTGGATCGGGTCGGGCAATTGCTGGGACGCATCGCCCTTGAGCCAGTTGCCGAGCTCGCGCGCAAACACCTGGTGCCCGTCGACCATCGGCCGCACCTTCGGCAGCTGCGAGGCCCTGCTGGCCCGGCCAATTGCACGAGCTGCCCGTAGTCCGGCGGCATCCCGGTCTGCATGGCCTGCTGCTGGAGCTATCCCGAGGAGCTGCGCCCGAGGCATGTCGACCGCTTGGGGCTGGCCCGCGAGGCCCTCGAAGAACTCGATCTGCTTGGCCGCGGTCTCGGCATCGGCTTTCATCGCCGGCGACCAGTCGGAGCGCCCGTAATCGGCGAGAATCTTGGCCACCACCTCGGGATCGCCCATGTTCAGCGCGCCCATCGCCACCAGTTGCTCGTTTTCGGCGCGGCGCACCAGCGTCGACATCGGCGCGCCCGACCCGGCCTCGGCCACCACGTCCACGCGGCCCGTGAGGTCCGAGCCGAGGAACTTCTGCACCCGCCAGAGGCTCCCGCGCCCCTGGATCTTCACCAGGCGCGGCTCGGTGGCGAATTAGCTTGAAGATCGCGAGCTGCTGGCGCGCCCATTCGGCCCACGCCGTCTCCCAGAGGATGTACAGCGGCCCGAAGCGCTGATTCTTGCGATCCTCGATCATCTGGAGCGCAATCCCCGCGCTCACGCCCGACGGCCGATCGCCTTTCGTGCCGGCGTAGGCTGCGGTTATTTCTTCCATGTTGTGCTCGAGCACCTGCAGCCACGTGATGGCGCCGTTCGGGATGCCGGTGCCCTGCACGCGCTCGGGCTTGGCGGGATTGGCGCCAAACGCGTTGTAGCGGAGGATCTGGCCCGGATCGCCCGTGAACGTCGCGATGTTCGTGCCCTCCGGCATCAGCCAGATGGGCCACGCCATGCGGTTCAGCGTCATCATCAGATGCGCCACGTGCTGGTTGTGCTGCACGCACAGGAGCGCGAGGTCATCCGGCGGGCGTTTTGCTGTAGAGCGAGCCCGGCACGGGATCGATCGGGAAATACACCGTCGGCAGGAACGGCCGGCCCGCATCATCGGCATACGGCAGCGGGCCCGAAGTGCACGACCTTGGTGCCGCCGAGCACGACCGCGAGCACGCCCTCGGGATAGTCGTCGGTCGGCAGCGCCCAGTAGTAGACCTCGCTGATCCGCTGCGTGAGCAGGCCCGTGCGGCTCAGCAGGCCCGCGCCGGGGCCGATCTCCGGCTGATAGCCGGCGAGCGTCGGCAATTGATCCTGGTACGCCTCGCCCACCGTGAGGCCCGTGTCGCTCGTCACGCCCTCGACCGCGTCCTGCGCCCCAGCGGCGCGTCGAGCGTCACCCTGTCGGACGACTTCTTGCGGATATACTCGCGCACGCCCGTCTTCCAGTTCGTGTGGCGCGGCGTCGAAATACATCTCGAAGATCGTGCACACCTCGGTATACATGCGCCCGATCGGCTCGTCATGGCCGACGGGCTGGCCCGCCTCGTCCACCGCGGGCACCGTCGGCCCGCCGCACGCGGCGCACGTCCCCGTGCCGCTCGGCGGGCCCGTCGCGCCGCACGCGGGACACGCATCGTCCTGCACCAGGCGCATCCCGTGCTCGGGCGAGGATCGTACCCGCTCTCGAGCCACGCGCCGCCCGTGTAGCCCACCCACTGCGAGAGCTCCTGGCGCACGTTGCGCACGTCGCACTCGTCCTCGCACACCTCGATCGCGCGATGGCGCCACCTCCGCCGTCGCGCGGTCCTCGGGATCGTCCGTCGCGGGGCGAAACGTCAGCGTGGGCTCGATCCGCGCCAGCGTCGCGCAGAACGCGTTCATGTGCGACGAGAACAGATTCGTCACGGGCGCGGCCCGCTGTACTTCTGCACGCTCACCGGCCGGAACCACGCGCGCGAGCGGTCGTACACCATCCACTGATGCCCGCGCTTGAACAAAAGGTTCCGCCACGCGTTGCTGCACCAACGCCTCGCGGCCCCCTTCGCCCAAAGGGAGTGCTTTTCTTGAGATTAGCGCGAGGATCTTGCTCTTGTTCGCCTCCGTCGGCGCATACGGATCGACCGGCGACGGGCGTGAGCGCGCCCAGGCCCTCGGCCTCGGGCGGCGGCGTGAGCGTCGGGTCCAGAATGGCCATCAGTCACGCATCCTTCTTATATGGCGAGCGCCAGCACTTCCTGCCGCAGCCGCTTCACCGCGATCTCGCAATGGCGCGGCCGATCTCGATGCCGATGGCGCGACGGCCGAGGTTCTTGGCGGCGCGCAACCGTTCCTGCACCGGAGAAGGGGTCAAGGACATCGCCGCAGTCGCCAGCCAGAGAATACAGCGCTCCATCAGCACGCGCGTTCGGTCGGTTCTCCCGGTCGATGTCGGGCGGGGCGCATCGAATACCGGATCACGACATCGCGACTGGTCCACGCGAGTTCGGCCTCGGCGGCGTGAAGCCACGCTCCGGCTGTTCCAGACGAGCCACCCGCGTGAGCGCGCGAAATACTGACCGCCACGGAATCACGATCTTCCCGGCGCCGCGAGGGCCAGCGTCTCCGCGTCCGGTGGCCCCGCATCCACGCGTTGCGCGTGTTCTGCTGGGCGCGGGCCCGCGCTGCGCCATGACCGGGGCGCCGCGCTCGATAGACCCCGCTCGCGCGCGCGCCGGCATGGATGGCACTCTCGGCCGCCCGCGGGATTCACGTGATCGTACGCGTGCCCCTGCGGGCAGACCCGTTTGCTCGCATTCAGCGCCGTGATGCCCTCGCTGCGCAGGGCATTGGCGCGGATCGACACGGACCGACATGCCACGGATTGACGCAGCCGCCGGCCCCATTGCTGCACACCACATGATCCATCACGCGGCCCGCAGGGATGGCGGCCCGGAAGTGCTCGTAGAACCAGCGGTGGGCGGGCGTGCGCCGACCACTGACCCGGACTATCGCGTATCCAGTCCGGCCGCGGTGGCCCGTCCACAGCCAACAGCCCGTCACGACATCACGGACCACCCGGGGAGGAGCCGCTGCACGATCGTCGCGGTCGGTCATCGCGCGGTAGTCGGCCGCACGGCGGCACGGGCGTACTACAAAATCGCGCCGCAGCCCGTCGATGAACACACCGCGTGAAGCCGCAGGTCTCGCACGTGATCACGACCCGCCCGCGGATGGTCCGCCAGTGCAGTCTCACACGCCCTCCGTCGGTTCCCATCATGGCGAGTTCGGGGTTGCTCTGGAAGATCGACTGCGTATCGCGCGGCGCGTGCTCATCGCGCAAGGGCGGCGAGACCGGCCCGATCTGCGCGTGCATAGTGCGGCACGTCGATCGCGACCTCGCTGCGTTGCCGTTCGCGTTCATAGGCCTGCACGCGCCAGTACGCCACCTCGTCGCGCAGATGCGCCACGAACGGCCCCTGCGGGTCCACAATGCGCGCCAGCGTCTCCGCGTGATCCGTGCGCAGGCGCGCGAGCTCCGCATCGAAGCGCGCCGCCGCCGTGGCGAGCACTTCCTGATGCGCGGCCAGCCGCAGCGCCGCCAGCTGCGCGTCCGTCACGCACCACTTCATCGCGGCGCCCAGATGAAGAACAGCGCGATCCCGTAGCAGAGCGTCACCACCACCGTCACCGCCGCCCGCTCCATCACCCCCACAGCTCCTGCAAGCCGCCGTGCACCGCGTGCAGCGCGCGCTGCTCCGCCTCCGCCTCCGCCAGCTGCCGCGCCTGATGATGATGCCACGCGATCCGCGTACTCATCGCGTCCATCTCCGGCCGCGTCGCCTGCAGCTGCTGCATCCACCGCACCCGCTGCGCCGCCTCATCCGTCAGGAACGGATCGGCCTTCTCACTCGGCCGCCCGCGCAATTGATACAGATCGGCGACGGGGTCGAGCAAGTCGTCCGTCTTGCTCTCCTGGTCCATGCGGAACTTCTCCGCTTGATCGCAGAACTCCGCGAGCGCTTCACACGTCGTCAGCGCGTGGATCTGCTTCGCCATCCACTGCCCCTGGATCAACCCAATCCGCTGCTGCTTCGTCTTCGACGTGTCGCGCTCGAGCGGCCGGATCGGCAAGTAGAACCCGCGCCGATCGCCCTCGATCGTGAACACGTGCCGGAAGCCCTTCGCAAACCCCGTCGTCTCGAAGCCAATGACTTTCATCTCGGCGCCCCGCGCCCGGAACTGCTCGACGAGATCGAACACCTTGCGCACCAGCGCCTCGTCATCGCGCCGCCCCATCCACAGCTCGAGCAGCCAGAGATTGCCGCTCCGATCAAAGCCGCCCACCGCGATCCCCGAATAGTCCGCCCACTTGTGCAGACTGCTGGCGGGATCAATCGCCATCGCCACCCACAAGTCCTCGAGCGGCGGCGCCGCCGCCACCAGCTGCAAGTTCGGCTGCCCCGCCGGATCGAGCCGCGGAAAATGCGCCGTGTCCGCGCTCACCGGATTCAGCAAGTACTGCGCGTTGAAGTTCGACGGCTCGCGCCGCCATTCCGGCAGCAACGCCAGCCGCTGATCCGCGTCCCCCGTGCGCTCCAGACAGAAGCGCTCCGGAAACGTCACCCGCACCCACCCGTGCCCCGGCACCGCGCCCACCACCCCCGCCTGCACCGCGGGGTCCGCCTCGCCCGCCGGCCGCGTCGCCTCCCACGCCGGCCGCACGTACACGCCCAGCCGGATCTCCCCGCGCGCCTGCTGCTGCCGCAGCCGCTCGTACGCGTCGTCATAGTGCCAGTTCGTCCCCACATAGTCCTTCGTCGCCCCGGGATCAAATAACGGCCGCGCCTTCAACAAAAAGTCCCACACCTTCTCCCGCTCATCCTTCGTCGCACTGTTCTCCTTGCCCACACAGTCGTCAAACACCCCGCCGTCATAGTGCTTCGACGTCAATTCCCCCGTGATCCCAATCGTCTGGATCGACGATTCCTTCAGGTCCCGCCGCGGCCGCCGCAGCGTGATCGCACTCTTCGTCCACTCCACCGCGTTCCGCTCCGGCTCCCGCACCAAGCGCTCCGGAAACAGCGTCAACAACACCTCGTTCGTCGCCAAATGCCCCTTGATCGACGTCAAGAAATCTTCCGCGTTCTCCCCTTGTTGCTCGCAATCAACACCCGCGTGTTCGCCCCACACGTCCGCCCCCGCCACCGCTGCTGACACCACCACGCCTCCGGATCGGCCAGCAACCGCTGAATCACGTTCGCCACCGTGATCAACGACGACTTGAACATCCCGCGGCTCAGCAAATACAAGTTCTCCTCGTACGGCGTCCCCTGCACCGCCTCGCACAACGGCCGATGCAACCCGTCCGTCAACAAGTTCGGCGTCAAATGCGCGTACAACACCCGCTTCGCCAACGCGTACAGATCCACCTGACACGCCACCCGCAACCCCTGCAGCGTCTCCGACGCCGCCGTCGTCTTCTTGCTCGTCAGCACCGTCGGCGGCATCAGCGCGCCCCTTTCCCCCCAGCAAAATTCCTTGGGCGTGCGACTGGGCAGGCCGGACTGGTACCGTGCACGCGCCGGGGACTGGAACGGGACTCCGGCGGCCTCGACGGGCCCGGCCGGGCCGCCACTGATGCAGTCGCGGGTCTCGAATGACTGCGCGCGCGGTGTGTCGCAAGTCCGCGCCGTCATAGGCGTGGCGAAGAAGCGTACTTCTGCGCCGCACGCCCTGCTGCGCGTCCTGCTCCACCCACTCGGCGTGGTCGCATGCGCCTGCGTTGACGCCCAGGGGGCGAGGCCGTGAGTCTGGCTGGGCGCGTGGGGCGGTGTGCCCCGGGCGGTCACAGGTCGGGGCCTAGCGTGGGGTCGGCGGCGGGCAGCGCCGGCGGGCCGGTACTGAGCAGGGCGCGCGAGCTGTCGGTGAGGGCGCTGAGCATGGCGCGGAGGAGGGCGGCGGCATCGGGGCCGGGGAGCTCGGCGGAGAGGTTCACGCTCATGACGGCGTGGCGCTCGATGTACTGATCGGGGCGCAAGGCCTTCAAGCGCACGATGAAGCCGACGGGATTATCGGAGCGGTCGGCGGAGGCGAGCATGGTTTCTTCGACGAGGTCGGCGTAGTATTCGCGGGCCTCGAGGACCTGCTGGTCGAAGGCGGGATCACGGTGACGCTCGAGGCGCACGGTCTCGGGATGGACGCCCGCGGTCTCGGCCGCGCGGTGGACGCCGCCACGGGTGCGATAGGCGTGGAGGAACCGCTCGCGCCAGGCCTTGGGCAGCGCGTACCTGACTTTGGGAGGCGCCGGAGTTGCCAAATCGGGCGCGGGGAAGGTGGGCGTGCGGGCCGCGTCGGGGCGGGGCATGGCAGCTATCGGGATACCCAGATGGCGGGGGCGCGCTGTCAAGCGAGAAACCCTGTCTTTGAATCTAGACGTTGAAGTACTTCCCTTACTATAGCCCTCGCTGGCGGGGAAACCTGCGCATGTGAAGGCGGGCGCATTAGGGTGATTTCACGCCAGGCGCGCGGCCGGGGAGGGTCAGGAACACGGCGCTCGAGCTGGGCGCGCGTCAGGGGGCGCTCGGGCCGGTAGAGGGCATCGAGCAGGGCCGCGAGGCGCACCGGGGCGCGCTTGGGCGGCGTGCGCTCGCGCCAGCACGTCAGATGGTAGAGCTGCGCCTGGGCGCGCACGGTCGGCACCGGCCGGATGAGCACGCGCCGGCACACCCCGCACCGGCCCAGGCGCTCGCCGGCCCGCTGCGCCATGCCCCGCCTATCCCATGGTCACGGGGGCGCCGTCAACCCGACAACGAACGCGCGGCGAAGATTCCTGTTGACATGGTCATGACGATGCTGTAGTGTATGGTCATGAGGCACACATCGACCACCCAGGAGATGACCATGAGAAAGCTGACGGCAATCGAGCGCAACGAGCAGCTGCGGCAGGCACAGGAGGACAGCGCGCGGCTTGGCAGCGCGCTGCAAGACATTCTCACCGACAACATTCAGGCCACGGCCTCGGTTCCCGAAGTGCCCGGAAGGGCGGTACACCTTCAAGCTCACGCGCGCGGGGAACCGTGCGGCGGCCTCGTGGTGGTCATCTTCCACTATCCCGGTCAGCGCGATAGCGTCACGGTCTACCAGGCCGAGTCGCTGTTGCGCGGCGAGACCATCAGCCGCTGGCCATCGGCCTGCTGGCCGGCGCTGGATAAGTTGGTCATCGCGCGCAACAGCGCGCCGCTGGCGGCCTAGCCATGGACATGCAGATCCCCCGCTTGACGTGCCAGCGCTGCGGGCATACGTGGGCGCCACGGCAGTCGCGCGTGTTCGTGTGCCCGCATTGCCACACGCCGCGCTGGAATGAGCCGCGGCCGGCGCCGAAGGCGACCCGCAAAGAAAAGGCTTGACAGCATCGTGACGATAGTGCATATTATGGTCATGGACACATCACACGTACTCGGCCACGACCCGCAGTCGCCGCCAGGCTTCACCCGAACCCGATCCCAGGAGGATCAGATCATGGCTACCCCGCACGCTACCACGATTCGCCCCACGCGCTTTCCCGAACTTGGCTATCGCAATGACGGCCGCGGTCTCTGGCGGATCTACGCGCTCGACACGGTGCGGCCCGTGAACCGCACTATGCGAGCAAGGCCGAGCTGTTCGGCGATCTGACCCGGTATGCCAGCGTCTATGGCTGCCCGGAGGCCATCTAATCATGGCCCGCGCGGCGAAGGTGCGACGCATCACGAAGCGCCAGGGCGCCCACTACGGCGCGCTGATTGACACCCTCGAGACGTTGGGCGCCACCTTGTGCCCGAGCTGCCACGACTACGCGATCCACGCCACGCGGCCGTGCCCGGGCTGGTCGCCGACCTTCGGCGGTGGGGGCGCGTGCTTGAATGCGCCCTATCGGATGGAGCTGGCGGGCGGACTCGAGGCCGAGGAACTGGCCGCCGAGTCTCCAGAATGCCGAGGCGGCCTAGCCATGGGGTATCGTCTCGACACGCCCGACAAGCGCGCGGCCTCCCGCGCGAGTTACACGGCGCGCATCACGGCGCCCGCGTTCACCGAATCGCTCCTCGACGGCTCGTTGGTCCTGGCCTATGAAGAGGGCGGGAAGGCCTTTAGCATCGCGTTCGCCGGCACAGGCCGGCAAGCCGGCGCACCACTACCGCTATCGCGAGCTGCCCGGAGGGGCGGGCCGACCCGCCCCGCTGGCCCGCGCGATCGAGGCCTGCCAGCAGTTCCTGGCCGGCCGCCGGAGTCACGCGGAGCGTGTCGGCCAGCGGCGCACCGAGCGCACGGCGTATCAGACCACGCTCGGTTCTCGGAACAGTGCTCATGAGCATGTGGGGGTACGACCAGACGAACATCGACTATTACCAAGTGGTCGAGGTGAGCGCGAGCCGGAAAACCGTGAAGATCCGGCCAATTGCGCAACGCAGCGTGGACGGCGAACAGTACATGACGGACTGTGCTGGCCGCTGGCGGATCACTTCACCGTACTCGCCATGGTCAAGCGGATTGGCCAGGGCGACTCGGTGCGCCTCACCAGCTATTCCAGCGCGGTTCCCGTGGACGCCCAAGGCGGACCACTGGACGGCGTACGCATGATTACGTACGAGGTCTGTCAGCCCCACATGACTCCGGCACCGGCCCGGAGTGGCTCATCACCGCGTCGACCGTCTCGCGCCACAAGACGCCGCGCGCCGCCCAAGCCGCGATCGATAAAGCCATCCGGCCCCTGCGGCGCGTGCCCGGCCAGTCGACCGCGTATCTCGACTGGCACATCCGCGCGGTGGAGGATGGCCACCGGCGCCCACTGACCGGCACGGAGTGGGCCGTCTCAAACGCGCCGCCGGGACGCCGAGCCATACCGCCACGCGATCCCGCGCCTCAGGATCGCGTGGCGGACTCTTTCCGGCCCGCACAGCGCCTGTTAGTCCCGCGGGCCGCCCCAGAGCAGCAGGACGCCCGCCAGCAGGCACGCCGCGCAGGCCACGAGGACCGACCACGTGAGGGTCACGGCTCGAGGGCCGTGATGCGGTTGCAGTCGCAGGCCACGAGCTGCACGGCGTCGGCGTCGAAGCACAGCCCGAGGCCCACGCCCAGCCGGAGCGAGCTCCTGGTGCACCGTCGTGAACCCGGGCGGGACCCACACGGCGAAGGGCGGCGGGTGACCCGCCAGCAGCGTGAATTCGAACCAGCCGCGCGCGGCCTCCTCCACGCGATACCGCCCGAGGACCGTCGTGACGATCATCGCGCGGCGTAGTACCACGTGATAAAGCTCAGGAACACGAAGCCGATGGCGACGCCGATACACCAGACGTCACCCTTCCAGGCGGCGAGGGCGAGGCCGAGGGCGCCGACGAGCACGAACCACAGCGCGAGGTGCTCGAGCGTCATCGCGCGTGCGCCATCAGGCGCCGCCCGAGCCACATGAGCATTGGCATATCGCTCTTCGCGGCGTTGCAATGACGACATGCTCCAGTGAGGTTGTTCCAGCCGTCCCCGCCACCGCTGGCTATCGGGACGATATGGTCAATCTCGCCTCCAACGCCGGAACAGTAGGAGCACGGGTCAAGCCTTAGATATGGCGCTGGCTCGTGCCGTCCATACCGCCTCTGGATAGCCAGTATCTTCGGGCGCCTCAGCGGATCTCGGCGTGCTCGATGCTGAGCATCGCGCCGGATTGTTCGGACCCGATTGATGTCGCGCGTCTGCTGGTAACGGCTTTCGCATGGACGACACGCTCCTCGCGGTCGACCGTCGCGCCGTCTCCCGAACTCACCGAGTGGCTTCGTCTCCGCACAAGAAGCACATCGCTTCTCGGTGGGCATTGGTCGCCTTGCGCCGCAGGAGAGGCTACAGTGCCGTCGACGGGCAAATAGGCCAGCGCCTCGCGCTTCCCGCTCGGGAAGACCCTCACCGTCAACATCACGCCGCAGCTAGCGCAGAGTCGCAAGGAGTCTCTCTCCTATCCATTGGGCGATTTGCGGGACGATGGCGTTGCCGAGTCCCCGCAGTCGGTCCACCCGAGCGGGTACCCCATGAGCCACTCGACCCACGTCGGGTTCAAGCTCCCACTGCCCTCGGAATCCTTCAGGGAGGCAGGCAAAGATGCTTGGCGTCCACCCCGCTCCCGACTCCCTGCCCCCGGTGCGCCCTTGTGGTCCCGTGAGTTCGGCGGCGGCCACTTCACCGCCTGCTCGAGTCCCACCTGGCGCTTCTTGCCGTCCGGGGTCATGCCCGTAGGCGACATGCCGCCCTTTGGGGAGTGCCCGCCATTCGGCACGTTCGGCGTCGGCCACAGTCGACGGTTGACCGCTTTCACCATCACGTTGAGGCTTGTGATCGTGTACCGCGGTCCCCCTGGCATGCGCGCCTTCATCGCCATATGGGCCTCGGGACTCTTGTTGTCGTCCTGAGCCACAGGCGTAGGCCACAAGCCAGACTCGGTCTCTACGGTGAGGGGCACCAAGGGCACTCGCGGGAATGCAATCCCATTCCGCGTCGTACCCGCACGCGGCCAGGTCTCCGACCACGTCTCCAAAGCCCCGTCCAAGCAGACCTGGGACGTTCTCCACGAGGATGTAGCGGGGTCGTAGTGCGCGAATGACCCGCGCAAACTCGGGCCAGAGCCAGCGGGCGTCTCGCTGGGCGAGTCCTTTACCGGCGAGGGAGACGGGCTGGCAGGGGAAGCCGCCGCAGACGATATCCACGCGCTCGAGCCGGTCAAGATCGAGGGCGCGAATGTCTCCATACCGCGCCACAGCCGGCCAGTGCCGAGCCAGGACGCGGCGGCAAAACGGATCGATCTCGACCTGGAAGGCACACTCCCAGCCCGCCCGCTCGGTTCTCGAGGTCGAAGCCGCCGATGCCGGAGAAGAGGGAGCCGAATCGCATGGACTCACGCGCGCCTCATCGCCGGCGATAGCCCCACTCGCCGCGCAGCAGCTTGAGGCCATCGTCGACGAGCTGCGTGCCCCGCGACGCCGTGCAGCCGAAGTCGGCGCCGATGCCGTCCTTGCTATCGGGCGGGCGGCCGACCAGGCCGAGGTAGAGCAGCGCGGCGAGGAGGCGGCGGAAGCGCGGCACGTCGCTCTGGCGGCTGGTCATCGCCCCCGCCCCCGGTTGCACATCCAGCGAATCCATCCGCTCAAGGTCTGGCCCCTGCGCGCGGGCCGCGGCCGTCCAGCGGGCGTACATGGCCGCATCCAGCAGGAGATGCACGCGGCGCCGAGGGGCGCGCGGTGGGGCATCAGAACTCTCCGGCGTGCCACCCGCGCGCTCCTCGACCGGGCGGAACGGCAGTTGCTCGAGGGCCTTCTCGGCGGTGAGCTCTCCCCGCCAGCACCCGCTTGACCAGCTCGGCCGCCGCCTTGCTCTGGGCGGGCGTACACGCCGCATGAGACTCGTCGATCCGCTCCCAGTGCCCGCCCTCGGTGCGCTCGTAGCGATCGCCGGGGAAGGTCCAGGTATCGCGATCCCAGGGCGTGCGGCTCCCGTGGCAGGCATCACAGCCGCCGTGCCACTCGAGCAGCTGGCCGCAGATCGGGCAGGCGAAGGGGCACTTGACGGCGAGCGTAAACCGCTCTCTCCCTCCCGGCGCCACACATAGCGCGGCCATAGCCCGGTGTCCTTGCAGCGTCCCGACATGAGGCGCGGCGCCCCACACGCGCAGAGATCCTCGGGCCGGGGCTGCCGCTTCTCCTCGTTCGTCTCGCCGGATGGCAGCGTCTCGTCGCTATCGCGCGCCATAAGGGCACTCCTACCGATAGTTTCCGTCATGGACTTTGACGCAGTTCTCGGTCCCGTTCTTCCCATTGCTCAGCAGCCAATCGAAGTCGGGCCGGAAGCCTTCGTGGCTCGGTACCGGTGTCGTGCGTCCCGAGAGGAACGCGCTGCGGTGGTAACGCTGGAAGGTTTCTTCCCACCACGCCCGATCTGGAAACTGGCGCAGCAGCTTCCGGGCGCTGGTCCGGCGCTTCTCGGACAACGACCGCACCGTCGGCACGTTGTCGGGGGTGAGGGTGTTGTACAGGTGCGTCAGGGCTTCCGGGTGGGCCAAGGGGCGATGGACCAATCCGCCACCACCTCGTCCGCAGGACGAGAAGGACGTGGGGTAGTAGTAGTTCCTTTCCCTTCCGATCCGATCCCTTCCGATCCGATCCGATCGGTGTCGAGCGCTCGACGAGTACTCGACGAGTCCTCGTACATCGGTAATTTTGAAGGGATTTTCCGGTCAATGCGCTGGTGGTCGTGCCACGAGGGGAAATCGGCGTACCGCAGGGTCCCGACGCCGTACAGCCGGATGAGTCCGACGCGCGCGAGCCGCACCAAGGCCGCCTCGATGGCCGGCAAGGGCACCTTCGGCTGATAGGCGAAGATGAGGCTCCGGAGCTGCGCGGCATCACACACCAGGCGGCCCTCGTCGTCCGCTTCGAGGATCATCCCGACCCAGAGCCGGTACTCCCGATCCGACAGCGGTCCCACCTTGCGATGCTGGCGATGCTCGGGCTTGAGCGTGCGGATTCTGGGCGGCATCGTGGTGTTCTCCCCAGTTCCCGGGTTCCTTGCGAGGACGGTCCTGCTATCGGGATCAGTGCGCACACTGGTGTCAGTGCGACTGTGATCTTCATTGGCTGATCTGATTGAGTTGGTCCTGCGCGTTCCCATGCATCGCCTGCCAGACCTCGGCCGTGCATACGACGAGCATCGGGGTGGCGCGCCCCTTGCCAGCGCGCAACTTCACGCACACCACGCCCGCCTTCTGCTTGGGAAGCGCCTCGCGGGCCACCTCCTCGGCCAGCGCGCTGAGGGCCGCCAAGGAGAGCACCTTGACCAGCTTGCATTGCCCCAGCGCCGTCGCCGTCTCGAAGTCGAGGCGCTCCCCGGAGTTGGCCCAGTGGCGCGTGCCGCCAAAGAGCGCGGCGGCCTGGCGTTCGAACTTCTTCCACTGAGGATCGGCCATCACCGCGGCGCTGGTGCCCACACAAAGAACAGGGCGAGCAGATAGCACGCGGTCAGCGCCGCCGTGACGATCACGCGCTCGATCATCGGGATGGGTTAGTCGGGGACGCACTCCCGGCTGGTGGTGTTGGCGAACACGAAGCCCGTCGGGCACACACAGGATCGGCGGCGGCGGCGGCGCGTTGAACAGGACGGGCTCGATATCGACCACGTTGGCCGCGACCACGGAGTTCTCCAGGACCGAGCCGGTGTGGACGTGGATCACCGCGGCCGCACTCACCACCAGCACATCAATCAGGGTGACGTTGTTGCCGATCTGCAATTGCCCCTGCGGCTGGGCGGTCGCGGCGTCGAGGTGCTGGACGAGACTGTCCGCGCCGATGTTGACCTCGCCCTTGATGAGCAGCCGGGTCCGGGGCCCGCTGGTGGCGCCACTCAGGGTCGCGCGATCCAGCATCCGCAGCTCGCGGATGAAGTAGAGGCCCGACTCGAGGTTCAGGGTCGATTCCAGCCCCAGGCGCACGAGCCCATAGCAGCCCGGCGGCAGGCTCTCGGTCTGCCCGGCGGGCACGTTGACGAGGAGCGCCGAGTTGACGCACGGATCGACCACCGGCGGCGTGAACGTGAACTGCTTGCACTCGTTCGGCGCGTTCGTGAAGGTGCCGAGAACGGTGGTGCAGACGCCAGAGCCCTCGATGACATCCGCGACGCAGGTCTCGACCACGGCGCCCGTCCCCAGAAACAGGCGGTCGGCGATCACCGTCCCCGCGATCTTGACGTGCGAGCCGATCTTGGCGAGCGCGTTGTCCTGGGTCAGCAGCGCGTTGCCCGTCAAGGTGAAGGGGCTGTTCGGCGGCCGGTTCTCGAACGACAACCCCGTCCGGGCGATCACGGAGAACTCGCCCGGCGGGCAGCCGGGGATGGGGAACGCGGCGCCGACGGGACTGGCGGCCGCGGCGACGAGCAGCGCGCCACCGAACAGCATGGCCAGGGGTCGTTTCATGGTGGTGATCTTCATGGCGTCCTCCACGACAACGGGGAGTAGTCGGACACGCGCGTGAGGCGCAGGAGGCCACCCGCGCATAGCGCCAGCAGCGCCGCGAGACAGAGCAGCGACCAGAGCGACGGGCGCCTCATCGGCACCTCGGGCGGAGATTATTTACAGGGGCCAGAAGCCGATAACCTTGGCGCGGCAAGTCCGCGAAAGTATTACCCGATTGCCGGCCAAGACAAGACACCTGCTTACGCGCCCGGTCCATAAAATCAATCACTTAGCGGGAGGGGGTCCGGGATGCCAATAACTTTGAAAGTAATTTCCTGCCGGCGTTCCATCGCCGCGAGGCCCTGTTCCATCGCCGTATCGGTCACCTGGGTATAGGCCATAGTCGTCTCGATGGAGGCATGGCCGAGGATGCGCTGGATAAGCCGCACATCCATGCCCTGCTCAAACAGGTACGTCGCACACGAATGTCGAAACCGATGCGGCACACAGTCGGGCACCGCGGCCTGGGCGCCCCACGCCGCCGTGATGTACTCGATGCGCCGCACGCGCAAGGCATCGCCCTTGTGTTCCAGCACGCGCCCGCCCTCGAGCACGCGGCGCTGTAGCTCCTCCCCACGACCCAGGTCCGCAAGATCGCGTCGAGCTCCTGGAGGACGGGGACGATGCGTTCCTTGTTGCCCTTGCCGACCACGCGCAGGGCCCCACGTTGCGTCGGCGAGGTGAGCCGCACGTTCTTCCAGCGGAGGGCGGCGACCTCGCTCACCCGGAGGCCCGCGTAATAGAGCAGGCCGCGCAAGGCGGTTTCCATGGGCGACAGCGTGAGCGCGAGGAGCCGCTCGCGCTCCTCGAGCGTGAACGGGCGGGGCGCGCGCTTGGGTCGCCGGGGGCGCGGGGCCTCGATCATCGGGTTCTCGGGCAGGAGCTTGCGCCGCAGGCACCACTTGGCGAACTCGTTGAGGGCGGATCGCCGGCGGAGGAGCGTCTCAATCGCCATCCCTTTGTCGGCCTGCTTGTGGAAGAAGAGCCGCACGGCGTCGCGCGTGAACGCCACGATCTTGTTGGCGGACTCCGCGATGACGACCGCCTCGAAGGCCTTGAGATCGCCCGCGTAGGCCTTCACGGTGCCCGTGGCCCGCTGCTCCACCTTCTCCAGGTCCTCGAGAAACTCCCCGATGGCTTGGGACAATCGCATATGGCGCGCACCTCGGCGACAGGATGACCCCTTGGTGGGGGCGATAATGCGCGGAGTCGCCAGGAGGGTCAACCCTGACCCGAAACGCGCCGAGGGCCGCGGACGCGCGCACAACGCGGGCCGGCCGCTCGCGCGCGGCGAGATACTGCCGCACGTCCTCCTCGAGCACCCGTATGCTCCGGCCGAACTTGAACGTGCGGATGCTCCCCACGCGCCACGAGCTTGCGCCAAAGGACTCGCTGAGCGCGGTCAGCGCGCCGATTTCCTTCAGCGTGAGATATTTGTCCACTGCTTACGCCTCCCGTGGCGCGAACGTCTCGATATAGGCCAGCGCGCGCTGGGTCGTGGGCGCGAGTCTCGCCGCGGATGAACGGGTCGCCCTCCACCCACGTTTTGACCTCCTCCTCGCTCAGCGCCTCGGGCCCTGGCGCGGGGTATTTCAGCTCGGGCTTCTCGCGCGGCGAGATGTACCGCGGCGGCGCATACCGCTCCCAGCGCGCCGCCCACTCCTCGGGCGTCTGGCGCGGCCGCGGCTCATGCCCGAACGCGCTGGGCGTCCAGGGCTGCATCGCGGCGTCCAGCTCGAGAAAGCGCACGTGCGCGTCGAGGCACCGCAGGATGCGGCCGCGTTTCTCCGTGAGTCCCTTCCCGATCACGCGCGACTTCACCCCGCCAGCCCCTTGAGGTGCGCGTATAAGTCGTTCAGCTTCTCAATGGACGCGGACCGGGGATCGCCGCCGACGTACTGCTCCCATAGATCCGCGCGCACGTTGGCCTTGTACTTCAATTTGTCCGCGCACGCCTTGACCTTGGCGAGCAGGACGGACCGCTCGAGCTCCTCGTTCAGCGTGCCGTCGGCGCTGTCCTCGATCGCCGCCGACGTCTCGGTCATGCGCTCGGCCGACTCCAGCACCTCGCCCGTCTCGTAATCGATCTTGGCGGGCTGCGCGTCGGGGATGCTGCCCACCTCCGTCTCGTCCAGCATGCCGAGGCCGCAGATGGAGAGCGTCACGCGGCGCTTGGCCTTCGTCTCGGCCTTCATAAAAGAATTTGCCCGAGCCTCGCCCTTGAGATTCTCGATCGGTACGGCGCCGATGGAGCTGTCCACGCGCCCCTGTGCATCGCGGGCGTAGGCCGTCACCACATAGATGCCCTCGACCGTCTCGCGCTCGAGCTTCTCGATGCTGACGCCATGAATCTTGCGGAGCTGGTCGGTGGCATCCCGCTTGGCGTACAGCACGAGCTTCCCGCTGAGGTGCAGATAATCGAAGGGGCGTGTGAGCGGGTTGAATCCCGACACTCTTGCAAATGGCGCTGTAGAAATTGAGGCGATCGCGCGCGCTCAGCTTGGACAAGTCGCCGCCGACCACCACCTGCTCGATCACGCCGTCGAGACCCCTGCGTGGCCATCTCCGTGCTCATGCGTGTTCCTCCGCGTCGTCGGCCTCGTCCTCGAGGAACGCGTTAATCACGTCCTGGATGCGTTGGGCGAGCCGCTGCGCGCGGGCGATGTCGACGGCGCCCTTGAGTTCCTTCCGCGCGCTCGAGGACCTGGTCGGCCAAGTCGAGGCAGGCGGGGTCGACGGGGGTCACAGCGGGATCTCCGACTTCTCTTGCGCACGCGCCGGGGTCGAACCAGCTCCTCAATCATCTCGACCTGCTTGAGGGCAATGGCAATCAGCGCCTGCACGACCAGGAGTTCGTCCTCCTGAGCGGCGCGCCGCAACGCAATCAGGGCTGCGTCTTTTGGCGAGGACTTTCCGTTCAGCATGTGGTCTCCTTGGGGTAGGCTCGCGCCGGGCTGCGGCGCCTTGGGCGCGCGGGCGAGCCGGTGGCGGCCCACGCCGGCCCACTCGGCCAGGCGCCCGTTTTCATCGCCGCTGGCCCAACTAGGCATCGAGCTGCGCCAGCAGGGCGCGCGTCCGGCCGATCAGGGACGCGGGAACCGGGTCCACAATGTCGGCGCCCTTCTTCGCGTACTCGCGAAGGAGGTCAGTCAGCGCAGCGTGTTCGTCGAGCAGGCGCCACAGATCCCCGCGAACGCGGTGCGCTCTGTGGCAGGCAGGGCGCCATATTCGTTCGCGACGCGCCGGAGTCGGGCGGTGGCCATCATCGCGTCCCTGCCCGCCGATACCACTGCGAGTAGCACGCGTGGCACATCCCGCGGGCGCAGTAGGGGCGCTCGGGATGGCAGGGGCGGCGGGCCATGCCGTGGGCTGCCCCGCGTCGGTCGCTTGCCTCGCGGCGGCCGGCCGCAGCCGCGCCTGGCTCCGCGCATGGTGGTTGCGCCACTCCGCGCGCGTCATGGCCGTTCCTCGCGGCGGGTGGCCTTCATCCTGGCCACGTACGGCCTATTCTGGCGCGGCGGAATCTTCATCGTGTGCGGCTTCACGGCGCCGCGCTGGAGCAGCAGCGCGCCGGGATGATGCGCAGGAGCGTGCC
>ERZ1370068.4587-contig-3650_pt1 | contig 86213 bp, 100 predicted proteins | sample MGYA00561227_ERZ1370068 | MGnify/ENA primary metagenome ERZ1370068 (study PRJEB38410, sample SAMEA6850437) | metagenome | study: Metagenomic assessment of the ecological functions of the soil: analysis of the soil microbiota associated with the...
TGGCGCTGACGCTGCCGCCTGTGCCCATGCCGACGACGGTGTGATCTTGCCGCCCGCCTGCTCCCGGCCAGCTCGGGGGCCGGTCGTCTGGTAGTGTGCCGCCTGCGGGTTCGCCGGATTGGCGACTGGTTGGTGAGGGAACGCTCCCGGGCGCTCGGACGTGATGCGTTTGGCGAATCGAAGAAGCCGTCCGGCGATTCCGGCTCGACCGCCGTCGGGCTCAGCAGCACTCGGCGCCGAAGGTCTTGAGGAGGCTGCCTGGACTTCCCGCTCGAGAGAGACCCGTCCGGCATGCAGAACACGGCGTGGATAGCCGCGCAAATCTCCGCCGCTACCATCGCGAGAGCCTGGAGCCCGGTGTTGCCCGACGCAGTTTTCCTCGACGATCAAAGCTGCCGCCCGGTTGAGCTTGCCCGTTTTCCGGCGGCCTTCTGACCATCGCGTAGGCTGATGATCCTGATTTCCTGCCGGGATTGAACGCCCGGGAGCTGGCGAGCACTGGCGCCTCTGATCCCGCGTGGCGGCTTGGTCGCAGCAGCCGCACGACGAGCGGCGTGTGTTCCCCACCGTCCTCGAGAATGCTCTCGTGCAGAGAGCACGCCTTGCGAGCGGTGGTCACGAGGCTGCTCCACCGGTGGCCCGCGACGGCGGTCAGCGGACTGACGCCTGGCAGCGCCGCCTTCGCCGGAGCATCCAACGGAGCGAGGCCGCGTACCGGGCGGGAAACGGACTTCAGTGCGGGCGCGGGGGCGTCAAGGCAAGGGGCGCGGTGGTGTGGCGCCGCACAGTCGAACTCGCCGGGCGCTCCCGAAGGAGGCCCGGCGATGTCGGTGAAGCAGGTGCTCAGTGCTGGCGGCATGGGTAGCACACGACACGCCGGTGCACGCGCCATGAAGCCCGAGTAATCCGTCTCGAACTTCCCGGGCTGGCCGACTGGTCGTCGATCTTGGTGTCGCCGATCTTGCGCGACCGCGGTAGCCCGCGCCCGCCGTGATGTTGAAGTTCTGGCTGGACGGCGTAACTCACTCCATGCTGAGGTGATGTGGAAACCGACCGAGCTTCCCGTGATGTCCGCTCTGCGGGGTTCCCGGGGTCCCACTCTCAACCGTGCCGCGCCACTGAGCGCGTAGGTAGCCGCGAGCCTCCGCGCTGATCTCCGGTACTTGGCCTTGCCGGCCGTCGGGAAGGCAGGCCGCCCGTCAACTGGATCGAGTTGGCGTTGGTCAAATGAGACCTCGTCACCGCTGTCTCTCCGTCCTTCGTGCTGAGAGAAAGCGGTGGCTCCCAGCCTCCGGGCGGGAGAACATCCAGCTCTGGCGTCGCCCACATACGGGAGGCCGAGGCCAGCCCGTGAGCGCCGTTGCTGATGCTGCTGGCATTTCGCTCCCTGACGCGTTGGCCTGGTCGATCAGATCGCGCCCAGTCCCCTGGCAGAGTCGCGTGTTGAATGCCGCCATTTGCTACACTTCCGCGCGCCAAACGTCGCGGCGGACGCGAGCGACGCACCGAACACCATCGACGCGGCGATCGCCAGGACCGGAAACGAGCTTCGCACCCTCACGTGCGAATATTTCCCTCCCAGGTTTTGACTGACCGGGCGGGGGCCGACATCGGTGTCGGCCCGGTTCCCGACTCGTGAAGGTATCATCGACCCTGTTCTGGCGACGACTTGAGCTCCGGGAGAGAGGGCTCGGGGTTCGACCTTTCGAGGCCCCCGGGGCAATTCCCCGGCCGCGCAAGGCCAAGCGGAGACGGGCGCTGGCCCCCATCTCTGAGGGGACCGGAGGCGTGAGGCGCCTCGAACTGCGCCACGTGGGGCTCGCCGCGGCGGCGGCGAGCCCGGGAAGCCCATTCCGCCCGTCTAGAGACCGGGAGCGCTGACCAGCGAAAGCCCGATCTCGTCCGATGAAGCCAGGTGGGGAGTAGCCGACGTCGCCGCCCTGCGTCTGGTCCGTTGACTCCTCGAACTCGGCGATCTTCGCGTTGCGATAGCCGGCTGCGTGGCGGTGATGCCGAAAACCCGGGGCCTTCACGCCGAACTGCGGCCATGCCGAGGACGTGGAATCCCGCCGTGTGGCCGGTGACGTGGCCGCTGGTCTGGGATGCCGAGGCTGAAGACGCCGTTCGATCCTTCTACCTCGCCGCCCAGCGGGCAGTAAAGCCGACGCCGGCGCCGAAGCCGAATCCTGGCCGGACCCGAACCGGGAGTGAGGCAGGCGCCCGTCGCGAGATGACGTTCGTCTGCAGATTCCTCGAGGCCGCTGCCGCTCTTGTCCTTGGGTGCTCAGGAAGAGCGGCTCGCCCCCACCGGCCGAGGACTGCGCGAAGGCCGGGAATCGGCGACACGCGCAGGCTGATGCCGCCCGCAAGGCCGCTGCCGGTGATGTTGTTCATGTTAGTTCGCCGTTCGCTGTCCATAACAGCGCATCGATCTCGTTGTTGACTTCTTCATGCTGTGCGTGTTGAAGGCAATCATACACTTCCGGCGCCGAACATCGTGCCGCCGAGGCTCGCGGCGCCGAGCGCAGTGTCGCGAACACGGCGAGGATCGCGAGGATCTGAATCCTCCGCATGACTCACCTCCACGGTTGGTCCGACCTGCCTCCCTGGCCCCTTCGAGGCTGCTCGGAGCGGATCGTCTGATGGGTTCGGCAGGTTCCGCGGCCCGCTTGATCGAGGGCTCGACCACGAGGAGGGCGGCAGGACTCCAGGCCTGAAGACGTGCCTCGCGGCGCGCGGACGCCCCGAGTTTCCGAGCTGGACCCCGTCAATCGGGGCTCGCGGATTGCGCAAGAGCCTCCTGAATGTTGCGTTCCGGAGGGTGACTAGGGCGTGGCCCTTTCATCACGGCGCGAGGCGGTGTCGCCCGGGCTCTTGACCTTCTTCGCCTTGATCGTCTCGCCCGACGAGTTCGAGTGGATGATCTTGGGCAGTTGAGCGCGAAGCTGAACTCGGATCGTTCTCGCCAGTGGTGGCAGCCCGTGCACGCCCGCTTCGGTGACCTGATGTTGGCGTGGTCGCTGAACGCGTCGTGCTCGGTGCCCATGCCGTGGCAGTTCTCGCACCGCACGCTGACCAGGTGTCGGAGTCGAGGTCGCCGCTCTCGGAAGCCGCCCGGCCTGCTTGAAGCCCACCACGTGGCAGCCTGAATGCAGTCCGGCGTCGCGTCCTTCTTGTCGTCGATCAGCGTCTCCCACGCCTGATCGAGTAGTGACGGTCGTCTTCCACTGTCTCGCCCTCCGTCCTGGATGGCAGCGGATGCACAGCTCGGAGCCCAGATAGAAGTCGGGATCGGCGTCGCGTCCGGATTCGCGTCTTGCTGCAGCGAGGCGCTGCGATCATCTCCTCCTTGCGCATCTTCTCGTTGAAGCGCGTCCTCGAAGCTCTTCACCAACTTCGCGCACCTCCGGCCTTCTCCGGAACCTCGGGCCCGAGCATGACGCGCCTCGGCATCGCCAGTCGCCATCGCGTGGCGCTTGGCGTCGAGCGCGATGATCGGTGCGGCACGACGTACTGGCCCTGCTCGCCGCCGTAGCACGCGACGGTGTTCTTGATCATCCGGCCCTTCTGAGGATCGGCGATGTTGCGGCCCACCATCACGGCGCGCGTCGATCCCGTCGACGGCGGCTGACGAGGTCCTCGCTCTCGACCTTGCCGAGTTGCGACAGCAGCACGACGACTCTGCGCGCCCTGCTGCGCATTCGGTCACGACCTGGCGCGCGACGGCGCTCGGGCTCGTCCAGCGCCATCGAGCGAGTCCTTGATGCCGGCCGAGGCTCGGCCTTGTCGGAGATCAGGCCGAAGTACGCCCACCTTCACCGTGCCGACGTCGTCTTGATGACGTACGGCGCGAAGATTGGCTTGCGCGTCTTCTTGTCGAGCAGGTTGGCGCTCACCACCGGCAGACCCATCCTTCGGCGCGCTGGGTGAGGAAGGCGGAGTCCGTACTTCAGATCGCGCTCGCCGACGTTGATGGCGTCGATGTTGAGCGTCTTCATCGCGTCCATCATGAACCACGCCACGTCCTGCGTGGGTGATCCCTCTCGGGGAAGAACCCGCCGTTGTCCACGAGCGGACTTGGCTGTACGTCGTCTTCGAGCGCTGTCGACGAAGCTGGCCCGCCGGGCCAGTCTCCCCGCAGGCGTGTGTCAGCCGCAGGGACTGGTCTTGCCCTTGACGTCCGGTGGTGCTGGGATGATGATCAGCTTGTCGGGCTGGGAGCGTGGCCTGCTTGCTGCCGCCGCCGCCATCACTCAATCCAGTGCGATCATCAGCACCGCGAGCGCGCTCGACGATCCGAGCTGTGGACGACTCACGGACTGCGTGCCTCCCGTGTAGAAGTGTCGAGGGACCTCGCAAGAAGATCGGCCTTCCGCCGGGGCTGCGAAACGGAAAACGAGTCCAGAGTCGCGGCACGGCCGACACGCGTCAAGCCTGTCGTCGCCTGAAGCTCGGCCCTTGACAGCCATTTGACCGGTCCGCCCGGCGCTCCGCCTCGTTCCCGACTCCCGGCCCAGGCCTCGACCCGGTATTTCCTCAGCTCGTCGCTGGCCGGCACGCGGCGCCGGACCCGGCGTGTCACGACCGCGCACCTCGAAGCCGTAGCGGTCGAGCCCGAAGTGGCGCTCGATGCGGCCTCGACGAGGCCCTGACCGTCGCGTCGCCCTCGAATCGTCCGGCCGCGGCGGCCTCGTCCGTGGGCGCGCGTGAGCCCGGCATCGAAGCCTTTCCTGGTACGCCTCGCGGAGCGAGGCGCTCGAGCGTCCGCCAATGCGCGCGACGAACGACGACGCAGCACTCCTGCGCCTAGGTCGTCATTCTCCTCCTCGGCTGTGCGCCCGACCGACGCGTGTCAATCTAGCAAGACCTGATCTGGCGAGCGATCGTCTGCGAACCTCCGGCACCAGCGGACACCGAGCATGGAACTGGCGAGACTCTCAGCGAATCCGAGTGGGAGCGCGTTCAGGGGCGTCTCGGCACCTGATCGACGGCACGCCTCGAGGCGAGCGCATCGAGGTGCGCGAGCTCGCCGTCGCTGTCTGTCCCGGACACCCCGATCTTCCTAGCATCGTCGATGCCGCGCTCCTGCTCGAGGAGGGCGAGATGCGCCGAGCGCTCGAGGCGCTTGAAAGGCGCCGAGCCGTCGGCGGACCCGGCCGTGTTCTTCCCACCTGCGCGGCCTCGCGCGTTACGAGATGCTCGACTTCGAGGGCGCTGTCGCCGACGCGCGGAGCAGGCCGTCAGCGTCCGCCCGGACATGCCGGGAGGGCGCATCGACCGTCAGTCGTCGCGGCGCTCGAGCATCTCGGATCGCAACGACCAGGCTGGTCGAGCACGCGGACGCCGCGCACAGTCTCGATCCCGAGCGCTACCCGATGCCGCTCGAGGTCGGCGTGACGAGGACTTCGATCGTCTCGTCGAGCGCGAGCGCTGCGCGAGCTGCCGGAGCGCGTGCCGCCAGAGCTGGGCGAGATCCCCGTCGTGGTCGAGTCACCGCCGCGCCGCGGAGCTGCTCGAGGGCGACGACCCTCCGCTCGGGCCCGACATTCTCGGCACATGTTCGTCGGCCGCGACCTGCTTCGCGCGCTCGGGAGGCGACACGCCCGACGTCCCCGGCATGATCTTCCCGTTCCGCGTAACCGCGCTGCCGCGCTCGTGCGCCTGACGATCAGGAGCTGGCGCGCGAGATCCGCATCACCGTCCAGCACGAGGTCGGCCACCTGCTGGGGCTCGACGAGGACGATCTCGAGCACTGGGGCCTGGCGTAGCGAAGCACGCCGCGCGCGGGGCCTTCAGCGGCCGAACCGCCGCAGTCTGAGCGACGACGTCACCACCGAGACGCTCGAGAACGCCATCGCGAGCGAGGCCAGCATCGGGTTGCAGCGTGCCCTGCCAGCCGAAGATCGGACCGATCGGTCCACCGGCGCGCAGCAGCGGATACGAGACACGCCGGCCGCGATCGGGATGCCGACCGCGTTGTAGACGAACGCCCAGAACAGGTTCTGCCGGATCACCTGCATCGTCCGGCGCGCGAGCGCCAGCGCGCAGCGGCACCGCGCGCAGATCGCCGCGCACGAGCGTCACGGCGCTCGCCTCCATCGCGATGTCGGTGCCGCTCGCCCATCGCGATCCCGACGTCGGCGTGCGCGAGCGCGGGCGCATCGTTGATGCCGTCGCCGACCATCGCGACGCGCCGGCCCCGCGCCTGCAGCGCGCTGCGATCGGCCGCCTTGTCCTGCCGGCAGCACGCCCGCAAGCACGCGCTCGGGCGCGATCCCAGCCTCGCGGGCCACCGCCGCGCGCGGTGAGCGCGTGGTCGCCGGTGATCATCCACGACTCGACGCCACGCTTCGCCAGCGCCTCGATCGCCGCCGCGCGCGTCGTGCTTGAGCGCCGTCGCGCAGCCCGATCAGACCCGAGCGGGCGCCCGCTCTCGGCGACGCCGATCGCGGTGACGCACGCCTGCCCTCGAGGCGCGCAAAGCCCTCGTCGATCAGCGTGTGCGAACGCCCTGCTCGACCAGGAACGCCGGCGAACCGGCGACGAGCACGCGGCCGTCGACGAGGGCGACGACGCCGCGGCCGCTGGTCGAGCAAAAGGCGTCCGTGGACTCGAGCGCGGATCGCGCCGCAGCGTGCGCGGCCTGCACGCACGATGGCGACGGCCAGGGGTGCTCGCTCGTGCTCGGTCGGTCGCGGCCGCCCGCAGCACGGACTGCGTCGCGCTGGCCGTCGAGCGACGATCTCCGCCACCTCGGGACGTCCCGCGCGTCAGCGTGCCGGTCTTGTCGAACACGACGGTGTCGATGCGCTCGGCCGCCTCGAGCGCGTCGGCGCCGCGCATCAGGATGCCGCAGCTGCGCGCCGCGCCCGGTGCCGACCATGAGCGCGGTCGGCGTCGCGAGCCCGAGCGCGCACGGGCAGCGCGATGATCAGACACCGACACGCGCGGCGAGCAGCGCGTGCGCCGGCTTGGGCTCGGGGCCGAGCCGTCGAACCACAGCGACGAACGCCACGATCGCGATCGCGATCACCACCGGCACGAACACCGCCGCCACGCGGTCGGCGAGCCGCGCGATCGAGGCCTTGCTGCCCTGCGCCCGCTGCGACGAGCCGCACGATCTGCATCAGCATCGAGTCGGCGCCGACCCGCTCGGCGCGCATGCGGAACGCGCCATCCTGGTTGACCGTGGCGCCGGCGACGTCGGCGCCGGGTCCGACCTCGACCGGCATCGACTCGCCGGTGAGCAGCGAGCGGTCGACGCTCGAACGGCCTTCGAGCACGACGCCGTCGACCGGCACCTTCTCGCCCGGTCGCACGATCAGCACGTCGCCCGGGCCGGACCTCGTCGAGCGGCGACGTCGACGATGCGATCGCCCGCGCAGCGCGGTGCGCGACGTGCGAGGCCTGCAGGTCGAGCAGGCGGCGCATCGGCCTGCAGACGTGCCCGCCTCGCGCGCGCGCCTCGAGCCAGCGTCCGAGCAGGATGAGCGTGATGATCACGACGGCGGTGTCGAAGTAGGTGTGCGGCGTCGATCCCGCTGCGCCGGAACGCGTCCGGGGCCAGCGTCGCCGACGAGCGAGTAGCCATAAGCCGACAGCGTGCCGAGGCCGACGAGCAGGTCCATGTCGGGCGCGCGACGCATCAGGCTGCGCCACGCGCCGCGTACGAACGGCCAGCACCCGCCCACCATTGCACCACGGCGTCGCGAGCGCCAACATGATCGCGTTCTGCAGCTCGAGCGGAATACGGCTCTCGACCGCCGGCAGCATGCCGAGGTTGCCCAGCAGCACGACCGGAACCGACAGCGCGGTCGCGACCCAGAGGCGGCGGCTGAGATCTCTCAGCTCCTGCCGCCGCTCGCGCTGCTCGGCGTCGTCCACCTGAGCACTCGCGACCGGACGCGCATCGTAGCCAGCCGCGCACGGCGGCGGTGAGCGCATCGGTCGCGACGGGGTCTCGAGGCGCACCTGAGCGCGCTCGGTGGCGAGGTTGACGCTCGCCGCGGCAACTCCCGGCACGCCGGCGAGCGCCTCCTCGACGCGCGAGCACGCACGAGGCGCAGTGCATGCCGACGAGCGCCAAGTCGACGGGCGGCAGCGCCGGCGACGGCGTGGCCGCCCGCGTGCGCGGCTCGGTGATCGGAACGATCGAGGATGGCGTCGAGGGGCTCATGGGTCGGGTGTGCGTGCGGGCGTGGCAACTCGTGCGGCAGGACTTCCCGCAGCGGTCCGCGGGCGACGCTTCCTTGGATGCGGTGGCGGCTGCGAACGGACCAGCCGCATCGTACTGAGGCTCTACGCGGAGGCTGCCTCGTCGTCCATCCCTTCGACGCCGAGGCTGCCGCGGCCACACCGCCGGCACGGGATGCGGTAGCGCCGCAAATCGTCACGACGAAGCAAGGCGTCGAATCGTGCGCGCGCCTCGGTCACGTGTTCGCCGTCGATCGGCGCGGTCACCGCCGCCGCGACGTCACGCAGCGCCGCGCCGCGGAGCGCCGGCTCCCGCGCGAGCTTCGCGAGCAGATCCACCACCACGGGCAGGCCGCTCTCGATCGCCTGCGCACGCTGACCGAGCAGCGCCCACCCGTGGATCACGAGGGCTCGATCCCAGAAATGTCTCGAACTCGAGCTCGGCGGCCGCGTCCTCGAGGTCCTTCACGGCGGTCGCCTCGAGGCGCGGTGCGCGCGCGCGCGCAGGCGCTCCACGACGAGGCCGAACACGAGCCGGCCGATCGTCGGCTCGCTCCAGAACGGCGACGGCGGGCCCGCCTCCGCCCGCGCCGGCGCCAACCGTTCGCGGAGCGGCGCGCTGCCTCGTCGCCCACAACGCGTCGAACGCCATGAGCGCCCCGCGGTTCCAGCGCGCCTCGCGCCCATCGCCGGCCCGCTCTGAATCCCGCGCGCGCCGGCGACATCGCCGCGGCGCGCGCGCAACGCGCCGCGGGCGAGACGCGACGCCCGATCCTCGATCTCGGCGAGGACGCGATCGTACGCGCGCTCGGCCACGTCGAGGGCGCCGGTGCGCTCGGCGGCGATCGCGAGCCTGCGCGCCACGCGTGCGGCGAGACGCGCGGCCTCGCGACGACCGTCTCGAGCAGCCGGCGCGCGCGCGTGAAGTCGCCGAATGCGAGCGCATCGAGCGCCGCGCGCTATCCGCGTCGTCTTCGCGCGAGGGGTTCGGCGGATCGAGATCGGTGAGGAAGCGCGGCCGCTCGGGCAACAGGCGTCCGAGCGGCGCGGGATCGCCGTCGATCGCCGCCAGCACGGCGGCGATGTTCTGGAGCCTGCCCCACAACTCGACGAATCGCGGCGCGCCGAATGTGAGCGCCGCGCCGCACACCTCACACGCCGCCGATGCGACCCGCTCGCCTTGGACCCAGCGCTCGTCCTGACACGACTCGCACCACGCGCGCGTCCCGCCGTCGGCCTCGCCGATCGTCCACGCCGCGTCGCAGTGGTCGCAGGCGACGCGCCAGCGTGTCAATGGATGCCGCCGATGCTCACGGCCCGCGTGCCCTGCTCGAGGAACAGCTCGTGCTGATCCTTGGCGGCGATCTTGAAGTAGTACTCGGCCTCGCCGCCGGGAGCGAACTGGCGCGAGAACGACGCCACTCCAGCAGTGCAGCGTGCGCTGCAACCTCGAAGTACCGGGTGCCGAACTGGCGGTTCGAGACGTCGTACGACGTCGAGTAGCTCATGCTCCAGTTGGGGGTGAATTGGTAGCGGAGCACGCCGTTCGCGGTCTTGGCCGTGGCCCACTCCGGTCCGGAGTAGCCGCCGGCGTACGAGTAGGTCATGCCCAATGACCAGGTGCCCTCGAAGTCCTGGAACGCGTCGGAGTCGTACGATTCCAGCGGCGAACGCCCTCGAGCGGGAGCTCCGGGGCCGCCGCGTTCAGGCGCTTGCCGCCCTGGAGGTCCAGGCCGACGTTGTACGTGAACGCGCGGAGCGGGCGCTGCGAGTACGAATCGACGGTGAATTGCGCGGTGCCGTTCAGGATGCCGGGCGGCTGCAGCAGCAGACTGCCGGAGATCGGCGCGAGCGGGTGGACGAGGTTCTGCTCCCGGTAGAGGAAGTTGTACGAGGTACCCAGCGCGAGCGCGAGCAGGTTGTCGAGCTTGCGCACCTTCTCGCCGCTCCCCAATCGCACCTGCAAGCGCTGGTCGAGCGAGAGGTCGAGACGTTGCTGCTCGGCGCCGGACACACCAATCCCGCCGAAATTGAGAAACGCGGGAGCTTCTGCCCGGTGACGGGGTCGATATAGAAGAGATGGGGAAACTCCGGACTGTACGTGTACGAGGCGTTCGGCATGACGATGTGCCTCAAGCCCGTGAGCGGGCCCAGCCGCGGGCGGAACGTGCCATAGAACGCGCGTCCCCGAGCTGACCGCCGCCGACCACGTTCCGGTCGGCACGTTCCTGTTGCCCAGCTCGTCGTGATCGAACACGGCGACGTCGGCGTTGATGCTCGGCCGCACGTTGATCCAGCCGAACAGACGGCGCGCGTCCGACAGCGAGAACGCGCCCTGCGACCCGTAGCGGCGCGTATCCACCTGGGTGATGACGTTGCTCGAGTCGACCACGGTGTCGGGGATGTCGTCGACGAACTCTTCGCGGAGGAAGCTCTGGGTGCCGATCACCTTCGCCCGCCGCTCGTGCGTCGACAGGAACCGCGCGCCGAACGACAGGTAGACGGTCGACAGGCTCTTCTCGAACGACGAGCCGCGCAGCCACGGCAGGCCCCCGATCGTGCGCGTCGGAAACGCCAGCGTCAGGCTCGGCAGGCTCGGTGAGGTTCGGCAGCGACGCCGACGTCCCGACCGGCGGCCCGTGGCTCGGGCCCTCGCCGTCCGGATCGACGACGCTCTGGTCGGCGTCGAGGTCCTGGCGCCGGTCGAGGAAGCCGCTGAAGCTCGCCCAGTCGGCGTTGTGCGAAACGGACAGGTTCGACGTCAGGAAGCGATTGAGGCGCTGCGACAGCGGCCGGCCGTAGAGGTTGCTCGAATTGTAGTCACGGCTCGACACAAACTCGGCGCGGCGGTCAGCCGCGTGCGCTTGCTCACGTCCTGCGCGTGGTTGGCGTAGAGGTCCCAGTCCTCGGTCTTGTCGAAGTCGTTCCGCGCGTAGCTGGTGCGGAAGTCGCCATCGAACTTGTACATCAGCTTGTAGACGCCCTCGCCGCGGATCACCCACGACGGCTGCGGCCTCGTAGTAGTCGCCGGAGCCGGTGAAGTCGAAGTAGTCGTTGGGCGCCCAATAGTAGCCGGCGTTGCGGATGAAGCGCCCCGCCGCCGAGTTGAACCCGAACTCCATCTGCGGAAACAGGAACCCGGAGTGGCGGCCGGCCTTGATTGGGAAGATGCCGAACGGCAGCGCGAGCAGCGGAACGTTGCGCACGTAGAACACCACCGGCTTCGCGATCAGTTTGTCCTTGAGGTAGATCTTCATCCACCGTGCCGCGAAGTGATAGTGCGGGTCCTCGAGATCGCACGTGCTGTAGCGGCCGCCCTTCACGTCCAGCTCCTTGTCGCTCGCCTTGACGATGCGCTCGCCGTGGTAGAGGCCCCTTCTCGTACGACGTCGCGGCCTGGTAGATGTTGCCGACGCGCGACTCGAGGTCGTAGGTCATCAAGTGGCCGGTGACCTTGTCGCCGCGGTCGACCAGCTCGGGGCTGCCCTCGGCGACGAGCGTCTGCTTCTCGCTGTTGAACTCGACGCGTCGCGCGCGCAGCTCGAGGTCGCGGTACGTCAGGTGCGCGGAGTGGTCGAGCACGATCTGGTTCTTCGGCACCAGGTAGTGGATCGCCTCCGCGTCGTAGCTGATCACCTCGTTCCGGGCGGCGCCGGTGTCGGCGACCGCGACCGGCAGGTGGTACTCGCCCGATGCCTTGCCCTGCACGCGCGCGCGATCGATCTTCCGCTGCTTGAAGAACACGGTGATCGTGTCGCCGAGCGCGACGTTGCTCTCCGCCGTCTTCCCGGCTAGGGCGTGGCCAGGTAGTCGTTCCGCGCGTTGCCGATCGCGACCAGGCTGTCGATGTCCTGGTTGGTGAAGAACACGTCGACGCGCTGGCCGGTGAGCCTGCTGGTCTCGCCCACGACACCCGGCGCGCATCCCCTTGTACTCCATGGCCGCGTTGCCGACGACGACGACGCGCTCGAGCACGCGCTGGCGCGTTCGCATCTCGAGCGTGTCGCCGGTGACGGTCGTCTGGTTGTCCCACGCCTTGGGCTGCCCACGAGCCAACCTCGGTTGGCGCGGTCGTCGAAGATCCCGTACTGGCCGCTCGCCTTCACCGTAGTCAGCGGACCACGAACACCGAGTCGATCGCCTCGGCGACGCGCGTCTCGGTGTTCATGCGGAGGACCCGCGCGGTGATCACCGTCTTGACGCCATCCACGTCGGTCGAGGTCAGCGACGGCTCGCCGCGCGCCTCGGCCTCGTTGGTGCCGCGGTCGTAGACGACTTGGTGGCCGGCGAGCAATAGATGGTTCTCGTCGTCGTACCCGCGCACGTTGCCGATGGCGTGGATGATGAGCGAGTCTGCGGTCGTAGATCGCCCGGTCGCTCAGGATGCGCTGCTTGCGCTGCGTGGCGACGACACCGCCGGTCATGTCGGCGCGCCCCGACAGCCGGTCGAACGTCGCCGCCGGCGCGCGCAACGTCGCGTCGCGGTCGACGGCCACGACGTTGCCGGACAGCTGGACCACGTCGGTCCTCTCGTTGTACGAGGCGCGGTCGCACGTGATCGTCGTCGTGCTGTCGACGATCTTGACCCGGTTGTCCAGGTAGATCATGGCCTGGGCGCGGTCGTACGTGCCCGACTCGGCAGTGATGACGGTGCGGCCGCGGACGATGCGCACGTTGCCGCGCAGCAGGATGATGTCGCCTTCGGGACCGTGGCTGCCGCTCATGTTGTCGGCCGAGATCTCGGTCGGAACCTCGGCGCCTGGGCGGCGGCGTCGTCCGCCCTGCGCGCGCACCGGCCCGACGAGCGCGAGCGCGGCGAGCAGCGCGGCAGCGATCGCCGATGCGATGCGGGTCACTGCCATTCCTCCCGGCGCGCCGCCGAACGTCGGCCATCGCCTCGCCGACCGCGAACAGCGAGCCCGCGAGCAGCACGAGGCCCGACGCGCGAGCGCCGCGCGCACCGCCGTCACCACGTCCGCGCTCGTCTCGACGTCGAGCCCGCGGTCGCGCGCGATCGTTGCCAGGTCGTCGACGGGCAGCGCACGCTCGTTGTGCGTGCGCGTGACCACGATGCGCGCCCTCGGCAGGCCGCTCGCGAGCGTCGCGAGCATGCCCGCCGCGTCCTTGTCGCGCGCCACGGCGAACACGACGCCCGCCGGCGGCTCGAGCTCGAGATCGTCACGCCACGCCGTCACCAGCCGCGCGGCGCCGTCCGGGTTGTGGGCGCCGTCCCACCACAGCCGCGGCTCGCGCGGGCACGGCTCGAGGCGTCCGGGCCAGCGCGCGCGGCCGCGAGGCCCTCGCGCACCAGCCGACGCCGGCAGCGTCGATGCCGGACTCGGCGAGCGTCGAGACAATGTCGCGAGTGCGATGACCGCGTTCTCGACCTGGTGACGGCCCCGCAGTCGTAGACCGAAGTGGAGGCAGACCCCACGGCGCGACCCGCGCCGAGAACGCTCGTGCCCGCGGCGTCGGTGGCGACGCTCGTCACCGTGACGCGCTCCGTCGCGCGGCACGAGCGGCGCCGAGCGCTCGCGCGCGACGCCCGCGATCACACGCCGCCGCCTCCGGCGCCGCGTCGCCCACCACGACCGTTCGTCCCGGCTTCACGATCCCCGCCTTCTCGCGCGCGATCGTCGCCACGTCGTGCCCCAGGATCTCGGTGTGGTCGAGCCCGACCGACGCGATCGCCGCCACCTCGGGTCGAGGACGTTGGTCGCGTCGAGGCGCCCACCGAGCCCGACCTCGACCACCGCCCACTCGACGCGATGACGCGCGAGCGCGTCGAAGCCGAGCACGGTGGCGATCTCGAAGAACGTCCGGCCGCGCGCCGCCTCGAGGCCTTGAATGTGGTCGAGCCGCGCCTCCAGCTCGTCCTCGCCGAGCCATCGGCCGGCGATGCGGATGCGCTCACGAAAATCGACAAGGTGCGGCGACGTCGTGAGCCCGGTGCGGAGCCCGCCGCGCGCAGCGTGCGTTCGATCAGCGCCGCACACCGAACCCTTGCCGTTCGTGCCGCCGACGTGCACGGCGCGGAAACGCGTGTGTGGGCCGGTCGAGCGCATCGAGGAGGCGCGCCGTATCCTCGACGCGGAACTCACCGCGCCGTCGCTCGAGCCCGTACAGCGCTCTCGAGAGCGTGCTGGAACTTGAGGCTCAACGGGTCAGCGGTTCGATCCGGTCGGGTGCGATGGGGAGGGTTGCGCGTCGTCGAAGCGGCGTGGGCGAGCGGCTCGCCGTGCCGGGCGCGAAGCCGCGCGTCGACCGCCAGAAGAACTCGAGCAGCTGGCCGACCTCGTCGCGCATCTGCTTGCGGTGGACGATGCGGTCGATGAAGCCCTTCTCGAGCACGAACTCGGCGCGCTGGAATCCCGGCGGCAGGTCCTCGCCGATGGTCTGGCGGATCACGCGCGCGCCCGGCGAAGCCCGACGAGCGCACCCGGCTCGGCCACGATGACGTCGCCGAGCGAGGCGTACGACGCGAGCACGCCGGCGGTCGACGGATCGGTGAGGATCGATACGAACGGCAGCTGCTCGTCCTGGAGCTGCGCGAGCAGCGCGGACGTCTTCGCCATCTGCATGAGCGAGAGGATGCCCTCCTGCATGCGCGCGCCGCCCGTGGCCGACACGACGATCAGCGCGCGGCGCTCGTCGATCGCGCGTCTCGATCGCGCGCGCCGACCTTCTCGCCCACGACCGAGCCCATGCTGCCACCCATGAAGAAGAAATCCATCACGCGCGACGCTCACCGGCTTGCCGCCGACCGTGGCGACGCCGCTCAGCGCGGCGTCCTTCATGCCGGTGTCGCGCTGCGCGCGCCTGAGTCGATCCGGGTAGCTTCATCTTGGCGTCGCGGAACTCCGAGCGGATCGCCGGCGACGAGGTCGGCGTCGCGCTCCTCGAAGCTGCCGGCGTCAGTCAGGATCCGCAGGTAGGTGCGCGCCGGCACGCGGAAGTGGTAGTCCGCAGTTCGGGCACGTCCAGAGGTTCTCCTCGAGGACGGTCTGGAACAGCGCCTCGCCGCAGCCCTCGCACTTCGTCCACAGACCTTCCGGAACCTCGGGTCGAGGGCTGCGCTGTCGGGTCTTGATGCCCGCGCGCTCGCGCTTTAGCCACGACATTCTGGGTCAGCTCCCGGGTCTCGCGGGCCGACTGCGCCCGTCGTGGTCCATTGCATGATGAGGGCATCTTCGCCCGTGTCACGATAATACCGCGCGCCGCAACCCGGCCAGCCGGAATCCGTGGCGGCGGTACAGCGCCTGCGCCGCGAAGTTCGACACCCGCACCTCGAGCGTCAGCGCGCTCGACGCCGCGCGCGACGCGCCTCGCGCAGCAAATCCTCGAGCAGCGCGCCGGCGACGCCGCGCCGGCGCTCGCCGGCCACGACCGCGAGGTTGCCGAGGTGTCCGCTCCCGCGGCCCAGCCACGCCAGCACTGTAGCCTCGCCAGTCGCGCCGCCGCGCTCCGCAATGCGTGCATGCACCTGCGCCGTCCCCAATTCCCCAGCGAAGAACGAAGCAGGCCAAGGATCGGTAAAGATCTGCGCGCTCGATCTCCGCCGCCTCGGCAATGTCCTCGCGCGCGGAACGGGCGGAGCTGCGATCGGCGTCTCGGCCGACACGCGGCGGCGAACCCGCTCCTCGGCCTGCGCCGGGCGCACGTACAGCGGCTCGCCCGGCGCGCCGGCGCGGCGGCAGCCCCGCGGCGGGACCGAGTCCCGACGCGCACGGCGCGCGCGAGGTCTTCCGCCGAGAGCCCGTCCGTGCGCGCGCAGCGGCGTCGGTGCTGCCGGGATGCGCGGCCTCGAGGCGCTCGCGCTCGCGCGCGACCGCCGGGCCGACGAAGCGCACGCGCGAGCGCGGCACGAGACGCCGCGCCTCGTCGACGCCGCGTCGAGCACGCTCGCGATCGGGCCGACCTCAGGTGCCGCGAGCAGCGCGATCCTGGCCGCGCGCGTCGGCGCGGAAGAATCCGGCGTAGACGTCGCGGCGCCCGGCGGGAACGAGCGGCACGACGCAGCGCGCGCCGCCGCGACTCCGTGCGCGAGCGCCGCGAGTGAGCTGGCGCCGCAGCGCGGCGCGCGCGCGACGAGCGCCAGCGCCTCGGCGGTCGCGAGCCCGACGCGCACGCCGGTGAACGAGCCCGGCCCGAGATCGGCGGCGATCCAGCCGAGCGCGCTCGGGCGCTAGCCCCGCCTCCGCGAGCGAGCTCGCGCACGAGCGCCGACAGCCGGCGCGTGTGCCCGTGTCCAACATCCTCGACCGCGGCGCGCGAGCGTCCGCCGCCGTCGCCCACCACGACGCATCGACGTGCTCGGTGGCCGGTCTCGAGCACGAGCCCGCTCACGCGCTCCTCGGCGCCGAGCGCGTTCCACGCCGCGAGCAGCTCGAGGCCGCGCCCGCGCTCGCGCGCGCGCGGCGAAATCCGCGCGTGTCGCCGTCGCCCGGCGCGATCGCGAGTCAGCCAGCGCCTCGGCGCGCCATTCGGCTGGCAGCCGCTCGCCCCACTCGGCGACCACGACCGCGCGCGCGGCCAGCTCGCTCGAGGCCGAGCCCGTGCGCCTCGCCGGACTCGAGGCGGTAGAGATCGAGGTGGACGAGCGGCACCGGCCCGCCGTACTCGTTGACCAGCGTGAACGACGGGCTGCGCACGCGCGACTGCGCGCTTGAGCCCCGCGCGAGTCCGCGCCACGAAGCGCGTCTTCCCGGCGCCGAGCGGTCCCGGACAGGACGACGACGTCGCCCGTGCGCGAGCGCGGGCGCGAGCGCGGCCCCGAGCGCCTCGGTCGCCTCCGCCGAGCGGTGCGGCGCTCCGCCCCACGGTCGCGCCGCGATGCGGCTCTCACGGCCGGCGCGGCGTGAGCGTCACTGAGCGGCAGCACCATCTCCTCGAGCGAGATGCCGCCGTGCTGGAACGAGCCGCGGAACTGACGCTCGAACTCGTGGAAGCGCGTCGGGTAGACGAAGTAGAAGTCCTCGCGCGCGATCACGATAGTTCTTGTTGACGCCGTCGTCCGGCAGCATGAAGTCCATCGGCTTGCGCAGGATGACCGCCTGCTTGGCGTCGGTGTTCAGGTTGACGCCGAACTTGTAGCGCAGGTTGGTCGACGTGTCGCGGTTGCCGTAGACGAGCGCCGCGCGCCGTCCGAGCACCGCGCCGTGGTCGGTGGTGACCACGACGGTGACAGTCCTGCGTCGCGAGCGCGCGGAAGATGTCGTAGAGCGGGCTGTGCACGAACCACGCCTTCATCACCGCGCGGAACGCCGCCTCGTCCGGCGCCAGCTCCTGCAGGATGTCGCTCTCGGAGCGGCCGTGCGCGAGGATGTCGAGGAAGTTGAACACCAGCGCTCACCAGCGGCACCCCGGCGAACGAGTCGTGATCTGGCGCCGCAGCTGATGCGCCTCGTCGCTGTCGTAGATCTTCGAGTACTTGGGCGTCCGTCATCGGCGTGCCTTCGGCGCTCGAGCTGGAAGCTCGAGCAGCTGGCGCTCGAAGCGGTTGCTTGCGTGCGCTCGTCGTGGCTCGCTCTCCTGCCACAGGTCGGGGTGCTGCTTGCACAGCTCGGCCGGCAGCAGGCCGGAGAAGATCGCGTTGCGCGAGTACGGGCGTCGCGGTCGGCAGGATCGAGCAGTAGTAGTCGCGCTCGATCTCGAACAGCTCCTCGAGCAGCGGCTCGAGCGTGAACCACTGATCGAGCCGCATGCAGTCGATGACGATGAACACGACGCGTCGACCGTCGCTGGAGCGGCGGAACGACCGCGTGCGCTGACGACGTCGGTGGACAGCATCGGACGGCCGTCGGCCGCCGCGCACCCAACGCGGGTATTGCTCCTCGACGAAGCGCCCGAACTCGATGTTGAGCCCGCGGCGGAAGTCGGCGTGCGCCTGCTCGAGCCCTGCTCCGCGCGCATTGTCGAGAGCGCGACGTCCCAGCGCGCGCACGTCGACGGCGAGCTGCGTCCACCCCGCCACGTCGAGGCGAGCGCAGGTCGAGCTGCTGCCAGCGCTGCATCTCGGCGACGTAGTCGCGGCTGCGTCTGCGAGTCCTGGAGCTGCTGGGTGTCGAGCACGCGCTTGCACGCCAGGAACACCTGCGACGGGTTCACGGGCTTGATGAGGTAGTCGGTGATGTGCCGGCCGATCGCGCTCGTTCATGAGCGATTCCTCCTCGCTCTTGGTGACGAGGATCACCGGCACGCCTGAGGTCGCGCGACTTGATCGCGTCGAGCGTGTGCCGAGCCCGCCGAGCCCGGGCATCATCTCGTCGAGCAGCACGACGTCGAAGCGGCCTCGGACAGCTCGCCGCAGGGCGTCCTCGCCGTCTCGGCACCGGCGTCGACCGGCGTAGCCCTTCTCCTCGAGGAACCGGATGTGGGGCGCAGCAGCTCGATCTCGTCGTCGGCCCACAGGATGTGCGGCGTCGGGCTGTCGTCGGTTCTGATGGACGCTCTTCGGCTAGGGATGCGCGGACCTCAAGGCAGGAGGGGCGGCGCTCGGCGGCCGATGGACTGAGCACCAGCCACCCGCAGCGTTCTCAGAGTCGCCACGCCCGCGCGGTCACGCGACCGGGCAGTCGGATCACGAGCCAGTGGTCGCGGCGCCCGGCGGCGCTGTCGAGCGGATGAACAGCGCCCGCCGTGGTACTCCTCGACGACCCGCCGCGGTCGAGCGGCGAGCTCCAGCCCCAGCCGCGTCGCTTGGTCGGTGTACCCGGGCCTCGAAGGCGCGCGTCTGCTCACGCGGCGCTCATGCCGCGACCGTTGTCGCCGACACGGCGATCTCGACGGCCTTCTGGTCGGCTGCGGCTCGACCGCGACCTGGATGCGTCCCGGTCGTGGCTCGATCGGTGCCGACGAACGCGTTCGAGATCAGGTTCTCGAGCGCCCATGCCATCAGCTCGGCGTTGAGGTTCACCGCGGCACGGGCGTCGTAGCGCTCGCGCGAGCTCGACCTCGTCCGCGCTCTGCGGCATGCGCCGGCGCATGTAGCCCGACGACCTCGCGCACGCACGGCTCGACCTGCCGCGGGCCAGCCTGCGGCTCGGAGCCGACGTGGCTGAAGCGCTGGCGTCACCTGGCAGCCGCTCGAGGTCGCGCTCCATCTCCTGCACCGTCTCGCCGAGCTCGCTGTCTGGCGGATGCGCACCTCGTCGCCGACGCGGCGCGCCGGCGTGCGCGCGCAGCAGCTCGGTCCAGCCCATCAGCGACGACAGCGGTGTGCCGAGCTGGTGCGCGGTCTCCTTCGCCATCCCCACCCAGATGATCGCGCTGCTCGGCTGGCGGATGATCGCGAGGCCCCACAGCCCGATGCCGAGCAGCAGCAGCGCGCCGCCGCGCGACGGCGAACGGCACCCAGCGCAGCAGGCCGAGCACGCTGCGGCTCGCCGTAGTGCACGGCGCCAAGCGTGTCGCCGGTCGCCTCCTCGGTGAGCGGGATCGGCTGGTTGTGACGGTCCAGCTCGACGACCTCTCGGCGCACCTCGGTCGATGCGGCCGGCGATCACCGGCGCGATCGCGCCGTGGACCGGCGAGGCTGTCGATCGACGCCGCCGGGCACGAGCGCGGGATCGACGTCGACGCCGCGTCCACGCGCGCGGGATGCCCGTCGGCGTCGGTGACCACGATCGGAAATCGATGCTGCGCGATCAGCCGCGGAGAAGATGCCGCGGCAGCTCGGGATCGGACGTGGCCGGGAACGACGCCTGCGCGCAGAAGCGGGCGAGGCACGCGCGACGTCGTCGTGACCTCGCGCGTCAGCCGGCTGATCGCCCAATGCGGCGAGCAGGAAGACGCGTGGCCGCCGAGCAGACTGCCGCCCAGGAACAGCGGACGAACCGCAGCCATTGCGCGAACGTCAGGCGCATCCACGGGCTGCCCGTCACGGCGCGGGCAGTCCTCGCGCCGGAGCTCCTCGAGGCCGTCCAGGTAGGGCCGCAGCGCGATGGGAATGCGCACGCCCCCGTCCGCCGTCTGGTGGTTCTCGAGCAGCGCGGCGAAGGTGCGCGGCAGCGCCAGCGCCCGAGGCGTTGAGCGTGTGCGGGAACTCCGACCTTGGCCCCGGCCTCGCGGCGGAAGCGCAGGCCCATGCGGCGCGCCTGGAAGTCCTCGAAGTTCGAGCACGACGAGCACTCGAGCCAGGCTCTGGTGCCCGGGCGACCACACCTCGAAGTCGTAGCACTTGGCCGCGGCGAAGCTCATGTCGCCGCTGCACAGCAGCATGACGCGGTAGGGCAGCTCGAGCGCCTCGCAGCACGTCGCTCGACCTCGCGCGCCAGCTTCTCGTGCTCGTCGTAGCTCGGTCTCGGGCGGCACGATCTTGACCAGCTCGACCTTGTCGAACTGGTGCACGCGCACCATGCCGCGCGTGTCCTTGCCGGCGGCGCCCGCCTCGCGCCGGTACGACGCGCAGTAGGCGGTGAGGTAGCGCGGCAGCATGCCGGGCTCGAGGATCTCGTCGCGGTAGATGTTCGTGACCGGCACCTCGGCGGTCGGGTTCAGGAACAGGTCGTCCTCCCCGATCAGGTACATGTCGCCTTCGAGCTTGGGCAGCTGGCCGGTGCCGAACAGCGCGCGCGCGCCGCACGACGTGCGGCGGCGACACCTCGGTGTAGCCGTGGTGGCGCACGTGCAGGTCGAGCATGAAGTTGATGAGCGCCCGCTCGAGCCGCGCGCCGCGCCCGGTGAACAGCAGGAACCCGGCGCCGGCGATCTTGGCGCGCGCGCTCGAAGTCGAGCAGGCCGAGCCGCGGTGGCGATGTCCCAGTGCGGCTGCGGCTCGAAGTCGAACGTGCGCGGCTCGCCCCACGGTGCGCACGACGCTGGTTCTGCGCCGGCGCCGCTGCCCGGGCGGCACCGACGGGTGCGGCAGGTTCGGGATCCACGCCGCGAGCGACTCGCTCTCCTGCTCGAGCGTGCTTGCAGCTCGGCGTCGAGCGCCTTGATGCGGTCGCCGACCTCGCGCATGGCGGCGATCTCGGCGTCGGCGTTCTCGCCGCGCTTCTTCTGCGCGGCGATCTCCTCGCTCGCGCTGTTGCGGCGCGCCTTGAGCTGCTCGGTCTCGTGCAGCACGCGCGAGCCGGCGCTCCTCGATCGCGTAGAAGCGCGCGAGGTCGACGCGTCATGCCCTTGAGCGCGACGCCGGCCTCGACCTTGTCGCGGTGCTGGCGCAGGAACTTGAGATCGTGCATGGTCGGTCCCCGAAACGACGTCGTATCGCGCGTCTCGATGCGACGCGCGCGCGCCGGCGATCACGGCTTCTTGGTCTGCGACAGCTCGCGGCGCCTGCGCGTAGGCGCGCGCGCGCGTCCTCGTCGCGCCCGAGCTTGGACAGCGCCATGCCCAGTGCCGTAGTAGGCGGCCGGATCGTCCTTGCTCGAGCACGCCGCCGCCGCGTAGCGGTGCGCCGCCAGCCGATAGTCGCCCGGTGCGGTACGCCTCGTTCCCCGACTCGACGAGCGCCTGCGCGCGCGCCGCCGGGTCGCGTGGCCGCGGGCGCGCACCGCACGCCATGCCCGGCAACGCGACCGCCAGCAGCGCGGCGCTGCACCCTCGGCGCCACGCGCTTCGCGCCCGCGCGCCGAGCGCCGCCGCCGGGAGAAACCATGCTCACGCGCGCGGCCGGCCGCCGAGGCGGAGGAGCGTCGCCATCACTTGCTCTTCTTGGACTTCGCCTTCGGCTTCGGCGGCCGTCTTGCGCGCCGCCTTGCCGCGCCACCCTGCTGCGCCGTCGTCTTGCGCGGCGCCTTGCGCTTGGCGCTCGCCGCCTTCGGTGCCGCCGCTTCACCGCGGCCGCCGCGACCGCCGCGACCTTCTTCGGCTTGCCTCGGACGGTGCCACGACATGCCGGCGCGCTTGAGCAGCGACGCGACCTGCGTCGACGGCTGCGCGCCCGTGGCCCAGCCACTCCTCGACGCGCTCCTTGCGGACCACCAGCTCGAGCGGTGTGCGTCAGCGGGTTGTAGTGGCCGAGGATCTCCAGGAACCGGCCGTCGCGCTGGCGTCGCGAATCGGCGGCGACCAGCCGGTAGAACGGACGCTTCTTCGCTCCCGCCCGCATCAGGCGAATCACTACGGACATGCGTTCCTCCTCATAAGGGTATTGCCGGGGACGCGCAGCGGTCCCCGGCCTTCCGCCCGTCAACGCATTCTGTCCGCGCAGGGCGGCGAGCCTGCGCGGGGCATGGCGCATCCGCTTCATGAGCGTGCGCGCCTGATCGTAATCCGTGAGCATCCGATTGACCTCGGGCACCGACGGTTCCGCTGCCGGCCGCGATGCGGCGGCGGCGGCTGCCGTCGAGGACGCGCGGGTGGCGTCGCTCGCGCAGCGTCATGCTGAGCGGGATCGCCTCGTAGCGCTTGAGCCGTCAGTGTCGGGCGCTCGCCTGGTTCGAGCATCGCCGGCGACACGCCCGGCAGCATCTTGAGCAGGTCCTCGATCGGTCCCATCTTGCTTGCAGCTGGCGCAGCTGGTCGAGGAAATCCTCGAGCGAGAACTCCGCTCTTCCGCATGCTTGCTCGGCCATGCGCTCCGCCTGCTGGACGTCGACCGCCTCGCGCGCCTGCTCGACCAGGCCTGACGACGTCGCCCATGCCGAGGATGCGCCCGGCGACGCGGCCCGCGTCGAACGCCTCGAGCGCGTCGAGCTTCTCGCCGACGCCGAGGAACAGGATCGGCTTGCCCGTCGCCTGCGCGCAGCGACAGCGCCGCGCCGCCGCGCGCGTCGCCGTCCATCTTGGTGAGCACGAGGCCGTCGATGCCGACGCGCTCCGAAAACGCCTGGCCGATGCGCACCGCCTCCTGGCCCGTCATGCCGTCGACGACGAGCAGCACCTGGTGCGCGCGCGCGCGCTGCTTGAGCGCCGGCAGCTCGGCCATCAGCGTCGTCGTCGATGTGCAGCCGTCCGGCGGTGTCGAGCGATCAGGAAGTCGAACGCCGCGCGTGCGCGCCTGCTCGAGCGCGCGCCGTCGGCGATCGCCACCAGGGTGCGCCGGCCGGCGCGCGCCAGAACCCGCGCCCGGCGGTGGCGGCGACCCGCTCGAGCTGATCGATCGCGGCCGGACGGTAGACGTCCGGCGCTCGCGAGCAGCACGCGCTTGCCCTGCCGCGCAGCCAGCGCGCGAGCTTGCCGGCGAACGTCGTCTTGCCCGAGCCCTGGAGACCGCGCGAGCAGGATCACGGTCGGCACGTGCGGCGATCCCGCCAGCGTCACCGGGCCGTCCGCCGAGCAGCTTCACCAGCTCGTCGTGCACGATGCCGACGACCTGCTGGCCCGGCGTCAGGCTCTTCAGCACGTCCTCGCCGAGCGCGCGCGCCTCGACGCGGGCAACGAAGTCGCGCGCGACGGCGACGCTGGACGTCGGCCTCGAGCAGCGCGCGGCGCACGTCCCGCAGGCTGTCGCGGACGTTCTCCGCCGACAGCCGGCCCTGGCCGGTGAGCTTGCGGACCACGCCTCGCAGGCGTTCGGAAAAGGAGTCTCGAACACGGATCCTCGAGGCAGTGGCGCGCCGGCGCGGGTACCCGGCCGCCGGGAGAGGATCGACGGAAAGCGCGCGACGATAGCACACGGGGGCACGGGGCGGCGAGGCTCGGGCCCCGCGCGACGCGGGGGCGCGGTGATCGTGCGCAGCGATGCGGTGTGATAAGAGAATGCGCTTCCATGTCCACCCCCAGGGCCAATCGGGCCTCTGCGACCGCCGACGCGTTGAACCGGGCCGTCCTCGGATGGTCGGTCGCCGCCGCGGCCGTCTACGTCGTGGTCGCGCTGCTGGAGGCTGCGCTACCCGTTCGAGCTGGAGTGGATCGAGGGCGGCTCGCTGCAGCAGGTACGCCGCGTGCTCGCCGGCCAGCCGATCTACGCCGCGCCGACGCTCGAGTACATCCCGTTCAACTACACACCGCTCTACTACGTCGTCTCGGCGTGGGCTGCGCGTCTCTTCGGCGACGGCTTCGCGGCGTTGAGGCTCGTGTCGTTCGCGTCGTCGCTCGCCGGGGGCGGCGCTGATCTTCGCGATCGTGCGCCGCGCGGTCAGGCGCGCGGCGCCGGCCGTGATCGCCGCCGGCCTGTTCTTCGCCGCGTACCGATTCGCCGGCGGCTGGCTCGACGTCGCGCGCAGCGGCTCGCTCCACCTGGCGCTCGTTGCTCGGCGCGGGCGCCGCGCTCGTGCTCGATCCGCACCCGATACGGAGCGGCGTCACCGCCGGTGCGCTGGTCGCACTGTCGTTCCTCGCCAAGCAATCGGCCGTGGTCGCCGCCGGACCGATCGCAGTCGCGCTGCTCCTCGCCGACCGCCCGCGCGGGCTCGCCTTCACCGCCACCACCGCGGCGCTGATCGCCGGATCGACGCTCCTGCTCGATGCGCAGACCCATGGCTGGTATCGCTACTACGTGTTCGCGCTCGCCGGCCGCTACTCCGCCGATCCCGCGCTGCTCGGCGAGTTCTGGACGAACGATCTCGCCGGCCGGCTCGGGATCGCGCTCGCCGGCGGACTGCTCGGCGTTCGTCGTGGCGCCCGCGTCGTGGCTCGCCGCCTCGCGCGCGACGCTCGCCGGCTTCGTTGCCGGCCTCGTGCTGTCGTCGGCCGCCGTGCGCGCGTACCCGGCCGCGTTCGACAACGTGCTGCTGCCCGCGTGCGCCGCGATGGCGATCACGTTCGGCCTCGGCCTCCACGTCGCCCAGCGCCTGATCGACGAGTCACCGTCCGAGCGCCGCCGCGCTCGCGATCGCGCTGCCGATCGCCGCGCTGATCCAGTTCTCGCTCCTGCTCTACGACCCGCGCACCCAGCTGCCGCGCGCGAACGACGCCGCACTCGGCGAGCGCCTCGTCGAGGGGTTGCGACAAGCCCCGGGCAGCGTGTTGGCGCCGTGTCATCCGGAGCTCACCGAGCGCGCGGGCAAGGGCACGCACTTCCACGAGATGGCCTTCGATGGCCGTGGCGAAGAGGCGGCACCGGCGCCGTCGAGCGCGGTCTGTTCGAGGAATTCCGGAAGGACCTGCAGCAGCACCGCTGGCGAGACGATCGTGCTCGACAAGGGCGATTGGCTGTGGGACGGAGGTCGCGTGCTGCTACGCGCCGACGGTGCCGGTGTTCGAGCACGACCAAGACTTCTGGCCGGTCACGGGCATGCGGCGGCGGCCGGAGGTGATCTTCGTGCCTAGGGCGGACTCGACCGGCGCCAGGTGAGCGGCGTCGGAAGGCGCGAGCTGAGTCACCTGACCGGTTGTGAGGTGAGTGACCTCGACCGGTCGCGAGGTGAGTGGCCTCGACCGGCGCGAGATCGATCGCGTCGCCCACGAGCCGGGGCGGGGGCAGATAGCTCTCGTTCGCTCGCTTCGCCTGTCGCCGCCCTCTCCCGGCGGCGAGGCGGCTGCGACTCGCGACGCTCCGGACATCCCTGTCCTCCGCTGCTCGCGCGCGCTCGCCAACGAGACTATCTGCCCCCGCCCCGGCTCGTGGGCGACGCGATGGATCTCGCGCCGCCGCGGGCTCATTGAGCTCTAGCCGCGCGACGCAGTTTCCGGGACTCCGACCTCGGCGCGGAGGCTCACGAGCGCCCCGCGGGGATCGTGGGTGCCGAAGATCGCGTTGCCCGCGACGAACACGTCGGCGCCGGCTTCCGCCGCGCGCCGCGCCGTGCCGGGCCGATGCCGCCGTCCACTTCGATCAAGTAGTGATGCCCTCCGTGCTCCCGCGCGTCGCGCGGCGCGGACCTTGTCGAGCATGTCGGCCATGAACGCCTGGCCGCCGAAGCCGGGCTCGACGGTCATGACGAGCAGCGTGTCGACACGCGACAGAAACGGCGCGGCGGCGGCGAACGGCGTGCGCGGCTTGAGCGCCAAACCGGCCGCGCGCACCGGTCGCGTGCACCGCGTCCAGCGCGGCGCCGGGATCGGCGCACGCTTCGAGGTGGACGGTGATCTCGTCGGCGCCGGCGTCGCGGAACGGCTTCGCCATCGCGCTCGGGTGTCTCGATCATCAGGTGAACGTCGAGGAACGCCGGGGTGAGCAGATCGAGAGCCCCGATGATGAGCGGTCCGAACGTCAGATTGGGAACGAAGTGATTGTCCATGACGTCGCAGTGGAGCCAGTCGCGCGCCGGATCCAGCGATCGACGCTCGTCGGCCCGAGCGCGCGAGAAGTCCGCGGACAGGATCGACGGCGCCACGATTGGACCGCGCACCGGGTGCGGCGTCATCGGATGATCCTCCCCGTGGCCTGGAGCAGGATCGTGCGTCACGCGCGTGATGCGCGATCCGGCGGGCGGCTCCTGGCAGACGACCGTGCCGACCGACGGCGCCGCCGGCGGCGTGAACACGCGGAAGCCGAGCGCTTCGAGCTGGCGCCGCGCCCCGCCGATCTCGCGCCCGAGCACGTCGGGCATGACGTAGCTCTCCTCGGTGCCGCCGGTCGAGATCAGCAGGCTCACCGGCGTGTCGCGCGGCAGCACGCTCTCGGCGGGCGGATCGGTGGCGGCGACCAGCCCTTCGCCGACGTCTTCGGACGGCGCGCGCGTTGCGCTGCCGACCCTGAGCCCGGCGCGTTCGAGCAGGTAGCGCGCGGTGCGGCTCGATTCGCCGAACAGCTCCGGCACCGACGATGAACTCCTCGCCCAGGCTCACCGTCACGCTCACGCGCTTGCGGCCGCGGATCGGCGTTTCGGCGGGCGGATCCTGCGACAGGATGAAGCCGCGCGGCACCGACGGGATCGAAGCGCTCGCCCGCGCGCGACAGCTGGAGGTTCGCGCGCACGCAGCGTCTGCTCGGCCTGCTCGAGCGTCAGGTTGGTGAGGTCGGGGATGCGCATCTCGTTCACGCTGTGGACGAGGCGCGGCATGATGACGTTGTTGAACACCACGAGACCCATGATGAACGCCAGCACCGCAAGCCCGGCGATCGCGAACGTCGACGCGATGCGCCGGCGCGGTTGCTTAGGGTGTCGGCGGGCGGCTCGGGCTCGACCTCATCGGAGTGAGCGGGGCCGTCGTCGGAGACGGGTGGGGCCTCGGTGTGGGCGGCGCTCGCGAGCTCCGCCGGCTCCGTCGATTCCGAGCCCGCGGGCTCCGTCGCCGCGTCGTCGTCCGAGGCGTTCTCGGGCGCCGGATCGGGCTGGGCACGTCGTCATGTCTTCCGGAAGCGGGCGGCGAACGCGCCGTCGCAACCGTGCACGTGCGGCAGCACGCGCATGAAGCCGTCGTCGTCGACGACCGCGTCCGGCAGCAGCCCCTGCGCCGACTCGAGCACGCATGTTGGGCTGCTGTCGCAGGAAGCGCTCGACGATCACGTCGGTCTCCTCGGGCTCGAACGAGCACACGCTGTAGACCACGACGCCGCCGGGCGCGCGCGCGGCCGCCGCGGCCGCGAGCAGCTCGAGCTGGAGCGGCGGCAGCTCGTGCGAACAGATCGGGCTGCTTGCGCCAGCGCGCATCGGCGCGGCGACCGAGCACGCCGAGCCCGGAGCACGGCGCGTCGACGAGCACGCGGTCGAACGGCATCGGGAAATCGTACGTACGCCCGTCGCCCTCGACGACGTGGACGCTGTGGATGCCGAGCCGCGCGAGCGCTCTGCTCGATCGCGGCGAGCGCGCGGCCGCTGCGCGCTCCATCGCCCACACGTCGCGCCTCGTCGCCGATCATCTCGGCGATGTGCGTGCACTTGCCGCCCGGCGCCGCGCACAGATCGAGCAGCCGCTCGTGCGCCTGCGGCGCGAGCAGATGCCCGACGAGCGCCTCGCTCTCGTCCTGCGCGGTGCACGCGCCGTCGCGGAACGCGGCCGAGCTCGGCGGGTGATCGCGCCCGTCCGACCCACACGAGGTCGGGCGAGTGCTCGGCCGGCGTGGCCGCGACGCTCTTCGCGCGCGAGCCGCTCGATCAGCTCCTGGCGCGTGCCGCGCAACCGGTTCGCCCGCAGCCCGAGCCGCGCGGGGCGATTGTTCGCGAGCATGCAGCGCGCGCGTGACGTCGACGCCGAAGCGCGGCGAGCCAGCGCTCGACCATCCAGCGTGGGTGCGAGCCCCAGATCGCGAGCGACGCCAACATCGTCGCCGGCCGGGAACTCGATCGTGTCCTTCTCGTCGGCGAGCCGGCGCAGCACGCTGTTCACGAGCCCGGCGGTGCCGGGATGGCCGTACTTGTGCGCGAGCTTCACCGACTCGTCGACGGCGGCGTGCACGGGCACGCGGTCGAGGAACATCAGCTGATACGCGCCGAGCCGCAGCACGTTCTTGATCCACGGCTGGACCTGCGAGAGCCCGATGTGGATGCGCTGGTCGAGCGCCCAGTCGAGGCGCCCGCGCCAGCGCAGCGTGCCCTTCACCAGCTCGTGGAGGAGTGCGCGGTCGCGCGCGTCGGGCCCGTGCCGTTCGCGTGCGCGCCGTCGAGCATGCGATCGCTGAACGCGCTACGCGTGTCGACGGCGATGCAGGATGCGGAGCGCGGCCTCACGCGGGTTCGACGGCAGCGGCGCCGCGGTGCGTTCGGGGGCGGGCGCCTCGGGTGCGGGTCGCGCGGGTCCGAACGCCGGGCGCCCCGTGCCTCGGCGCGCGTCACCGCTCCATCCGCGGCCGTTGCCGCCGCGACCGTTTCCGCCGCGACGCCCGGAGGGCGGGCGGTCGGGATAGATCGGGCGCGACCGGTTCACGGCGCCCGCTTGGCCGTTCGCGGGCCGCGCCGGTCCCGAGCGCCGACGCGGACGCCCATCGCCGCGCCGCGCCGGGCGCGGGCGATCGGAACGCGGCTCACCCTCGGGGCGATCGCCGGAATGCGTCTCGTCGGTCACGTAGGGCTCTCCTGGGTAATCTCGAACACGGTGCCGGCCGCAACGCGCACGCCGCGCGCCCAATCCGGCGCCGACATCTCGGCGCGTCCTTCGGGTTTGACCCGGAGGAGGCGGAGCGCTCCGTTCCCGCACGCCACCTCGACGCCCTCGGCGCCGATCGCGAGCACGGTGCCGGGCGCGTGCGCGGACGGCAGACGGTGATGCGGCACGGCGCCCGTCACGATGAGCCGCCGGCCGTCGAGCGACGTGACGGCGCCCGGCCACGGCGTGACGGCGCGTTGATGGTTCCACACGGTGTCGGCGTCGAGCGCCCAATCGATCGCGCCGTCGCGCTTGCTCATGCGCGGCGCGTACGATCCGGCGGCGCGATCCTGCGGTGTGCGCGGCGCGCGGCCCGCGTGCGCGAGCCGCAGGCTCTCGGCGAGCAGCGGCGCTCCGCGCACGGCCAGGCGCTCGGCCAGCGTACCCGCGTTATCGGCCGCTTCGATCGCGATCCACTCCTGAAGGATGAGATCGCCGGTATCGACGCCCTCGTCGATCCACATGGTCGTTACCCCGGTGGCCGAGCGTCCCTCCCACAGCGCGCGCTGGACGGGCGAGGCTCCGCGATGATCCGGCAACAGTCCTCCATGCAGGTTGATGCTTCCGAGCGTCGGCACTCGGAGCAGCGCCGGCGACAGGATCGCGCCGTACGCCACCACCGCGAGCAGATCGGGCGCGAGCGCCGACAGCCGCGCCTTCGACTCGGCGTCGTTCACCTTCTCCGGCTTGAGCACCGCGAGGCCGAGCCGCTCCGCCTCGCACGCGACCTCGGACGACGCCGCGTGCTCGGCCCGCGGCCGCGCGGACGGTCGGGGCGCGTGACCACCGCGACCGTCTCGAACGCGCCCGCCACCGCGCGCAACGACGGAACCGCAAAGCTCGGTGTGCCCATGAACACGACGCGCGCGCCGCTCAGCTCGCGCCTCCTCGTTCGGCCGACGGGTGATAGCCCTCCGGCACCTCGCCGCGCGCGAGCGCCTCGAGGGCGCGGCGCAGGAACTGGCGGCGGAGCGGAGACAACCGGTCGATGAACAGCACGCCGTCCAGGTGGTCGATCTCGTGCTGGATCGCGCGGGCCAGATAGCCCTCGGCGCGCAGATCGTACTCCTGGCCGTGCTCGTCGTGCGCCCGCACCGCGATCGCGTAGGCGCGCGTGACGTCCTCGTAGATGCCGGGGATCGAGAGACAGCCCTCCTCGCTCACCTCGGAGCCCTGGCGCTCGAGGATCACGGGGTTGACGAGCGTGGCGCGCACGCGATGCTCGTCATCGACCGGCACGTCGACGACGGCCACCCGGCGCGCGAAGCCGACCTGGTTGGCGGCGAGGCCGACGCCGTTGTACGCGTGCATCGTTTCGTTCAAGTCCGCGACGAGCCGGCGCAGCTCTGATCGAAGCGCTCGACCGGCGCTCCGGCGCGCTTGAGCACCGGGTCGCCGTAGATGCGGACCGGCAGCACGCTCATCCCCGCGCCTCGGTGGGGACGACCTGAACGATCGCGCTCTTCGCGAACTCGACCTTGATGTCGTCCGCGATCTTGAGCACGGCCTTCACCTCGTCGACGCCGATCACGGTGCCGTAGATCCCGCCCGAGGTCAGCACGCGGTCGCCCTTCTTCAGCTCCTTGAGCATCTTCTCCGATTGCTTCTGCCGCTGCTGCTGCGGCCGCAGGATGAGCAGATAGATGATCAGGAAGATGGGGACGAACTGCAGCAGCATGAGCAGCGTACCGATCATCGGGTTCTGCGGGGCGGCGGCCCCCGCGGCCTGCGCGAACGCATCCATCGACATGGTGGCTCCTGGGTGGAATCGGTTCCGTCGTCGCTAGCCGGCGACGGGGGTCAGAGTTTCACGGCTGTGATAGCGCTCGAGGAATGCGGCGCGGAAGCTCGCGGGCGGCCGGCGAGCACGGCCTCGCGCGCGCGCGCACGAGCCCCACCATGTGGTGGACGGCGTGGATCGACGCGAGCCGCATGCCGAGCAGCTCGCCGGCGGCGAACAGGTGGCGCAGATACGCGCGCGAGAAGTTCCGGCACGTGTAGCAATCGCACTCCGGATCGAGCGGGCGCGGATCCTCGGCATACGCCGCGTTCTTCACCACCAATCGCCCCGTCGAGATGAACACGGTCCCGCGCCGCGCGTTGCGGGTCGGGAGCACGCAGTCGAAGTGATCGACGCCGCGCGCGATCGATTCGACGACGTCGACGGGATGGCCGACGCCGAGGAGATGTCGCGGCTTGTCCCTGGGCAGCTCATCGCAGTCGCGCTCGACCATCTCGAGCCCGAGCGACCGCCCCTCGCCGACCTCACAGGCCGCCGAGGGCGAAGCCGTCGACGGCATCGTGCCCAACGTCGCGAAGCAACGCGCGCGCTCATCTGGATCCGTGCCCCCTTGATTGATGCCGAACAACGCCATCTCCCCGCGACCCTCCCCGCGCAGCCGCTCGCGCTCGGCGAGCCCACGGCGCGCCCACAGCAGCGTCCGGTCGACCGCGCGGCGGACGTCCTCCGGCCCGGCGGGCTGCTCGACCAGCTCGTCGAGCGACATCGCCATGTCGGTCCCGAGATCATCCTGGATGCGGACCGCGTCCTCCGGCGTCAGCATGAGTTTCGCGCCGTCCAGGTGCGACCGAAACTCCACCCCGTGATCGGTGATCCGGCGCAGCGGCGACAGGCTCATGGCCTGAAAGCCGCCGCTGTCGGTGGCGATCGCGCCCCTCCACCCATGAAACGGTGCAGCCCTCCCATGCGCCGTACCGTCTGCTCGCCGGGCCTGAGCGACAGGTGATACGTGTTCGCGAGGAGGACGTCCGCGCCTGCGTCGCGCAGCTCGTCGGGCGTCAACGACTTCACCGACCCGACGGTACCCACGGGCATGAATGCCGGCGTGAGCACGTCGCCGTGAGCGCAGTGAATGCGTCCGGCACGCGCCGCCGTCTGAGAATCCGTCGCTTCGAGTGTGAACGAGAAGGCCATCAGGAGCCGGGCGGGGCCTACCGGTACGGGCAAACGTTCGTGCGCGGACTGTAGCGAAGCGGCGGGAGAAGCGTCAAGATGCGCTTGACCCTCACCGCGGCGCTGCCTAGATTGCCAACCACAAGTCGCTCAACCGCTTATCGGGAAACAGTGGCGGTCAAGGGGATCGGGATCGACGTCGTGAAGGTCGAGCGCATCATGCAGTCGATCGAGCGCCACGGTTCGCGCTTCGAAAACCGGCTGTTCACGCCCGACGAGCTCGAGTATTGCCGCCGGCACAAGGACCCCGTCCCCACCTCGCCGCCCGCTTCGCCGCCAAGGAAGCGGCCTTCAAGGCGATCGGCACCGGCCTCTCGGGCGGCGTGGGATGGAAGATGGCCGAGGTCATCCAACCCGGCGGGCACCAGCCCAAGCTCGCGTTCCACGGCGTCGCCCTCGAACGCTTCACCGCGCTCGGCTGCTCGCGCTCGCACCTGTCGCTCACGCACGACGGCGGGCTCGCGATCGCGTGCGTGGTGATCGAGGACTGACGTGGCGCGCATCCGCCGAGTCCTGATCGCCAACCGCGGCGAGATCGCCGTGCGCGTGCTGCGCACGCTGCGCGAGCTGGACATCGCCTCGATCGCGGTCTACAGCGAGCCCGATCGCGCCGCGCTCCACGTGCTGCTCGCCGACGAGGCGTACCCGATCGGCCCCGGTCCCGCGGCCGAGAGCTATCTGAATCAAACGAAGATCCTCGAGGTCGCGCGCGAGGCTCGCGCCGACGCGATCCACCCCGGGTATGGCTTCTTCGCCGAGAACGCCGGCTTCGCGCGCGCGTGCGCCGAGGCCGGCATCGTGTTCATCGGCCCGCGCCCCGAGACGATCGCGACCCTCGGCGACAAGCTCGCCGCGCGCGAGGTCGCGCGCGCCGCCGGCGTGCCGCTCGTGCCGGGTACGCCCGGGCCGGTCGCGAGCCTCGACCTCGCGCGCGACGCCGCGAAGGCGCTCGGCTACCCCCTCATGCTCAAGGCCGCCGCCGGCGGCGGCGGCAAGGGACTGCGCATCGTGCGCGACGACGCCGAGCTACAGACCGCGTGGTCGCTGACGCGCGGCGAGGCGCGCTCGGCGTTCGGCGACGATCAGGTCTACCTCGAGCGCGCGATCGAGCGCCCACGCCACGTCGAGGCGCAGATCCTGGCGGACGCGAGCGGACGCGTCGCGTTCCTCGGCGAGCGCGAGTGCTCGGTGCAGCGGCGTCACCAGAAGCTGCTCGAGGAGACGCCTTCGCCGGGATTCACGCCCGACCAGCGCGGCGCTTCGCGGACGCCGCGTGCCGCATCGCCGCCCACGTCGGCTACCTCAACGCCGGAACCGTCGAGTTCATCCTCGACGAGAACGGCCGCGTTCTACTTCCTCGAGGTCAACACGCGGCTCCAGGTCGAGCACCCGGTGACCGAGATGGTGACGAGGCTCGATCTGGTGGCGGAGCAGATCCGCATCGCCGAGGGCGATTCACTGTCCTTCGACGCGCCGCCCACGCCGAACGGCTGGTCGATGGAGGCGCGGGTGATCGCCGAGGATCCGCTGTCGGGATTCATTCCGTCGACCGGGCGCATCGAGCGGCTGCGGCTCCCGTCGGGGCCCGGCGTCCGCAACGACGCCGGCATCTACCGCGGCTATGAGATTCCCGTCTATTACGACTCGCTGCTCAGCAAGCTCGTGGTGTGGGCGCCCGACCGCGAGCGCGCGCGCCGCCGCCTCGCAAGGGCACTCGACGAGTTCGTGCTCGAGGGTGTGCACAACAACCTCGCGTTCCACCGCTGGCTCGTGACGCATCCCGAGTTCGCGGCCGGCCACTTGTCGACCAAGTTCCTCGACGACCACTTCAAGCCGACGTCGCTGGCGCCGAGCGCCGACGCGCTCGACGTCGCCGTCGTGGCCGCGGCGCTGCACGCGCGCGAGGAGCGCTCGCGCGTCACGTTGCCCGTGCCGCCCAACGGCCGCGCCGAGCGCTCGGCGTGGCGTTGGGCGGACCGGCGGCGTGCCGGCGGCGGAGCGCGGCGATGAAGTTCTGGGTCACGCTCGAGAACCGCGACGCCGAGGTCGAGTTCCAGACCCACGGCGATCAGGTGTGGCTCGAGTTCGACGGCCGGAGGCTCCAGGCCGACTTCCACCGCCTGCCGGACGGCGAGGTGTACTCCTTGATCGTGAACGGGCGCTCGCACGAAGTGCGCGTGTCGCCGATGACGGATCGGCTCGAGGTCACGCTGCGCGGCTCGACGTTCCCGGTCGAGGTACGGAATCCGCTCGAGCGCATCCTCCAGTCCACGACGCGCGCGCAAACCGCGACGCGCGGCGAGACGATCGCGGCGCCGATGCCGGGGCTCGTCGTCGCCGTGCGGGTCAAGGCCGGCGACACGGTGACCGCGGGCCAGGCCGTGGCCGTCGTCGAGGCGATGAAGATGCAGAACGAGCTGACCGCGCGACACGACGGCGTCGTGAGCGACGTGCTCGTCGCGCCCGGGCAATCGGTGAGCGCGGGCCAACCTCTGTTCCGCCTCAAGCCGAGCCCGACGTGAGTCGGTCAAGGCGGCGCCGGCGAGGCGCGACAAGCCCGCCGCCGACACGCCTCCACGTCTCACGCCGTCGTGGATTCCGGTCGCGCCGGTCTACACCTCGAGCGATCTGCCGGCCGATCTCGCGCGCCGCACGCCGCCGCCCGGAAAGCCGCCGTACACGCGAGGCATCCACCCGCGATGTACCGCACGCGGCCGTGGACGATGCGGCAATACGCCGGCTTCGGCGACGCGCGCGACGACCAACGAGCGCTTCCACTACCTGCTGTCGCAGGGGCAGACCGGGCTCTCGGTCGCGTTCGATCTGCCGACCCAGATGGGCTACGACTCGGACCATCCGCGCGCGCGCGGCGAGGTCGGGCAAAGTGGGCGTGGCGATCTCGTGCCTGGCCGACATGGAGCGCGCTGCTCGACCGCCTCCCGCTCGATCGCGTCACGACGTCGATGACGATCAACGCCACCGCGCCGCTCTTGCTCGCGTTCTACGTCGCGGTCGCCGACGCGCGCGGAATCGACCGCTCGAAGCTCGGCGGCACGGTGCAGAACGACGTGCTCAAGGAGTACATCGCGCGCGGCACGTACATCTACCCGCCGGCGCCGTCGCTGCGTCTCGTCACCGACCTGTTCGAGTTCGCCACCCGCGAGGTGCCGCAGTGGAACACGATCTCGGTGAGCGGCTACCACATGCGCGAGGCCGGTTCGACCGCGGTGCAGGAGCTGGCGTTCACGCTCGCCAACGCGCTCGCTGTACCTCGACGCCGCACGAGACCGCGGACTCGATCTCGCGCCGATCGCGCGGCGGCTGTCGTTCTTCTTCAACGCGCACAACCATCTGTTCGAGGAGGCCGCGAAGTTCCGCGCCGCGCGCAAGCTGTGGGCCGAGCTGCTGCGCGAGCGGCTTCGGCGTGTCGCGACCCCGAGGCGCTCAAGCTGCGCTTCCACACCCAGACCGCGGGCTCGATGCTCACCGCGCAGCAGCCGCTCAACAACGTCGTGCGCGTCACCGTGCAGGGCCTCGCCGCCGTGCTCGGCGGCACGCAATCGCTGCACACGAACTCGTTACGACGAAGCCCTCGGCCTGCCGGGCCGCGAGGCGGCGCTGCTCGCGCTGCGCACGCAGCAGGTGCTCGCGCACGAGAGCGGCGTCACCGACGCCGCCGACCCGCTCGCCGGCTCGTACTGGGTCGAGCACGCTGACCGCCGAGCTGGAAGAGCGCGCACGCGAGCTGCTCGACCGCATCGACGGCCTCGGCGGCATGCTCGCCGCGATCGCATCCGGCTGGGTCGCAGCAGCAGATCCACGGGCCGCGTACCGCGTGGCATCGCGAGGTCGAGGCCGGCGAGCGCGTTGTCGTCGGCGTGAACATGTTCGCCACCGGCGAGCCACGCCCCCACCGCCGTTCACGCCCGATCCCGCGACCGAGCGGGAGCGCGCGGGATTCCTCGCCGCGTGGCGCGCCGAGCGCAACGCCAGGAGGCGAACACGGCGCTCGCGCGGCTCGAGCGCGGCGCGCACGGCGACGACAACCTGATGCCGTTGATCCTCGACGCGCTGCGTCAAGCGCGCAACGCTCGGCGAGGTGTGCGACACGCTGCGCGGTGTGTTCGGGGTGCATCGTCCCGGCCAGGCGAGCTAACGCGGTGAGCGCGGCGTCAGGATCGAGCGGTCCCGTTCGCGCGCTGTCGCACATCGCGATCGCCGTGCGGGAAGCGGACCCGTTGGTGGATGTCTTGGTCTCGGCACTCGGCGGAGAGCGCGCCGGCGAAGAAATGCTCGACGACGGCGGCCTGCGCGTCGTGTTCGTGCGCTTGGGCCCGTCACGCTCGAGCTGCTCGAGCCGCTGCGCGCCGATCACACCGTGGCCAAGTTCCTCGACACGCGGGGCCCGGGATTGCACCACGTCCAGCCTCGAGGTCGATGATCTTCGCGCCGCCCTCGCCCGCTGCGAAGCTGCCGGCGTCCGATTGATCGACGCGCAGCCTCGGCCCGGTGCACATGGAACGCGGGTCGCCTTCCTCCACCCCAAAAGCCTCGGGGGCGTGCTCGTCGAGGTTGTGTCAGCTCGGCGCGCCGACGCCAAGTTCAGAATCGGGGTAGGTTCGGGGCAAACGGTCCCTACCATTTGGTAAGTCGACGGAGCCGCTAGGTCGCGCGACGTCTGTCAGACCCCAATCACCGAAGCCCCGCGAATTGACTAGAGGAGCCTTCGAGAGCCGGGCGTACCGTTTTCTCATCTTGCTCTCCAAACGTTCTGGCTCTCGACCAGCCCGCAGCGGGAGTCGAGGCGCGGCTCGAATCGATCTCGCCGGACGGGGAGTCGCGGACCTACGAGCTCTCGAAGAGGTGTTTGTTCTCCTGCAATGAACTCCCGGGGATTTGGGCTCGGACGTGTCTTTGGTGGCTGCGCCATGACCATCTTGCTGGTCTTGGGGCATGCCTACGGAGATGCCTGTATGCCCAACCGTAGCATCGGCGTGGATCTCTTCGAGTGGGACGACTCCGCCTTCCGGTTACGACGGTCGAGCCGTGGTCCAGACCTTTTTCGCCGAGGACACGCTCATCAGCGCCATCACGATCTGGCGCTCCACCTACGAGGAGGACTCCAGCTACAACGGCATCCACCTCATGATCGGGGAGACGGATTCGACTGGTATGCCCGTGACCAGCGAGATCCTGTACAACGGGCCTGTGCTCAAGGTGTTCGGGGACGGAGCGAATCCGATCGAATACCGTTACGAATTCAACCCGCCGATCGCCGTACCTCGACGCGACACATTCGCCGTGTACTTCATTTCCAATCCGTGCGACGGAACGCTCAACCTGTACATGGCGCAAAACACGGAGTACAGCGGCGGGTCCCTCTGGAAGACGTACCGATATGGGGTCCCTTGCGGCCTTCGACCGTATCCTCTGCATGGCCCGGATTGGGATCTCTGCTTCAAGCTGGAGTTCTGCGACACCGTGACACCCGTGCGTCGTTCGACGTGGGGAGAGCTCAAGCAGCGCTACCGATGAGGCATGGACTGGCTCGGAAATCTCGGCACCACATGACCACTCCGGATCCGAGCGATGATCTGGACCAAGCGCCTTGCGCGAATATTCGCTGGTCTGGCGTTGGTTGGCACCATGGGCATCGACGCGACGGCGATCGCCGATACGTGCGCCAGCGGTCATAGCATCGGCGTGGACATTTCCGGAGTGGGACGAATGGGCTTTCGGGTGCCTGGGTCGCGCGGTGGTCCAGACATTCTTCGCCGAGGACACCCTTATCAGCGCGATCACGGTCTGGCGGCAATCCTCCGAGAATCTGAACTTCAACGGCATCTACATCTACGTCGGCGAGACGGACTCCACGGGGATGCCGCTGACGGATCACATTCTAGCCCAGGGACCAACGCTCCAGAGGCTGGGAGACGGTGTCTCTCCGGCCGAGTACCGCTACGTGTTCGATCCCCCTTGGCGGTACCCCGTCGAGACACGCTCGCCGCATACTTTGTCTCGAACCCATGCGGCGACACGTTCAATCTCTTTAGGGCCAAGGACACGCAGTACACCGCCGGTTCGCTCTGGAGAACGTGGCGCGGAGGCCAGGTGTGTGGGTTGCGACCAAACCCAGAGCACCTCCCGAATGGGACCTGTGCTTCACGGTCGAGTTCTGCAACCTCACGACACCCACAGGAAACGATCGACGTGGGGAGCTTAAACAGCGCTACCGATGAGCGCGCCATCTTCGGGCCGGCCACGCGCTCGCACGCCGCTTCACGAACGATTCCCCGGCGTCGCCACCGCCCAGCGAACGGTGTACCGTTCTCCCCACGCGATCGGGGTCGCGTGCGTCGCTGCCGGGTTGACCGGCGTCTCACGCGACGCCCTGGCGCAAGCCAACCTCAACTGGAGGAGGACGCCATGATGGGTCTGATCTGGGCCGCGGTCTCGGGGCTCATTGTCGGAGCCCTGGGCAAGCTCTTGATGAAGGGAAGGATCCCGGCGGCATCTGGATCACGATGGGGCTCGGCGTCGCCGGCTCGCTGATCGCGAGCTTCATCGGCCGCGCATTGGGCTGGTACCACCCCGGAGAGGGCGCGGGCCTCGTCGCATCGGTGCTGGGCGCGATGCTTCTGCTGTGGATCTATCGGATGGTGCGCAAGGGAGCAGCGCGACGGCCTGACGCCGCGCGAGAAAAGAAACAGCGCCGTGGCTCACACGCCGCGGCGCTGTTCTGTTTTCGTCGGCGGCTACGCCTTCGACCACACCCCGCCGTTGCCGTAGGCATTGAACAGCGAGCCCCAGCCGGTCTTCAAGATCTCCTCTGCCCGGGCGCGGCCCTTGGTCGGATACCAGTAGCCGTCGTGGTACAGCCGCGACGCGAAGAAGCTCCACGGCACGATCGGCGGTGCGCAGCAGCATGTTCTCGAGCGGCTTCAGCGGGCCCCAGTAGATGAGCTTCTGGCCCCACGAGGCGAACGTATCCTCGTTGAGCGAGCCGCGGAAGCCGAAGTTCACGCCCTTGATGTCGTCGCCGACGATCTCGATCTCTTCCGGGCGACCGACGCCGAGCCCGCTCTCGTGGCCGAGCCGGATGAACTTGAGGTCGGTCATCGGATCGAAGCCCATCATCTTCGCGGCGATCGAGTCGATCGCGACCATGTCGTTCGAGGCGAGGATGTAGTTCTTCACGTGCGGGCGCATCGCGCGCGGTCCGGGGCCCTCGCCGGCAATGGTCCCGTCCATCACCGCGAACACGCCGGGATGGATCTCCTTCTGAATGCGCAGCAGGTCCACCAGCGTTTCGTGGATCACCGAGTGCGTCCAGTGGCGGTTCAGGTTCAGGAGTCCACCGAACGCGTTCTTCATCGCGCCGGTCGTGCCAGTGAACACGTGTGTCTTGACCGTGGGCAGGTGGATGACGTTCTTGCCCATCAGCAGCTTCGGAATCTGGATGCCCTGCTTCTCGAACACCTTGTCGAGCACGAGCATCTTGCCCTTGGGCTCGTAGCGGATCCACTCCGTGGGCGGCTCGCTCAGGTACTGGATCGGCACGTGGTAGCGATCGAGCACCGGCCCGAGATGGTTCGTGACCGTGCCTTCCCGGCAGCTCACCACGACGGTGTCGTTCTGGGCCGCGATCAGGTCGCGCGCGACGTCGTAGCCGTCCTTCGCGAGCTTGTCGATGACGCCGTGCATCTGCCACGGGGTCGTCGAGCACGCCGGCATGTAGACGTGCCACGAGATGTTGATGCGCAGGCAGGTCTGCTTGTCGAACGGCAGGGCCTGCCGGTAGCCGGCGAGGTCCATGAGACGCGCGTAGTCCTGGACCACGGTCTCGGGAGACGTACGGAGAACGGCGACTTTGGACATGGATTTCCTAGGGAGAAGAGGCTGGCAGGTCGAGAGGAAAATGCGGGCGAGTCTAACAGATTCGCCGCGGGGATCTCTGCGGACCACGAGGTTATCGACGTCTTGACACCCGGGCTTAAAAACGGGCGGCGGCGGATGCCGCTCGGGCGCGTCGCCGGCTACGCTCTCACGCCGTCCCGCAGCAGGCTGCGCGCGATCACGAGGCGCTGGATCTCGGACGCGCCCTCGTAGATCTCCATCACGCGCGCGTCGCGGTAGTAGCGCTCGACCGGATAGTCCTTCACGTAGCCGTAGCCGCCGTGGATCTGGATCGCCTGGTGGGCGACCCAGGTCGCGGCCTCGCTCGAGTACAGCTTGGCCATCGACGCCTCGCGCGTGAAGGGCTGGCCCGTGTCCTTGAGCCACGCGGCGCGCCGGATCAGGAGCCGCGCGCACTGGATGCGGCGCTCCATCTCGGCCAGCTTCCACTGCACCGCCTGGATCTTGGCGAGCGGCCCGCCGAACGCGGTCCGCGTCTGGGCGTAGCGCACCGCCTCCTCGAACGCCGCGGCACATCACGCCGAGCGACTGAGCGCCGACACCGATGCGCCCGGTGTCGAGCGCGCACGCAGCGCAATCTTGAAGCCGTCGCCCTCCTCGCCGAGCCGTTGATCGACCGGGACCTGGAGATCCTCGAGGGCGAGCGCCACGGTGTCCGAGCCGCGCAGGCCCATCTTGTCCTCGGGCTTCCCGATCACGAGGCCGGGCGTGTCGCGCTCGACGATGAACGCGCTCAAGCCGCGACTGCCCGAATCGGGCGCGCCGGTCCGCGCGAACACCAGGATCACGCCGGCCTGCTGGCCGTTCGTGACCCAGTTCTTGCTGCCGTTCAAGATGTAGCGATCGCCGTTGCGCCGCGCGGTCGTCTGCAACGCGCCGGCGTCCGAGCCGGCGCCCGGCTCCGAGAGCGAGAACGCGGCCAGCTCCTTGGTGACGAGCCGCGGCAGGAAGCGCTTGCGCTGCTCGTCGGTGCCGAAGCGGTAGATCGGGTAGGCGCCCACCGAGTTGTGCACCGAGATCATGATCGCGAGCGCCGCCGACACGCGCGCGATCTCCTCGATCACGAGCACAATCGCGCGCGACTCGTAGCCGAGCCCGCCCCACTCCTCGGGGATCGCCATGCCGAGGAAGCCTTGCTCGGCGAGCCGCGCGACCGCGTCGCGCGGAACGGTTCCCTCCTGGTCCCACGCCGCCGCGCGCGGTGCGAACTCGCGCGCGCACAGCTCCCGCACCGCGTCGCGGATCTGGAGCTGATCCTCGGCGAGGTCAGGTTCATGCGGGAACGACCTTGTCGCTCTCGCGGAACACGAGGAGGCTCACGAGTGCCAGGACCGCCATCACCGTCGCGCCGCCGGGGTAGAGCAGCGTGCCGGCCGCGGCGAGCAACGCGAGCGGGTACGCCTTCCAATCGCCGGCCCACAGGCCGAGCACGCCGGCGATCCACGCCGTGCCGATTCCCGCCTTGAGCAGATTCGGCACGACCGGGGGATCCCCCACTTCGCGGCCAGCTCCATCCACAGCCCTTGGCGCCCGACGAGATTGAAGTACTCGCCGGTCACGAACGGATAGAGCCCCTGGTAGAGCATGGTGACACCCGGATACAGCATGCACGCCGTCAAGATCACCAACGCCACCGGGCGTACGGGACGCTTCATGCCTGTCCTCCCTGAGATGAGCCTCATCGATGCGCCGGCCGAGCGCGGCACCGCCGCGCCGCCCGCGCGCCGACCGTTACGTTCCCGTCGCGAGCGCGTGCTCTTTCAGAACCTGCGCCGCGACCACCATCTTCTGGACTTCACTCGTGCCTTCATAGATCTCGGTGATGCGCGCGTCGCGCCAGTAGCGCTCGACGTGGAACTCCGAGAGGTAGCCGTAGCCGCCGTGGATCTGCACCGCCCAGTTCGCGCACCGGGTCGCCGCTTCGGACGCGTGCCACTTGGCGAGCGACGCCTCCTTCACGTGCGGGCGTCCTTGATCCCTGAGCCACGCCGCCTGGTAGACGAGCAGCCGTGCCGTGTCGACCTCGATCGCCGACTGCGCGAGCATCTCGCGGATCGCGTCGAACTCGCCGATCTTCCGATCGAACTGGACGCGCTCGTTGGCGTAGCGCACCGACGCCTCGAGCGAGGCCTGCGCGATGCCGAGCGCCTGCGCGGCGATGCCGATGCGCCCGCCGCCCAGCGTCGCGAGCGCCACGGTGTAGCCCTTGTTCACCTCGCCGAACAGGTTCTCCTTCGGCACCCGCGCGTTCACGAACGCGATCTCGCGCGTGTCGAGGCGTGGATGCCGAGCTTCAGCTCCTTCTTGCCCTTCTTCACACCCGGCGTCTCGGCCTCGACGATGAACGCCGAGATGCCCTTCGGGCCGAGGCCCTTGTCGGTGGCGGCGTACACGACCAGGATGTCCGCCGGCCCGGCGTTGGTGACGAACAGCTTGGTGCCGTTCAGCACGTAGTGGTCGCCGTCGAGCGTCGCCGTCGTCTGCTGGTTCGCGGCGTTGCTGCCGGCGTTGGGCTCGGTCAGGCAGTAGGCGCCGAGCCACTCGCCCTTGGCGAGCGGCACCAGGCTACTTCTGCTTCTGCGCCTCGTTGGCGTACGTCATGATCGGGTAGCACACCAGCGAGTTGTTCACCGACGCGATCACGCCGTGGCTCGCGCACGCGCGCGACAGCTCCTCGATCGCGATCACGTATGAGACGTAGTCCATGCCGGCGCCGCCATAGCGCTCGGGCACGAACATGCCGAGCAGCCCCAGCTCGGCCATCTTCTTCGTGGTCTCGAGCGGGAAGTCGTGCGTCTCGTCGATCTTCGCGGCGATCGGGCGGATCTCGCTCTCGGCGAACTCGCGCACCATCTGGCGCACGGCCTGCTGATCCTCGCTCAGATCGAACGAGGGTCCCGTGGACGCGGCCAAGGCTTCCGTCGTCATCGCGACTGAGGCTCCCCGTACTGGTTCGTGCGCACGTGCGCCGCGAGCGACTCCGGGCGCGATCGACACGGGCGACACGCTCACGGCTTCGGGTACTCGTAGAAGCCGCGGCCGGTCTTCCGGCCGAGCCAGCCGGCGCTCACCATCTTGCGCAGCAGCGGACACGGGCGGTACTTCGAGTCGCCGAGCCCGTCGTGCAGCACCTCCATGATGTGGAGACAGGTGTCGAGACCGATCGAGATCGGCCAGCGCGAGCGGTCCGAGCGGGTGGTTCATGCCGAGCGTCATCACCTGGTCGATCGCCTCGCGCGTCGCCACGCCCTCCATGAGCGCGTAGCACGCCTCGTTGATCATCGGCATGAGCAGGCGATTCGACACGAAGCCGGGAAGTCGTTGACCTCGACCGGCGTCTTGCCGAGCCGCTTGGTCAGGTCCTCCGTCACCGCATAGGTCGCGTCGCTGGTCGCGAGGCCGCGGATGATCTCGACCAACACCATCACCGGGACGGGGTTCATGAAGTGCATGCCGATCACGTCGGCGGCGCGCTTCGTGACGGCGGCGATCTCGGTGATCGAGATGCTCGACGTGTTCGACGCGAGGATCGTCCCTGCCGGCGCCACGCGATCGAGGGTCTCGAAGATCTGCCGCTTGAGCGCGAAGTCCTCGCTCACCGCCTCGACGACGACCTGGCAGTCGCGCGCCGCGTCGAGCGACGTGCCGCCGCGGACGCGCTTCAAGATCCCGGCCGCCTGGTCCGCCGGCCAGCTCTGCTTCTTGGCGACACGGTCGAGATTCTTGGCGATCGTGCCGAGCGCCCGCTCGACGAACTCGGGCTTCACGTCGACCAGCTCGACGTCGAACCCCGACGTCGCGAACACCTGGGCGATGCCATTCCCCATCGTGCCGCCACCGACGACGGCGACGCGCTTCACCGCCGACGACGGTCCGCCGGCCACGGCCTCGGTCGCGACGCTCATACCACCATCTCCACCGCGAGCGCGACGGCGTTGCCGCCGCCCAGGCACAGCGTCGCGAGCCCGGTGCGCTTGTTGCGCTGACCGAGCGCCGACAGCAGCGTTACCAGCACGCGCGCGCCCGAGGCGCCGATCGGATGTCCGAGCGCGACCGCGCCGCCGTTCACGTTGACGCGATCCCAGTCCCAGCCGAGCGCCTTGCCGTCCGCGACCGCCTGCGCCGCGAACGCCTCGTTGGCCTCGATCAGATCGAAGTGGTCGATCGTCACGCCCATCTTCTTCATCAACTTCTGCACCGCGTCGATCGGCGCGAAGAACAAATCCTTCGGCTCGCCGCCGCCGGTCGCGTACGCGACCACGCGCGCGATCGGCTTGGCGCCCGACTGCTTCACGCGCTCGCCACTCATCAGCACGACCGCGGCACCGCCGTCGTTGAGTCCGGGCGCGTTCCCGGCGGTGATCATCCCGCCCTTGTCGCGGGTCACCGCCGACAGCTTGGCCAGCCCCTCGGGCGTTGTGTCGGGGCGGATCGACTCGTCCTTGCTGATGACGATCGGGTCGCCCTTCCGCTGAGGGATCGTGACCGCGACGACTTCCTTCGAGAAACGGCACTCGGCCCACGCGGCCGCCGCCTTCTTGTGGCTGTCGGCGGAGAAGCGGTCCAGCTCGTCGCGCGTCAGCTTGGCCTTCTCGGCCGTGTACTGCGCCAGCTCGATCATGTGGCAGTCGTTGAACGAGCACCACAGCCCGTCGAGCACCGCGCCGTCCTTGAGCGACGTGTCGCCCAGCTTCTGGCCCGTGCGTCCGGTGAACAGGTAGTGCGGGGCGGTGCTCATGCTCTCTTGCCCGCCCGCGACGATGCTGTGCGCGTCGCCGGCCTTGATCGCCTGGGCGCCGAGCATGACGGCCTTGAGCCCCGAGCCGCACACCTTGTTGATCGTCACCGCGCCGACGACCGGGTTGATGCCGGCCTTGATCTGGGCCTGGCGCGCCGGGGCCTGGCCCTGGCCGCCCTGGACCACGTGGCCCATGAGCACCTCGTCGACGTCGTTGCCGGTGATGCCGGCGCGCGACACCGCCTCGCGGATCGCGACCGCGCCGAGGTCGGAGGCCTTGAGCGTGCTCAGGCCCCCAGGAACTTGCCGATGGGCGTGCGCGCGGCGCCCACGATGAAGACGTCGGGATACGTGGACATAGGGTCTCCGAGAACGCAGTGATCCGGGTGGGAAAAGGCGGAGGAATACTACCCGAAAGGCGGCCGGCGGGCATCCGCGCCGCCCAGGCGACGCTAGTTCAAGATGACCGCGCGGACCGTTTCCGGTTCGTGCCGCGTGATTGATCCGAACCAGGTAGACCCTGGCTCGAGCTCCCGACGGACCTCGTGGATGCCCTCGCCTGGCGCGCCCCCGATTTCCTCGGCGTACCGCACTCGCCCCGGACATCGAACACCTCGAGGCGACACGGCGCGGCGTCTGGCAGCGCCACGCGAAGCATGAGACGAGGCCCGGGGTTGGGTCCGGCAAGCTCAAGCTTGCTCACGGAAGGAGCCGGCACGTGGGCCCCGACGGGATCACTCGCGTACTGATGCCCGCCGATCATGTACTCGAGCCGGTAGTCGTAGTCGCGACCGGCGAAGACGGCGTGGTCCTCGAACGAAAGTGTTCCGGAGCTGTCCTGCGGGGTTCCCACGGGAGCCCAATCCGAAGCCGGCTCGCGCCGCGGAGACAACGGCGTCCATCCAACCCGCGGGGACCCGCCATACGATCCGCACGCGATCGCGTCGAATGACGACGGACTCGATCCCGGCGACGGGCGGCAGCGGCGTGTGGACCGCCAGCTCATCGGAGAGATAGGACCAGCCACCCATCCGGTATCGCAACCGGTACGCATACGATTTGTCCGACGCGACGGTGCGATCCTCGAGAATCAACGTGGCCGAGCTGTCCCTCGGAGCGCCGATCGCGATCCAGCCGACTGCGTCGGTCCGCCGCTCGACCGAGGCCTCGTCCGGAGACGACGCCATCTTCCATTGCACCCGCACTCGGTCGTCGAGCGTGAACGCCCCCGAGGACTGGATCAGCGTGACGAGCGGCACCATGACGGAGTCCTCCGCCCCGTAGAGCGTCCGTGCGCCGACGGCGTACTGCAGGCGATACCGGTATTCGGAACCGGCGGTGACGGTGGTGTCTTCGTAGACAAGCATGTCGGACACGAGCGTGGCGCTTCCCATGTCTCGCCACACGGACTCAGCTTCCCTTCGCTGGACGCGAATGTCCGAAGCCGCGGGAATCCGAGTCCACGCCAGCCTGACCCTCGTGGGCTCTGCAACGGCACTGAGCAGCTCGGGAGGAGGAGGAAGCGGAATCGTCACCCGAACCTCGCCCGTCGTGCGCACTCCGAGGCCGAGGCGATACCGCAGGCGGTAGACATACAGGCTTTCAGGATCGACATTCCGATCCTCGAACACGACGGAATCCGGCGTCACCGCGGTCGCAGGACGGACGAGCCACGCGCCGGAACCGTCGCGACGTTCGACGCTCCAATCGCTGAACTCCGGACCATTGGTCCAGGCAAGCCGGACTCGATCGCTCTCGACGGTCAGCGACGACATCGTGATCGCGCGGGGCGCGGCGGACACCACGATCGTCTGCGTGTGCCGAGTCCGGAATGACTCGCGCTCGAAGACCGCAGAGAGCTCCAGTTGTACGGGGCCTGGGGCTGCAGTGTCCGGAACGACGATGGCGAAGTCGTATGCGTTCGTGCCCGTCGTCAGCATGATCGATGTCCGGTCGGCTCGCAATCGGCCACGACCTCGAGCAACGCACCGTAGTGAAGACCCGCTGACCGCCCTGATAAACGGTGAAGAGATGAAGCGTGGCGAGGCTGTCCGAAGGCTCCGCGACCACGACCGAATCGCCCTCGATCGACGGTGGCGCGGGATGGTTCCAGCACAGCGCCCACATGTCCTCGCTCCGGTTCACCATCAACAAGCGATCACGGGTGGGATCAAATGATTGGGTGCGCGTGGAAAGGGGCGGCGGAGCATTGTCGGACGTGAAGTGGTACCACGATCCATTGCCGAAGAGTCCGAACCCGCCGCCCTCGGCACCATTGGTGATCGTCGGGGCGTATCCACCCGCGGAGATGATTCGGGCTCGCTGGAGATCCACCGACGCCTGCCACGCCGCACTACGCGGCAGACGATTTCCGGGGAGTGATCGTCGTCCACTGCGATGTGGCCATCGTCAGCTGCCACGTTCCAAGCTCGTCCGACGAGAGCGTGGATGTCGTGCCGCCGGACACGATCCAGCGATCGAAGAATGGGTCGTACGCCTGCAATGAACTCGTTGCCCATCCCGTGAATGGCGCGCGGTGAAACTCCTGTCGTGGGCAGAGAGTCCCACCGTGCTTCTCCCTCCAGAGGCAGCCGCCAGACCCCGAGACTCTTCTGGTACGTGAGCAGCTGGTTGCGAATCGGATCCAGCGTGAACGTCTCGTTCGCCGGCGGCCTGGCCGGCCCCCACGAGTGGAATCCGAGTCCAACGCGTGCGTGTCCTCCAACTCCACGGCCCACAGCTCCCAATCGGCTCCAACCTGGGAGTAGGCCAGGATCCGATCACGTCGGGGGTCGTAACAGGTGAACGACGGCCACTTCGACGGACCCACGCCGACGATCGCCAGTGGCGTCCAAATCCCCGTCTCGCTCGAGAGCGTCCACGGCCTCGACGGTCAGGTTGTCCCCCGTGAACACCACGAAGCGGTTTCGCACCGTGTCGAAGCACGGTCGCCCCACGTTGAAGCGGCGCGGCGGAAGCGGAACGGTGTTCACGCTCGTCCAGCGCCCCTGCGTGAGATCCAGAAACTCGGTCGAAAGGTTTGGGTTCGAGTTGGTCGCCGTGGACCCTCCAAACAAGACGACGCGGTCGGTCGCGGGATCGAACAACGCACTGAATCCATTGATGTCGGTGTTCGGGGCGACGGACCACGACATCGAGGCCAGGCTCAATTGCACGCTTCCGCCATCGGAAGCGGAGCGAAGCAGGAGAATGCGATTCCTCACCGCATCGAAGACTGCCGGCAAGCCCGCCTTGAGAGTCGGCGCCGCGCCTGTCGGGTTCAGACGAGACCATGTGTTCGTCGCGCAGTCGAGCGCCCACACGTCCGATTGTGGACCCGGTGAGGCGAACGGATCGTCGGACTTTCCGTACCCGCCGATGACGATGAGCCGATCACCGACGGTGTCGTAGACGATCGCCGGATCGGTCCGGCCGCGCGGCCCCGTTCCCGTCGGAAGCAACTGCACCCAGGACGGCGTGGGCGACGGGACGAACGCCCACACATCCGCGGCGCTGTCGATGCTCGTCCCACCAAACATGAGTACGCGCTTCCGACTCGTGTCCCACGCAACTCGATGTCCACGACGCGGCGAGGGAACACCAACCACCGGGAAGAGCCCGTTCCAGCGCGGCTCGGCAAACGGGATCGATCCCACCATGGCGCCCTCCCCCTCATCCGGAACACGAGTACCTGATCTCCGTCGGGGTCGTAGACGAATGCGCTGCCGTCCATGGCCGGAAGCGCGGACTCGGGGCCGTCGATCCGGGACCACGCGTACGGGGCGTCCAGAGACTGCGCCCACAGATCGTTCAGTGGGTTGTTGTCGGGATTGCCCCCACCCACCACCAGCATGCGATGGCGCCGCGTGTCAGAACCGCGGCGTGGTTCGCGCGATAGGGGTTCGTGTAGCGGAACCAGAACCCATCAGCCTGGGTGGTGGCCGGCATCAAGGTCAGAACCGCGAGCCCAGCGGAAAGGCAATGCGCGGCGAGGCGTGGCCTGATGAGATTCAAATGAGGTCCTTCTGCGGCCGGATGGCGAGGGCCGGCGAAAAGAGTAGCAAAGTCTGGCGTGCGCAACATCGTCTTTCGCGCCCGGGCGACGCGCAGTTCTTACGAGTCGTGCTTCGCCGGCCCTCTCACGATCGCGATGCTGGCGGTGTGGCCGTGCATGAAGTTGCGCCCGCCGACGGGACCGATCTCGCCGGCGCAGAACATCCCGGCGATGGGCACCGCGGCCGCCGAGCGCCGACTGCAGCGTCGCGATGTCGCCATCGGGCTCGCCGTAGAGTCCGCGCCCGCGCCCATTGCACGCGAACAGCACCGCCGCCGCCGCGCGCGTGTCGAAACTCCTGCGGCGACAGCAGCATCTCGAGATCCTCGCGCGCGCGTCGAGGCGTCGCGCACGTGGAGCCGGATGTGCTCGCTCGTGTCGACGCGATCGCCGACGGCGAGCACGCCGCGGTCGCGATCGGCGCCGAGCAGGTTGCGGATCAGGTAGTCGCCCTGTCCGCTCGCGCCGGGACGTGCGGGACGCCCGACGTAGAGCCCGTTCTTGAGCCGGTGCTGATGATCCTCGGGCAGTGCGCGCAGCACCTGCTCGGCGCGCTCGAGGGCCGGCTTGCCGTCGAGCTCGACGAGCAGGTTGCCCTCGGAGCGCGTGACCTCGAGCGGTGGGCCGACGGGCCGGCAACCCTGCGACACGATCACGTCGACGCGCAGCGCGCCCGACAGCGCGAGCCCGAGGCCGCCCTCGTGGGCGATCCAGTCGTTCAGGATGCAGCGCGTTCGATCCGGGCTTGGGCGCCGGCGCTCGCCATGCCGCCGACGACGCGCGCGCGCGGCGCGTGGTGGTTGAATGCTCCCAGCACACGCTCGACGTCGAGCGTGAACGGATCCGCCATCACGATCACCAGCTCGGAGTCGGCGACCGCGGGTGCTGAGCGCGCGAACTGCCTCGGCGTCGCCGGCCGCCTGCCACCAGCCCTGTTGCAACATGACGAACGGCGACGCGGTGACGCCGGGCAAGCGCGCCGCGAGTCATCGACAGGGCCGGCTCGCCCTCGACCTCGTGCTCGGACGAGATCACGCCGTGGGCGCTGACGCCCGCGAAGCACTTCGGCGCCAGCAGCCGGCGCATGACATCGGCCAGCTCCGCGGCCTCGCGGACGTGGTGGCTCGAGTAGAACGCGAGCACCAGATCGACAGGCCCATCGCCGAGTGCTTGCTGCGCGGCCGCGCGCGGTCTCCTCGGCGGCGAACGCGGTCGACAACAGCGACGAATGCGTGGAGGCCCAGCGCATTGGCGTCAGGCGCCGCTGAGGATCTCGCGCGCGATGACCAGACGCTGGATCTCGCTGGTGCCCTCGCCGATCTCCATCAGCTTCGCGTCGCGGTGCATGCGCTCGACCGGGACGTCGCGGCAGTAGCCGATGCCGCCGTGGATCTGGATCGCCTTGTCGGTGACCCAGTTCGCCATCTCGCTCGCGAACAGCTTTGCCATCGACGCCTGCTTCACGTAGTCGACTGGCCGGCGTCCTTGCAGCAGCGCCGCCTGGTAGACGAGCAGCGCGTGCCGGCCTCGATGCTGCGTCGCCATGTCGGCGAGCATGAACTGGATGGCCTGGAAGTTCGCGATCGGCTGGCTGAACTGCTTCCGCTCCTTGGAGAAGCGCGATGCTGTGCTCGTACGCGCCCTGCGCGAGCCCGAGCGCCAGCGCGCCGATCGAGATGCGCCCGCCGGTGAGCGTGCGCATGAACGCGGTGAAGCCGCCGGTCGGATCGCCGATGAGATCGGCGTCGGGGACGAAGCAGTCCTCGAACACGACCTCGACGGTGTCGGAGGCCGTGGAGGCCCATCTTGCGTCTCGCGCTTGCCGACGCGGAACCCGGCGTTCGCCGTGTCCATGATGAACGCGCGTGATGCCCTTCGTGCCCTTGCTCGAGTCGGTGCGCGCGGTGAACGTGATGTACTTCGCCACGCTGCCGTTGGTGATGAAGATCTTCGAGCCGTTGACGCGCCAGCCGCCGTCGACCTTGACCGGCCCTGGTCTGGGTGCCGGCCGCGTCCGATCCGGCGTTGGGCTCGGTGAGCCCGAACGCGCCGATCGCCTCGCCCTTCGCCATCGGCACCAGGTACTTGAGCTTCTGCTCCTCGGTGCCGTTGGCGTAGATCGGCCCGCAGCCGAGCGACACGTGCGCGGCCAGCGTGATCGCCGTCGAGCCGCACCAGCGCGCGATCTGCTCGACCGCGATGACGTAGGCCAGCGTGTCGAGCCCCGCGCCGCCGTACTTCTCCGGATACGGCAGGCCCATGAAGCCGAGCTCGCCCATCTGCTTCACGATGTCGGTGGGGAACTCTTCCTTCTCGTCCAGCTCGGTGGCGCGCGGGCCGACGACCTCGTCGGCGAATCGGCGCGCCAGGTCGCGAACCTGGAGGTGCTCCTCCTTGAGGTCGAGGTCAAGCATGAGGTGGGGGTTCCGTTTCTGCGTGGGGCGCGGGACGAGCTCGAGAGGGCGAGCGAGCGGCAGCGACTCTACCCCAAGGCGGCGCGGCCGGACAACAGGCCCACCGCGCTCAGGACGGCTCGAGCGCGGGGCTCGACGCCCACCGACGCCCCAACTCGCGGGCGCGGTCGAGCAGCTCGGGGTGCTGGACGACGCTGCCGGGATCGTTGTCCACGTGCGCGAACACGATCGACTCCTCCCACCTGGCGCCGACCCACTTCAGGAACCCGCGCACGCTGCGCTCCGCCATGTCCCAGCGGTTGCGCTCGCCGCACGCGGTGATGAACGCGCCTCGACGCGTACGTGGCCACAACGGGCGGAACGACGAGCGCCGCCACCGGTTGTCGCAGCAGCGGCGTGATGCAGTTGCAGCGGTCGCATCACCAGCTTGAGCTGGGCGCTCACCGCGTCGAAGTAGATCGGCGATCCGACGGCGATCGCGTGCGCGTCGTGCAGCGCGCGGTACACGTCGTCCATGTCGTCGTGGAAGATGCAGTAGCCGTCCGTCGGCTCCGGGCCGCACGCCTGACACGGCTTAGACGGTGAGCTCGTTGCGGTAGAAGTGCCGCGTGCGCGCCGCCTGGCCTCGGCGCCGGCGCACAGCGCGCCTGGAGCATGAGGTCGATGCTGCTCCCGCGCACGGGACTCCCGTTCAGCGCGACGATGAGCGGCGGCGTCATGGCGAAACCTGAGCGCTCACGCGCTTCTCCGCCCACACGAGCGTGGTGGCGCCGAGGCCGCGCACGATCGGCAGCGCTTCCGACAACGCGCTCGGCGGCGCGCGCCCGCGCCGAGCAGGGGATCGGGAAGCGTCTTGAGCACCCACAGGAAGTGACGCGCGCCGCGCACCACGAGCCCGCCGCCGCGAGCCCGTCGGCCAGCTCGCGCACCGGCAGCGGATGGTGGTAGCGATACGGGTGGTACGTGACCGCGTCGTCCGTCGCCTCCGGGAAGCACGACGATGGCAGGGCACGCCTGAGCGCCGGCCACCGCACCGCGAAGCGCTTCGCCCACTCGATCGGCGACGCCGGGTTCGGCGTCGAGCAGCGCGACGCGACCGCGCGGCTTCAGCACGCGCGCGATCTCGCCGAACACGCGCGGACGATCGGGGCGGATACACGTGCTCCATCATCTCCACCGACATCACGCGGTCGAACGTCGCGTCGCGGTACGGCAGCGCGCGCGCGTTGGCCTGTACCAGTCCGAGCGCGTCGCCGTTCGGGAGCCGGCGCGCCCAGCGCAGCTGGTCGAGCCCCAGGTCGACGCCGGTCACGCGCGCACCGCGCTCGCGCGCCCACATCGTGCCGTAGGCCCACGCCGCAGCCCAGGTCGAGCACGCGCTGGCCGGGTGCGAGCGTCGAGCTGAATCAGCACCTCGCGGAAGCGGCGCACCATCATGTAGCGCCGCGTGCGCGACCCGGAGGTACCAGTGCTCGACGAGGTAACGGAGGCCCGTCGTGCGCGCCGATCTCGAGCCGCGGCTCGGGCCAGCGTTCTGTCGTTACCGCCTCGGAGAAGAAGGGTCAGCGCTTGCGGCCGGCCGCGCGTCGCGGCGTCGCGCTCCGTGAGGATCGCGTGGAGGTCGCGCGGGCCGTGCGCGCGCGCGACGCGGCCGGCGCGCTTGGCGGTCGCCGTGCGTTTCGGCCGCGCGCGCCGCCGCGCGTGGGACGCTTCGCGGTCGACTTCCGCTTCGCGGACGGCGCGGACACGCTCGCGCGTCGACGGGCGCGTCGCGCCTCACCACCGGCGGCATCGGCGCCAGCACGTCGGCGCTCGAAGCGGCCGACGAACCACTCGCGGATGTAGTGGGCGATGTCCTGCGTCGAGGACGCCCGGGCCGAACAACCGCCCGACGCCCAGCTTGGCAGAGCGTCTCCATGTCCTCGGCCGGGATGATGCCGCCGCCGGTCAGGAGCTTGTCCCCGACGCCGCGTTTCTTCATCAGCTCGAGCACGTCGGGGAACAGCGTCATGTGCGCGCCGGACGAGGATCGACAGCGCGACCACGTCGACGTCTTCCTGCAGCGCGGCCTCGACGATCTGCTCCGGCGACTGGTGGAGGCCGGTGTAGATCACCTCCATGCCGGCGTCGCGCAGCGCCGCGGCGACGACCTTGGCGCCGCGGTCGTGGCCGTCGAGTCCCGGCTTTCCCACCAGCACGCGAATCTTGCGTTGCATGACGTGACTCCAATGGGACGGCGGATCGTGGAAGCGCGGCGACCGCCGACTATAGGGCGTCGATCGCATGTGCCTCAAGAAGGGTGCGCGTTCGCTTCAGCGGCGGTCGCTTACCCAGGGTGGATCGCTGGGGCGGTTCGCCGTCGTCGGCGTCGATGGCGAGTGCGGCCTCCGTCTCCTCGTATCGTCTGCGGGCTTCCTCGAAATCCTCCAGCGAGGGCGGGGATGGGATCCCCGTCCTCGTCCGTCGCCCGCCGGATGATCCCGTAGTGGTCGAGCAGCTCCAGGGGGCCGCCTCGCCGCCCGAGCGCGTCGCGAACGGGAAGAAGCCGAAATCGCCGGTCCCGACCGGAGAGTCTCCAGGCGCCAGGCGTACTCGCCAGCGACTCCGGGGACGATCCGAGCCGCGGTGAAGTCGCCGACCTCGAGCGGCGTCGGGCTTCCGGTCACCCGGTCCTCCGCTGGCCGTCGGGTAGTAGAACCGGTTGAGCGCCGAGTAGGAATCGAACTCGCGTCCATCGCGGCCTGGACCCAGTTGGGGAGATGCTTCGGGCTCCGAGGAGCCGCAGCAGTCTCAGACCGTGCGTGTCGTGAATGAACGCGACGCCTTCGGTCGTGATGGGCACCACAGCGTCCGGGTCCACGTCATCGTCTTCGTCTTCGTCAGAGTGGCGCTCGGGCTCGGAGCGCTCAGGGCTACGAACGGTCGCCACGCCCCCGGCCCATGCCGCGCAGGAGCAGCGCGATCACTGCGACGGCGACGATGATGGCGATGGCAGGCCACATCGGACGTCAGACCGTCATCGGGGGCGACATCGCCGCCCGATCAGAACTCCGGGCTCTCGACGTAGTCGCCGAACACCTCGCGCATGGCGTTGCGGATCTCACCCTCGGTGGCGTAGGCGCGCGCGCAGTCGAGGATCTTCTGCATCACGTTCTGGTCGCCGGCGCCTCGCTCGCCGCGCGCGGCGGTGAGCGCCTTGAGCGCCGCCGTGCACGCCTTGTCGTCGCGCGTGCGCCGCAGCTCGGCGAGCGCGCGCTTCTGCTCCTCCTCGACTTCGTTCGGCGATGTAGAGGATCGGGATGTCGAGCTTCTCGTCGGGCTCGACGTACTCGTTCACGCCGACGATGACGCGCTGCTTGCTTCTCCATCTCCTGCTGGTACTGGTAGGCCGCGCGGCCGATCTCGCGCTGGAAGAAGCCACGCTCGATGCCGGCGACCACGCCGCCCATCGCGTCGATCTGGCCGGAAGTAGTCCTCGGCCTGCTCCTCGAGCCGTGTTCGTGAGCGACTCGACGTAGTACGAGCCGGCCAGCGGGTCGATGGTCTCGGTGACGCCGAGCTCGTGGGCGATGACCTGCTGTGTGCGGAGCGCGATCTTCACCGCCTTGTCGCTCGGCAGCGCGATGGTCTCGTCCATCGAGTTCGTGTGCAGCGACTGCGTGCCGCCGAGCACGCGCGGCCAGCCCTCGAACGCGGTGCGCACGATGTTGTTCTCGGGCTGCTTGTCCCACAGCGAGCAGCCGGCGGTCTGGGTGTGGAACCGCATCAGCCACGACTCCTGGCGCTTCGCGCCGAAGCGCTCGCGCATGTGCCGCGCCCAGATGCGGCGCGCGGCGCGCAGCTTGGCGATCTCCTCGAAGAAGTCGAGGTGGCTGTTCCAGAAGAACGACAGCCGCGGCGCGAACGTCGTCGATGTCGAGGCCGCGCGTCGAGGCACTCCTCGACGTACGTGAACCCGTCGGCGAGCGTGAACGCCAGCTCCTGCGCCGCGGTCGAGCCGGCCTCGCGGATGTGGTAGCCGGAGATCGAGATCGTGTTCCACTGCGGCACGTGCTTCGTCGCGAACTCGATCAGGTCGACGATGATGCGCAAGCTCGGGCGCGGCGGGAAGCACCAGCACTTCTGCGCGATGTACTCCTTCAGGATGTCGTTCTGGAGCGTGCCGCGCAGGTTCGGCGAACGGCACGCCGCGCTTCTCGGCGTTCGCGAGGTAGAAGCCGAACATGCATCGCCGCCGGGCCGTTGATCGTCATCGACGTGGAGATGACGCCCGGGTCGATGCCGTCGAGCAGGATCTCCATGTCGCGCAGGCTGTCGACCGCCGACGCCGCACTTGCCGACCTCGCCGTGCGCCTTCGGGTGGTCGCTGTCGTAGCCCATGATCGTCGGGTTGTCGAACGCGATCGACAGACCGGTCTGGCCGTGCGCGAGCAGGTCGTGGTAGCGCTCGTTCGACTCGTGCGGCGTGCCGAAGCCCGACGAACTGCCGCATCGTGAACATGCGCGCCGCGGTACATCGTGGCGTGGATGCCGCGCGTGTACGGGTACTCGCCCGGGAAGCCGAGGTCGCGCGCGAGGTCCATGCCGGCGAGGTCCTCGGGCGTGTAGAGCGGCTTGATCGGAATGCCCGAGATCGTGAACGGGTAGAGACCGGGACGTTCCTTCGCCGCACCCGAAGCGCGCCTCCCATGCGGCCCGCTGACCCTCCCACGCGGCGTCGCGGCCTGGGGCCCGGCGCCGCACCGTCTTTGACCGGCGCGGCGGCGGCCTTGCCGTTGGTGGTGCGTCCGCCACCGGCCTGCCGGTGCGCGGCGTGTCGTTCGCGGGACTTCGGCGTGCGTGTGGCCAAGAGTTCCTCCCGCGGGCGGCGTCGGGCCGGTCGGCGGGCGATGGGGGAGCGGGTGGCGGCGGGACGTGGTGACGGCCGAGGCCCTGTCTCGGCGCGCCGTTCACGACGATGAGGTTAAGGGGGCCCGCCGAACAGGGTCAAGGTCGGAACCGTTCGCGCCGCGAGGCTGCGAAGCGCTCACGACCCCATGCGCTCGCGCGCGGCTCGCGTGACCGACGCGAATTCCAGCAACCGGCGAACCGACTGGTGCGGAGTCTGCTTCCGTCGCGCGAGCGCATCCGAGCGCCTCCTGCCAGGCCTGGGTCGGAATGCGGTGGCGGAATTCGGTCCACAGGCCGTCGCGCAGCAGATCGGCGAGCCGTTGCTCGAGCCGGCGGCGGCGGCGCTCGACGAGCCCGCCGTGCTCCTCGAGGAAGGCGAGATGGCGCTCGAAGCCGTCGACGACCTCGGCGACCCCTGTGCCCTGCGAGGCGACGGTGAGCAGCACCGGCGGATCCCAGCGCGCTCGAGGCGGTCGCGCAGCTCGAGCGCCGAGCGCACTGGCGAACGCGCCGCGCTCGGCGCCCTCGCGATCCGCCTTGTTGATGACGAACAGGTCGCCGATCTCCATCAGCCCCGCCTTCATCGCCTGACACCGAGTCGCCCGACTCGGGCACGAGCACGACCGGCGGTCGAGTCGGCGGTCTGGGCGATCTCGAGCTCGCTCTGACCGACGCCGACCGTCTCGATCGAGCACGCGCGTCGAAGCCGGCGGCGTCGAGCGACGTCGCACACCTGCGCGGTGTGGACGGCGAGCGCCGCCCAGGCTGCCGCGCGTCGCCATCGAGCGGATGAACACGCCGGGATCGCCCGCCAGCTCGCCCATGCGCACGCGGTCGCCGAGCAGCGCCCCGCCGCTGAACGGACTGGTGGGATCGACGGCGACGATCGCGACCGTCTGGCCGCGACGCCGGTACTCCTGCGCGAGCCGCGCGACGAGCGTGCTCTTGCCCGCGCCCGGCGGCCCCGTGATTCCAATCCGCCGCGCCGCGCCGGTGCGCGCGTAAGAGCGCGTCGAGCAACGGAGTCGCGCCGCCGGCTCGTTCTCGACGCGCGAGATCGCACGCGCGAGCGCCGCCCGGTCGCCGCCGAGCACGCGGCGCACGAGCTGCGCGGTCTGCCGGGGCCTCCGCGGCGCGGTCGCCGTCGCGCGCGGCGGACGCGCGCTTCACGCGCTCCTCCGACCTCGACCGGCAGCGCCTCGAGCACGCGGCGCGCGACATGCTCGGCGGCGTCCGGGTGCGCGAGCTTCGTCGCCGCGTCGCGCAGCGCGTCCGCGCGACCGTGTCGGCGAGCAGGCGCGCGCACCGCCGAGGTCGACCTCCCCGATGACGTCCGCGTGCAGCGCCGCGCCGCCCTGCTCCAGGTAGTCCGCGTTGCGGACCTCCTGGCCCGGCGTCGGGCGGAAGATCACGAGCGGCGCCGCCTTGACCAGCGCCTCCGGAGCACGTGAGCCCGCCGGCCTTGCTCACCGACGACGTCGCAGCGCCTCCAGCAGCGCGTCGACCTCGGTCGTGAAGCCGAGCGTGCGGATCTGCCCGCTCGACGCCGCCGGCAGCCGATCGATCTCGCTCGCGCAGCGCGCGGTTGGTGCCGCACACGACCACGACGCTGCGGTCGCGCCGGGCCCGCGGCCAGCCGCTCGGCGCACGCTCGACGAGCGGGCCGACGCCGCTGCCACCGCCCATCACCAGCACCATCGGACGATCGAGATCGAGCCCGAAGCGCGTGCGCGCCTCGGCGCGGCCGATCGGCTGGGCGAACCGCAGGTCGATCGGGATGCCGGTGACCTCGATGCGCGCGCGTGGCACGCCGTGCCCGGACAGCTCGTCGGCGACCTGCTCGCTGGCGACGAAGTAGCGATCGACGTGCGGGAACGCCCAGAACGGGTGCGCGGTGAAGTCGGTGATGCACGCAGTAGAGCGGTACCGTGAGGCGGCCGCGTCCGCGCCGCGTACGACAGCGCCTCGACCGGGAGGAAGTGGGTGCACACGATCGCGTCGGGGGCCTCACGTTCGGACACGCGCACGAGCCGGCGCAGGTTGAGCCGGTCGAGCGCCAGTCGCGCCGTGCCGAGCCCGCGGTTGACCGGCGCCAGCTCCCACGAGTGGTAGAGCACGCCCCATAGACGCGGCGCGCGCGCCGCCATGGCGTTGTACGACGCCGCGTACGCGCCGCGATAGAACCGCGACGCGAACACCAGCGTGTCGACCTCGCGCACCGTCACGCCGGGACGCAGCTCGCTGATCGCGGCGGCGAGCGCCTGAGCGGCGCGCTTGTGGCCGCTGCCGGCGGTGGCGTGGAGGATCGCGATGCGCGGTCCGGCCGCCTCGCCGGGATCGCGCGCCAGCGTGTCGACCGCGACCATCCCGGCGCCGACCTCGGGGAACAACACTTCGGTCCCCGACGTCGCGCGCCAGCGCGCGCGCCACCACCGCCGCTGCGCGCGCAGACGCGCGCGCCAGCGCTGCGTGAGCCCCGCGGGGATGCGCAGCCTGCCGAATCGGGGGACGCGGACCATGTCGCTCAGTCGGTGACGGCGCTGCGCAGATGCTGGAGGCGCACGCCCTCGGCGTCGAGCGCCAGCGCGACGACGTCGATGCGCGTGAGCCCGGGGTGCTGTCGCAGCGATCCGCGGGCCGCGCGGCGCAGGCGGCGCACTTTGCGCGCGTCGATGGAGGCGGTGGCGCCTCCGAAGTCCGAGGCTCGTGCGATAGCGCACCTCGACGAGCACGCGCGTTCGGCCGTCCTGCACGATCAGGTCCACCTCCACCCCGTCCAAGCGGGACGTTGCGCGCCACGATTTCGGCGCCGAGCATCTGGAAGTACGCCGCGGCCAGGTCCTCGGCCGCACGCCCACGATCCCACGCCACACCCATTGCCGTCGGCTCCCACTTCGGAGGCGAGTTCTCGGGCGGGGACGGCGACAGTCAGACGAAGTGCCCGCGCGGACCCCACCCGGCGGGCTCGTGGCGCGATCGTGATAGGCTAGGCCGCTCGCCACCCACACTCGACTCTCGCTATGGAGGTTTCGTGCCGTTCGCGCGTCTCGGCCTGCACCGCACCGCTGCTCCGCGGCGTGCGGGCCGCCGGCTACACCCAGCCCACTCCCATTCAGGTGAAAGCGATCCCGATCATCCTCGCCGGCCACGACCTGATCGGCGCCGCGCAGACCGGGACCGGCAAGACCGCCGCGTTCATCCTGCCGATACTCGCACCGCCTGCATCGGGCGGCCAGCAATCGCGCTGCGCGCGCTCGTGCTGACGCCGACGCGCGAGCTGGCGGCGCAGGTCGAGACCAACGCGCGCGACTACGCGCGCTTCACCAAGCTCCGCGTCGGTGTCGTCTACGGCGGCGTCCCGATCGGTCCCCAGGAGCGCATGCTGCGCAACGAGGGCGTCGATCTGCCTGGTCGCGACACCGGGCCGGCTGCTCGACCTCCACGGGCGGCAGAGCGGTGAGCCTCGAGGAGATCGAGATCCTGGTGCTCGACGAGGCCGACCGCATGGTCGACATGGGCTTCGCGCCCGACCTGCGCCGCATCCTGTCGCTGCTGCCCGCCGAAGCGGCAGACGCTGATGTTCTCGGCCACGATGCCGCCCGAGCTGAACCGCGTCGCGCCGCGAGGCGCTTGACGACGCCGCAGCGCGTCGACCTCGCGCCGCCCAGCCGGCCCGCGGCCGGCATCACGCAGGCGATCTACCCGGTGCCGCGCGCACTCAAGACCGACCTGCTCGACGAGATGCTGGTCGCAGGCGACGTGCAGCAGCGTCATCGTGTTCACGCGCACCAAGCACGGCGCGGATCGGCTCGCGCGCCAGCTCTAGCAGCCGCGGCCACTCCGTCGCGGCGCTCCACGGCAATCGCACGCAGGGTCAGCGCGAGCGCGCGCTCGACGACCTGAGGCGCGGTCGCGTCCAGATCCTGGTGGCGACCGACATCGCCTCGCGCGGAATCGACGTCGACGGCATCTCGCACGTCATCAACTTCGACGTGCCGCACACACCCGAGGACTACGTGCACCGCATCGGCCGCACGGGCCGGGTCGACGCCGTCGGCGACGCGTTCACGCTCGATGAGCCCCGAGGAGCGTGGCGAAATTACCGCGATCGAGCGCTTCCTGGGACGCGCGCTCCCGCGCGTGGTGCTGCCCGATTTCGACTACCACATGAAGCCGTCGGACATCGGCCACGCCGTCGGCGGCACCGGCCCGCGGCGACGGTCGACGCCGGGGAGCGCGGGGAGCGACGCGGCGATCGGCCGGGGAGACGATCGGGTGGTGCGGCGCGCGCGACATCGTCGTCGCCGTCCGCCGCACCGGGGGCGGGGCACGGCCGGCGCCCGCAGCGAGATCGGCCCTGGAGATCGGCGCGGCCGAAAGCGTCTGTAGATCGACGGCTCGGCGCGCCGAGGTCCGCGGCGCTCTGACCCCCGCGGTTCCCCGTTCCCGGATTAGCGAAGTTCGAGGCGGTTTCCTGGCGCTCGGACTCGGTGTGTCGTGCTCGAGGCGTTGTCCGAAGCGGCTGAACTTGCGCGCCGTGACCAGCGCCCCTCGCCCGTGCGCGTCGGCATCGCACGCGGCGGCATCGAGCACCAGGCTCCCGAGGCAGAAGTCCGCGATCGGGAGCAGCACGTTCAGGTTCTTGTCCATGTACACGTGATGGATCGCGTGGTGGCGCTTGATGAACTTGAAGAATCCCGAGTGCTCGATGAACGGGAACGTCGGCTTGTGCATGAGGTAATGGAGCCCCTCGTAGCCGACGTAGTAGAGCGCGACGGTGACGCCGAACGTGATCAGGAACGCCAGGTACGGCAGCGTGACGCCGGCCGCGCTCCAGGCCCCACGTGGCAAGCAGCCACGGCGTGATGTTGATCGCGACCAGGGCCGGGCCACCCCACCACGCGAAGGTCAGCGCCTCGTGCTGCTCCTCATTCTCGACGTGGAACGTGTCCTCGTACTTGCACAGCTGGTGGTGAATCATCGTGTGCGAGCGAAAGCAGGTTTCCGGGAGCCACGGCCGGTGCAGCCAGTAACGGTGGAACGCCCATTCGAAGAAGCTGCCCTGGACGATGGCGATCGGGACGGCGGCGAGCATCGCTAGGAAGATCATCATGGTTGACTTTCTGGGTTGGGAGGGGCCAGAGAGGGCGCGGGTCCGACTCGAGCGGCGATCAGACAAGGGGGAGCTCGAGCGTGCACACGGGGCGGAACGAGTAGCGGTGGAGCGGGCAGGGCCCGAGTCGGGCGAGGGCGTCGAGGTGTTCGGGGGTGCCATACCCCTTATGTCGGCAAAACCATACTGAGGCCACACCGAATCCAGGTGGCTCCATGATCCGGTCGCGGACGACCTTGGCCAGCACGGAGGCCGCCGCGATCGACAGCAGCCGGGCGTCGCCGTCGACCACGGCGACCTGCTCGCACGGGATCCCGGGCACGGTCTCGTGGCCGTCGATGAGCACGAGATCGGGCGCCAGCCTGAGGCCGGCGACCGCGCGCGCCATTGCCAGATGCGCGGCCCGTCGGATGTTCATGAAGTCGATCGCGCGGGGGCCGACGACGGACCACGCAAACGCGCGTGCCTCGCCGAGCACCTGGGAGAACAACGTGACGCGGGCCTCGGGGGTCATCTGCTTGCTGTCGTTGAGCCCGTCCCAGATGCCGTCGCGGCTCGAGCACGACCGCGGCCGCCACGATCGGTCCGGCGAGCGGGCCGCGGCCTGCCTCGTCCACGCCGGCGACCCGTTCGCGGGTCCCGGACAGCCGCGCTTCGGCGCGGCGGAGTCGGCGCCAGACCGCCGTTGTCACTTCTCGACGGATGATGCTTCCACGCTGGTCTTCTTCTCGGTGAGTCGCGCGCTCTTGCCGGTCTTGCGCCGGAGGTAGAACAGCTTCGCGCGTCGTACCTTCGAGTGCTTCACGACCTTGATTTCGGCGACCGACGGTCCGTGGAGCGGAAACGTGCGCTCGACGCCGATGCCTTCGCTGATCTTGCGGACGGTGAAGGTCTGGCGAATACCGCTGCCGCGGACGTTGATGACCTCGCCGCGGAACTTCTGCTGCCGCTCCTTGTCGCCCTCGATCACGCGGACGGCGACCTCGACCGTCTGGCCGGGCCGCATCTGCGGGCGATCGGTCTTCATCTGAGCGGCTTCGATCTTCTGGATTAGCCCCATGCGCGGGCTCCTTTCGACTCGGCCGGGCCGAGGCCCGGAGAATTGGCGGCCACGCAGTATAGGCGAGGGGGCTGCCATGCCAAACGCGCCGACGGGGTCATCGCGTTCCCCCTCGAGGACGAGGACGGCTCCGCGGGCTCGGGGCCTCGCGGCCCTCGGCGACTAGCGCCGGCGCAATGACTCGAGGTAGGCGCGGTCCGCGGGGCTCAGATCCGCCGATTCGAGCAGATCCGGCCGACGCTCGAACGTGCGGCGCAGCGACTCCTCGCGGCGGTGGCGCGCGATGTGCGCGTGGTTCCCGGACAGCAGCACCTCGGGGACCGCGCAGGCCCCGATACTCGGCGGGCCGCGTGTAGTACGCGCAGTCGAGCAACCCGGAATGGAACGAATCGCTCTCGACCGAGTCGAAATCGCCGACCACGCCCGGCAGCAGCCGAGCGACCGCGTCGATGATGCACAGCGCCGCCGGCTCGCCGCCCGAGAGCACGAAGTCGCCGATCGACAGCTCGTCGTCGACGAGATGCTCGCGTCACGCGCTCGTCGACGCCCTTGTAGCGCCCGCACACCAGCACGAGGTGGTCGAGGCGCGCGTACTCGAGCGCGCGCGCCTGGTCGAAGCGCCGGCCCTGCGGCGACAGGAGCGTCACCTGCTCGCCGGCCCGCACGCGCGTCGCGCCCGCCGACGCCGATCGCGCTCAGCGCGCGATCGATGGGCTCGATCTTCATGATCATGCCGACGCCGCCGCCGAACGGGTAGTCGTCGGTCGTGCGGTGCGCGTCGCTCGGTGAAGTCGCGCAGCCCGACGATCTCGATCTGGAGCACGCCGCGGCTCGCGCGCCGCGCGGATCATGCCCTCGGCGAGGGCGGCGCCGAAGAAGTCCGGAAAGATCGTGAGCACCGAGACCTTCATGTTTCGCTCCGCCTGCCGCTCACAGATCCTCGAGCCCCCGGGGCAGCGCCACCGACGATCACGCCGCGCTCGCGAGTCGACCCGCCGGACGACCTCTTCGGTCGCCGGGACGAGCAGCTCCTTCGCGCCCTCCACGACATAGATGGGGTTCGCGCCGGTGGCCATGATGTGGCGCAGCGTGCCGAGCGCGCGGCCGTCCTCCGTCTCGACACGCATTCCGATCAGTTGAAACGCGTACGCGAGCCCCGGCCCGGATCCGGCAGCCGCTCGGAGTCGGTGAACAGCTCGCCACGCGTCGGCCACGCGGCCTGAGTCGCGATCGAGACGCCGGCGAAACGGACGAGCAGGCGATCGTGCGCCGGACGCGCGGACGCGACCTCGAGCACGCGCTGCTCGCCGGTCGGACCCCGCCACGCGAGACGCCGCGTCTCGAGCAGTTCGTCCGCGGACAGCGGGCAGTGCTCGAGGTTGACCTCGCCGTCCAGTCCGTGCGGGCGACCCACGCGGCCGATCAAGACCTCCGACATGGACGCGTGGCTCCGGGCGTTACTCGCGAGTGGACCGTCCGCTGGCCCGGCCGTTCGGCTCCGGGTGCGGTCGGCCTCAGTCGGCGATCTCGAGGCTCGCGCGGCGCCCGCTCTGGGCGGCCGCGGCTCGAGCGCCAGCGCAGTGACCGGGCGGTGCGTCCCTGCTTGCCGATCACGTGTCCGAGATCGTCGGGATGCACGCGACAGCTCGAGCGTTCGTCTCGTCGCCGGCCTCGAGGATGTCGACCTGAACGTCGTCGGGATGGTCGACGAGGCCCGCGCGCCATGAAGACGTGACCAGGTCGCGGAGCTGGAAGTCTCCGGCCTCGGGCTCGCGACGGCTGCGGCCGGGATTCCGGCGCTCGAGGGGGCGCTCGGGGCGCTCCTCTCGACGGGCACGGATGATAGTCTCCGCCCCAGGGCCACCAGCAGGATCGTCCACAGGCCCGACAGCAGGAGCGCCGGCGAACGGTCGGTTGAGGCTTGAGGACCGCGAGACCGCTTACGGAGAGGGCGGCCCCAACGACCCAGATCAGGATCACGGTTCGTCTTCTGACATCTGAGCACACTCGCGAGTCGGTGGTTGGTGTGGTCCTTGCCGCCCTCGTGAGACCTTGCGGCCGTCCGCGCAGGCGGTTGATCACGACGAACGATCATGTCGAAGGCCGGGTAGGCCGAGCATCGATGACGGCTCCGAGCCGGCCCCAGCCGCGCGGCCCGCCCTCGATAGGCCAGGACCGCGGAAGCGCCGAGACTATACCCCAAGAAGCAGGCTGCCCGCGTCGCCGAGGAAGATCCGCGCCCGCGGGAAGTTGTAGCGGCAGGAATCCGACGCAGCGCGCCGGCGAGCGCGAGCTGCGCCGGCCGCGAGCGCCGCAGCATGGCGCCCGATGCGCGAGTCCCAGCGCGAAGGCCGATCAGCAGGATCGCCGCGAGCCCGCCGACCATGCCGTTCATGTTGTCGAGGAAGTTGATCGCGTTCATGAGCGCGACGATCGCAACCAGCGTGATCACGAGCCGAATGGGCACGGGCCGCAGCTCGGCGCCAGCCCCGAGCGGCAACGCGAGCCCGCCGACGCGCGGCGTCCTGCCTGGCGAGCTTGACGAGCGGCTGCATGCCGAAGCGGTCGTCCCATGCCGAGGATCAGCGCGACGACCGCGCCGCCGAGCAGGTGCGCGGCGTGCGGCGCGGTGGCCAGGTGGCCGAACCGCAGCAGCGGAGCCGGCTCCGAGGGCAGCACAAACGAACACGACCACCCCCGAGCAGCGGCGGTCGCGGAGGTGTGGAGCTTACGAGCTTCGGGATGGTCGAGGTAGCCGGTCGCCCACGCCAGTCGAATGCCGAGCGGCGTGAGCGACAGGGACAGCGCCAGCGCCGACGAAACAGGCTGCGGCGAGCCATCTTCAGCGGCGTGGCGTCCCCATCCACGGCCGTGCGACTACGCGGCGGCGATCCCGATCGGGAGCGGCGCGTCCCATCTGCTCGCACATGTCTTTGATCGTGAACTCCAGCAGCTGATCGAGCGAGACCTGCGGCCGGTAGCCGACGACGCCGGTTGATCTTGGCGAGGTCCGGTACGCGGCGGCGCATGTCCTCGAACGAGCTGCCATAGACCTTCTCGTAGGGCACGAATTCGATCTCGCTCTTGCTCTCGCACATCTTCTCGGATGCGCTCGGCGAGCTCGAGGATCGTGACCTCTCTCGTCGCTGCCGACGTTGAAGACCTCGCCTTCGGCTTCGCGTGAGTCCGCGAGCATCAGCACGCCGCGAACGACGTCGCCCACGGCCGAGAAGCAGCGCGATTGCTGGCCGTCGCCGAACACGAGGATCGGCTCGTCGCTGCAGCGCGCGGACGATCATGTTCGGGATCACCATGCCGTACAGGCCGGTCTGACGCGGACCGCACGTGTTGAAGCACCGAACGACGACCGACGGGCAGCTGCCGCTGCTGCCAGTACGCCTGGGCGAGGCACTCGTCGACCGCCTTGCCGCAGGCGTACGACCAACGCAGCTTGTGCGTCGGGCCCATCACGCGGTCGTCGTCTTCGGAGAACGGAACCGTGATGCCCTTGCCGTAGACCTCGCTGCTCGAGAACACCATCGCCTTGCTGCCGTGCTCGGCACACGCCTCGAGCACGACCTCGGTGCCGCGGATGTTCGTGATCAGCGAGCGAAGCGGGTTCTCGAGGACGTATTTGACGCCGACGGCGGCGGCGAGATGGAACACGCGGTCGCATTGCGCGACGAGTCCGTTGACCAGCGCCGAGTCCGTGACGCTGCCTTCCAGAACCGGAACTGAGGATGTCGCTCGAAGGAGCGGAGGTTCTCGAGACGGCCGGTGGAGAGATCATCGAGCGCCCAGACTTCGAGCCCCGTGCCGAGAAGGGCCTCCGCAGAGTGGGACCCGATGAATCCTGCACCCCTGTGACGAGGACTCTCATGCTCTTCCCTCTGGTACGATCGCGGACGGGGGACTAGCCTGAGATCACCGAGGGGCCAGATGATTCCCAGTCCGGCAAATCTTCGCGCGTTGTTGGTGGATGAGGAAGTGGCGTCAAGTCAACGACGTACAGCAAAACCTTGCTGAGCTGAAATAGCGGGTAGCGAATTCTGTTTCGTCGGACTCTCCTGCGCAGCTGTGTGTGGGTGAATCGTCAGGGGATGTCGTAGATTCGGTACGCGGCCCCACCACCTCGTACGTGGCGTATAGTCTCGCACATTCGAATGTGGCTTGTCACGCTCAGAACACCCCATTCGCGGCGCTTTCGTCTTCTTCCTGCCAAGATTTAATCGGCGCATGGACCGCGTTCCAGAACCCTCCTTCAACTCGATCATGGCGTTCGATCAGTCCCAAGGAAACGACCGCCGCATTGACTCTCAACGGCTCGTGCCGGGCCGAATTCTCGCGGGCTGCGGGCGTCTGTTTTGTGCTGCTAATCTTGGCGCTGCCCTGGACGATCGCTCCGATGTCCGATCGCCATCGTGGCGTGCGCCCTCCTGACGCTCATTGGAATATGGGTGTCCCGGCCCCGACTGAAGTGGCCGTCGACCCCTATATCTCCCCGCGGCACTGGCCTGGGCCTTGGCCCTGCTCGCATCGGCCTGGTTCGCCGAGGATCGAGCCGCGAGCCTTCCCTGCTTGGGCAAGGCGCTGTTTCCGGCCCTCGTCCCGCTGGCCGTCTTTCAGACCGGTAAGCAACGGACGGGCCGCCGGGCGATCGCGTTGCTTCTCCTATCATCGGCCGTGGCTTCGGCCTTCGGGCTGTTGTGGTTCTTCGCCCGCGGCGCTCGTTTCGCAACGCGGGCACGGGGCGCAGTCGGGCACTATATGACCTTCGCCGGGCAGCTGATGCTGCTCGGAAGTGTCGCCCTGGCCGTCGCCGCCGTGGCTCGAAATCGCACGCTGGCGCCTCGGCGCGCTGGTCGCGACCGCTCTCGCCGTCGCCGCGTTGGCCGCGACGTTCACACGCAGCTCGTGGCTCGGGTTCGCGACCTCGGCGACGATCGTGCTCGCCGGCGCGCGACCTCGCTGGCTGCCGGCGTTCCTCGCGTTGCTCGTCGCGATCGTCGTGTTACGCGCCCGGCGAGTATCGCGATCGCCTCTACAGCGTGGTGGATCCCCATCACCCGATGAACGTCGAGCGCACGCACATGTCGGGAGGCCGGCGTGCGCATGTTCCGTGATCACCCGATCACCGGAGTCGGAGCTCAGGATCTCCATCGCATCTATGAACGCTACCGCTCGGCCGACGCCCGCGAAGGCGCCGGACATCTCCACAGCGTTCCGATCCACATCGCCGCCACGATGGGAATCCTCGGCCTGATCGCCTTCGCGTGGCTCTACGGCGCGATGCTGTGGAGTGGGCTCGCGGGACTTCGCGGCAGTCGCTTCGCCCGAGGGCGACGTCGAGGCCGGCGTGCGTCGGCGTGACCGCCGGGCTCGTGGGCTTCCTCGTCGCGGGACTGTTCGAGTGGAACTTCGGCGACGAGGAGCTGCTGTACCTGCTGCTACACGCTCGTCGGTCTGGCGTGGAGCGCGCGCACCTGGATGGCAAACGGCGAACGCCGGTGAGGGTCGTCCTCGTCCACGACTGGCTCACGGGAATGCGCGGCGGCGAGCGCGTGCTGGAGCGACTGTGCCGGACTGTTCCCCGGACGCTCCGATCATGACGCTGCGTGTGGAACGCGCGGCAGCGTCTCCCCACGATCGAGGCGCGGCGGATCGAGTGTCGCTCCTTCAGCACCTGCCGGCGGCGTCGCCGCCACTACCGCTGGTATCTCCCCACTCTTCCCCGCCGCCGTCGAGATCGCTCCGGCTGCCGAGCGCCGACGTCGTGATCTCGATCGAGCCACGCCGTGGCGAAGGCGGTGCGCGTCCCCGACGGCGCCTTTCACCTGAGCTACGTGTACACGCCGATGCGTTACGTGTGGGAGCTCGAGGAGCAGTACTTCCCGCCCGGGAAGTTCCCGTGGCCGCTGTCGAGCCTCGTGCGCGAGACGTGTGCCAGACTCCGCGCCTGGGACGTGCGGACGAGTAGCCGTCCGCACGCCGTGGTGGCGATCTCGCAGCACGTCGCCGACCGCATCCGCGTCACTGGGGCCGCACGGCGGAGATCGTCTACACCGCCGGTGGCGTTGTCGCGCTTCACGCCGTCGGCGACGCGCGGCGACTACGACCTCGTCGCCGGGCGCGTTCGCGCCGAACAAGCGCGCGCGATCTCGCGATCGAGGCCTGCGGCCGACTCGGCCGGCGGCTCGTCGTCGTCGGCGCGGGTCAGGACGAGCGGCGATTGCGACGGCTGGCCGGACCGAGCGTGGAGTTCCGCGGGTGGGTCGACGACGCGGAGATGGCCCGCCTCTACGCCGGCGCGCGCGCGCTGCTGTTTCCCGGCGAGGAAGACTTCGGCATCGTTCCGCTCGAGGCGCTCGCCAGCGGCTGCCCGGTCGTCGCGTACGGGCGCGGCGGCGTGCTCGAAACGGTGGCCCGCGGCGCCGATCCCGCGGCGCTCGATGACGTGGCGACCGGTGGCAGCGCGGAAGTGCCCGGCGGCGTCCTGTTCGGCACGCAGACCGCGGACGGGCTGACCGACGCCCTCGGCCGGTTCGATCCCGCGCGCTTCGACCCCGCCGCGTTGCGCGCGCTCGCGGAGCCGTTCGCGGAGGAGGAATTCGACCGTCGCTTTCGTGCGACGTTCGAGCGTCAGCTCGCCGCGTTCCGCGCCGCGATCGCCGCGCGGTAGACACGCTCGGTGCGCTCGACCACCGCGCTCCAGTGGAACTCGGCGCCGAGTGCCAAGACCCGACCGCGCGGGCGCGCGAGCGCGCGCTCCAGTGCCTCGGCCCACGCGCCCGCGTCGCGCGGCACGATCTCGCCGTTCGCTCCGGGACGGATCACGTCGGCCGCGTTGCCGACGTCGTGCGCAAGCGTGAACAGCCCGCCGGCCAGCATCTCGAGCAGCGCCACGCTGCAGCCCTCGTAGTACGACGGCAACGCGCCCGCGTCGGCGGCGCGGATCCAGTCCTGGACCTCGCGGTGCGGCACTGGTCCCGTGACGAGGCCGCCCCGGCGCGCGCGCGCTTGGCGCCGCCGACCGTTACCCATAGCGCGTCGCGCGCCGCGGCACCGGCGCGGGCGCGGGCGCGCGCGAGCAGGTCGTAGCCCTTCACGAAGTCGTCGCGCCCGATCGTGAGCAGCACCCGCGTCGCGGGCGCTATGCCGTAACGCGCGCGCAGCGCCTCGGCGCGCCTCGCCCGGAGCGGGCGGCGTGATCGCCGTTCGGGATCACGGTGGCGCGCGCGGGATCGAGTCCGTGCAACCGCGCGAAGTCGTCCCGCACCCGTGCCGCGACCGCGATGATCCGCCCCGGCCTGAGCGCCCGCGACCGCTCCTCGGCCACGGCGCGCCAGTTCGCGAGGTTCACGAGCGTGCGAACACGGCCGATGCTCACGTAGGTCCGCATCTTCGCGGCGACGCAGAAGTGCAACGTGCGCACGACGCCGCGCACGTCGAACGCGCGCGGCCACGGCGCGCCGTGCGCGTGCAGCACGTCGTAGCGCGCGGGCTCGGGCGCGGCGGTGACGGCGACCGGCGCGGACGCCCGGCAGCGCGGCCGACACATCTCGACGTCGTGGCCGCGGGCGGCGAGCCCTGACCGCCAGCTCGCGCAGGTGGGTCTCGAGCCCGCCCGGCAGCGACACGTCCACGCCGGCGTGGAGCAGCACCTTCACGGCCGTGCCTCGGCGCCCGGCGCGAGCGCCACGAGACGCGCGACGAGCGCCCAGGCGAGTGCGGCGGGCCGCGTGCGCGGGCTCGCGAGCGCGTGAGCGAGCCACGGGCGCGCCCCGGCTGGACGCCGGTCGCGCACGTACACTTCGCCGAGCCGCAGCGCGAGCCGGTCGCCCCGCTCCCAGGTCTCGACGAAGCGCTCGAACGAGCCCGCCTGCTCGAACGCCTCCAGAGAATCGCGACCCCGCTCCCGCCGCTCGTCCGCCAGCGCCCGCGCGAGCGCCGCGAAGCGGAGCTGCTGGTCGCGCGCGCGTGAGAACACCCCGCGCGGATGGTGGCGCCATTGGTAGAGCGGGTCTCGAGGTTCGCGAACACCGCCCGCTCCGGCAGCCGCAGCCACAGGTCGAAGTCCTGCGACGCGCCGAACGCGGCGCGGTAGCCGCCCGCCGCGCGGTACGCGTCCGCTCGCAACATCACCGAGCCGTGCACGAACGGCGGCGCACGGTGGAGCGTTCGGCGGATCGCCGCGCCGAACGGCACCGGATGGCGCCCCGTCACGGTGCCCCGCTCGTCGATGACGTCCGCGGCGGTCCCCACCACCGCGACCTCGGGATTCCGGTCCAGGAAATCCGCCTGCCGCGACAGACGCTCCGGCAGCGAGAGGTCGTCGTCGTCCTGGCGTGCCAGGTAGCTCGCCCGGGCGGCGCGCGCCGCGAGATCGAGCGCGGCCGCGAGCCCGCGGCCGCCGCCCTCCAGCACACGCGTGCGGCCATGGCGCGCCGCGAACGCCTCGAGCTTCGCGCGCGTCCCATCGCGCGAGCCGTCGTCGACGGCGATGATCTCCAGGTCCTCGAGCGTCTGGCCCGCGAGGCTCGCGAGCGACTCGTCGAGGAAGCGCTCGCCGTCGCGGCTCGCGATGAGCACGGAGACGCGCGGCGTGCCGCTCACGCCTCGAGCGCCACGTCGAACGCGCGCGCCCAGCATTCGAGCGCGGCGAGCGCCCACAGCCTGAGCGGCGCGAGGTCCCCGCCGCGGCCCGCGTGGAAGCCGTCCGCGAGTGCCCGCACCGCGCCGGGGCGGAACAGCCTCGCCGTGCGCGCGTCCGCTCCGATCAGGCCGTCGAGCCAGCCCGCGAGCGGGCCGCGCAGCCATTCCTCGAGCGGCAGCTGGAAGCCCCGTTTCGGCGCCGCGAGCGCCTCGGGCGCAATGCGGCCGCGCGCGTGGCGCCGGAGCAGCGGCTTCGTCTCGCGCGGCGACGTCCGCCGCGCCGCCGGCAGCCGGCCGACGTGCTCGAACAGCCGATGGTCGAGCAGCGGCGAGCGGTTCTCGAGCGCGTGCGCCATGGACGCCACGTCGACCTTCACGAGCAGGTCGTCCGGGAGGTAGCGGCCCGAGTCCCACGCGAACAGGGCGTCGGCGAGCGAGGGGCCGCACGCGCCCGGCCACGGCGGCGGTGCGAGTGCCAGCGCGTGTGGCGCGTCGCGCGGGAGCAGCGCCTCGATCTGCGGCGGCGTGAAGAACGAGCACAGCTCCCGCGCGGCGTGATCCGGGTGGCCGGCCGCGAGCTGGTGGAGGGCCTCGAGCGCATTCGTGCGGTCGCCGTAGCGCCGGCGCAATACCGCGAGCGCGCCGGGCACGCGGCGTGCAAGATCGGCGCGGCGCGCGAACGGGTAACGGTAGTAGCCGCCGAACAGCTCGTCGCCGCCGTCGCCGTTCACCATCACCTTGACGTGCCGCGCGGCCTCGCGCGCGATCAGGGCGGTGGTCACGACCGCGCTGTCGCCGAGCGGGTCGGCGAAGTGCGCGAGCGTTTCCGCCACCTCGCGCGCCACGTCGGGCTTCGCGACGAGCTCGACGTGCTCCTCGGCGAAGCGGCGCGCGCCGAGCGCGGCCGTCGCGCGCTCGTCGGGCAAGCCCTCGAAGCCGAGCGTGAACGTGCGGATCGGACGGTGCCCGGTGCGGTGCAGCGCCTCGAGCACGACGTTCGAGTCCACGCCGCCCGACAGGAACACGCCGATCGGCACGTCGCTCACAGTGCGCAGCCGCGCGCTCTCCACCAGCTCCGCGTCGAACGCCTCGAACCACTTCATCGTCGGCGCGGGCGCCGGGATCGGGGTCGGGCGGGCGCCACCAGCGCACCGGCTCGCCCACGGCGCCGCTGGGACCCACCTCCATCCAGCTCGCGGGCGGGAGCTTGTAAACGCCCTCGAGCAGCGTGTGCGGGGACGGCACGTACTGGAGCGCGAGCCAGTGCGGCAGCAGGGTGCGATCGAGCCGCGCGCGCACGAACGGCAGGCGCAGCAGCGCGGCCGCCTCGCTCGCGAACGCGAACCACTCGTCGGTGCGCGCCCACAGCAGCGGCTTCTTGCCGAGCCGATCGCGCGCGAGCAGCAGCGTGCCGCGCGATCGGTCCCAGCACCCGAACGCCCACATGCCGCGGAGCTCCTGCAGCGCGGCGGGGCCGTCGAGCCCGAGCGCTTCGAGCAGCACCTCCGTGTCGCTATTGGTCTCAGCGCGACGCCGCGCGACGTGAGCGCCGCGCGACGCTCGCGGTAGTTGTAGATCTCCCCGTTCTGCACGATCGCGAGCCGCCCGTCCCCGGAACGCATCGGCTGGGCGCCACCGCTGCCGGTGTCGATGATCGCGAGCCGGGCGTGGACGAGCAGGATGCGGTCGTCGACGTACACGCCGTCCCCGTCGGGGCCGCGGTGCTTCAGTCCGGCGAGCAGCCGTGCGCCCCATTCCGGATCGGGCGGCCGCTCGCCGAGGGCCATCACGCCCGCGATGCCGCACATCTCAGTGGCGCCCCGGGCTCGCGGGCTCGGGCGCGCGAAGCACCGTCGTCAGCAGCCACTCCCTTTCAGCCACGTCGCTCCTTCGCGGATCAGGATCGTGCGCGTGCTTCGCGAGCGCGCGCGGAATCGAGCGCGGGATACTAGCACGCGAGCGCGGCGGCGATTGACACTCCGGGCGGCACTCGCGGAGACTGCGCGCCCATGTCCGCGACGCGCTTCGCGCTGTGGAAGAACCGCCTGCTCCGGCTGTGGCTGGCGGGCGGCGCGGCGGCGGTCGGCGCGGCCGGCAGCGTGATACGCAACAAGTGGCTCGCGCTCCACCTCGAAACCGCGGGCATCGGGGTGCTGGGGCAGATCTTCGCCGGCCAGACCTGGCTCGGCACCGCGACCGGCGTCGGGCTCGGGATGCCGGTCGCTCAGCAGATCAGCGAAGCCTTGGGCCGCGGCGATCACCCCGCGGTGCGGCGCGCGATCTCCACGGCGCTCGCCGTGCTCTCGACCACGTCGCTCGCGGTCGCGGCGGTCGGGCTGGTCGCAGCGCCGTGGATCTCCACCGCGCTGCTCGGCTCGAGCGAGCACGCGGGGCTCGTGCGCATCTCGATGCTCGCGGTGATCGGCCTCGCGTTCCAGCCCACGATCCAGGGGTGTTCGCCGGCTTCTCGACGTTCGCGCGACCTTCGTCTACGCGCTGCTCGGCAACGCGACGGTGGTCGGGCTCGTGCTCGCGCTCGTGCCGCGCTTCGGCCTCGCCGGCGCGGTGTGGAGCATGGCGTCCTTCTGGCCGGTCGCGATCCTCGGCACGCTGTGGATCGAGCGGGGCGTGTACGCGTCCGCGCTCGCGTCGGCCGGAGGCGTGCGCTTCAACCGGGCGACCGCGAACGCGATGCTCAAGGTGGCCGCCGCCGCGCTCGGCCTCGCATTGTTCGACCAGGGTGCGCTGCTCGCGCTGCGCGCACACTTCGTTCGCCTGCACGGAGTGGCGGCGAATGGGCTGTTGCAGGCGGCGATCGCGCTCGCGCAGCAGATCGGCGCGGTGTTCTACGGATACCTCGGCAGCTACGCGTTCGGGATGACTCAGCCGCTCCGCGGATGTCACGGAGGTGCGCGCGTACACGCGCAAGCAGTTCACGCCGCTCGTGGCGCTCGCTGCGCTCGGCTACGCCGTCGCGATGCTGGTGGCTGGGCCGCTGCTCCACCTGCTCTACTCGGAGCGGTTCGACGGCGCGCGCGCGATGCTTGGCTGGACGATCGTCGGCGAGTTCGGCAAGGTGGTGGCGATCACCTGGTCGCTCGGCGCGCTGCGCACCGGCGGCGTGCGGCTGTGGGTGGCGATCGGGGTGTCGTTTGCCGGCGGCATGCTGATCTCGTACGTGATCGCCTTGCGGGCCGGCGCAGGCTTGATGGCGCTGCCGTACGGATACGCCGGCGCGGGGTTGCTGTCGGTGGCGTGGACGGCCCTGCTGATGACGCGGCGCGGCGTCTCGCTGGACCGGCGCGCGGTCGCGCTCACCGTGCTTGCCGGCCTCGCGCTCGCGGCGCTGGCGGCGTCCACCGCCACGCCGCACCACGGCTGAGCCGCGGTATCGCTGACACTCACTCGTGTTTGACCGCAACCACCTGGCAAACCGGACGTAGTGATGGGACCGCCCACGTCAGTGGGCGACTCAGCACCTCGGTAATCCCCGCGCTTGCCAAGTGCCGGCCCCAATCACCCAAGGCCGGTCGATAGTAGACGTACTCCCTGTTCTGCGGCTCCAGCCCAACCGCCCGGCAGAGATACTCTGCCTCTCGCATGCTGTACTCACGGAAGTGGCCGAACGAGTCGGCATTGAACAACTCTACAGACAAGATGTCTCGCCCGAGCATCAGCTTGATCCGATTCCTGAGAGCACACAGATTGGGTACTGAAAACAGCAGGGTGCCACCCCTCTTGAGGACGCGGTGGATCTCCCCAAGAATGGCGTAGGGCGAGCGTGGGATGTGCTCCAGCGTCTCGGTGAAAATGACGAGGTCGAAAATCCCGTCCTCGTACGGCAATGAATCGCGTTCCAGGTTGCAGAGCCGCGCTTCAACGCCGTCCAGAAAGGGGTGCCATTTCAGGTGCTTGTCACAGGCATGGACGCGCGCGTCTGGAAACACGATCCGAAACAGCTGCGTTGTCGCAAAGCACGATACGTCGAGGATCGCTAGTGGGCGACGTCTGAGTTTGTCCAGCGCACCTACGCTCGTCACAGCATCATAGAGCCGGCCCACGGAATCCCTGCAGTAGCTGTCGTAGAGCGCATGGACTGCGGAGCGGCTGAACGAGGCATTGCCCGACTCCGCAGGCTCGACGACGGCGTCGCAATGGGTGCGGTAGTACTCGGCAAACTCCGCCAGGCATCGCTGCCGGTCATTTTGCATGCTTTTTCTCCCCGCTCGATCTCAAAGCCAAACCGCCCCCCGGATCGCACACATCGTATGGGTTACACAACACCCGCGCGCAGCACGCCGGTGCGCGCCAGCTCGGCGAACAGCGTCTCGAAGCGACGGTGCCACGTGTGATCGCGGAGCGCGCGCTCGTATCCGGCGCGCCGGATGCGCTCGCGCTCCACATCGTGCGCGAGGTAGTAGCGGGCGAGGTCCACGAGCTCGGCCGCGGAGCGGTAGCACACGATCTCCTTGCCGACATCGTAGTGGAGTGTCATCTCCTCCATCCAGCCGGTGAGGTAGAACGCCCCCGACATCGGCCCCTCGAACTCGCGCAGCCGCACCTGTCGCTGCTGGCGCAGCGTGCGATGCGCGTCGCCGACGATCGAGAAGCCGAGGCTGATGCGGCTCGCTGTAGAGCCTCACGTACTCTTCGTCGGATACCGGGCCGTGCAGGTTCGCAGGCGTGGCGCTCCGCGAGCCGGCGCCAGTCGAGCGTGTCTCGCCGGGCGCGCAGCGGATTCCGCCCGCGCACAAGCAGCGACAGCGAGCGCGACAGCGCACCGCCCTCGGGTCCGCGCTCGCCGCCGCCACCCGAGCCCGGCAACCAGCTCTGGCCGAACGCGTGCGCGGCGACGCCGTGATCGAGCAACGCGAGCATCAGGCTGCCGCGGTCGGCGTAGCGCTGACCGGCGAAGGTCGCGTCGTAGCGCACCGGCGTCTCGACCGGGTGGTAGTACTTCGGATTCGCCGCCATCGGCCAGAAGATCGGCGTCGCGCCGGCGCGCCGGTACTTCGCGATCGCGTCGGCCTCGGGCACCAGGCAGCGGTCGAAGTCGCGCGCCGTGCGCTCGACGAGGTGGAACTGGTGCACGTTGTTGCAGAAGAAGTTCACGATCGGCGCCACGTCCGTCCGCACCCGCTGGATCACCGCGGGCTCGAGATGGCTGTCGCTCACGTAGGTGAGCACGAGATCGAGCCGTCCCGCGCGGTGCGCGTCGTTGACGGCGGCGAGGAACGCCTCGCCGAAACGCGCGCGCAGCGGCTCGCACTCCGGGCGCTTCGGGTCCACGTCGAACAGCGGCTGGATTCCACCGTCCCACAGCACGACGTCGTGTCCGAGCTCGACGAGCGGGTCGTGCAGATTCCACTTCCAGAGATTCGACGCGAACGAGGGATTGGGGCTGTTCGCCAGCGCGAGGAAGATGCGCATCGCGTCAGCGCGCTCCGGCCGGTGACGCGGTCGCCGCGCGACGGCGCCAGCTCTCCCACACGAACTCGTACTGCCATTCGAGCGCATGGGTGAGCGGAAGCCGCGCCTGCAGCGCCTTCATGCGGCGCTCGGCGTCCGGGACGAAGTCGTGGAACTGGACTTGAAGGTGCTCGATGCGCCCGATGAGCGCGCGATCCAGGAGGTGCTCGAGCAGCTCGTACTCGCCGCCCTCGATGTTGACCTTCATGAGATCCACGCGCGCGAGCCTGAGCCGCTCGAACACCCTCCGACGCCGCGCACAGGCGCGCGAGCGGTCCGGTGCGGCCGCGCAGCGCGGACGACCCGTCGGCCGCGAGCGCGAAGCGCTCCTCACGCGTATGGGCGGCGAGTCCGAACGGATGCACCGTCACGCCCGCACGGCCGGCGAAGCGACGCGCGAGGCCGTCCGCGAACTCGGGGACCGGCTCGAACACGTGCACGGTGCAGCCGAAGCGCTCGCTCGCCCGCGCCGCCCAGTCGCCGACGTAGCCGCCGACGTCGAGCACGATCGCGTCCGGGCCGAGCGGATAGGCGAAGCGTCGCGTCTCGTCGCCACGGTCCGCCACCCAGCGGCGATGCGAGCGCTCGTGCGTCGTCGGGAACAGTGCGGCGCGCGCGGCCGAGCGCGCGCTGCAGCACGCCGCGGCGCGCGGGGGGCGTGACGGTGGTGTCCGCCATCCGCGCGTCAGTTCCCGGCCGCCGGCGTGCAGCGCACGCGGGCCGGGCGCTTCCTCACGGGTACGGGGCTCATCGGGTGCCAAAGACTATCGCAATCACCGCGCCCCCGCACCGAGCCGCGATGCGAGCCACGGCATCGCGCAGCGCCAGCGTGTCGCGGCCCGAGCGCGTGCGCGGTCTTGACCGGTTCCCAGGCCTGCCGTAGCGTGCCCGCGTCCCCTCCGAGGAGCCCATGAAACCCACCACACGCATCGTCGTCACCGGCGGCAACGGCTTCCTGGGTCGTCCCGTGTTGCGCGCGCTCGCGGCGCACGGGTTCACGAACGCGGTGACGTTCGGCTCGCGTGATTTCGATCTCACGCACGAGACGCAGGTCGCGCGCTATGTTCGACGCGCTGAGGCCCGAGGCGATCATCCACCTCGCGGCGGTCGTGGGCGGCATCGGCGCGAACCGGCGCTACCCGGGCACCTACTTCTACAAAAACCTCATGATGGGCGCCGAGCTCATGGAGTACGCGCGCCAGCGCGGCGTCGGGCGCTTCCTGAGCGTCGGCACGATCTGCTCGTACCCCAAGTTCACGCCGGTGCCGTTCCGCGAAGACGATCTGTGGAATGGCTACCCGGAGGAGACGAACGCGCCGTACGGGCTGGCGAAGAAGATGCTGCTCGTGCAGTCGCAGGCGTACCGGCAGGAGTTCGGCTTCGACGGCGTCAACGTCCTGCTCGTGAACCTGTACGGGCCGGGCGACAACTTCGACCCCGAGCGCTCGCACGTGATCCCCGCGCTGATCCGCAAGTGCGTCGAGGCGGCCGAGCAGGGACACGCGAGCGTCGAGGTGTGGGGCACCGGCAAGGCGACGCGCGAGTTCCTCTACGTCGACGACGCGGCCGAGGGCCTGGTGCGCGCGTTCGAGCGCCTCGAGGACAGCGATCCCATCAATCTCGGCGCCGGCGCCGAGATCTCGATTCGGGACCTCGCGCACACGATCGCGACGCTGTCGGGGTTCCGCGGCACCCTGACCTGGAACACGAGCCAGCCCGACGGTCAGCCGCGGCGGTGTCTCGACACCTCGCGCGCCGAGCGCCTGCTCGGCTGGAAGGCGTCGACGAGCTTCGACGAAGGGCTCAGGCGCACGATCGAGTGGTTCCGCGCCCATCGCGGCTCCGAGCGCGAGGGCGTGCGCGCCGGTTCCGCCTGATCCCGGCCCTTCCGACCCTTCGAGCCCGCCGCGACGTCGGGGACGCCGTGAACCCACCGCCGACCCCGAGCGCGCCGCTCCTCTCCGTGATCGTGCCGAGCCTGGCGCGCGCGACCGTCTCGCGACGCTGCTCGAGGCACTGGCCGGGCAGACGTTGGCGCGCGAGCGCTTCGAGATCCTGGTCGCGGTAGACGGCGGGCGCATCGACGACGAGACGATCGCGCGCGCACGACGTCGGCGCCCGCGTCGTGCTGCCCGCGGAGCGCCTCGGGCCGGGGGCCGCGCGCAATCGCGCCGCGCGCGAGGCGCGCGGAACGTTCCTCGCCTTCACCGAGGACGACGTCACCCCCGCGCCCGACTGGCTGGCGCGCGCCGCCGAGCACCTCGATGGCCGGATCCGCCCGACGTGCTCGAGGGCGCGACGCAAAACTCCGGCGGGCGCCCCGTCCGCCGCCACGCCGAGGACGGCCCCGGAGTACCTGCCCACGAACCTGTTCGTCCGCCGCACCCTGTTCCTCGAGCGTCGGCGGATACGACGAGCGCTACTTCGACCGCGAGACCGGCGCCTACTTCCGCGAGGACTCCGATCTCGGCTTCACGCTCGAGGCGCAGGGTGCGCGCATCGCGCTCGAGCCGCGCGCGGTCGTCGTGCACCCCGACGAGCATCCGCGCTTCCTCGATCCGGTGCGCTGGGCGCGGCGCTACGAGATGGACGCGCTGCTCGGAGCGCCGGCATCCGGAGCGCTTCCGCGAGCGCATCGAGGTCCACCGCTGGGGACCGCTCAGGCTTCGCCGTCCGATCGTGCGTTCGAGCCTCGCCTACCTCTTGGCACTGCCTCGCGGCCGCGGCGTGCGCGGCGTTCTGCGCGCGCGGGCTGGCGTTGTTCTTCGTGATCGTGGCGGCGGCGATGCTCGTTCCGCTGTGGGCGAAGTGGCGCTTCGCGCCGGCGCGCTTGGCCGTCGTTCCGGTGGTGCCGTTCGTGCTCGTCGCGGCGCTCGCGCACGGACGGCGGCGCGCCGCGACGAGCTATCGCAGCAGCGGAACCCGCTGATCGAGCGGGCGGCCGTCGACGACGAGCCGCGCGACGTAGACGCCCGCGGGTGCGGGCCGTCCGTCCTCGGTGTCGCCATTCCACTTCACGCGGGTACTCGCCCGCCGGCTGCGCCGTCGCCGGCACGAGCCGGCGCACTAGCCGGCCCATCGCATCGTAGAGCGTGAGGCGCACGTTCGCGCCGCGCGCGAGCGCGTACGTCAGCGTGGCTGCGCCGCGCGCCGGCGACGGCGTCGGCGGTGCGAAGCGCACGTCGCCCCTGTCGAGCATCGGGACACCGGTGCCATGGGAGTTGAAGGTGATGCGGCGGATCTGTCCCGTGCCCGCCTGATAGCCGTACGCCATGCGCGCGTAGTAGATCGCGCCGTCGGGCCCCTCGACATAGTCGGTGACCTCGCCGTAGCCGCGCGCCCAGTCGGTGGCGTTGGGCTGCCCGGCGGTGGGCTGGCGCTCCCACACCGAACCGTTCTTGCGGATGCGCCACATGAACCCGTCGTAGTAGTCGCTGAAGAAGTAGTTGCCTTCGTAGCCGGCCGGGAAGCTCACGCTCGAGCCCACGACTGGGCGGTAGAGCACGCCGCCGATCACCGCGGCGCCGCATTCCGGACAGTATTCCGGCCCGGTCGTACTCGAACGCCGGCGGCGTCAGCACCGGAGCGCGGCAGCGGCCCGCATTCGTTGGTGACGTAGACCTGCGTGCCCTCGAAGTACGGCCAGCCGAAGTCGATCCCGCCCGTCGGCGCGACGTTGATCTCCTCGTACGTGAGCCAGCCGACGTCGGCGATGTAGAGGCCCCCGGTCTGCGGGTCGATCGCGAATCGGAACGGATTGCGCAGGCCCATCGCGTAGACGAGCCGCGCGTTGACGTTGGGATGGGTCGCGTACGGATTGCCCGGCGGCACCATCAGCGCCTTGTTGGGCGGGCCGGGGACGTCGGGAAGGTTGCGCACGTCCATGCGCGCGATGACGCCGAACAGCGTCGTCGAATCGATCGCCATGCAGCCGCGCGCGTCTCTCGCCGAAGCTGGCGTACAGCAGCGAGTCGGGCCTGAAACGCAGCGTGCCGCCGTTGTGGTTGGTGTTGGATCGTCGACACGTCGCGGATCAGGTCGCGCCGCGATGCGGGGTTGATCGACAGGTTGCCGCTGGTCCCGTTCGCCAGGTCCCCTTGCGCTGCGTAGCGCGAGATCCGGATCGTCGCGTTGGTGGCCGTGTACATGGCGTAGAGGAACGGCTTCGATGGCCAGCGCGGGTCGACGGCGATCCCGAGCAGCCCGGTCTCCTCCTCGTTCGTGTCGACGCTGTCGACGGTGCCGACCGGATCCACCGCGGCGAGCGCGCTGCCGACGATCATGCGAATGCGCGCGGTCTTGAGCTCGATCATGAGCATGCGGCCGTCGGGCAGGAACGCGAGCCCGACGGGACGGTCGAGCGGGTCGTACACGAGCTGGTCCGAGAACCCGGTCGGTAGCTGGATCTGCGCGCCGGCCGGAGCCGCGATCGCGGTGATGGCGACGAGGCCGCCGATCAGGAGCCCGGAGCGGGCGGCGAGGCGCCTGAGCGCATGCGTTGGCGGGTGCGAAGCATTCGATCCTCGGGGTGCGAAGACACCGGGCGGGGGCGAAGTCGGGCAAGATCATATCAGGCCCGCTCGGGCCGGCAGAAAGGGTTCGGTGCAGGGCGGTGGGTGATCTCGCTCACTGCGCGCTCGCGTCCCGAAAGACGCGCATCACGGTCAGCCACAGGATCTTGAGATCGAACCCGAGCGACCAGTTGCGGATGTAGTAGAGGTCGTACTCGATGCGCCGATCGAGCGGCGTGTCGCCGCTCAGCCCGTTGACCTGCGCCCAGCCGGTGATGCCGGCCTTGACGTGGTGGCGCAGCATGTAGCGGGGCACCGAGGCGCGGAAGCTGGTCGACATAGTACGGGCTGCTCGGGCCGCGGGCCCACGAGGCTCATCTGCCCGAGCAGCACGTTCCACAGCTGCGGCAGCTCGTCGAGCGACAGCGCGCGCAGCACGGCGCCCGCGCGCGTGCGGCGCGGATCGCCGGGCGTGCTCCAGCGCCGGCAGCTCGCCGTCGTCGGCGCCGACGCGCATGGTGCGGAACTTGAGCATGCGGAAGCGCCGGCCGTTCAGGCCGACGCGCGTCCTGCGCGAAGAGCACCGGGCCCGGCGAGTCGAGCCGGATCCACGCGCGCGATCGCGAGCAGCACGGGCGACAGCACCACCAGCCCGAGCCCCGAGCACACCAGATCGAAGGCGCGCTTGAGCACCGCGTTCCAGCCCTGGCCCGGGCTCGGTGACGAGCACGACGGGCATGCCGTCGAAGTCCTCGACGCTGGCGTTGAGCGTGAATGCGCGCGCCAGGTCGGGCACGAGGCGCACGGTGGCGGTGGAATCGCTGAGCCACTGGAGCGCCTCGTCCTCGACCTCCGCACTCGCGAGCGCGCGAGCGCGAGGTAGACCAGATCGACGTGGGTGCGCTCGACGATCGCGCGGCAGCTCGGCGACGGTGCCGAGCACCGGCACGCCCTCGACGCGTCGTGCCCACGGCGGCGGCGCCCGGCGCCACCAGTCCCTGAACGACGAGCCCGTAGTCGGGATGCTCGCCGATCTTCTGCACGACCCTCCGCGCCAGCTCGCCGGCGCCGACGACGAGCACGTGGCGCAGGTTGCGGCCGCGGCGGCGCGTGACGCGCAACACGAGCCGCACCGCGATGCGGCTCGCGAGCAGCATCACGGTCGCGAGCGCGCCGAACAGCAGCAGCACCGAGCGCGACAGCTCGCCACGCGCGAAGAACGACGCCGAGGCCGGCGATCGCGGTGATGATCGCCATGCCCTGGGCGAGCGCGAACAGCTCCTGCCCGAGCCGCGCGGTGCGCGCCGAGCGGTAGATGCGGAACGTGCGCAACACGAGCAGCGCGATCGGCGTGAGCACGGCGCCGAACCACAGGTAGAGCGAGAGCGGCGGCACGCCGCGCGGCGAGGCAGAGCCCGAGCCACTGGAATCGGAGCAGGTACGCCGCGACCCACGACGCGAACAGGATCGCCCCGTCGAGGAAGAACAGGCCGGTCGTAAACAGCTGGCGGTGGCGGGCCAACATGCGGCGCTAGTTATACCGCATCGTCGCCCGATCCGTGGGGCGGAACAACCGCGCCCCCGACGCGATCGGAAACGGGCCTCGATCCCCATCGCCGCGCGGTGGCCGGGACGCGTCGGCGTCGGCCCTCCAGCGCAGCACCGTGCGCCCGGTCGCGGTGAGCGACATCGCCCCGCCCACATCAGGGCGACGGCGAACGTCGAGTTCACCTCCGCCAGCGGGAAGTGCACGTTGCAGTAGATCAGAAGGTGGAGCGCGACCGCCGCGGCGCCGGCGCACCACGCGGCCTCGTACGGATCCTTGCGGTTCCGCCCGGTCCAGCCGGTGAGGAACGCTGAGATCAGCACCCACACGAACAGCGCGAGCCCGATCAGCCCCTGCTTGAGCCACACCAGCAGGTAGTTCTGGTGCACGAACCAGTGCTCTTCGCTCTTGAACGTGATCGGGTCCTTGACCACGAACGAGTAGCCGAGGCCGTAGCCGATGATCGGCGAGTGGATGATGTCCTCGGCGACGTGCATGTACTCGACAGCCGCACGATGTTGGACGACGTCTCGAACGTCACCTGGGTGCTGCCCGAGGACGCGAACCACGCTCGGCGGCGTTGGTGAAGATGTCCTGGATCCCGAACGCGGCGGCGGCGAGCAAGGCCGCGAACACGCCGATGCCGAGCAGCACGCCGAGCACCGTGCCGCTGCGCCGCCAGCGCGGGCCCGATCCGGGGCCTCGGCCGGAGTAGATCACCACCGAGAAGATCGTCGTCCCGATCAGCGCCAGCCAGAAGCCGCGCGTGAACGACAGGAACTGATGGAGGAGCGGCGGCACGAGCGCCAGCAGCCACAGCCAGCGGCGGCGCGCGTCCGCTCGCGCAGCACGAACGGGAAGGCGAACGAAACGATGATCCCGGCGATCGGCTGGAAGAAGATCGCGCCCGTGCGCATGCCGATCACCTTGTACGCGTAGAGGCCGAGGCAGGCGTGCACGATGCCGGTGGCGATCAGCGCCACCGCGGTGGCGGCGATCACGCGGGGCGTGATCTGCAGCGTCGCGACCAGGAACGACGACGCGAGCGCCAGCATCGCGATCAGCTCGAGGCCGGCGTAGCGGCGGCGAGTTTCCGACGATCAGGCCGCGCGCGAAGTTCGCCAGCGTCAGCAGCCCGTACGACAGCAGTGCCGGGGTCATCTTCGCGTGCGTGATCGTGGCCAGGTTGCGCCCCATCGCCAGCACGTAGCAGAACAACATGAACAGCAGCCCGACGGTGAGCACGCTCAGCTCGGCGGTGAGGTGGCCGGCGGAATAGTTCACGATCGAGCCGGCGATCATCACGATCAGGAACGAGGTCAGGAAGTCGAACGGACGCAGGCGCTGGATGAGCAGGAACGCGAGCACCGCGACGGCCGCGATCGGCCCCCAGGCGATGTAGAGCCCGATCACGAGGGGCCAGCAGCAGCCACCATCCCCACGCGGGCAGGCGCGGTGCGGACAGGCTTCCGGGCAGCTCGACGACGCTCATGGGGTCGGCCTCGTCACGTCCAGCGCGGCGGCACGGCGGCGATCGAGCCACTCGCCCACGCCGTGGAAGATCTCACGCGCGTCGCCGGTCGGCCACGTCAGCGCCACCGCCAGTACTCAGGAACGCGGCGCCGTGGAGCACGAGGTCGCGCAGCGCAGTACCGCGGCTGTCGCCGCTCCCTCCCAGGCCGACCACCGCCAGCCCCGCGGCGACCGCGGCCGGAATCAGGACGCGCGGCGCCACCGTCGCGACGAGCCACGGCCGCGTCGCGATCCCCCAGCGCCGATGCACCGTCGGCACGAGCCACAACCCCGCGACCACGATCGAAAGCGTCATCGCCAGCACCGCTCCCTGCGGGCCCATGCGCGGCACGAGCACGAGCGACAACGCGACGTCGACGGCGAGCGCAATGCCGAACGTCGCGGTCTCGAGCCCCGGCGCGCCGGCGCCGCGCGCGATCGCCGTCGCGGGTCCGGCGAGGATCAGGCACCCGAACATCACCGCCAGCGAGCGCGCGATCGCCGCCGACTCGTCGTGGCCGGGCCCGAGCCACGCGGTCAGCAGCGCGGGTGCGGTGAGCCACAGGCCGGCGAGCATGAGCCCGGCGAGCGCGAAGATCCACCGGCACGCCCACGCGTACACTCCGCGCACCTTCGGCGTCGCCGCCCGACGCCGACGCGCGCGCGGCCGCAGGGATCACGGCGCCCTGGATGAGCTGCGGCACCGACAGCACCGCCAGCGACGACGCGATAGCCCAGCTCGAACACGGTCACCCAGCTCAAATTCCCCAGCGCGCCGAGCAGCACCTTGCCCACCTGAGCCAGCCGACCGCGAACGCGTTGCTCGCCTGCACCGCGCCGCCGAACCCGAGCAGCTCGCGCCACGTCACGTGTCCGGGCTCGGCCGCACGCGGCGACCTGGCGCACGAGCCTACGCGCCGCGAACGCCGCCAGCAGGCCCGACACGCCGTGGCCCGCGACCATCGCCGCCGCCGCGCCGCGCAGGCCCCAGCCCAGGTGGAGCCCGCCGATCAACAGCGTGGCGTGCACCGCCAGCCTGCACAGGAAGAACGTGTTCGACAGGTCGAGCCGCTGCTGGCCCTGCAGCGCCCCGTGCAACACCTGGGTGATCGAGAACACGAACATCGACAGCGCGAACACCGACAGACCGGTCGCACCTCGGTCGCGAGGGCGGGCGGAACGTGGAACCAGCCGCAGCGAACTGTCCGCGCAGCAGCATGCAACGCCAGGCACCACAAGAGCCCGGCGACGCCGCCACCCATAGCGAGCGCCGCAGCACCTGCTCGACCATGCCGCGGTCGCCGCGCGCGTGCTCCCACCGCGACGTAACGCGCGACGCCGTGCGTCATGCCGAGGTCGAGGTTCGGCGATGTAGCCGCCGAAGGCGAAGAACAGCGACCACACGCCGAAGCGCTCGGGGCCGAGGAAGCGCAGCGCCGTCGGCGTCACAGCCAGCCACACCAGCGCGGAGGCGCTGCGGCCCGCGACATTGGCGATCGCGTTGCGCTTGAGCGATGTCATGACCGCTGCCCCCGGCGGCTCAGGCGAGACGACGCGGTCCGGTGGGCTCCTCGGGCTGGAACAACGCGTACGCGACGCCGACCGCGAGGCTCAGGAGGAACGCGCCGATGATCATCACGCCGCGGCGGGGACGCACCTTGCGCTCGGGGGGCGTGCCGGGATCGAGGACGTCGACCGAGACCACGTCGCGCGCCTCGTCGACCCGCGCCTCTTCGTACTGGGCGGTGAGCAGCAACAACAGCTGCTCGTGCGTTTTGACTTCGCGCAGCATGCGGGCGAGCTCGAGGCCGGTCTCGGGCAACGCCCCAGCTGCTGGTCGAGCTGGGCGAGCCGCTCGCGGATCTGCTGCTCCTCGTCGCCGCCTTCGCGCGAGTAGCTGCGCACCACGCCCAGCTGGATCTGGAGAGCCGAGCGCTGCGCGTACAGGCCGCGCCGCGGTCTCGACCGCGAGTCGACACCTCCGGGCTCAGCACCGCGGCCTTGTGCGTGGACTGGTACGCGGTCAGGCGCATCTCGGACTTGGCCAGCGCGACCTTGGTCTCGTCGAGCCGGCTCTCGACGAAGATGCGCGTCCTTCGGCCCTTGGTGGTGCGGACTTCGCGGTTGAAGCGGTCGAGCAGCTCGACGTAGGCGTTGAGCATGTCCGCCGCGCGCTGTGGGCTCCGGTCCTCGACCGACAGGTCGACGTCCCGCGTCGGTGAGCTTGAACTTGACGTGGCGCTTGAGCTCCTTGATCGCGTCCTCGAGATACTTTGTAGAGGAGCAATACGTAACTGAACGAAGTGTTTGA
>ERZ1370068.5982-contig-4983_pt1 | contig 86136 bp, 91 predicted proteins | sample MGYA00561227_ERZ1370068 | MGnify/ENA primary metagenome ERZ1370068 (study PRJEB38410, sample SAMEA6850437) | metagenome | study: Metagenomic assessment of the ecological functions of the soil: analysis of the soil microbiota associated with the...
CGCGATTCGCATCCGATGGCGATGCTGGTCGGCGTGGTCGGATCGCTGTCGGCGTTCCTACCACGACTCGCTCGACATCACCGACGCGCATCATCGCGAGGTGTCGGCGATCCGCCTGATCGCCGAAGCTGCCGACGCTGGTGGCGATGTGCTACACAGTACACGATGGGGCAGCCGTTCGTGTATCCCCGCAACGAGCTCGGCTACACCGCGAATTTCATGCGCATGATGTTCTCGGTGCCGTGCGAGGATTACAAGATCAACGATGTCCTGGTGCGCGCGCTCGACCGCATCTTCATCCTCCACGCCGACCACGAGCAGAACGCGTCGACGTCGACAGTTCGACTTGCCGGATCGTCGGGCGCGAACCCGTTTGCCTGCATCGCCGCCGGCATCGCCTGCCTCTGGGGTCCGGCGCACGGCGGCGCCAACGAAGCGGCGCTGAACATGCTCGAGGAGATCGGCGACGTGTCGAAGATCGGCGACTTCGTCAAGCGCGCCAAGGACAAGAATTCAGGCGTGAAGCTGATGGGCTTCGGCCATCGGGTCTACAAGAACTACGATCCACGCGCCAAGCTCGATGCGCGAGACCTGCTACGAAGTCCTGGAAGCGCTCGGCCTGCACGACGACCGGCTGTTCAAGCTCGCGATGGCGCTGGAGAAGATCGCGCTCGAGGACGATTACTTCGTCAAGCGCAAGCTCTATCCGAACGTCGACTTCTATTCGGGCATCGTGCAGCGCGCGATCGGCATTCCGGTCAGCCTGTTCACGGCGCATCTTCGCGCTGGCGCGGACGGTCGGCTGGATCGCCCAGTGGAACGAGATGATCTCGGATCCGACCAGAAGATCGGCCGGCCGCGTCAGCTCTATACCGGCGCCATCCGGCGCGACGTGTCAGCCGCTGGCGACGCGTTAGAGCCATCGGTGCGGCTTGGTTTCGTCGACAGCCGACCCAACTTACAGGTGACACCATGAGCACGATGCAGGAGTTCGAGAGCAGCAGCACGCTGTTCGGCGGCAACGCGCCGTTTATCGAGGAGCAGTACGAGGCCTACCTTGCCGACCCGGCCGCGGTCGGCGCCGACTGGCGCGCCTATTTCGACACGCTCCGGGACGGCGCCGCCGACGTCGCGCACGCGCCGGTCGTCGAGTCGTTCATCCAGCTCGCCAAGCACCGCAAGCTGGCCGGCGCCATGGTCGATGCAGCGGCCATGCACAAGCAGGTGCTGGTGCTGCGGCTGATCAGCAAGTTCCGCACGCTGGGCTTGTTCCAGGCCGATATCGATCCGCTCAAGCGCGCCGAGCGGCCGTACATCGCCGACCTCGACATCAAGAGCTACGGCTTCACGCGAGGCCGACCTCGACACCGAGTTACGACATCGGCTCGTTCAAGGGGGCTCCCGGAGGCGCGAGACCGCATGCGCCTGCGCGATCTGATCAGCGCGCTGCAGGAAACCTACTGCCGCAGCTTCGGCGCCGAGTACATGTACATGGCCGATACGCCGCAGAAGCGCTTCATCCAGGAGCGCCTCGAGCCGGTGAGGTCGCGTCCGAATTACCCTGCCGAGTTTCGCAAGCACATCCTGGAGCGGCTGACCGCCGCCGAGACGCTCGAGCGCTATCTGCACACCAAGTACGTCGGGCAGAAGCGATTTTCCGGCGAGGGCGGCGACGTCGATGATCCCGATGCTCGATCATCTGATCCAGAAAGCCGGCGCCGCCGGCGTGCAGGAGATGGTCATCGGGATGGCGCATCGCGGGCGGCTCAACGTGCTGGTCAATATGCTGGGCAAGATGCCGAAGGACCTGTTCGCCGAGTTCGAAGGCAAGCACGCCAGCGATCTTCCGCCGGCGACGTCGAGTATCACCAGGGATTCTCGTCCGACGTCGTGACGCCCGGCGGCCTGATGCACCTGACGCTGGCGTTCAATCCGTCGCACCTGGAAATCGTCGACCCGGTGGTCGAGGGCTCGGTGCGCGCCCGCCAGCACCGGCGCAGGACACGACGCGCGACCAGGTGCTGCCGGTGTTGATCCACGGCGACGCCGCGATCGCCGGGCAGGGTGTGGTGCAGGAGACGCTCAACCTGTCGCAGACGCGAGGCTACAAGCACCGGCGGCACGATCCACATCGTGGTCAACAATCAGATCGGATTCACCGACCTCGGACCCGCGCGACACGCGCGGCACGCTCTATTGCACCGACGTCGCGAAGATGGTCGAGGCGCCGATCTTTCATGTCAACGGCGACGATCCCGGAGGCGTGCCTGCTGGCGATCGAGATGGCGATCGAATATCGCCAGCACTTTCACAAGGACGTCTTCGTCGATCTGGTCTGTTTCCGCAGGCAGGGGCACAACGAGGCCGACGAGCCGATGATCACCCAGCCGCTGATGTGCAAGCGCATCCGCGAGCATCCCGGCACGCGGGCGCGCTGTATGCCGAGCGGCTGCCAGGCCGACAGAGGTGATCACGCCCGAAGAGCCGGAAGCGATGATCAGCACCTATCGCGCGGCGATGGACAAGGGGCTACCACACCAACACCACCGATCCTTTCGAACTACAAGCGCGCCGTTCGCGGTCGACTTGGTCCAAATTCGTCGGCAAGCACTGGACCGACAACGCGCGACACGGCGGTGCCGTATGAAGACGCTGCAGGCGCTGGCCAGAAGCGCGTCACCGACGTTCCTCCGACTTCAAGCTCCACCCGCGGGTGGAAAAGTCGATCGCCGATCGGCGCGCGATGGGCGAGGGTGAGCTGCCGCTCGACTGGGGCATGGGCGAAACGCTCGCCTACGCGGCGCTGCTCAACGAAGGCTACGGCGTGCGCTTTTCCGGTCAGGATTCCGGCCGCGGCACGTTTCTCGCACCGGCACGCGGTGCTGCACGACCAGAATCGCGAGAAATGGGATTCCGGAACCTGGATCCCGCTGCAGCACGTCAAGGAAGGGCAGCCCGACTTCGAAATGATCGACTCGGTGCTCTCCGAGGCGGCGGTGCTCGGCTTCGAGTACGGCTACTCGACCTCGGAGCCCGAACCAGCTGGTGGTATGGGAAGCGCAGTTCGGCGATTTCGCCAACGGCGCGCAGGTGGTGATCGACCAGTTCATCGCCGCCGGCGAAGTCAAATGGGGTCGCGTCTGCGGGCTGACCCTGCTGCTGCCGCACGGCTACGAGGGGCAGGGCCCGAGCACTCCTCGGCGCGCCCGGAGCGCTATCTGCAACTGTGCGCCGAGCACAACATGCAGGTCTGCGTGCCGACGACGCCGGCGCAGATCTTCCATCTGCTGCGGCGGCAGATGGTGCGCGACTTCCGCAAGCCGCTGATCGTGATGAGCCCGAAGAGCCTGCTGCGGCACAAGGAAGCCGGTGTCGACGCTCGACGATCTCGCGCAGCGGACACTTCCAGACCGTCATCGGCGATGTCGACGAGCTGGCGGCGAAGAACGTGCGCCGGGTCATCGTCTGCAGCGGCAAGGTCTATTACGACCTCGCTCGCGCATCGGCGCGAGAACAAGATCGCCGACATCGCGGTCATCCGTCTCGAGCAGCAGTATCCGTTTCCGCACGCCGATTTCAAGGCGGCAGTCGCCAAGTATCCGAACGCTCAAGGAAGTGGTCTGGTGCCAGGAGGAGCCGCAGAATCAGAGCGCCTGGTACCGTCTGCGCGCCTACCTCCGGGCCGACATCGCCGACGACGCAGGTGCTCTACTATGCCGGGCGCCCGATCTCGGCGTCACCGGCGGTCGGCTACACTGTCCAAGCACCTCGAGCAGCAAAAGCAGTTGGTCGAGGATGCGTTCGCCGCCGAGCTCGGCGTCGGGCGAGATGGTGACGGCGCACTGAGGTGCGCGCAGCGCGCACTGGACCGAGCGGTGGCGACGTCGCGGCGGTCTGTCGCGAGAACCGTGGCACAGAGGATACGTGGATGAGAATTGAGGTCAAAGTCCCGGTCCTGCCGGAGTCCGATCGCCGAGGCGACGCTCGTCAGCTGGCACAAGAAAGCCGGCGACAGTCGGTCAAGCGCGACGAGAACCTGATCGACATCGAAACCGACAAGGTCGTGCTCGAGCTTGCCCGCGCCCGATGCCGGCGTGCTGATCGAGATTCGGCGCGGCCGACGGCTCGACAGTCACCGCGCAGGAAGTCATCGCGGTGATCGACACCGACGGCAAGGCCGCGGAAGCGGCGCCTGCTGGCGCCGACGGCTCAAGCACCTGCTGAGCCGACGACCTAGCGTCCGGCTCGCCGTCGCTGCGCGCTGCACCTCCGCGCCGCCGAAGTGCTGCCGCCGACCGCTGCCGCCGCCGCGCGCTGCCCGCGGCGCGCAAGATGATGGCCGAGCAGAACCTGGGCGCAGGCGATGTCGCCGGGACGGGCCGCGGCGGACGGATCACCAAGGGCGATGTCGATCGCGCCGCCGCGACGCCGACGGCCGACGCCGCGCAGGCCGGCACCCGTTCCGCTTCGTCTCCTGCCGCTCAACCGAGCGCCGCAGGCGCCGTCGCCTGTTCAACCGGCGCAAGGCGCGCGTCCGGAGCAGCGCGTTCCGATGTCGCGGCTTCGCCAGCGCGTCGCCGAGCGGCTGGTGCAATCGCAGTCGACCGCTGCGATCCTCACGACGTTCAACGAAGTGAACATGGCGTCCGGTGATCGAGCTGCGCAACCGCTACAAGGAGCGCTTCGAGAAAGAGCACGGCGTCAAGCTCGGGTTCATGGGATTCTTCGTCAAGGCGGCGGTCCACGCGCTGAAGAAATTTCCGGCGGTCAACGCGTCGATCGACGGCACCGACATCATCTATCACGGCTATTTCGACATCGGCATCGCCGTCGGCAGCCCGCGCGGCCTGGTGGTGCCGATCCTGCGCGACGCGGACCAGATGTCGATCGCCGAGATCGAAAAGGCAGATCGCCGACTTCGGCAAGCGCGCGCAGGACGGCAAGCTCACCGTCGAGGAGCTGACCGGCGGCACCTACACGATTTCCAACGGCGGCGTGTTCGGCTCGATGCTGTCGACGCCGATCATCAACCCGCCGCAATCGGCGATCCTCGGCGTGCACGCGACCAAGAGACCGCGCGGTGGTCGGAGAACGGGCAGGTCGTCATCCGGCCGATGAACTACCTCGCGCAGTCGTACGACCATCGCATCATCGACGGCCGCGAGGCGCGTGCTGTCGCTGGTGGCGATCAAGGAAGCGCTCGAGGATCCGGCGCGGATGCTGCTGATCTATGATCGGCCGCAGAGCATGAAGACCGTGGCATGTCCGACGCGTTCGACGTCGTCGTTATCGGCGCCGGTCCCGGTGGATACATCGCCGCGATCCGCGCCGCGCAGCTCGGTTTCAGGACCGCCTGCATCGACGACTGGAAGACCGCCGACGGCAAGCCCGCGCCCGGCGGCACTTGCACCAACGTCGGCTGCATTCCTTCGAAGGCGCTGCTGCAGTCGTCGGAAAACTATGAGCACGCGGGCACGCGTTTGCCGACCACGGCATCGAGGTCAAGGGACTCACGCTGAATCTGACGCAGATGCAGGCGCGCAAGGAAAAGGTCGTCCGCCAGAACAACGAAGGCATTCTCTACCTGTTCAAGAAGAACAAGGTCGCCTTCTTACAACGGCGTCGGCCGCTTCGCGGCGGCTCGGCTGGTCACCGGCGGCGACGGATGGACGATCGAAGTGTCCGGTAGCAGTAACGCGACGCTGTCGGCCGAAGCACGTCATCGTCGCCACCGGATCGTCGCCGCGCGCGCTGCCGGGCGTCGCCTTCGACAATCGACTTATCCTCGACAACGACGGCGCGCTTGCGCTTGCCGAGGTTCCACAGATCGCTGGGCGTGATCGGCGCCGGCGTCATCGGCCTCGAGATGGGCAGCGTCTGGCGCCGGCTGGGCGCGAAGTCACCGTGCTCGAAGCCCTGCCGGCGTTTCTCGGCGCCGCCGACGAGCAGGTGGCCAAGGAAGCGTGGAAGCTCTTCGCCAAGCAGGGCCTTGCGATCGAGCTCGGGATCAAGATCCGGCGCGGTCACCGTGAACAAGAACGTCGACCGTCGAGTACACCGATGCGCGAAGGCAAAGCCAAGTCGGCGGCGTTCGACAAGCTGATCGTCTCGATCGGCCGCGTGCCGCAGCACCGCGGGGCTCGACGCCGCGAGCGGTCGGTCTGACGCTCGACGAGCGCGGCTTCATCGCCGTCGACGACGACTGTGCCGGACCAACCTCGCCAACGTCTGGGCGATCGGCGACGTCGTGCGCGGGCCGATGCTCGCGCACAAGGCCGAGGAGGAGGGCGTCGCGGTCGCCGAGCGCATCGCCGGCCAGCACGGCCACGTCGATTTCAACACCGTGCCGTGGGTGATCTACACCTCGCCCGAGATCGCCTGGGTCGGTCAAGACCGAGCAGCAGCTCAAGGACGCCGGCATCGCCTACCGCGCGGGAACGTTTCCGTTCATGGCCAACGGCCGCGCGCGCGCGCTCGGCGACACCAGCGGCTTCGTCAAGATCCTCGCCGACGCGAAGACCGATCGCGTGCTCGGCATGCACGCGATCGGCCCGCTCGTCTCGGAGCTGATCGCCGAAGGCGTGGTCGCGATGGAGTTCGGCGCATCGAGCGAGGACATCGCCGCGAATCTGCCACGCTCATCCTTCGCTGTCGGAGGCGATCAAGGAAGCGGCGCTGGCGGTCGACAAGCGCTCGCTCAACTACTGATCCGACGCTCAGCGTTGTTCATGACCGCCGCGCCCGACCCCATGAACGACTCCGCTGATCCCGAACGTCGTGGCGTCGGCATCGGGCGCGCTCTCGGCGTATCTGGCGCCGGTTCTCGAACAGCGCAACATCGTTCTCGATCGTCGCGCAGCAGGCCGCGCTCGAGCGGCTCACGCGTCTGCACGACGAGCTCGCCGCTTTGTCCGGGCGCGCCGCGTCGCTGTTGAGGCGCTGGTTCGATCCGCCGATCGCCGCCGCGCGGCGTATACCTGTGGGGAGGAGTCGGCAGAGGCAAGAGCTTCCTGATGGATGCGTTCTATGCGGCGGTCCCGCTTGCGGCGCAAGACGCGCGTTCATTTCCACGCGTTCATGAAAGGCGTCCACGACGAGCTGCGCAACGCTCGCGCATGCCGTCGATCCGCTGGCAGCCGGTCGCGGGCGGAATCGCGCGCCGTCATCGCCTGGTCTGCTTCGACGAGTTTCACGTGTCGGACGTCGCCGACGCGATGATACTGGGACGGCTTCTCGCCGCGCTGTTCGAACGCGGCGTGGTGTTCGTGATGACGTCGAACTACCATCCCGACGACCTTTACCCGAACGGGCTGCAGCGGTCAGCGTCTGCTGCCGACGATCGCGCTGCTCAAGCAATGGCTCGACGTGATCGAGATCGACGGCGGAACCGACTACCGACTGCGCGAGCTCGAGCACGCGTCGTGCTACTACGTGACAGCGCCGGGCGCGGCGGACGCCGAGCTCGCCGCGCTGTTCGATCGCATGCGGCCCGGACCCGACGAGGATCCGCGGTTCATCGTCGAAGCGCGCAGCCTGAAGGCGAAGAGGCGCGCCGGCGGCGTGGTCTGGTTCAGCTTTGCGACGCTTTGCGAGGGTCCGAGATCGCAGGTCGACTATCTGGAGATCGCCCGCCGCTTTGCGGTCGTCATCGTCTCCGACGTGCCGCGCATGTCCGCGGACATGGGCAACGCGGCACGACGCTTTACCTGGCTCGTCGACGTGCTCTACGATCATCGGGTAAAGTTACTGCTTTCGGCGACGGTCCCGGTGACGGAGCTGTACCTGGAAGGACCCGAACAGCCAGGACTTTGCGCGCACGGTCAGCCGATTGATCGAGATGCGCACCCGGGAATACATGGCATTGCCGCACCAGGCCGGGGAAGACGCGCCGCTGGCCGAGGCCCCGCCCTGACCGCGAAGCAGAAGGAACACATAAGGGAAACTGAAGCGAATCTGAGGAGGAGTGTCCAGTGCAGAAGTTCAAGGCCTACCGTACGTTTCAGGACGACAGCAACGTGTCGAGCCGCTTCGTCGAGATGACGCGTCGACGAGCTCGACCCGGGCGACGTCGTCGTCAAGACCAAGTACTCGACGATCAATTACAAGGATGCGCTGTCGTACAAGGGCGCCGGCAAGATCATGCGCAAGTATCCGACGGTCGCCGGCATCGACATGGCGGGAACCGTCGAGACGTCCGCCGATCCGCGATTCAAGCATGGCGACAAGGTGATCGTGCATGCCTACGACCTGGGCGTCGCGCACGACGGCGGCTACTCCGAGTACGTGCGCGTCCCGGCCGACTGGGTGGTGCGGCGCTCGCCCAACATGACCGCGTTCGAGGCGATGACGCTGGGCACCGCCGGATTCACCGCGGCGCAGGCGATCGAGCTCATGCAGCACAACGGCTTGACGCCGCGCAGCGGCCCGGTGATCGTCAACGGCGCGACCGGCGGCGTGGGCAGCGTCGCCATCGACATCCTGGCCAAGCTCGGCTACCACGTCGTGGCGCTGACCGGCAAGGAAAAGGAAAGCGATTATCTGCGCTCGATCGGCGCGGCCGAAGTCGTATTGCGCCAGAGCCTCGACCTGACCAAGATCCGGCCGCTCGACAAAGCGACCTGGGCCGGCGCCATCGACAACCTCGGCGGCGACGTGCTCGCCTGGATGCTCGCCAACATGAAGCAGGGTGGAACCGTTGCCAGCGTCGGCCTCGCCGCCGACGGCGCGAGCTGAACACGACCGTGATGCCTTTCATTCTTCGCGGCGTCCAGCTCCTGGGCATCAACAGCTCGGAGTGTCCGATGCCGCTGCGGCAGAAATTGTGGGACCGGCTGGCCAACGAGTGGCGGCCGACGCGAGTGCAGTCGAAGGTCGTGACCATCGATTTTGCCGACCTGCCGACGCACTTCGACGCGTTCCTCAAAGGCATGGTGCGCGGCAGAACCGTGGTCCGCGTCGGCGCCGACATCGCCGGGCTGTGACGCGATTCAAGCGACGGTGGCCACGGCCGTCGTCCTACGCGGAAACGCATCGCCGCTCGCTCGTCGACCGCGACGCGTTCTGGCGCGAGCGCGCCGCGCTGATCGACTGGCAGACGCCGTTTTCGCAGGTGCTCGACTACAGCCAGCCGCCGTTCGCCCGCTGGTTCGTCGGCGGCCGCACCAATCTCTGCCACAACGCGCTCGACCGCCATCTCGCCACGCGCGAGCAGCCAGGCGGCGCTGGTGTTCATTTCGACCGAGACCGGCGCAGCGCAAGACCTACACCTACGGCGAGCTTCACGCCGAGGTCAATCAGCTTCTGCCGCGATCCTGACAGCGCAGGGCGTCGGCAAGGGCGATCGGGTGCTGATCTACATGCCGATGATCGCCCGAGGCGGTGTTCGCGATGCTGGCGACGGTGCGCATCGGCGCGATCCATTCGGTCGTGTTCGGCGGCTTCGCCGCGGCGAGCCTCGCCACGCGCATCGACGACGCGCAGACCGAAGGTCATGATCACCGCCGATGCCGGGCATGCGCGGCGGCAAAGCGGTGCCTTATCGAGCACCTGGTCGACGAAGCGCTTGCGGCCTCGCGCAGGCATCCGCCGGCGGCGGTGGTCATCGTCGATCGCAAGCTCGAGCCCGCGATGGCCGCAAGCGCCGGTCGACGATCTCGATTACGCGACGCTCGCCGACGAGCACGCGGGCGCGAGCGTCGCCTGCGAGTGGCTCGAGATCGTCGGAGCCCTCGTACATTCTCTACACGTCGGGCACCACCGGCAATCCCAAGGGCGTCCAGCGCGACACCGGCGGTTACGCGGTCGCGCTGACCGCGTCGATGCGCGACATTTTCTGCGTCGCCCCGGGCGAGACCGATGTTCACCACCAGCGACATCGGCTGGGTGGTCGGACACTCGTATATCGTCTACGCGCCGCTGCTCAACGGCTCGACGACGATCATGTACGAGGGCTTCCGATCCGGCCCGATCCGGGCATCTGGTGGCAGATCGTCGCCGAGTACAAGGTGCGCACCATGTTCACGCTCGCCGACCGCGATACGCGTCCTGAAGAAGCAGGATCACGGCGTTCATGAAAAAGCACGACCTGTCGTCGCTGCGCTATCTGTTTCTCGCCGGCGAGCCGCTCGACGAGCCGACCGCGCGCTGGGCCGCGGACGCGCTGGGCGTGCGCCATCGTCGACAACTACTGGCAAACCGAGAGCGGGTGGCCGATCCTGTCCGCGCAACCCGGCATCGAAGACACGCCGCGCAAATTCGGCAGCCCGTCGTTCCCCGCCTGCGGCTACGACGTGCAGGCTGCTGCGACGAAGTGACCGGCAGCCGAAGTCGGCAGCGGCGAAAGGGCGTGCTGGCGATCCTGCCGCCGCTGCCGCCCGGATGCATGACCACGGTCTGGGGCGACGACAAGCGCTTCGTCGAGACCTATTTCTCGACCTTTCCCGATCGCGTCGCGTATTCGACCTTCGATTGGGCGACGCGCGACGACGACGGTTATTACTTCGTGCTCGGCCGCACCGACGACGTGATCAACGTCGCCGGCCACCGGCTCGGAACGCGCGAGATCGAGGAGGCCGTGCAGGCGCATCCGGGCATCGCCGAAGTCGCGGTGGTCGGCGTCGCCGATGCCGTCAAGGGTCAGATGCCGGTCGCGTTCGCGGTGGTCAAGGATCCGGCGTCGATGGCCAGCGCCGAGAGCATCGCGCGCATGCGCAAGGAAGTCATGGATACCGTCGATCGCCAGCTCGGCGCGATCGCGCGTCCCGGACAAGGTGCACTTCGTCGCCGATGCTGCCGAAAACGCGCTCCGGGAAGCTTCTGCGGCGCTCGATCCAGGCCATCGCCGAGGGACGCGCACCCGGGGACATCACGACCATCGAGGATCCCGCCGCACTCGGAGCAGATCCGGCAGGCGCTGGCTTCGTAGGGCCGCGCCGGCGCTGTTCGCGCCACACCGTGACCAAGATCCCGTTGTCGGCGCTCACCCATGCGCCGCTTGCGATCGTCAGCCGCGGCGAAGCGACCGAAAGCGTGCACTACGGGTCGGTGGCGGTCGTCGATCGCCGACGGTCGGCTGCTGTTTCGCGCCGGCGACCCCGAGTTCGTGACCACCACGCGCAGCGCGCTCAAGCCGCTGCAGGCGCTGCCGTTCGTTGCCGGCGGCGGCGTCGAGCGCTTCGGATTTTCGGCTCCGCAGGTCGCCCTGCTTTGCGCCAGCCACTCCGGCGAGCCGCGCCACGTCGAGGCGGTGGCCGACATGCTCAGTCGCGTCGGTTGCGCGCCGGAACAGCTGCTGTGCGGTGTCCATCCGCCGCTGTACTACGCGCGCGCACGACGAGCCGCCGCCCGCCGGCGCCAGGTTCTCGACGCTGCATCACAACTGTTCAGGCAAGCACAGCGGGATGCTCGCCTACTGCCGGCAATGCGGCTTGCCGGTCGACGCCTACGTGGCGTTCGATCATCCGCTGCAACAGGCGATCCGCACCGCGGTGGCGCATCTCACCGGCGTCGCCGAAGCGGGATATGATCGGCGTGATCGACGGATGTTCGGCGCCCAATTACGCGGTGCCGCTGTTCCCGTCTGGCTTACGCCTACGCGCGGCTCGCCGGCGAGCGCGAGGATGCGCGCTACGGCATGGCGCGCCGGCCACGCTCGCGCAGGCGATGACGCGCCCACCCGGAAATGGTCTCGGGCGAGAGGCGCAACGATCTGACCTTGATGCGCGCCGGGCGCGGCGCGTGGGTGACCAAGGTCGGCGCCGAAGGCGTTCAGGCGCTCGGCGCTTCGAAGCAAGGGCTGGGGTGTGGCCATCAAAGTCGTCGACGGCAATGCCCGCGGCTTGCATCCGGCGACGGTCGCCGTGCTCGACCAGCTCGGGATGCTCGACGACGCGCAGCGAACGGAGCTCTCGGCCTGGCGCGAGCCGGCGCTGCGCAACTATCGCGGCATCGTCACCGGGCAGATCTCGCCGGTCGTCGAGCTCGAGGCGCGCGGCTGAATTCGGCCGCGATAAGGCCTCGCCGGGACTGAACTTACCCGAGGCGAGGCGGTCTAGGAAGCAGGCTGCCTGCCACGTCGTCCTTAAGGCACCGGACGGCTCGGCTATACTGCCGGCGGGTGTCGCGCCCACCATTTTCCGGTGAGGCGATAATAACGAATGACTCAGGGACCGCCCGCGGATGGCTGACCGCGAAGTAGATCAGCAGCTGGTGGAGCGTGCGCAGCGGGGTGACAAGCGTGCCTTCGAGCTGCTGGTATTGAAGTACCAGCGCAAGCTGGGACGGCTGTTGTCGCGGCTGGTGCGCGACCCCGGCGAGGTCGAGGACGTGACGCAGGAGGCGTTCATCAAAGCCTACCGCGCGCTGCCGAGCTTTCGCGGGGATAGTGCGTTTTATACGTGGCTGTATCAGAATCGCGATCAACACCGCCAAGAATTACCTGGTCGCGATGGGAAGACGGGCGCCGACGTCGACCGGCTTCGACCATGAGGAGGCGGAGAATTTCGAAGATGCCGAGCAGCTGCGCGATTCGGCGACGCCGGAAGACGAGCTGCACGGAAAGCAGATAGCCGACACCGTCAACAAGGCGATGGAGGCGTTGCCCGAGGACCTTCGCACGGCGATCACGCTGCGCGAAATCGAGGGCCTGAGTTATGACGAGATTGCCAACGTGATGAATTGTCCGATTGGCACAGTGCGCTCCCGGATCTTCCGGGCGCGCGAAGCGATCGCGGCCGAGCTGCGGCCGCTTTTGGGGACCGACAAGGACCGGAGATGGTGATGGGCAAATTGCAGGCTGCACCGGGCGACGATGTCGCTGCCGGTGCGATGGTGAAGGCGGAGGAAATCTCGCTGCTGGTGGATGGTGAGCTCGAAGTCGAGCACGCATCGAGGGCGTCTGCACCCGCCTTCGGGATCGCGGCTTCGATGACGACGTGGGTGTGCTACCACGTGATCGGCGACGCGCTTCGCGGCTCGAGCGCGATCATGCCGGGTTTTGCGGCGCGCTTCGCGACTCGGCTTGCGCGCGGAGCCCACGGTGCTGGCGCCGCCCCGGCGCGGACCCGCACCGGCGGCCGATGGCCTGGGCCGCGGCGGCGACGGTCGCCGCGGTCAGCGTCGTGGGTTGGGTGGCGCATGACCACGCTGCCGGCGAGCGACGGCAGCATCCGGCGGCGCTCGCGACCGCGAGGCAGGCGGCGATCGGTGCGCGCGGCGCGACACCCGGCCGCCGGTCAACAACGAGTACCTTCTGGTGCACCAGGAGTATTCGCCGACCACGGCGATCCAGGGCGCCAGGCCTTATCTTCGCGCCGTCGCCGCCACCGACCCGGATGCGCGCCCGTAGTCACCGGCGGCCTCGCGCCGCCGGTTGGGCCGATGGGCGGCGTTCGTCGGCGTCGGCTGTCGAACCGGGCTCGTCGTGGCGTCGCTGGCGGCAGTTCCTGCCGTTCATGGACAGGAAGCCAGCGCCTGGCTCCAGCGCGCGGCGGGCGCCGCGCGCGGGCTCAACTACGTCGGCACCATCGTCTACGAGCACGGCGGCAGGGTCGAGACTTCGCGTCTGGTCCACCTGCTCGAAGCCGGCAGCGAGTTCGAAAAGCTGACCAACCTGGACGGTCCGGCGCGCGAGGTCATCCGCAACAACGACCTGGTCCGCTGCTACTATCCCGACGCCAAGATCATCCGCATCGAGCCGCGATCTTTCCGCAACGCCTTCCCGTCGCTCCTGCCGCAGCAACTCGAATGCGCTGGCCGGCGCATTATTTCTTCCGCAAGGCGAGAGCTGGCCCGCATCGCCGGTCTCGAAACGCAGGCCTTCGTTTTCGAGCCCAAGGACGGCCTGCGCTACGGCCACAAGTTCTGGGCCGACATCGCCACCGGCCTGCTGCTCAAGGCGCGCCTGCTCAACGAAAAGAACGAGCCGATCGAGCAGTTCGCGTTCACCGACATTCAGATCGGCGTCAAGCTCGACCGCGAGCTGGTCAAGCCGCCGTTCTCGTCCGCTGCCGTCCGACTGGCAGGTGCGGGAGTCGCCTCCGGGCGAGGTGTCAGCCGCAGGAAACCGGCTGGGTGGTGAAGGATCTTCCCGCCGGGCTTCGCCAAGGTCGTCGAGGGCTTCCGCACGCTGCGCGGCAAAAGCGCCCCGGTGGCGCACCTGGTCTTTTCGGACGGACTGGTCGCGGTCTCGGTGTTCGTCGAGCCGCGCCGCCGACGCCGCAGCCGGTCGGTCTGTCGCAACAGGGCGGCATCAACGTCTACAGCCGGCAGCTCGACGATCATCTGGTCACCGTCCTGGGCGAGGCGCCCGGCGCCACGGTTCGCCAGATTGCATACTCGGTCGCGCATCGATGAGTTCGCGGGCGTCTACTTTCGCTTTTCGTTAGGAAAACGGAAATGAAATTACGCATCTGGACAACGCTGGGCGCGCTGGTCGGCGTCCTCTGGTTCTCTCCCGCCGCGCCCGCGCAAGTGGGAAAGGGCTTGCCCGATTTCACCGAGCTCTACGAGCAGCAGGGCCCGGCGGTGGTCAGCATCGACGTCACGCAGAAATCGCGCCGCTCGGTCATGCCGGAGCTGTCCGAGGACGATCCGTTCTACGAGTTCTTCCGCCGCTTCGGGCAGATCCCGCGCAACGCGCCGCGGCCGCGCGACTTCGAGCAGCAATCGACCGGGTCGGGATTCATCCTGTCCGCGGACGGCTATATTCTGACCAACGCCCACGTCGTCGACGAGGCGAGCGAAGTCTCGGTCAAGCTGACCGACAAGCGCGAATTCAAGGCCAAGGTCATCGGCACCGACAAGCGCACCGACGTCGCGCTGCTGAAGATCGAAGCGACCGGCCTGCCGAAGGTGACGCATCGGCGACCCCGACAAGCTCAAGGTCGGCGAATGGGTGGCCGCGATCGGCAAGCCGTTCGGGCTCGAGAACACCATCACCGCGGGCATCGTCAGCGCCAAGGGCCGCGAGCTGCCGAACGAGAACCTGGTGCCGTACATCCAGACCGACGTTCCGATCAATCCCGGCAACTCCGGCGGTCCGCTGTTCAACCTGCAGGGGCGAGGTGGTCGGCGTCAACTCGCATGATCTACAGCCGGACCGGCGGCTACGATGGGGCTCGCGTTCGCGATTCCGATCGACGTGGCGATGAACGTCACCAAGCAGATCCAGGAAAAAGGCCGGGTGACGCGCGGCCGCATCGGCGTGCAGATCCAGGAAGTCAGCCAGCGAGACCGCCGACGCGTTCGGCCTGCCGAAGGCCGGCGGCGCGCTGGTCAACTCGGTCGAGAAGGGCGGGCCGGCCGACAAGGCGGGCATCGAGTCAGGGCGACATCATCGTCAAGGCCGACGGACGCGACGGTGAACTCGTCCGCCGAGCTGCCGCGCATCATCACCGCAGATCAAGCCGGGCACCCGCATCGTGGTGCAGGTGTGGCGCAAGGGTGCAACGCAAGGACGTCAACGTCACCGTCGCCGAGCTGAAGGAAGACGATCGGCGGGACCCGCACGGCGCGGCGCCGGCGCAGCGAAGGACAAGGAAAAGCCAAGCCGAATCGGATGGGGCTGGTGCTGTCGGATCTGACCGACGAGCAGAAAAAGAGCTCGACATCAAGAACGGCGTCGGCGTCGAGGAGATCAGCGGCATCGGCGCGCGGCGACATTCAGGCCGGCGACGTCATCCTCGCGCTCATCAGCCGCGGCGCCACCATCGAGGCGAAAAGCGCCGGAGCAGCTCAACGCGCAGATCGGCAAAGCTCGAGAAAGGCGGCTCGGTGACGCTGCTGCTCCGGCGCGGCGAGCGCCAGTTCTACTCGACGATCAAGCTGGGCAACGGCGGCGAGTAAGGCTAGCGGCCGGCGTCAACGCAGTTGGCCGTCACCGGAACCCGGGCAGCGGCGGCTGACGCTGCTCGTTCGCGCCTATTGCCACCTGTGCGATGACATGCGCGACGCGCTGGCGCCGCTGGCGGCCATGTTCGGATGGGCGGTCGACGAGATCGACGTCGACGCCGACGCCGTCCTCGAAGCAGCGGTGGGGCGACAGCCGTTCCGGTCGCTGCTCGCCGGCGAGCATGAGCTCTGCCGCTACCGGATCGACGCCGCGCGCGGTGACCGCGTTTCTCGCCGAGCGCCGGCGCAAATTCGCGCTGATGGGCGAAATCGGCTAAAATTCAAGCTGTTCCGGCGCAAAAGCCAGCATGAAGCCAGCTCACGGCAGGCGAGGCAAACCAGGCCAGCATGCAGGGCAAGGGGCACTTCGCGGTGCCCCTTTGTTTTGACTGGGCCGGACACCCAAGGCCCAATGAGCTCAATGCAGCACATCCGCAATTTCTCGATCATCGCGCACATCGACCACGGCAAGTCGACGCTCGCCGACCGCTTCATCCAGCGCTGCGGCGGCCTGGCCGACCGCGAGATGGAAGCGCAGGTCCTCGACACCGATGGACCTCGAGCGCGAGCGCGGCATCACCATCAAGGCGCAGACCGCGGCGCTGCACGTACGTCGCGCGCGACGGTCGAGCCTACCAGCTCAACCTGATCGACACGCCCGGGCCACGTCGACTTCGCGTACGAGGTGTCGCGCTCGCTCGCCGCCTGCGAAGGCGCGCTGCTGGTCGTCGACGCGTCGCAGGGCGTGGAGGCGCAGACCGGTCGCCAACTGCTACACCGCGACCGAGCAGGGCGTCGACGGTCGTGCCGGTGCTGAACAAGATCGACCTGCCGTCGGCCGAGCCCGAGCGCGTCATCACCGAGATCGAGGACATCATCGGCATCCCGGCGCACGATGCGATCCTCGCCAGCGCCAAGACCGGCGAGGGCGTCGACGACATCCTCGAGGCGGTGATCGCGCGCATCCCGCCGCCCAAGGGCGACCCGGCGGCGCCGCTGCAGGCGCTGATCATCGATTCCTGGTTCGACAACTACGTCGGCGTCGTGATGCTGGTGCGGGTGATGCAGGGAACGCTCAAGCCGCGCGACAAGATCCTGCTGATGGCGACCGGCGCGACGCTACAGCTGCGAGCAGGTCGGCGTGTTCACGCCCAAGGCGGTGGCGCGCGACGAGCTCTCGGCGGGCGGCGTGGGCTTCATCGTCGCCGGCATCAAGGAGATTCACGCGGCGCAAGCGTCGGCGACACGGTGACGCTCGCCGCGCGGCCCGCCGCGGCGCCGCTGCCGGGCTTCAAGAACGTCAAGCCGCAGGTGTTCGCCGGCCTCTATCCGGTCGAGTCGAACCAGTACGAAGCGCTGCGCGACGCGCTCGACAAGCTGAAGCTCAACGACGCGTCGCTGCACTACGAGCCGGAAGTGTCGCAGGCGCTGGGCTTCGGCTTCCGCTGCGGCTTTCTCGGCCTGCTGCACATGGACATCGTGCAGGAGCGGCTCGAGCGCGAATACGACATGGACCTGATCACGACCGCGCCGACGGTCGTCTATCAGGTGCTGCTGCGCGACGGCACGCTGCTCGAGATCGAGAACCCGTCGAAGCTGCCGGACCTGTCGCGGGTCGAGGAGATCCGCGAGCCGATCATCACGACGACGATCCTGATGCCGCAGGAATACGTCGGGCCGGTGATCACGCTGTGCACCGAGCGGCGCGGCGTGCAGAAGAACATGCAGTACCTGGGCCGCCAGGTCATGCTGACCTACGAGCTGCCGCTGGCCGAGGTGGTGATGGATTTCTTCGACCGGCTCAAGTCCGGTGTCGCGCGGCTACGCCTCGCTCGACTACGAGTTCAAGGAGTTCCGCGCCGCCGACGTGGTCAAGCTCGACATCCTGATCAACGGCGAGCGCGTCGACGCGCTGTCGGTGATGGTGCACCGCTCGGTCGCGCAGTACCGCGGCCGCGAGGTGGTCGTCAAGATGCGCTCGCTGATCCCGCGGCAGATGTTCGACGTCGCCGATCCAGGCGGCGATCGGCGCGCAGATCATCGCCCGCGAGATCGGTCAAGGCGATGCGCAAGAACGTGCTCGCCAAGTGCTACGGCGGCGACATCACGCGCAAGAAAAAGCTGCTCGAAAAGCAGAAGGCGGGCAAAGAAGCGGATGAAGGCGGTCGGCAGCGTCGAAATCCCGCAGGAAGCGTTCCTCGCCATTCTCCAGGTCGGCGACAAATGAGACAGGTCGCCGGCTTTGGGGCACCTGCGAACACGACTCATGGCATACGGCGGCCCGCTCTTGTGGGAATATCGCCCCTTTGCTGCCGCGGGCGCCGATTCTGGTCCCGCCGGAACTGCACCGAACAACGACCAGCGAGACGCGCCGATTCATGAACTTTGCCCTGATACTGTTTCTGCTCACGGTCGTGACCGGAGTGATTGCGCTGGCCGACCGCATGCTGTGGGCTCGAAACCGCGCTCCACGGCGAGACGGAGCCGTGGTGGATCGAGTATCCGAAGAGTTTTTCCCGGTGCTCCTGATCGTGTTCCTGTTGCGGTCGTTCATCGCCGATGGTGTTCTGCGGGTTCGTCACCTGCTGGCGCTTTGCGGGCGCCCCGACGAGCCGCTGGCCGTCGCCCGTGAACGCGCACGACGGACGGCGTCGTGCGACCGCCCTCGGCGTTCGGGATGACCGCCGGCTCGCCGCCCTCGATCACGCCGACGCAGAGTTCGTCGTGCCGAGGTCGATGCCGATCGTCTTTGCCATGCTGTAATGCTCCTTTGTTGACTAAGGAAATCTCAGTCGCATAGTAGCAAGTATCGCCAGGCCTTTAGGGGCGGTCGGGCAAGACGCCGCAGCACCCCGCCGCAGCGGGCTCCGCGACCACGATCCCCGCGAGGATGGCGGCGCAGCCGCCCCAGCCGAGCCAGCCGAGCCGGTCGCCGTCGAGGACAGTAGCCGAAGAACCCGGCGAAGACCGTCTCGAGCGCGAAGACGAGCGCGATCCGGGCGGCGCTGCATCCGCCGCTGGGCCCAGATCTGGATCAGGAACGCGAACGCGCTCGCGAAGACACCGGTCACGATCAGCGCGCCCCAGACCGTCCAGCCGCGCGGCACCGAGAGGTCGCCGAGGGCGAGCGCGATCACGAGGAACCCGAGGAAGCAGGTCGCCATCTCGACGAGCGTCAGCGCGATCGCGTCGTAGCGGTTCGCGTAGCGCTCGACCATCACGATCTGGAGCGCCTGGGCGGAGGTCGACGCGAGGACGAGCAGGTCGCCGGTCGTCGAGCCGACGTGGACGCCGCTGAGCATCGCGAGCCCGATCACTGGAGAGAACGACCCCGAGCCAGACCTCGGCCCCGACCCGCGTCCGGAAGAGCACGAGCCCGAAAGAGCGGCGTGAGAACGACGTACAGGCCGGTGATGAAGCCGGTGCTGGAGACGGTCGTCCGCTCGAGCCCCGCCGTCTGCAGCCCGATCCCGATGCCGAGCAGGACCCGAGCACGCGCCCCGGCGGCAAGCCCGAGACGGCCCGAGGTGCGGACCCGGCGGGCGCCGACGAGCCCGAGCACGCCCGTCGCGATCGCGTAGCGCACCGCCAGGAACGCGAACAGCGGGTAGATCTCGACCGCGTCCTTGACCTGGACGAACGTGACGCCCCAGACCACCGTGACCGCGATGAGCGCGAGCAGCGCCACCGCGCGAGTCTAGGAGGCGTGGGCGGCCAAGACCTCGGCTAGGCTGATCGCGTGGAGCCGCTGCGTCGATTCCTGGGGCCGCGAGATCAAGAGCCTGCGGGTCTCCGTCACCGACAAGTGCAACTTCCGCTGCCGCTACTGCATGCCGGCGGAGGGGCTCGAGTGGCTCGAGCGCGACGAGCTGCTGAGCTTCGAGGAGATCGCGCGGCTCGTGCGCGTGCTCGGCGGCGATGGGCGTCGAGGAGGTGCGGCTGACCGGCGGCGAGCCGCTCGTGCGCCGCGACCTGCCGGTCGCTCGTGTCGACATGCTCGGCCGCGATCCCCGGCGTGAACGACCTCTCGCTGACGACGAACGGCGTCCTGCTCGACCGGCTGGCCGGCGCCGCTCGTCGAGGCCGGCCTGCGCGCGCCTCAACGTCTCGCTCGACTCGCTCTCGCACGTTCGCTTCGCGGAGATCACGCGCCGCGACGCGCTCGACCGCGTGCTCGCGGGGCTCGCGGAGGCCGAGCGCTACCCCGAGCTGCGGCCGATCAAGGTCAACTGCGTCGCGATGCGCGGGTTCACCGAGGAGGAGGTGCCGGCGCTGGCCGAGCTCGCGCGCCGCAAGCCGTACGTCGTCCGCTTCATCGAGTTCATGCCGCTCGACGCCGACGAGTCGTGGCGCGGCGACGACGTCCTCACGGGCGGCGAGATCCGCGCGCTGATCGAGGAGCGCTGGCCGCTCGAGGAGATCCCGGCGAAGCCGTCGTCGACCGCGCGGCGCTTCCGCTTCGCCGACGGCGCCGGCGAGATCGGCTTCGTCAACCCGGTCTCGGAGCCGTTCTGCTCGAGCTGCGACCGGATCCGGCTGACGGCCGACGGCCAGCTGCGCACGTGCCTCTTCTCGCGGCGCGAGTGGGACCTGAAGACCCCGCTTCGCGAGGGCGCCTCGGACGACGAGCTCGAGCGCCTGCTGCGCTTCGCCGTCCGCCACAAGGAGCTGAAGCACAAGATCAACGATCCCGGGCTTCGTGCGCGCGTCGCGGTCGATGTCGCAGATCGGCGGCTAAGGCCACACAGGACTTCGAGGGTTCAGGTCGAGCTTGCCGCCGTCGCGGCACTCGGGCGAGTGGTACTTCGCCAGGCCATAGGGATAGAGGCCCGTCCAGGCCAGCTCGGCGAGGCTGTCGGCGTAGGCACGGGGCGCGCCCAGCAGCACGGCGGCGCGACGCATCCGCTGAAGCCCGTAGCAGGTCGCGACCGCCTCGGACCACGCCCGGCGCGACGTGCACGGTCTCGTGGCCTAGCGTGAGCACAGTGTTCGCGAGCTGGAGCTTCGCCTTCCCGCGAGCCGGACGGCGACCCTCGTAGACGAAGCGGACGAGGCGCTGGCACATGCGCGGCGCCAGGTTCACGCGCGTGGCCTCGGAGACGAACCCGTCGGCACGTAGGTCGACCGCGCCGCCAGTGTACGCCCCGCGCTCCGCGATCAGCGCCAACCAGTCGGAGCAGCGACCAGCAGCGCACGACCGTGCCGGGCACGCCGCTCAACGCGGCAGCGACGCGGGAGAAGCGCGGCTCCACCCGGCTCACCTGCGTGACCCCGCCGCGGCGCGGAAGCGAGCGCCCGTCGCTGCGGAGGAAGATGTGCGCGGCGGAGTCATTCAGCCCGCGGTCTCCCGCGGCGAGGTCGCCGCGGCGGAACTCGCCGCACGCGTCCAGGATCGCCCGCGCCGCTACGCGCTGCCGCGCTGTCGGCGCCGGCCCGACCGAAGAGCGGAAGATCGGCCCGCAGTCGCGAATCGCCGCCTTCGCCTTGCCGCCCCGGGCGCCGCGGCCTGCTCCGAGAGCGCGCTGACCGCGTTGGCGAACGCAGCCATCTGACCGAACCAGGCCACCTCGCGAGCAGACGGCAGCGGTGGAACCACCTGGGCGGCAGCCTGCTGGTCGCCGCTCGAGCCGCCACCACACCCCGCCGCGAGGAGCGCAAGCGCGGAAATACCAGGGATCAGCAGGCGTTTCACCTGAGTGGAGTGAAGCACGACAGACATGACGGTTAAAATTCCCCGTTCCTCGTGAGTACCTTCGTCTCAGTCGGTCGCCGAGTGTTGCCGCGCGGGTGGGCGGACTTCGGGCGCCAGCTCGCAATCTGGTTCGGCTTCCTGGCCGCGTACCAGGTCGCCCGCGGCATCGCCGACCGCAATCCGCCGCAGCGCGTTCGACAACGGCCTGCACGTGATCGGGATCGAGCGGCACGCGACACGGCCTCATCGAGCTCACGCTCCAGCGCCTCGTCGACGGTCCTCGCAGGTGCTGGCGAACGCTCGCCTCCTGGACGTACTGGAACTCCGAGTTCACCGTCGCTCGGCGCTCGCACTGCTCTGGGTCTACCTGCGCCGGCACGAAGCCTTCATCGCGCTTCCGGAACGCGATCCTGCTCGCGAACGTGATCGGCCTCGTCGGCTACGTGCTGCTGCCGACGGCCCCGCCGCGGATGTTCCCGGACTTCGGCTTCGACGACACGCTCTCGCAGTTCGGCGAGCCTCAACCACGGCAGCGGCCTGGTCGAGTTCGCCGCCAATCCGTACGCGGCGATGCCGAGCCTGCACGCCGCCGACGCGCTGATCGTCGGGCTCGTGCTCTTCGCGCGTCTGCCGCAACCGGTCGGCGAAGGCCGATCTGGGCTGCTCTGGCCGGCTCTGGGTCTGGTTCTGCGGTCATGGCGACCGGCGAACCACTTCTGGCTCGACGTCGTCGCCGGCGTCGTCGTCGCGCTCGATCGCGCTCGTCGTCGTCTACCGGCGGCCGTTCCGCCGCCGCCGGCTCGACAGCGCAGCCGCTTAGCGGCGCAGATCCGCCGCCCGCCGACTGTGCGAAGGCTGCGCGCGAGGACGGGTGCTAGCGTGGGCCGCGTGAACCGAACCGCAAGCGATCGGCTGCGTCAAGCAGGGCTACACGGACGGCACTCGGCGCCTCGCCGCGCGCTGGATCGGCGGCCTCGCGCGCACGCGCGTGACGCCCGAACGCGCTCACCGCCGGCGGCGTGACGCTCTGTGCGCCGCCGCGGTGCTGATCCGCGTTCGACGACCGCAACAAGTGGCTCTTCTACTGGCTCGCCGCGGTCGCTGTTCGTCGTCGGCTCGATCCTCGACATCCTCGACGGCGCGCTCGCCCGCTCCGGCGACAAGGCGACGCCGTTCGGCGCGTTCCTCGACTCGATCTCCGACCGGGTCAGCGAGGGCTTCGTGCTCGCCGCGATCGCGCTCGTCTTCGCGCGCGCACGGCAACGACGTCGCGCGTCGTCTTCGCGATCGCGGCGGTCGCGCGGCTCCTTCCTCGTCTCGCTACGCGCGCGCAAGGCCGAGCTGCTCGGCCTCACGCGGAGACGTCGGCATCGGCAGCCGCGCCGAGCGCGTCGTCGTGATCACCGCCGGCCTCGTCCTCGCGCCGCTGGGGCGTCGCTGCAGTGGGTCGATCTACTCTGCTCGCGCGCGACCGCCTGGCTCACCGTCCTCCAGCGAATCCTGCACGTCCGCAGAGCAACTTCTGGGAAGGAAGCAAATGGCTTCGACCAACGGCAAGGCGCGCGCGCTGCGACGACAAGGTCCGCGTCGCGATCATCGGCGTCGGCAACTGCGCCAACTCGCTCGTGCAGGGCGTCGAGTACTACAAGGACGCCGACCGACGGACGAGTTCGTCCCGGGCCTGATGCACGTCGACCTCGGCGGCTACCACATCCGCGACATCGAGTTCACCGCCGCCTTCGACGTCATCGACGGACAAGGTCGGCAAGGACCTCGCCGAGGCGATCTGGGCGCATCCGAACAACACGATCAAGTTCGCGGACGTGCCGAAGACCGGCATCACCGTCTCGCGCGGGATGACGCACGACGGCATCGGCAAGTACCTCTCCGAGGTCGTCGACGAAGGCGCCCGGGCGAGACCGACGACGTGGTCGGGATCCTCAAGGAGACCGGCACGGACGTCGTCGTCAACTACCTCCCGGTCGGCTCCGAGGAGGCGACGAAGTGGTACACGGAGCAGATCCTCGAGCGCCGGCTGCGCGATGGTGAACTGCATGCCGGTCTTCATCGCCGCGCGAGAACTACTGGCAGCAAGCGCTTCGAGCAGGCCGGCGTGCCGATCATCGGCGACGACATCAAGTCGCAGGTCGGCGCGACGATCACGCACCGCGTGCTGATGAGCATCTTCCGCGAGCGCGGCGTGCAGCTCGACCGGACGATGCAGCTCAACGTCGGCGGCAACTCCGACTTCCTCAACATGCTGGAGCGCGAGCGGCTCGAGTCGAAGAAGATCTCGAAGACGAACGCGATCACAGTCGATCGCTCGACGTACGAGATCGAGCGCCAAGAACATCCACGTCGGCCCGTCCGACCACGTGCCGTGGCTCGACGGACCGCAAGTGGGCCTACATCCGGCTCGAGGGCACGTCGTTCGGCGACGTGCCGCTGAACGCCGAGCTGAAGCTCGAGGTCTGGGACTCGCCGAACTCGGCCGGCGTCGTGATCGACGCGGTGCGGCTCGCGAAGCTGGCGCTCAACAACGGCGTCGCCGGGCACGCTCGACGGCGCCGAGCTCGTACCTGATGAAGTCGCCGCCGGTCCAGCACCCCGACGACGAGGCGCGCGACGCTGACGGAGGAGTTCATCCGCAAGCACGCGCGCAAGACCGGCGAAGCGCGCCGCAGAAGGTCGAGCCAGAGGCCTGACGGCGGCGCCCCGAGCGGCTCGCACTCGCGCCGGATGGGCCTGCCGCGTCTGTCTGGTCACCCCGTTCGCCTGGTCGCGGCCGCACGACGTCAACGAGCACGTCGGCGGGGTCGCGCGCGAGCTGCGCGCGCTCGGCCACGAGGTCACCGTGCTCGCGCCCTCGACGCGCGCCGGCCGACCTGATCGCCGGGCCGGCGCGCGCTGCTCGACGGCGGCGCGGCGACGAGTGATCGCTCTCGGCCCGGCGATGCCCGGTCTCGCGCCGGAGCCGGATCGGCGTTCCGGTCGGCGTCCGCGCGAACCTGTCGCTCGCGCTCGCGCGCGGGCGCTTCGACGTCGTCCACGGCTTCGAGCCGGGCCTGCCGAGCCTCTCGTACCTGGCGCTGCGCGACTCGCACGCGCTCGCGGTCGCGACCTTCCTCTCGCGCGAGCGCCTCGGCTACCCGCCCGGCCGGGCGCAGCGCGAGCGGCTCCTCGCGTCGGATCGACGCGCTGCTCGCGACCTCGAGGCCGACGGCCGAGGCCGCGGCGCGCAGCGGCTGCCCGGCGACTACCGCGGTCGTCTCCGCCGGGCGTCGACACCGAGCTCTTCCGGCCGGCCGGAAGGCGAAGCCTGGTCGTGCTCGAGTGGCGGCCCGAGCGAGCGGCGCGCTCGTCCGCGCCGTCATGCGCGCGCTGCGCGCAGCTGCCCGGCTGGGAGCTCGTCCTGCTGCGGACGAAGCCGCTTCGCGGCCGGCCGACCATCTCCGCGCGCGCTCTCGCGGGCGGGCGCACGTGCGCACCGCTCGCGACGGGCCGCGCGCGCCGTCGCTGCTGAACCGAGACGGCGATCTTCGTCCCCGCGCTCGACGGCCTCGACCGCGTCGCGCTCGAGGCCGCGGCCGGCAGGCGCGCGATCGCGTCGCCGCCGGGCGTCGAGAGCAGCCGGAGCTCGCGGCGGCCGCGGCTGCTGCGCCTGGCGAGACGACGAGACCTACCGCGAGCGCGAGCGCGGCGAGGCACGCGAGGCGGCCGAGGGCCAGAGCTTCGCCGCCGTGGCGCGAGAGCTCGACGAGCTCTACGCGCGGCCTCACCGGCAGGCGCCGCGCGGCGCGCCGGCATCGTCGACCCTGGCCGACCGCGACTGGATCGTCGCCGACCTGCACCTGCACACGTCGTGGTCGCACGACTGCTCAGATCGAGGTCGACGACCTGCTCGACCACGCCGAGGCGCAGGGGCTCGGCGCGATCGCCGTCACCGACCACAACGTCTTCGGCGGCGCGCTCGAGGCGGTCGAGCTCGCCCGCGACCGCGACCTGATCGTGATCCCCGGCGAGGAGGTCAAGACGGCACGACCAGGGCGAGGTGATCGGGCTCTTCCTCGCGGAGGAGATCCCGCGCGGGCATGTCGTTCGGCGGAGACCGTGGCCGCGATCCGCGCCCAGGGCGGGGTCGTCTACCTCCCCACCCGTTCGACCGCATGCACGCGATCCCGGAGCCGGCGACGCTGCACCGGCACCTCGCCGAGGTCGACGTGCTCGAGGTCTACAACGCGCGCCTGCTCTTCGAGGCCTACAACGACGAGGCGCTGCGCTTCGCGCGCAAGTACGACCTCACGATGGGCGCCGGCTCCGACGCGCACGTCCTCCAGGGCGTCGGCACCGGTGCGCTGCGGATGCGCGCGCTTCGACGGCCCCGACGAGTTCCTCGCCAGCCTGCGCACCGCCCAGGTGCTGCGCCGGCCGAAGCTCGCTGCTCTACCTGCAGTCGCTCAAGTGGGCGGCGCAGGCCAAGGAAAGAGTGCGCTAGGCGAGAACGAGGTCCAGCCCTGTGCCTGCCGTGACGACCGACGAGATCTTCGAGAAGTACCTGCAAAAGGCGATCTCCGAGATCAACGAGCTCGGCGACGAGATCGGCCGTGCCGCCGGCGAGCGCGCGTGTGCCCGTGCTCGGCTCGGGCCATCCGCTCGCAGACGTCTTCCTGCTCAAGCACGAGCCGCAGCCGGCGGAGGTGCAGGAAGGGGTCGCCTTCTACGGCCGCGCGGGGCAGGCGCGTCGCTGAAGTCGCTCCAGCGCCTGCACGTCGACCCGATGGCGGTCTACGGCACGAACTGCGCTCAAGTTCGCGACCGGCGAGGACGCCGAGGAGGCGCGGCCGTGGCTGGCGCGCGAGCTGCACATCGTCCAGCCGAAGCTCGTCGTCGTGATGGGCGAGCACTGCGCTCGAGCTTCCTGAACGAGCTCGAGTTCCCGCTCGCCGACCGCTCGAGCCGAAGCTCGGCGAGCTGCAGCGCTTCACGCCGACGATCGAGGCGCTGCATCGTGCCGGACATCGACGCAGTCGCTCGACGAGCAACCCGCCAAGACGACGCTTTTGGAACGCGTTCAAGACGCTGGGCCCCTGGTGGGCCGAGCTTCCCCGTACTAGCCCTGCGCGCGCGGGCGTTCGTCGCGCTCGCCGCTGCCGTCAGGGTCTACTACGGGACGCACCAGTGGTGGTTCTCGCTGTCGCTGTGGTGGGCCATCGCCTGGCTCTGCTTCGTGCTGATCCCGGCGGTCTTCGGGCTCGTCTACCTCGCGCTGCCGCTCTGGCGTTCGCCGACGCTGTGGCTCTTCTGCGCTGCGCTCGGCTTCATCGCGCTGGCGATCGTGCTCCAGGCTGCCGGGCGAGGCCCCGTCGCGAACTTCGCGAAGCTCGCCGCGATGACGTCGATCGGGTGGTGCTTCCTGCACTTCTTCGAGGAGGCGAGCTGGGTCGTGCTGGTGGCGGTGATCGTCCCGTGGGTCGACTCGTACTCGGTCTGGCGCGGGCCGACGAAGACGATCGTGACCAGAAGCCCGAGGTGTTCTCGGCGCTCTCGTTCGCGTTCCCCGTTCCCGGCCAGGACGGAGGCGCAATGCTCGGCATGCCCGACCTGCTCTTCTTCGCGCTCTTCCTCGGCGCGAGCGCCCGTTTCGCCTGCGGCCGTTCTGGACCTGGCTCTGCCTCACCGCCTCGCTCGGCGGGACCATGGCGCTCGCGACCGTGTGGGACGTGAACGGCCTGCCGGCGCTGCCGCTGCTCTGCCTCGGGTTCCTGCTGCCGAACGCGGATCTGCTCTGGCGGGAGGTTCGCCCGAAGCTCAGCCGCTCGCGCTGAGCCGCCAGAGGTCGCCGTCCTCCTCGGAGAGACCCAGGCTGCGCCGGCCGCGCAGGCGACGGCGATCGGGCTCTTCCCGACCTCGATCGTCCGCGTCACCGAGTTCGCGGCCGTGTCGAGGACCGGAGACCGTGCCCGCGTCGATGTTCGGAACCCAGAGCTCGCCGCCGATCGCCGCGCTCGCGAGCGGGTTCGCGCCCACCGTCACGGTCGCCGTGACGGCGAGGTCGCCGGGTCGACGCGATAGACCTTGCCCGTCTCGCTCGAGACCCAGAGCGAGCCGCCCGAGCGCGTGATCCAGTCGGCCTTCGGGATGTCGATCCTGCCGGAGATTGTGTTTCGCGCGGGATTCACGCGGAGCAGGCGCCCGCGGCCGTAGTCGGCGACCCAGACCGAGCCGAAGGCGACGGCGATCCCGTTCGGCCGGCCGCCGACGCGGATCGTCTTCACGACCTTGTTCCGCTTCAGGCCGATCCTGCTGACGGTGCCGGAGTTCTCGTTCGTGACCCAGACGGCGCCGGCGCCGTAGGCGAGCGCGTACGGGGCGCTGCCGACGCGGATCCGCGCCTGCCGCTTGTTCGTGCGGGCGTTGAAGCGCGTCACCTGGTCGCCGTAGCGGCTTCCGACCCAGAGGCTCCCGGAGCCGAACGCGAGCCCGAACGGGTAGCCGGGGACGCCCAGCCTCGCCCTGATGCGGTTCGCGGCCGGGTCGACGCGGGACGACTACGATTCAGCACCGGTCCGTCGCCCACACCGACCCGCCGCCGGACAAGACGAACGACGCGTGCACGCCGATGTGCAGCTTGATCGGCGCGTCCGCGCTGGAGGCGCTGCCGCACGCGACCGCAACGATGAGCGCGGCGACGGCGAGGGTCGGGAGAGTAGACTTACCACAACCTTGTGCCACATTACCACAAGATTGCGCTAATGCCGGCGACCGGTCCCGACACGATCCTGCTCGACCTCTTCCGGACGAATCAGGTGCGCGAGAAGCTGATCGTCGCCGCGCTGGAGGGCTCGAGCTCCCTCCGGAGGACTACCCGATGTACGTGATGATCGGGGCCGAGGGGCCGTGGACGCCGACAGGCTTCGCGGCACGAGTGGAGATGCCGCTCTCGACGGTGCTCTTCCGGGTCGGCCGGCTCGAGGCGCGCGGGCACGCCGAGCGAATCCCGAACCCCGACGACCGCAGGTCGTACCTCGTGCGCCTCACCGACGAGGGGCAACGGCTCCTCGGCCAGGCCCGGCCGCGCTTCCGCGCCTACGCCGAGGCGGTCGAGGCGCGGCTCGGAGGCGAGCGGATCGAGCAGCTGCGCGGACGGCCTCGGCGAGCTACGCGAGGCGATGGAACAGGAGGTCAGCTCGCGAGTGAGGAGCGCGACGGCCTCGACGTGCGGCGTGTGCGGGAACATGTCGACGGGCCGTGCCCGCTCGAGCGTGTAGCCCCACTCCTTCGCGAGCTCCTTGACGTTGCCGGCCAGCGTCGTCGGGTTGCACGAGACGTAGACGATGCGCGAGGCCTCGAGCCGCCCGAGCCGGCGCAGCGCCTTGTTCGACAGTCCCGCGCGCGGCGGATCGACCACGGCGACGTCGGGCGCCCCGGCGCGGTCGCGCAGCTCCTCGAGCGAGGCTCCGACCTCGCCGGCGAAGAAGGCCGCGTTCGAGATCCCGTTCAGGTCGGCGTTCTCGAGCGCGCAGGCGACCGACTCCTCCGAGACCTCGACTCCCCAGACCGTCAGCGCCTTCGAGGCCAGCGTCAGGCCGATCGTCCCGATCCCGCAGTAGAGGTCGTAGACGGTCTCGTTCCCGGTCAGCGCCGCGTACTCGCCCGCGAGCCCGTAGAGCCGCTCGGCCATCGCGGTGTTCGTCTGGAGGAACGCGTTCGGACGCACCGCGGAAGCGCAGCCCGCAGAGCTCTTCCTCGATCGCCTCGTCGCCCCACAGCAGCGTCGTCGGCAGGTTCGTCACCTCGGCCGGCGTGTCGTTCACCGACCAGTGGATCGACCGCACCTCCGGGAAGCGGCGGAGCACCTCGACGAGCTCGTCGCGGTCGAAGCGCTCCCCTGCCGCCGTGACCAGCTGCACGAGCATCTGGCCCGTGTTGCGGCCCTCGCGCAGGACGAGGTGCCGCAGGTAGCCGGTGTGCTCCGCCTGGTCGTAGGCATCGAGGCCTTCGGCGCGCGCCCAGTCGCGCACGGCGTCGCGGATCGCGTTTCCGAGGTCGGTGGTGAGCCAGCAGCGCTCGATCTCGAGCACCTCGTCCCAGCGCCCCGCCCTGTGGAACCCGAGCGCGGGCCCTGCCGGCGTCGGCCGTGAACGAGTACTCGAGCTTGTTGCGGTAGTGGAACACCTCGACCGCCGGGACGATCGGCTCGAGCGGGGGCTCCGCGATCCCGCCGATCCGCCGGAGCGCATCGGCGACCTGCTCCTCCTTGGCGGCGACCTGCGCCTCGTAGGCGAGATCCTGGAAGCGGCAGCCGCCGCAGGCCGGGTAGTGCGCGCACGGCGCGTCGACGCGCAGCGGGCTCGGGTCGACCACGTCGACCGCGAGCGCCTCCGCATGGTTGCGCTTCACCTTCGTCACGCGCGCGCGAACGGCATCGCCGGGTAGCCCGCGCCGGACGAAGACGACGAATCCGTTCAGCCGCGCGACGCCGTTGCCGCCGTAGGCGAGCGAGTCGATCGAGAGCTCGAGCTCCTGGTCATTCGAGACGGGCGCGGCCACCCGCCCAGGTTAGGAGAAGCGCGGGTGCCGCGGCAGGATGAGAGGCGGCCGCGCCTTCTGGTTGAAGTTGAAGTCGGACACGAGGTTCCCGAGCAGCGGGACGTTCTCGCGGACGGTGGGCCTCGGGTCGGGCCGGCCGTCGGTCTTCGGATCGAGGCGCGCGGAACTGAGGAAGTCGTCCTCGATGAACTTCGCGTACGCGTCGAAGCTCAAGACCTGGTGGTCGATGTAGCCCCGCTTGGCGTACGGCGAGATCACCAGTCCCGGAACCCGGAGCCCGTAGCCGTTCACGTCGACCTGCGGCGGCGCCGACGTGGTCGTAGAAGCCGCCCCAGTCGTCCCACGCGAGGAAGATCGCGGTCGAGCTCCAGTCGCGGCTCCGCATGACGGCGTTGATCGACGCCTGTGACGAAGGCCTGGCCGTTCGGTGACGCAGGTTCGGCGGGTGCTCGCTGAAGTGGTTGTTCGGGAGTGACCCACGAGACCGCCGGCAGCGCCCGCGCTTCGCCGCGATGAAGAAGCTGCGCATCGGCTCGATGTTCCGCAGCTGATGGTCGCGCCGCACGGTGGTGAACCAGGGCAGCGGGTTCCAGATCCCGGGCGTGTTCGCGCTCTGCGTGACCGGCCGGCAGGCCAGCCGCGTCGTCGTCGCAGTCGGGCTGTGCGCCCGCGAAGACGTAGTAGGCGCCACGGGACGCGCTTTCGATGCAGGAGGTAGGTCAGGTCGGTCCACGCGTAGTCGGGCTTGCGGCCGGTCGGGTTCTGCGGCTCGTGCGGCGGCGCGAGCGGGTTCTCGACCGCGTTCACGCAGCTCATCGGGTCGCCCTTGCGGCGGCAGCGGGCCGACCACTCGGAGACCATGAAGAGGTGGGCCGGAAGGCTCCAGGAGGTGTCCGGCTGGAACATGTGGTCCTGGAGCACGAACCGCCGCGCGTAGGCCCAGTAGTTCGGGATCTCGTGCGCGTCGTGGTAGCCCATCACGTCGGGGTGCAGCGCCCCGAACGAGCAGATCGGAGCGTCCGAGCTGGCCAAGCAGGCCGGTGCTCAGCCCGCGCCGCGCCTGGCGCAGGAAGCCGTCCATCTTGCCGCCGTCGATGTCGCGGATCGCATCGAAATGCTCGTGCGGGCCGCCGGTGTTCCGGTTGAGGCGATCGTGATACGGGCGCTGGCAGATCCCGGACTTCGGGTCTGGGACGCAGACGGTGAACCTGCCGTTCTGTCGCGGCAGCCCGTCCGCGCCCGGATACGTGCCGAAGTAGGAGTCGAACGACCGGTTCTCCTGCATCACGACGACGATGTGGCGGATCTTGTGAATGCCGACCAGGGAGGCGGCGTGCGCGTGCGGATGGCCTTGGCGGAACGGCAGCCAGCCCCCGAGGCGGCGGCGGCCACCGTGAGCCCCATCAGCAGTAGCCGCCAGCGCACGGGCCGAAGCTACGTCGCGATCGTTGAGATCAGATGAAGCTGAGGTTGCTCTTCGGTTCAGCGCAACGTGGTCACGTAGACCTTGCGCTCACGCGGCCCGTCGAACTCGCAGAAGAAGATCCCCTGGTAGCGCCCGAGTGCAAGCTTGCCCTTTTGGAGCGGTACCAGCACCTCGGGGCTCATAAGGGATGCACGCATGTGCGAGGGCGCGTTCGGGCCGTCGTCGTCGTCGTGCTTCCAGCTCCAGCCGTCCTCGACGATCTTCTCCATCGCCGGCCTCGATGTCGTCGGCGAGAACCGGGTCGATGTCCTCGTTGATCGTCACGCCGGCCGTGGTGTGGGGCACGTAGACGAGCGCGGCGGCGGCCCCGTCGACCCCGTTGAGCGCGTCGCTCGATCTGCGGCGTGATGTCGAGCAGCTGCGTGCGCCGCTCAGTCCGAAGGCTGATCTCTCGCACCGGGGTATCCTACGGGCTGTGCCGAGCGAGACGCCGACATCGCCCGTCGAGCTCGACGCGTACCGAGCCGACGCCGACCGCTTCATCGCCGAGCTCGACGAGGAGTACTACCTCCACTACGCAGGCCTGAAGGATCGAGCTCGAGCTCGAGCAGATCTACGAGCGCCACGCGATGCTGACCGAGCTCGAACGGGTCAGGAGCTCGGCGCGTCGGTGAACGGCGACCGCCGGATTCGCGAGCTCTGGCACTTCGGCTGCGAGGGCTACATCGGCAACCTGACGCGCGAGCGATGCCGAGAAGCTCGCCGCGCTCGAAGCCGAGCTCGAGGTGACCGTCGACGGCGAAACTGTCGCGTTCCGGATGCTCCGGCCGACGATGGCGAACGAGCCTGACCGGGGGCGGCGCGAGCGACTCGACCGCGCGATGTGGGAGGCAACCGAGGAGCACCTGAACCCGATCCACCTCGACGAGCGTCGAGATCGGTGCGCGCTGCGCTGCCCGGATCTCGGCGCCTCGAACTACGTGGAGCTCTACGAGCGCTTCGGCCTCCGAGCTGACGAGCCCTCGCGAGCGCAATGCGAGGCGTTTCTCGACTCGACGCCGAGCAGCTCTACGAGGAAGCGTTCGACCGGGCGACGCGGAAGCTGCTCGGCCTCTCGCTCGACGAGACTGCAGCGCTGGGACGTCCAGCGCATGATCCGCTCGCCGCAGTGGGACGAGGGCTTCCCCGGCGACAAGATGGTGCCTGCGCTGCAAGGCGACGCTGTCCGATCTGGGCATCGACCTCGACCGGCAGGCAGAACGTCCACCTCGACATCGAGCAGCGGCCGCAGAAGTCGCCGCGGGCCTTCTGCGCGCCGATCGAGATCCCGGACAAGGTGATGCTCGTGATCCAGCCGATCGGCGGCGCCGACGACTGGCGCGCGTTCTTCCACGAGGCCGGGCACGCCGAGCACTACGCCAACACCTCGCGCGGACCTGACCATGGAGGAGAAGCGCCTGGGCGACGTCGCCGTCACGGAGGGCTGGGCGATGCTGCTGCAGTACCTGACCGACGAGCCGGCGTGGCTTTCGCGCAAGCTCGACTTCCCGCGCCCGGACGAGTACGCGGCCGAGGGGATGCTCTGGCTGCTCTTCTTCGTGCGCCGCTACAGCGCCAAGCTCCTCTACGAGCTGGAGTTCCTTCGGCGGCGGCGACGTCATCGGGCATGCCCAAGCGGTACGTCGAGCTCCTCGGCGACGCGACGCAAGATCGAGCTCAGCCCGGCGAACTACCTCGCCGACATCGACTCCGGCTTCTACGTCTACTCGTACCTGCGCTCGTGGGCGCTCGAGACGCAGCTCCGCGACAACTTCCGCGAGCGCTTCGGCACCGAGTGGTTCGCGTCGCGCGAGGCCAGGCTCGCTCCTGCGCGAGCTGTGGGCCGAGGGCCAGAAGCCGACCGCTGACGAGCTCCTCAAGGACGTCTCCGGGGCGCAGCTCGAGCTGTCCGCGGTCGACGATCGGATCCGGGAGACGCTCCGCTAGCCACGATCGGACTCCCGCCGTCCTGTGTAGCTGCATAAGCTTTATTCATGACCAGGACACGGGTGCTCATCGCGGGCGCGGCCGGCCGCGACTTCCACAACTTCAACCTCGTCTACCGAGGCCGCGAGGAGTACGAGGTGGTCGCCTTCACGGCGACGCAGATCCCGAACATCGACGGGCGCGTCTACCCGGCCGAGCTGGCCGGCTCGCTCTATCCCGAAGGGATCCCGATCTGCCCCGAGGCGAGCTCGAGGAGCTGATCCGCGAAGCACGAGGTCGACGAGGTCGTCTTCGCCTACTCCGACGTGACGCACGAGCACGTGATGCACATCGGCTCGCGCGCGCTCGCGGCAGGCGCGTCGCTACCGGCTGATCTCGCCGGCCGACACGATGTTGACCTCGACCAAGCCGGCCGTCGCCGATCTGCGCCGTGCGAACGGGCTCCGGCAAGAGCCAGACGACGCGCCACGTCGCGGCGCTGCTGCGCGAGTCGGGCAAGCGGGTGGCCGTGCTCCGGCATCCGATGCCCTACGGCGACCTGACGAAGCAGGCGGTGCAGCGATTCGAGCACTACGAGGACCTCGACGCGGCCGACGCGACCATCGAGGAGCGCGAGGAGTACGAGCCGCACCTCGCCGAGGGCAACCTCGTCTTCGCGGGCATCGACTACGCCGCGATCCTCGACCGGGCCGAGCAGGAGGCCGACGTCATCCTCTGGGACGGGGGCAACAACGACACCCCGTTCGTGAGGCCGAACGTCCACGTGGTCGTCGTCGACCCGCACCGGCGCCGGCCACGAGCTGCGCTACCACCCCGGCGAGACGAACCTGCGCATGGCGGACGTCTGCGTCGTCAACAAGGTGGACAGCGCCCCGCAGGAAGGGATCGACGCCGTGCTCGACTCGATCCGCACCCACAACCCCGGCGCGCGGATCGTGCTGGCGGCCTCGCCGTACCACGTCGAGGGCGACGCGGGCGCGATCGCAGGCAAGCGCGTGCTCGCGATCGAGGACGGGCCGACCTTGACCCACGGCGAGATGACCTACGGCGCGGCCGTCCTCGCGGCCAAGGCGAACGGCGCCGCCGAGCTCGTCGATCCGCGCGACTCGGCAGTGGGCTCGATCGCGCAGACCTTCGAGGACTACCCGAACGTCGGCGCGCTGCTCCCGGCGATGGGCTACGGCCGCAAGCAGATGGACGACCTGAAGGCGACCATCGAGGCCACCGACGCCGACCTCGTCCTCATCGGGACGCCGATCGACCTGCGCAAGCTGATCGACTTCGACGTGCCCGCGCTGCGGGTCACGTACCGGCTCCAGGAGGTGGGCGAGCCCACGCTCGCCGACGTCCTGGCAGAACACGGGCTGATCGGCAGCAAAGCCCTCGTGTGACGCGGTCGTCGTGATCGTCGCGCCTCGGCGGGAACGCGCTCATGCGGCCCGGCGAGCGCGGCACCGCCGCAGAGCAGCGGGCGAACCTGCGCGAGGCATGCGCCGCGCTCCGCCCGCTGCTGGAGGAGCGCGAGCTCGTGGTCACGCACGGAAACGGCCCGCAGGTCGGCAACGAGCTGCTGCGACACGAGCGCGCGGCGGACGAGGCGCCGCCGCTCCCGCTCTACCTCGCGGTCGCCCAGACCCAGGCCGAGATCGGCGCGCTGATCGAGAGCGAGCTGGAGCCGGTCGCCGGACGGGCGGTCGTGTGCCTGCTCACGCACGTGCTCGTGGCCGAGGACGACCCCGCCTTCGCGGAGCCGACCAAGCCGGTCGGGCCGTTCTACGCGGAGGAGCGCGCACGGGAGCTCGAGCACGATCGCGGCTGGAAGGTCGTGCACGACGCAGGCCGCGGGTGGCGCCGGGTCGTGCCCTCGCCGGGGCCGCTCGAGATCGTCGAGCTCGACGCGATTCGCGCGCTGCTCGGCTCGGGCTCGATCGTCGTCGCGTGCGGCGGCGGCGGGATCCCGGCCGCGCGGCGCAGCGCCCACCTCGCCGGACTGGACGCCGTGATCGACAAGGACCGCGCATCGGCCCTGCTCGCGCGCGAGCTCGGGGCCGACCGGCTCGTGATCCTCACCGAGGTGCCGGCGGTCTACCGCGGGTTCGGCACCGAGAGCCAGGAGGAGCTGCGCCAGCTGTCCGCCGACGAGGCAGAGGCGCTGCTCCCCGGGCTCGCCGCCGGCTCGATGCGCCCGAAGGTCGAGGCGAGCGTCGGACTTCGTCCGCGCGACCGGACACGAGGCGTTGATCACGTCGCCCGCCGCGCTCGCCGAGGCGCTGAGCGGAGCGGCTCCGGCACGCTGATCACGGCCTAGCCGAACCGAACCTCCCCGGCGCGCGAATCACCCGCGTCACGACGAACCACCCGAGAGGGAGGAAAGGAGGCAGCCATGACGGCTGTCCTAGGGAGGCGGAGTATCGGGCTGATCGCGTTCGTGCTGCTGGGCGCGGCGGTCGCACTGCTCATGCTCCGCCTCGGGCCGGGCCCTACGCCCGCCAAGGCGGCGAGCCACCGTGAGGCCCCGCTGATCGCGAACGACCCACCCGCGGACATCACGGACTTCTTCATGTTCCGCAGCACTCGAGCCGGGTCAGGACGACAAGGTCGACCTGATCATGGACGTGATCCCAGGCGAAGAGCCGAGTGCGGGGCCGAACTACTACAACTTCGACCCGAGCGTCGCCTACACCTTCCACGTCGACAACAACACGGACGGGAAGGCGGACGACATCGAGTTCGAGTTCCGCTTCAAGAGCGAGCTCCGCGGGATCGTGAACGACGCGGGCCTGCCGCTCTCGTACGTCGCGCTCCCGCCGATCACCACGCTCGACGGCGCGGGGCTCGGTCTGCGCCAGCACTACTCGATCACGATGATCAAGGACGGCAAGCGCACGGTGATCTCGCCGATGACGGACAAGATCGCGGTCCCGTCCAACGTCGGGCCTCGCACGATGCCGAACTACGACGGCCTCGCCGCGCAGGGCATGTACGACCTCGGCGGCGGGATCAAGGTCTTCGCCGGGCAGCGCGACGATCCGTTCTTCATCGACCTCGGCGCCGCGTTCGACACGCTCAACCTGCGCTCGCCGGGGACGGACATGCTGTCCAGGTTCAACGTCAACACGATCGCCCTCGAAGTCCCGGCGAGCCTGCTGACGAAGGACCATCGGGCACCGGGGCTGACCGCGTACTCGAAGCTCGGTGCGTACGCCTCGACGAGCCGGCCTCGCGTGACCGTGCGCGGGCGCGGCGGGAACAGCCTCGGCCTGGGACAGTTCGTCCAGGTGCAGCGGCTCGCCAACCCGCTGGTGAACGAGCTGATCATCGGCACGAAGGACAAGGACCTGTGGAACTCGCTCGAGCCCGAGCAAGAGGGCAGGTTCCTCGACTACTACACGAACCCGCGGTTCGCTCTGGCGCTCTCGATCGTCTTCGGGGCCGTCGTTCCGAGCACGCCGCGGCAGGATCTCGTGAACGCGCTGCTCGAAGTACGCACCGACTGACAAGCGCCTCTCCGAGCTCCTGAGGCTCAACCTCAACTCGGCGCCCGGCGCTTCGTGGCCCAACGGCCGCAAGCCCTCGGACGACGTGACCGACACTGGCCATCCAGGTCGTGGGCGGCCCCGCCTTCGCGGGCGCGGGTGACAACGTCAGCGCCAACGACAAGCTGCTTCCGAACGTCTTCCCGTTCGAGGCATCCCGTGGGACGGCCGCAACCGGGTGCATCAGAACCCGTGATGCGATCGCGGCTGATCGTGCTGGTGACGGTGGCGGCGCTCGCCGCCGCCGCCTCTGCTCGGCGGCGCGTTCCGGGGCTCGCACTCTCCCGCCGCCCAGGCCGCTTCGCCGGCCGGGGCGGCGCGAGCCTCACCGACGCCGGTCTCGCGGTCGGCGACACCGCCGCGCTCGTGAGCCAGCTCCAGGACCGCCTGCGAGCGGATCCGCGCGACGCGCGTGGGTACGCCTTGCTGGGTCTCGCCTACCAGCAGCGGGCGCGCGAAACCGGCGACCCGACCTACTACCCGCGCTCCGAGCGCGCGCTGCGGCGGGCGCTGCGGCTCGCTCCCGCCGACGCTGTCTCGATCGAGCGGGCTCGGCTCGCTCGCGCTCTCCCGGCACCGCTTCCGGGAGGCGCTCGCTGCTCGGCCGCCGCGCGCTTGCGGCTCGCACCCGGAGCGCTCGCACGTACGGCGTGATCGGCGACGCCCTCGTCGAGCTCGGCCGCTACGACGAAGCATTTCGCGCCTTCGACACGATGGCGCAACTGCGGCCGAGCCTCGCTGCCTACGCGCGCGTCTCGTACGCGCGCGAGCTGCTCGGCCGACCGCAGGACGCGATCGCGGCGATGCGCGCTCGCCGTGGAGGCCGCGGCGAATCAGCCCGGGCGACCGCCTGGGCGCGCGTCCAGCTCGGCAAGCTCTACTGGTCGACCGGACAGCTCAGGCCGGCGGCTCGCGCAGTACCGCAGCGCGCTGGCCGCGCTTCCCGGCTACGCCTACGCGTTCGACGCGCTGGCCCAGGTCGAGGCGGCTCGCGGGCACACTGCGGCGCGCGATCGCGCTCGAGCGCCGAGCCGTAGACGCGATCCCGCTGCCGCAGTTCGTCGGCGCTGCTCGGCGACCTCTACGCGGCGCACGGGCAGCCGCGCCAGGCGCGACGGCAGTACGCGCTGATCGGCGTCATCCAGCGGCTGCTCGTCGCGAACGGCGTCAAGACCGACCTCGAGACGGCGCTCTTCGACGTCGACCACGGGATCCGCCTGCGCCACGCCGTTGCGCTCGCGCGCGCGGCCCGCGCCGACCGCCCGAGCATCGACGGCGACGACGTGCTCGCCTGGGCGCTCGCGCGGAACGGACGCTGCGGCGAGGCTGCGGCGTACTCGCGGCGGGCGCTGCGGCTCGGAACGCAGGATGCGCTCAAGCTCTTCCACCGCGGGATGATCGAGCGCTGCCTCGGCAACCGCACGGCGGCGAGACGCGCTTCCTGCGCCGCGCGCTGGCGCTGAACCCGCACTTCTCGGTGCTGTGGTCGCCCGTCGCGCGGAGGGCGCTCGGATGAAGCGGCTCGTCCTCCTTGCCGTGGTCGTGGCGGCGCTCGCGCTTCCGGCACTGGCGGCCGCGCACCCGCTCGGCAACTTCACCGATCAACCGCTTCAGCCGCGATCGAGGTCGCCGGGCACGCGGCGTCTACGTCCGCTACGTGCTGGACATGGCCGAGATCCCGACCTTCCAGGCCGGACGCATCGACGCGCACGCCTACGCGCGGCGGATCGCACGGAACGCGCACCTCGTCGTCGACGGGCGGCCGGCGTCGCTCGTCCCGGTGACGACTGCGCTCGCGCACCCACTCGGCGCCGGCGGGCCTGCACACGACGCGGCTCGAGGTCGTCCTCGCGCGGACCGAGGCTCGCACGGGCGCGTCTCGGTCGCCTACCACGACGACGAACTACTCGAGACCGGATCGGCTGGAAGGAGATCGTGGTCGGGCGCCGACACGCGCAGCACGAGCGACGAGCTCCGCGCGCTACCCGAAGGACGCTCCTCCAGAGCCCGCTCGACGCCAGCTCGGTGACGACGTCCCTCGAGCCCGCGACGGGCCGGACGTCGCGCCGGCGCTGTCGAGCGGCAACAGCCTCGAGGCGCCCGACCGGGTCGCCGACGCCGGCTTCGCCTCGCTCGTCGGCCGCTCGCACCTGAGCGCGCTGCGTGATCCTCGCCTCGCTCGCGGCCGCGCTCTTCTGGGGAGCGGCGCACGCGCTCTCTCCAGGTCACGGCAAGACGATCGTGACCGCCTACCTCGTCGGGCAGCGCGGCACTCCGCGGCACGCGGCGCTGCTCGGGCTGATCGTGACGATCACGCACACGATCGGCGTCTTCGCGCTCGGGCTCGTGACCCTGGCGCTCTCGCAGTTCATCGTCCCCGACCGCCTCTACCCGTGGCTGAACCTCGCCTCGGGCCTGCTCGTCGTCGGGATCGGCGCGTCGGTCTTCTGGGCGCGGTGGCGGCATCGCCGCGCGCATGCCCACGGCCACCACCACCACCACCACGGACACGTCCCGAGGTCTGACGCCGGACGGGCCAGCTTCCGGTCGCTGCTCGCGGTCGGCGTCTCGGGCGGGCTCGCTCCCCTGCCCCTCGGCGCTCGTCGTCCTGCTGGCCGCGATCTCGTTGCACCGCGTCGCCTTCGGGCTTGATCCTGATCCTCGCCTTCAGCGCCAGGCCTCGCGCTCAGCATCACCGGCATCGGGCTCGTCGCCGTGCTCGCACGGCGCGCCTTCAGGCGCCTCAGCTTCGAAGGCCGGCTGATGCGGCTGCTCCCCGCCGCCAGCGCCCTCGTCATCCTCGCGGCCGGCCTCGCCATGACCTGCGCACGCCGTCCCGAAGGTGAGCTGACCATGTTCGGGCTCGACAACTGGATCGCAGCCTTCTCGGACGGCACGACCCTCCTGCTGGTCGGCCGTCGTCGCCGTCGTGCTCGGCCTCCGCCACGCGACGGATCCGGATCACCTCGCCGGCCGTCACGACGCTGATCGCCGGCACGCGTGAGCGCGCGAGCACCGCCGCCGCGCGCTCGGTCTCTCGTGGGGCCTCGGCCACGCGGCGATCGCTCTTCGCCTTCGGCCTGCCGATCGTGCTCTTCAAGGCCTACCTGCCGGAGCCGGTGCAGCAGGGCGCCGAGACGGCGGTGGGCCTCGTCATCGTCGGCGCTGGCCGTCTGGCTGCTCGTGCGCTGGCGCCGCGGCTTCTTCCACCTGCACCTACGCACACGAGCGGCCTGCGCCACGGCCATGTGCACGGGGAGGCGGGCACCCGCATCGAACCGCACGCGCACGGAGCCCGCTGCAGGCGTTCGGGATCGGGCTCGTGCACGGCATGGGCGGAAGCGCCGGCGTCGGCGTCCTGCTGCTCGCCTCGATCCACGACCGCGCGATCGCCGCTCGCCGCACTGGCGGTCGTTCGCGCTCTGCACCGCGCTCTCGATGGCGGCGCTCTCCGACCGGCCTCGGCTTCACGCTCAGCCGCGGGCGCGTCGCCGGCGATCGTTCCGCGGATCGCGCCCGTCCTCGCGGTCACGAGCCTGGTCTTCGGAGTCTGGTATGCCCTGGGAGCCCTCGACGTCGCGCCATACTATCTTGTAGATGGCGGCCGATCCCCACTCGCTCGTGGCGCCCGTACGCGCTCGACGCGCTCGACGACGGAGGAGCGCACGCTTCGAGGAGCACCTCGCCGTCTGCGAGCGCTGCCGCCGGGAGCTCGCGGGCTTCGAGGAAGCGGCCTCAAGCTCGCCTACGGCGCCGCCGGGCCGACTCCGCCGCCCGAGCTGAAGGAGCGGATCCTCGCCCAGGCGCGGGGCGAGCGAGCCGAACGTCGCCTCGCTCCCGGCTCGCCGGCGCAGCTGGACCGCGCCACTCGCGGCCGACGCGCTGGAATCGCGCGCCGCCGTGGCGATCGGCCTCGGCGTCTGGACCGCAACACGTCCGAGCGAGGCAGCGCTCTCGCAGCGTGCTCGCCCAGCCGGGCGCGACGCTCGTCTCCATGGGCGACCGCGGCGCCGTCGCCGTGGCTCCGAACGGCGAGGCGGCCCTGGCCGCTGCGAGTCCGCCGGCGCCCGAGCGGCAAGACGTACGAGGCGTGGGTGATCCGCGGCGGCAAGGCCACTCCGGCCGGAACTCTTCCAGGGCAGCGCCGGCACGTCGGTCGTCGAGGTCAGGAGCACGTTCCCGCGCGGCTCGGTCGTCGCGGTCACGCTCGAGCCGGTCGGTGGCGTCAGCAGTCCGACGTCAGAAGCCTCTCGCCGCCACCGGAGCCGTGTCGTGACCGCCCTCATGACCACCCGCCGCCGCCAGCGTCGTCGCGTGAGCTCGCGCACCTATCGGACGAGTCGCTGCTGCTCGCTCTGGTCGCGAGCTCCGACGACAACGCGCTGGCCGAGCTCTACCGACCGCTTCGGCGGCGTCGCCTACGGCCTCGCGCTCCGGATCCTCCGCGACGACGCTCTGGCGCAGGACGCCGTGCAGGACGCATTCCTCGCGCGTCTGGCGCTCGGCCGACCGCTTCCTCGGCGGAGCGCGCCAAGGCGAGCACCTGGATCTTGACGCTCGTGCACCGCCGCGCCGTCGACCTCGTCCGGCGCGAGGATCGCCGGCGCGCCGATCCGCTCGAGCCGCGCCCGAGCCCGCCGCACCGACGACCGGTCGAGGACGAGGCGACGCCTCGGCTTCCAGCGCCAGCGTCGTGCAGGAGGCACTGCGGCGCCTGCCGCCCGAGCAGCGCGAGGCGCTCGAGCTCGGCTACTACGGCGGCCTGACGCAGACGCGAGCTCGCCGAGCGCCTCGACCAACCGCTCGGCACGATCAAGAGCCGCATGTTCACCGGGCTCAACCGCTTACGCGACCTGCTCGCCCAGGCCGGCCTCGAAGAGTCGCTCCGGGCCTAACCAGTAGCATCCGATGCCGCATGGCTGCGGTCGAGCCTGAAAGGGCGCCACTTCACTCGCGTCGCCGACTGGAGCGGCGACGAGCTCCTGTCGACGCTCGACCTCGCCGACGAGCCTCAAGAGCGCGCAGCGCCGGCGCGAGGAGCACCACCTCCTCCCCGGCCGCACGCTCGGGATGATCTTCCAGAAGCCCTCGACGCGGACGCGCGTCTCGTTCGAGGTCGGCATCTGCGCAGCTCGGAGGCGCCGGCGCTCTACCTCGCCGCCTCCGACCTCCAGCTCGGCCGCGGCGAGACGCTCCGGGACACCGCGCACCGTGCTCTCGCGCTACCTCGACGGCCATGATGATCCGCACCTTCGCCCAGGACGACGTCGAGGAGCTCGCGCGCCACGCGACGATCCCGGTGATCAACGGGCTCTGACCGACAGCGCGCACCCGTGCCAGGCCCTCGCCGACGTGATGACGATCCGCGAGCGGCTCGGCCGGCTCGAGGGCGTGCGGCGTCGCGCTACCTCGGCGACGGCAACAACGTCTGCGCGTCGCTGATGGTCGCGGCCGCGAAGCTCGGCATGGAGTTCGTCGCCGCCACGCCGGAGGGCTACGAGCCCGACCGAGGGCGGTCGAGACTCGCGCGCGAGGCCGAGCGGCGGTGCCGTCGAGCTCAGCCACGACCCGCGCGAGGCGGCCGCAGGGCGCCGACGTCCTCTACACCGACGTCTGGACGAGCATGGGCCAGGAGGAGGAGACGCGAGCGCCGGCTGCGCGACCTCGCCGGCTTCGGCATCGACGACGAGCTGCGTCGGCCTCGCCGGCGACGACGCGATCGTCCTCCACTGCCTCCCCGCCCACTACGGCGAGGAGATCACCGAGGACGTCCTCTACGGGCCGCAGTCGGCCGTCTGGGACCAGGCCGAGAACCGCCTGCACGCCCAGAAGGCGCTGATGGCGCTCGTCATCCGTTAGCGTCGCGGCGCAGTGCTCCCGCTCAGGGACAACGTCCCGACGCGGACGTTCCCGATCGTCACGGTCGCGCTGATCGCTGCGAACGCTCGTCGTCTGGATCTGGGAGGTGACCGGCACGCCGGTCGACGCCGACGTCTTCCACTACGGCTACTACCCGTGCTCGCTGGACGGGCCCGTGCGTCGCGCCGGCGGTCGCCGTGCACCACGTGCCCTGGTACGAGGGCGTGTTCACGTCGATGTTCATGCACGGCAGCTGGATCCACATCGGCGGGAACATGCTCTTCCTCTGGATCTTCGGCAACAACGTCGAGGACGCGCTCGGGCCACGTGCGCTTCCTCGTTCTGGTACCTCGCGCGCCGGGCTCGCAGCCGACCGCCGCTGCAGACGGTCGTGACGCTCACGTTCACGGCGCCCGCGCGGCGCGAGCATCCCGAACGTCGGCGCGTCGGGAGCGATCGCCGGCGTGCTCGGCGCGTACCTCGTGCTCCTGCCGCGCGCAAGCGTGCTGACGGCCTTCATCATCGTCGTCATCGTCTTCCTGCGCGAGATCCCGGCCGTGCTCTTCCTCGGCATCTGGTTCCTGTTCCAGCTCTGGGAAGGCGGCTTCTCGATCCTCCAGCCACAGGCGGGCGGCGGGGTGCGCGTTCTTCGCCCACATCGGCGGCTTCGTGCTTCGGGGTGGCCACCGTCGCGGCTGATGGCGACGCAACGGCCACCAGCTCCTAGCTATGGTGAGCTTCGAGGAGCATGTCCAGCGAGCGCTCGACTCGCTCCCGGCCGAGCATCGCACGACGGGTTGCGCAACGTCGCGATCGTGATCGAGGACGAGAATCCGCAAGAGCCCGACCTCTACGGTCTCTTCGAGCGAGCCGGAGCTCCTGCCGGCCAAGGTCACCGATGTACCGCGTGCCCGCTGGAGGCGGATTTCCCGGATCCGGAAGAGCTCGAGCGCGGAGATCCGCGTCACGGTCCTGCACGAGCTGGCGCACTACTTCGGGATCGACGAGGATCGCCTCGAAGAGCTCGGGTACGAGATGAGCTCGGCGGTGCTGACAGGGATCGCAGTCGCGGCTGCGGTAGTGGGCGCAATCGTGCTGGTGCTCTACTTCATCGGCCCCTGGGAGTAGGAATGCTGCGACCGGTGATTCGTTTTAGAGGGCATGAGAACACTCGATGAAATACGAGCCGAGATCGACCACGGCCACCGAGCGGCGGGCCGAGCTCTGGCACTCACTTTCAGAAGGTCACGACGCTGCGCTCTCGGCCGAGCTCCACGAGCTCGAGGAGCGCATCGCGGCGCTCTGGGACGAGCACCGGACGCTGCGCGCACACGCGCGCTTCGGCGATCGCGACGAGATCATCAAGCGGGCCCGCCACGAAGAGCGGCTGGCCCGGGCTGCGTAACACTCTCCGCCGTAAGGGCCGGCGGCGCTCGGCCGCCGGCCCTCCGGCATGTTGCTCGCCTACACTTTGGATCGCCCGGGGCGTTAGCTCAGCTGGGAGAGCGCCGGCTTTGCAAGCCGGAGGTCACCGGTTCGATCCCGGTACGCTCCATCGCCCCCAAAAGCTTTCGCTGAGCCGGTTCCGCCGCGGCGGCGCTTGAGCTCAGCCGCCTCGCGCCCAGTGGCGCGAACATGGCCCGAACGCTCGAGCAACGGGCTAATCGTCTGGAGACAGTCAGCTCGGCCTCGCTCGTGGCCGGGGAGCCTCGTACACCAAGCAACGTTCCGCCGATGTCGGCCTTCTGCGCATCCCTGCTGCTGCTCGATGTCTCGCCCGTGGAAGCTGTTCGCCTCGGGGCTTTCGAAAGTTCTTGAGCCAGGAAAGGATGCTCACGGGGTGATTCTAGAGAGCCCCTAAAAGTAGCTGCCTTTGCCGTCTCGACCTCCACTGCTGGCCGCGGGCATCGAGGCGGGCGCGGATCCTCACCGACCGGGCCTCAACGAGAAGAGCTAGCTCGGCCTGTTACTCCACCGGGACGGTCCGGCTTGCCCCTCACCCGGGCCGCTCTGGAGAGGTCGGCCTCCAACAGCCTGCGCTGGAGTGGACTGAAGAAACTCGATGGGAAGACCCATCTCCTTTGGATTGCTTGGTGACCATGACTGGTGGAGCACGTTCCTGAACCGACCCCTGGCAGACCCGATGCGTCGGCCGAGAACCGGCGATGCTTGACCCCGGGCACGCTGCGCGAGATGAACCAGGGGATCTTTTGAGACAGACCGGTGGCGCGGTCTCGATACTCGCCGACATGTAAACGGAACCGCCCGTCCACACGAGGTCGTACTGCGGGACGATAGCCAGCCGACAAAAGGGACTCAGCCCGGACTGGGCGTTCCGTGCACGGCGCTCGCCAGGCACGCTGCCGACGCAATGAGAGCGGCGAGCGGCATGGCTAATCGGCACGTCCGATGGAAGCGGCCTGACGTGGGCCAGTGTGCGGGAGATGTCACGACGAGCGGCGCGTCCGTCGGCTTTCGATGCGAAGGGAAGAGTGACGCTCGCCTGTAAGGCCCGGCATGCGGGGAGTGTCTGCCCGAGCGCGACCCTAAGTTAGCCCGAAAGCGGCGGTCAGGCGCCGTCGGCGCGCTCGGCGTAAGCCACACGCTCGAACGGCCACTCGTCCGCGAGCCAGGCTGTGACCGCCCGCCACAGCTGCACGTCGAGCTCGGGCCGGCTCGCCCGCACCCACGAGCGCACACGCGCGTCGTGCTGCTCGCTGTCGTCGGGATAGATGTACACGCAGCCGATCACGTCGCCGGTCGCTGGATCGAGGACGGTGTAGGTAAAGCCCGCCCTGTTCTCGAAGTCGTCGGCGTGCGCTTGCAGGTCGCGCAGGTTGTCCACCAGGCTGCGGTCGTCGGGCCAGGAGCTCGTCTCCCAGCCGGGCGTCACGTGGATGTGCTCCACGGACGACGACCACGCCTCATAGTCGGAGTCGTTGTGCTGCGGCCCGAGTGGTTCGAGCCTGAATTGCTCCGTCGCGAGAGCGAGCGGGACGACGAAGCCGGACGGGACAAACGGCCCCTCCACCACACCCACATCTTCCTGGATGCAGCCGCCGGCGTGTCAGAAGAACAAGAACTGTGACGGGATCGAGTTCCACCACTCGACTGGGCGGGTGTTCCGGAATGTCCCCTGCGGTGAGGCGCGCCTTGGCCGCATCCGCCCGGACACCCCCGCCGCGATCCGTATTCAACCCGCTTAACGTGCGGCTGTCCGAGTGCGCGACCAGGGGAGATGCCGTGACGACACTCGAGAACCGCCCGAACACTGCACTTCTCGTGATCGACGTGCAGAACGGCGTCGTGGGCGGCGCGTACGAGCGGGACACCGTCGTCGCGAATGTCGGCACCGTCGTCGAGAAAGCTCGCGCGGCGGAGGTTCCGGTCGTCTGGGTGCAGCACTCGAGCGACAACCTCGCGCAGGGAAGCGAGCAATGGAAGATCGTCCCGGAGTTGAGCCCGGACGAGAGCGAGCCGCTCGTCCAGAAGCGGTATCCGGACTCGTTCGAGGAGACGACGCTCGAGTCCCTCCTCGACGACCTCGCCGTCGGGCGCCTCGTCGTCGTCGGCGCGCAGACGGACGAATGCGTCCGCTCGACGCTGCACGGCGCACTCGTTCGCGGCTGATGACGCGACCGCTCGTCAGCGATGCGCACACGACCGAGGATCTCTCGCCCTGGGGCGCGCCGCCGCCGGAGCTCGTCATCGCGCACACAAATCTCTACTGGGGCAACCATGAGGCTCCGGGGCGGACAGCCGGCACGGTCGAAGCGAAAGACGTCGACTTCGCAGCGTCCTGACGACGCCGCGATGCGGCGGCGATCGTCGACGTCGCGCCGCGGACTCTGGATCTGGCGCGTCGATCATCTCGACTGGGGTCGGCGAGGCGGCACAGCCGGACTGGCGCACAGCCGTGTGCCAGACGACCAGCGGTTGCGTAGCGGACGCTCGAAGCTGGCCAGCGTGCGGGAATGTGCCCGACGTTCCCACGACGTCCGCAGATCCGGCTAGTGCAGTGCCGGAGCGTAGGAGATGCCGACGATCAATCCGTCCTCGGTGAGCAGCCTGGCTACGGTCTGTCCCCACGGCTCGGTGCGCGCGTGGTGCAACAGCTGGTAGCCAGCGCGCTCAAGCTCGCCCGCGGCTGACGTGACAGCCTCCGCGTCCTCGACCTCGAACTCGATCGACGCCTGCGGCACCACATCGCCGGCGGGGCCACTCCGGGCTACCAAAGCAGGCTTCGGCCGGCCTGCGACGGCGGCCAAACACCGAAGTGCTTGCTGCCAGCGATCTTGCCGCTGGAGTAGTAGCCGTCGGCCTCGCCCCTCCAACGGCAGACCAAGAACATCGATGAATAGCTTGCGACTCTGCGGCGGATCAGCGACGACAACGGCCACGCTGGCGACGAACAGGATCTCCATCGAACCCAACCTGCCCCTGCCAGGCAGTTCGTACGCCCGCTGGTGTCCTCCAGCTGTCACGACACCTGGAAGGCTCGCACGTGACTCTGAGGAGGACCTGCGCTCGGAAGCGACGACCTTGGGCTGGGCCAGCGTTCCGGAATGACGCCATAGGATTGCGCCGTGCCGTTCACGCTCAGCAACATCAAGGAGGATCTGGAGGACATCGGCCCTAGGTTCGACGGCGCGCCGGACCTGGAGTTCCGCGCGGCGACCAAGGCGCTCGAGCTCGAGAAATCCGCCCTGAGCTACCAGCGCGTCCCGCCCGGCTATCGCTTTCCGTACGGCCACACGCACATGAAGCAAGAGGAGGTGTACGTGGTCCTGCGCGGGAGCGGGCGGATGAAGGTCGACGACGAGATCGTCGAGCTCAAAGAATGGGACGCGGTGCGCGTCCCGCCCGGCACGTGGCGAGGCTACGAGGCCGGGCCAGAGGGCCTCGAGATCCTCGTCATCGGCGCGCCCAACCTCGGCGAGGATCCGCGCGAAGACGTCGATGGCCAGCGCGACTGGTGGGCTGACTAGCCGAGTTGTCCGGACGTTTGATCGTCTCGGTCGCAGCGCAAGCCGGCGCTCGACATCGAAGCCGCGACCTCGACTGGGCCAGCGTGCCGGAAATGTCACTACGCGGCGAACGCAGCTCTGTCAGCGCTTCCAGCGGCCGCCGAAGGACGTTGCGCGAACCACGCACCTCTTGTCGGCTACCGGCATGACGATGAGCGTCCGCCCGGTCAAGTGCCAGCTGTAGACCCCTTCCGAAGAGCAGACGGGGACGCTGCCGAGCGTCAGGCGACCACCGTTCGGCGCCTGAAGGTCGTCGTGAAATCCTCCCGTGACAAGCGCTGCACCCGGTCGATAGTCGCCCGGCCGGTAGATGGTGACGGCCCCGGCCTTCTTGACCAGGAATGTGTAGACACGCCCACCTCTCGGGTCACCCGCGCGCTTCCGCTTTGGTCATTGTCTTGTGCCAGACGCCGAGCAACTTCACCGGCACGTGCCTGTTCCGGGTCGTCGCTGCGCCACCCGTTGCCGCCGACCAGGTCAGCGCCAGCGCGAATGCCGCCGCCAACGGCCCATTGCGTGCACCTGCGCCTGCGCGCCTGCGCCCAAGCACGAGTTCTCCTCTGGGTGACACCTACCCCGAAGCGACGGCCCCTCGGCCCACGCGGCTCCGACTGGGACTCTACGCCGGTTTGCGCTCGAGACAAGGAGGCGGATACACCAGGAGCGCTCCGCTGGGCCAGTGTCCCGGAATGTCACCCGAGAGGCGGAGGGATCTGCGGCCGCTGGTGGAGAAATCGCTGGTGGAAATCCGATCGAAGTAAGAGTTTGTGAGCTATGAATCGGACTGCGACGACCTGGCTGCTGCTGCCGCCGTCTTCGCGCTTGCGTCCTCCGCCGCGGCCGGGCCATTATGTGTCTCCGTGGCCGCGGCGGCATCGGCCGCTTCACCTTCCGCACTGGGCGCCGGGTCGTACTTGCCCGAAGTCTCAGGGCGACGCGCGAAACTTGAGTTCAGCCCCTACGGAAGCGCCTACGCGCTGGGTCGTGGCCCGGTCTATCCGGTAATCGGCGTTGATCGGTTTGACCCAAACGCGGCGACGGGCGCGGTGCCATTCGTGCGGAACGTTGAAGGTTGGGCCGGATTCAAGGTTCTCTGGGTCAGCAGCGCGTATCGGGGACCGATCCTGGTGCGAGGGCGGCGGCTCGATAACCGCCCGCTCCTTCATGTCGTTTCAGCCGAGAGCTTCGATTCGTGCCGGGGCGAGATAGGACGAAGGTTGGCGCGATTTCCGTCGGACACGTACGTCCGGGAGCCCGGCTGCTACGGCTGCAGGTCGATGGACTGACCTTTAGCCGCGTCAGCTGGTCGCTCGCGTAGCGCGATAGTCGTCGACTGGGCGAGCGTGCTTAACGCTCGATGCCCGGCGCGAGCCAGCAGGATGTCACCCGGCGAGGATCTGCCCTAGCCGGGCAGGGACCCGGCAACGCCCTCCAGTGTGCTGCGGACGTTGTCTGAAAGGAGCGTGATCGCTCCCACTACAGCGATAACGATCACGGCCAGGATCACGCCGTATTCCGCCATCGTCTGCCCCTCTTGACGCTCGCGCAGCGAACGCGCAACCACCTGCATGAACGTAACGAGCCCCATCATCTGATTACCCCTCCCATGACTCTCGGCGCAGCGGGACCCCACCCGCCTATTCGCCTCAGTGCTCGCGTTATCCCTCCGAATAGCCGCTGTGTCCATCCCTCGTGCTGGTGTTTCTTGTCGTCGCAGGAAGAGTGTCCAAGGACACGTCACGGCTAGCACCGCCGCCGCCTGTCCTGGTTTCTGGACGTTTGGGGGCGCAGTCGAGTTGCAGATCGCACATATCGCGTTGGGGTGGTCGGTACTGCGGTGCTGACCGCCCCTCAGGATGGCCGAGCCATTGTGCTACGCCAGATGAAGCGAGCGCTAAGCCCGTCCGGTGGTTCTGCCGACAATAGGCACAGGGCCGAGGCACCGGCACCTCTCCCTCCGCCGGGGGCGTCGGCTGGCCGCAGAGCCTAGGCGCCCTGCCTCGGCCCCTCTCCCTCGTGAACGACCACAAGGGCGGGCGCGGGATGCACCCGCCCTCGGGCCCGGTCGGTACGGCCTTGACATTCCGTAGAGATTCTGAGATGTAGGAACCTCGATTCGTTCTACGAGGGGATCCAGATGACGAATGACCGGCGCAAGCTCGTGCTTGCACTCGTGTTCGTGGGCGTCTGCGTGGCGCTCGCTGTGACGCTCGGGCGAAGCTCGAGCACGGGCTCGGCGACGAAGGCCGGGCTCTCGACCAAGAACGCCTCGGCGATCGGCCGTATTCGCGAGAGTCAGCGCGAGGCGCAGATCGCCTAGGGGACGACCATCGATCCGGACAGCCCGGCGGCGGAGACCTCGCGGCGAGGGCATACCCGGGCACCGAGGTCACGCTCGGCGAGCGGCAGGCGGCGATCGCCGCCGGCGCGAAGGTCGCCAAGCGCGGCCCGAAGCATCCGTTCAAGTGGGAGTCCCTCGGCCCGACGACGCTGAACGTCGACCGGCTGGGAACGCAGACCTACCAGCGTGGCACGCAGTGGTCCGGCCGCGTCACGGCTCTCGCTGTCGACCCGAAGTGCGACGCGAAGAAGTGCGCGCTGCTACGTCGCGGCCGCAGGCGGCGGCGTCTGGCGAGTCGAAGGACGCGCTCGCCAACAAGCCGAAGTGGACGCTTCATCACCGGCGACATCCCGACGAGCGCAATCGGGTCGATCACCGTCGACCCGACGGATCCGAGCGGAAACACGATCTACGTCGGCACCGGTGAGAGCCAACTCGAGCGGCGACAGCGAGGCCGGCCTCGGGCTCTACCGCAGCACGGACGGCGGGGACAGCTGGTCGCTGGTCGGCCCCGGTCCGCCGGTTCGGCTGCCGTCTCCGGCAACCGTTCGATCGGCGGCGTGGCGATCGATCCGAACAACGCCAGCCACATCCTGATCGCCACCCGCTCGGGCACGCGTGGCGTTGCCTCGAACGGCGGCGGCGCGGTCACCGCGCCAGGCCCGGCGACCGGCGTCTACGAGTCGACCGACGGCGGGGCGACGTTCACCCTCACCCGCAGCGGGACGGCCTTCGAGGTCAAGTTCGACCCAAGTCACGCAGGGGTCGCGTACGCGACACTCGGCGGCGTCGGCCTGATCCGCTCGACGACCGGCGGCACGACCTGGGAGACGATCTTCTCGGGCACCCGCGGGCGCTGCTCGTTCTCGCCCGTCACCCTCGGGAACGGGAACACCCGCGTCTACCTCTCCGATGCGAATGCCGGTTCGACCGGCAGCCAGGCGTACCGCGTCGACGACGCGGGCCAGCCCGCGGCGACGCTGACGGCGTCGAGCAACGCCGCCTGGACGCGGCTGTCGAACCCCGTCGACGGGACTCCGGGCTACGCCAGCTACGGCTACCGCGACGGACAGTGCACTCTACGACATGGCCATCGCCTCTCCCGCGAGCCGGCCGAACATGGTCGTCGCTCTCGGGCCTGATGAACTACAACGAAACTCCCGCCGTACGCACCTCCGGGCGGACAGCGCTCCGAGGAGCCGCTCGGTCCTGATCTCGACCGACGCAGGGGCGACGTGGACAAACCAGACGGGCGATGCGCAGAGCCCCGGTGAGTCGCAGCATCCGGATCAGCACGCGATCGCCTTCGTGCCGAGCGACCCGGATCAGATGTTCCTCGGCTCCGACGGCGGCGTCATTCGGACGAACGGCACGTACACCGACATCTCCAGCCAGTGCGACACGCGCGGGCTGAGCGGTGATCTTCCTGTCCGACTGCCAGCGCGTGGCTCAGCCGCGTCCCGACGGGAGGCTCGAGCCGATCAACTCGGGACTCGGGACGCCTGCAGAGTGTTCAGCATCGCGGTCAGCCACCAGGACAAGAACCTCGCCATCACGGGCACCCAGGACAACGGGTCGCTCAACTTCTCCGGCTCGGACAAGTGGCTCCTCGGCGTCACGGGTGACGGCGGCGACGCGGGCTTCGACGCGCCGCCAACGACAACACGTCGTTCCACACCTACTACACGGGCTGGCTCGACGTGAACTTCCGCGGCGACGACCCGAAGACGTGGCTCTGGGTGGGCGACCAGTTCTTCCCGGGCCTGCCCGCGGGCGAGTCCATTCGATGTACCCGCCGACGATCGCCGACCCGGTGACGCCGGGAACGATCTTCGAGGGTGCCTCGCACGTCTGGCGCACCGCAGGACTGGGGCGGCGACCAGGCGTTCCTGGAGGCGCACTGCAACACGACGAACCAGTTCGGGACGAGCGACCAGCTCTTCACGGGCAACTGCGGTGACTTCGAGGCGATCGGGCCCTCGCTGACTGCCGCGTCGCTCGGAACCCGGTCGGGCGGCAACATGGCCGCCCTCGACCGCGGCACCGACAGCGGCACGCTCTGAGCGGCGACCTCGAACGGCCGGGTCTTCGTCTCGAAGAACGCCGACGGCCCCGCAGCGGCCGTCACGTTCTCGCGCATCGACACGGCGGTCCAGCCGACGCGGTTCCCGTCGTCGGTCAGCGTCGACGAGTCGAACCCGAACCACGCGATCGTCACGTACTCGGGTTACGGCACGAGCACTCCCGGCATCCCGGGTCACGTCTACGACGTGGTGTTCGACCGGTCGCCGGAACCGCGACCTGGACCGACATCTCCTACGACCTCGGCGACCAGCCGATCCTGGACAGCGCGTTCGACTCCACCACCGGCGACACGTACGTGTCGACCGACTTCGGAGTGAACCGCCTCGTGAGCAGGACGACGACCTGGATCCCGGCGGCAGACGGCCTGCCGACCGTCACGGTCTCGGGGCTCCGGCTCACGTACGCGAAGAGCGGAACGCGAACCCTCTACGCGGCCACGCACGGCCGCGGCGCCCTACCGGCTCAAGCTCCGGTAGGAACAGACGGTGTTGCGCCGCCGTGCCTCGTGCGCGGCGGCGGCAACCTGCCAGCGGTGCCGGTAGACGATCCGGCCGCGGCTGAGGTCGTACGGCGACAGCTCGATGTTGATCTTGTCGCCCGGCAGGATCTTGATCCGGTAGCGGCGCATCTTGCCGGCCGTGTAGCCCAGCGTCTCCTGCCCGTTCTCGAGGAGGACTTTGTACATCCCGCTACGGAATGCCTCGACTACCTCGCCCTCCATCTCGATCTTTTCTTCCTTGGCTATGAGTCCTCCTCTCTCTAAAGCTCCTGTGCTGCGGCCCCGACTCGCGAGGCCGCAGCACAAAAGCAGCGCAGGGCCTTAGCCGCCGACGACGGACACGTTCGTCGCCTCGGGGCCTTTCTCGCCCTCCGCGCGGCTCGAACTCGACCTTGTCGTTCTCGGCGAGGCTCTTGAAGCCTTCGCCCGAGATGTTGCTGTGATGGACGAACGGAGTCGCTTCCCGCCGTCCTCCGGCGTGATGAACCCGTAACCCTTCGCATCGTTGAACCACTTAACAGTTCCGGTTGCCATTATTTCCACCTCCTCTTACCACTGACGAACGGTAGGGAGGCGCAAAGACCACCGGTACTCGTTCTTGATTGATGGCGCATTGTAGACCCTCGGTACACTCCCGGCATGAGCCTGTTGCAAACGCTTACGAAACTGGTTCAAAGCGAAGCCGGCTGACGCCGAGGCAGTCGCCGAGGCCAAGCGGCTCGAGGATGACAAGATCACCGTGCGGCTCTCCCAGACAGGCCGACAGCCGTATGCCGGGATCCCGCCGACGCCCGACGTGCTCGATCCAGAGCGCGAGCACCGCTAGCGCACTTTGAGGGCGCGGTAGGCGGGCTGGTAGCCGGCCTTCGTCGCGCTGAACACGAGCTTGCCGCGCTTCTTCGGCTTGACCTTGAAGGTCACGCGGCCGACCGCGTTGGTGCGCTTCGAGACCTTGACACCGGGGCCCGTGACCCTGACCAGGACGCTCTTGAGCAAGCGGTTGGCGCCGTCGACGACACGGACGTTGATGGTCGCCCTGCGCTTGTGCCGAGCGAGGCCCGAGACGGTGAGGCGCAGCTGGGGCTGGAGCCGGATCTGCTGGATCTGCGTCCAGTCGCCCTGGTTGCGATCCTCGTCGACGGCGGCGACGCGCCAGTAGAGCGTCCCGCCGCGCGTGTAGCTGGTCGAGGTCATCGGCGGCGCGTAGCTCGTGTTGTCGCGTCGACACGTCCTCGACGACGTCGGCTGAAGTCGGGACTCGAGGCGATCTGCACCTTGTACTCCTTCACGCCGAGGCGCGGGTTCCAGCTGAGGAGCACGTGATCGCGTTGTCGCTGTCGGTCTTCGCGTTCACCAGGCTCGCCGATCGTGCGCGTGAACGACTGCGTCGCCGAGTACGGGCCCGGGCACGCTCGCCGCTCGTGTCCTTCGGGAAGCTCGGCGCGGACACGCCAGTGGAAGACGCCGGTGCCGGTCATCTTGATGAACGAGGCCACCGGCGTGCGGAAGCCGTCGAAGTCGCGTGTGCGTGCCGTCGGGCTAGTCGACCGAGATGTCGTACGACGACAGCGCCCTGCATCGGGGCTCCAGGCCCAGACCGGGAGCATGTCGCCCGCGGTCGGGTTCGCGGCGCTCGGCGCCGGCGTGGCCAGCTTCTTCTGGAAGGTCCCGGTCGCCGACCACGTCAGGCCCGTCAGGTTCTCGTCGTCGGCGCGGACGCGCCAGTAGAGCACCGTGTCGGCCGGGTAGGTCGTGTTGCTCGAGTACGAGGTCGCGTCGGTGACGACGTCGTCGAGCGGGTCGCCGAAGCTCGGGTCGGCCGACGACCTGGAGCCGGTAGCGGCGCGCGCCGAGCGTCGGCGTCCAGCGGAAGGTCGGCTGGTCGAGGAACGCCTGGCACGCTGCTCGGCGAGACCAGGCTGGGCGGCGTCGACTGCTTCTGGAACGAGCCCTTGGCGGCAGTTCGGCGAGGTCGATCGGCGAGCGCGGCGGTTCCGTCCAGCGTTCTGCGACGGCAGGACCGCCCAGTAGAAGGTGGTCGTCTCTCGTCGCTGTAGGTCGTCGGCTTGAGGCTGTTGCGCGGCGCGTAGGCCGGGATCCGCGTGAAGCCCTCGTCGATGACGTTGCTGAAGTTCGCGTCCTTGGCGACGACGACGAAGTAGCTGTTCGCGCCGGACAGCGCCTTCCAGGTGAAGAGCGGCGTGCGTCCGGTGGTCGTGCCGGCGACGGCGTGCGAGGTAGTCGCCGGGCACGGGTAGCCGAACGCGCACGGCGTGCGACGCCCGGGATCGGTCGGGTCCGGGTAGTCCGTCCAGGTGAACGCCGGGCCGACCGGCCCGGTCGAGTCCGTGTTGCCGTTCTGGAGGTAGGTGTAGTCGCCCCAGACCTCCTGGTTGCCGGCGGCCCGGTCGCTCGCGAGCGCGAACGCGGACAGCAGTAGGTGCCCGGGGATGAGCTTCGAGACGCGCTGTCCTGGCGAGCGTCCCCTGCCAGGTGACGGGGTTGACGCCGTGCGCGGGCGAGCCGAGCGGCGACCACTCGCGGCACCGACGTCGTCTTTGAGGTGGCTCGCGCAGTCCAGTCGCACGCCGATGCCGATCCATCGGGACGACCTGGACCTCGTAGCTGGCTGCGCCGGGACCGGATCCCAGCGGACGACGGGCACCTCGGTCTGGTAGCCGGCGTGCCAGCGTCGATGTCGGTGCCGGGGTCGGCGAGGTTGTCGCGCATGCGCAGCGTTCTTGATGCTGGTGCCCGTCACCGGGCCGGCGGGCGCGACCTTGTCGAAGGTCTTGGTGAACGACTGCCGCCTGGTTCCAGACGCCGGCGTTGCCGTCCGGGTCGAGCGCGCGGACGCGCCAGTAGTAGACGTTGTCCTTGAAGACCTGCGTGGGCGAGAGCGAGGTGGCGATGCGTCGTCACCGTTGCAGCAGACCTTCGAGCCGGGCGCGAAGTCGGACGGACGAGTTGATCTCGACCTCGTAGCGCGCCGCGCCCGGAACCGGGTCCCACGAGAAGCGCGGATCGTATGCCTCCGGCGCAGCGTTCAGGTCCTCGAGATGAGTCGCGGTCGACGGAAGGCCACAGCCAGTTGAACGAGGCGACCGGGGTCGCGACGCCGCGGTTGCCCCTCGGCGTCGACCGGCATGACGCTCCAGTAGTACGAGCCCGGGCGCCAGCGCCGAGCGTGATCGCGGCGGAGGTGGCGGCGACGTTCGGCGGGCCCTTCGGGTCGTCCTGGTTGGCGTAGTGCGAGGACGAGCGAGCCCGAGCGTCGGGTCGCTCGCGACCGGAGACGAGGTAGTGCGCGGCGCCCGGCACGCCCGCCCACTGGCAGCACGACCGGGTTGGTCGGGAAGCTCAGCGCGGCGCCCGAGCTCGGGCTCTGCAGCGCCGGCTGCAGGTTCCAGAGCTTGCGGAACGAGCGCGGCTGCGTCCACGCCGAGATCTCGCCGGCGGCGTTCGATCGCGCGCGACGCGCCAGTAGTACGTCCCGTTCGGGATCGTCTTGCTGAGCGTCGCGCGCGTGTTGCGCGTGAAGAAGTCGTCCTTGCCCGCGCCGAGCACCGGCGAGTTCATGCCGGCGTCGGCGCTGATCTGGAACTCGTACTTGTCCGCGCCCGCTGACGGCCGTCCACGCGACATGGCCGGGAGGAACTGGACTACCGCGCCGTCGGCGGGCGAGATCTGGACCGGGCGGACCACCGCGGCCCGAGCCGGGCCGCGCTGTGAGGAAGGTGATTGCCGCGAAGGCGGCTGCGAGGAATCGGCGGTCTGAGGGCATGGTGTCGCGGTAAGAACGAGCTCGGCCGCTGAGCTCCGATGAGGTCTTCGTATGTCTCGTAAGCACCATCGGGGTCGCAGCGCCGATCGGTCATCCCTCAGTTGAGGGGCTTTTGCCCTCACGGGCCAGCAATTCTCGAACTCCGCGCTGTTTCTGCGCGTTTGCCCTCGGCTTCACGTTCCTCTGCCTCGCGCAAGGCTGCCTCGAGCGCGGCGAGCGCTGCCTCGAGCGCCTCCGATCCGCTCGCTCATCTCGGCGTGCTCTCGCTCGAGCCTCGAGCGCTCGGCTCCGCGCACGGTGTGCGTCCGCGTTGGCCTCTTCTCGGCGCGACGAGCCGTGGCCGCGCTCGGACTCGAACGAGACGCGCGAGCTCGCGCAGAGGCGCGTCGACCGGATCCCGCCAGCTCGGCGAGGTGAGTCGAAGACGCGCATCAGCTCGTGGGCGTGGCCCTGGCGCTGTGCCCGAGCGCCAGCTCGCGGTTGGCGGCTCCCATCGCAGGGTCGTAGGCGTCGAGGTCGCGGCGCAGCCGCTCGAAGTCGGTCGCCGCCGGCTCCGCGCGGCCGGAGAAGCCGTCGGCCTCGAGCAGCCCGTAGCGCTCGGGCGTTACCCCAGCCGTCGCCGCCGTCCTCGCCGTACACGTACGCGGCGCGCCCCGTACGCCATCGCTTCCAGGATCTGCTCCCCGCGGCCGATCGCGAGATCGCCGTCGTCTGCGGACTCGATCCCCGCATCGGCGCACGCGCGCTCCACGATCCCGCGCCGGTAGTCGGAGAAGGTGCTCGGTGTGCAGGACGGCGGTTCGCGGCCGATCGCTGAGCGGGCCGCCGAGGCGCACGAGCCTCGGTGTCCACCGGCCGACGGAGGCGGACGATCTCGCTGCACCAGGGACGCGGCTCGCTGCCCGCTCGCGCCCTCGCTCGTCGAAGACCACGACTCTCGCGATCACGGCCGGCAGCTGTGGAGGCAGCCAGAGCTCCGCGCGGTCGTCGTGCAGTGCGAAGACCTGCGGCGTGAGCGGATAGAGATCGGCGAGCAGCAGGGCGGCGAAGGCGTCCTGCGCGTAGACCACATCGGGCGCGAGCGGCAGGCCGTGACCGGCGCGCACGACCCGAGTACCCTCCGCCTCCCGGTCTCCTCGTCGGCGGAGAAGACGCTCACCTCGTGGCCGAGCCGCTCGAGGTGCTCGGACACGGTCGTCAGGTAGGCACGGGCCTCCGACAGCCCCTGCGTGCCGAGGAGGATCTCCATCCGGGTCCGATTATCGCGTTCCGACCGACATGCGCAGCAGGCGCGGCAGCGGCGGCGCCCGCCCGGGCGGGGAGCGAGCCGCGACGGCCTTCCTCCTCGGCCTCCTCGCAGGCCATGATCGAAGCGCGGACGAGGCCGCCGCCGAGACGTCGGAACGGCTCGGGCGGGAGCTTCGGCACGCGTCGCGTCACGAGCGGCAGGCGCGTCAGCTCGTCGTCGACGCCGAGCGCGAGCGCGCGCCAGGATCTGGCCGCCGAGCCAGCTCGGGCCCGACGCCGTGGCCGGAGTAGCCGGCGCCGTAGTGGATCCGCGTCCCGGCGACCGTGCCGAAGAACGGCAGGTGGTCGGAGGAGACGTCGATCGGCCCGCCCCAGGCGTGCGTCGACGCGCGCGTCCGCGAGATCGGGCAGGCAGCCGCCGCAGGCCGCGCTCGGCGCGCGCGACCGGTGGCCGCGTCCTGCGTGAAGCGCGCGTCGAGCTCGCCCGCCGAAGCCGATCGGCCCGGAGCCGCTGCCCATCAGCACGCGCCCGTCGTTCGTCGTCCGGAAGTAGTGGAGGAACATGCGGCCGTCGAACACCGCCTCGCCGCCGGTCCACCCGATCTGCTCGAGCAGCTCCGGCACCGGCTCGGTCAGCACGACGTAGCTGCCGAAGCACGGTCAGGCGGCCGGCGAGCGGCTTCCAGCCCGCCGCCGCCGCGTTCGATGGCGACGACGATCGTCCCTGGCGCGCACGCGGCCGCGCGCCGTCTCGACCCGGCCGTCGTCGATCGTCGTCACGCGCGAGTGCTCGTGCAGCTGCGAGCACAAGCGAGCGACGGCCCGGCGCAGCGCTCGCACGAGGCGGGCCGGTTGCACCGTCGCGCCGTCGCGCATGAACGCGCCCTTGCGGAAGCGCGGCGAGCTGGATTCGCTCGGCCAGGGCTCCTCCGCCGAGAGCGAGAACGGCCTCGTCGGGCACGCCGAGCTCACGGCGCGGCCTCGACCTCCTCCTCGACCGCGCGCGTCCTGCGCCGGTGCGGCCGAGACCCGCAGCATGCCGCCCTCGCGCAGCCAGACCTCCGCCCGATGGCGCTCGCAGAAGTCGCGAATCCCCGGGACGATGCGATCCCCGGCCCGCGTGACCGCGAGCGCGCCCTCGTCGCCGAAGCGCGTCGCGCAACCGGGGCAGGTGGCTCCAGTAGCCGTGGACGAAGCCGCCGTTTCGCCCGCTCGGGCCCCAGGCCGCACTCGTCGGCCTCGAGCACGACCACGGCCAGATCCGGCTCGCGCTCCTTGAGCGTCAGCGCGGTCCAGAGACCCGTGTAGCCGCCGCCGACGATCGCGACGTCGGCCTCGAGCCTCGCCCTCGAGCGGCGGCGCCGGCTCGGCCGCCCCGCCCTCCGCGGCGAGCGCCTCCTCGATCCACCACGGCGTCGCCTCGCCGGGAGGGACGCTGGGTCTCAGACTCGTTCCCAGGCCTCGGTCAGCACCTCGCCGAGGATCCCGACGATCTCGTCGAACTCCGCCTGGCCCGCGACGAGCGGCGGCGAGATCTGGATCACCGGGTCGCCGCGGTCGTCGGCGCGGCAGATCAGGCCGGCGCTCGAACAGCCGCGGCGTGAGGAAGCCGCGCAGCAGCGTCTCGCACTCCTCGTCCGCGAACGTCGCGCGCGTCTCCTTGTCCTTGACGAGCTCGAGCGCGTAGAAGAAGCCCGTCCCGCGGAGGTCGCCGACGATCGGCAGCTCGAGCAGCTGCGCGAGCGTCGTCGCGGACGTCGCCCTGCTCCGCGGCGACGTGCTCGACGATCCGCTCGCGCTTCATGATCTCGATGTTCTTGAGCGCGATCGCCGCACATGCACCGGATGGCCGCCGAACGTGATCCCGTGCGCGTACATCGCGCGCTCGTCGAGGAACGGCTCCATCACGCGGTCGGTCGCGATGACCGCGCCGATCGACGGCGTACGCAGACGAGAGGCCCTTCGCGCAGCGTGACGAGGTCGGGCCGGATGTCGTAGCGCTCGGAGCCGAACCAGGCGCCGAGCGCGGCCGAAGCCGGTGATCACCTCGTCGGCGCAGAGCAGGATCTCGTAGCGGTCGCAGAGCTCGCGCACGCCGCGCCAGTAGCCGTCCGGCGGCGTGAACGCGCCGCCGGCGTTCTGGACCGGCTCCATGATGCACCATCGCGACCGTCTCCGGGCCCGCATCGCCACGATCGTCTGCTCGAGGTCGTCGAGCAGGAAGCGCGGTGAACTCCTCCTCGGTCTCGTCCGGCGGCCGGTGGTAGCGGTTCGTGTTCCGCACGTGCACGCACCTCGGGCACGAGCGGCTCGAACGGCGTGCGCAGCGCCGGGATGCCGTTGATCGAGAGCGCGCCCATCGTCGTGCCGTGGTAGGCGACGTGCCGTGCGATCGCCTTCCAGCGCGTCGCCGGCAGCGTGCCGCCGCTCGGCGTCGAGCGTGCCGGGCTCGTCGCGACGTGCGCGACCGCCGTGCTCGCCGCGGGCGAGTAGTACTGGCGCGCGAGCTTCCACGCCGACTCGACCGCCTCCGGAGCCGCCGGAGACGAAGAAGACGCGGTTCAGGTCGCCGGGCGCGAGCGAGCGCCACCTCGCGCCGCGAGCTCGATCGCGCGCGGGTGCGCGTACGACCAGTTCGTGTAGAAGGGCAGCTCGCGCATCTGCTCGAGCGCCGCCTCGCCCGATCTCCTCGCCGTACGAGTAGCCGATGTTGCACGGCGAAGAGGCCGGCGAGCGCGTCGAGGTAGCGCTTGCCGTTCGCGTCCTCGAGGTAGCAGCCCTCGCCGCGGACGATGATCGGCACCTCGGCGTCGCGGTAGCCGCCCATGCGCGTGAAGTGCAGCCAGAGGTGGTCGCGGGCGGCCTGCTGCAGCTCCGCGGGCGAGAGGCCGGGCGAGACGGTGGTCATGCGGCTCCCTTCTGCGCGGCGCATCTGGACGAGGACGTTGACGAGCATCGAGCGTCACGGCGATCACGAAGATCGCGCGTGCCGATCACGTTCACCTGCGGCGGCGCGCCGACCCGCGCGGCGCCCCAGACGAAGAGCGGGAACGTGACCTCGGCGCCCGAGTTGAAGTAGGTGACGACGAAGTCGTCGATCGAGATCGCGAAGCAGAGCAGCAGCGCCGCCAGGATCGCGGGCGCGATCAGCGGCAGCGTCACCTTGCGGAAGGTCGTCCACTCGTTCGCGCCGAGGTCCATCGCCGCCTCCTCGAGGTGGCGGTCGAAGCCGACCAGGCGCGCCTTCACGGTCACGACCGCGAAGCTGATGCAGAACATGATGTGCGCGATCAGGATCGTCCAGAAGCCGAAGACGACGTTCAGGTTGCAGGAAGAGCGTCAGCAGCGAGGCGCCGAGCACGATCTCGGGCGTCGAGAGCGGCAGGAAGATGAGGATGTTCGTCGGCCGCGCGCCCGCGGAAGCCGTAGCGGACGCAGCGCGAGCGCGATCAGCGTGCCGAGCGCCGTCGCGACGATGCTCGCGAGCAGCGCGATCTGCAGCGAGAGGACGATCGAGCTGCGGATCCCGGGCACGGCGTCCCAGTGGAGCCAGTTGTCCCAGGTGAAGCCCGTGCCAGGTGTAGTTGAACTTGCCCGGCGGGTTGTTGAACGAGAAGACGATCACGACCGCGATCGGCAGCAGCAGGTAGGCGAAGAAGAGGATCGAGTAGGCGGTGAGGACGTGGCGCTTGACGAACGCCCACGCCGTCGCGAGCGGCGTCGCGCCGCGCGCGTTCGACCGCGACCGCGCTCATGCCGCCGTCCCCGTCAGCTGCTCCGTGCCGACCAGACGGGCGTAGAGGAAGACGAGCGACCAGGATCCCGGCCATCAGGATGAACGACATCGCCGCCGCGGCCGGGTAGTCGGTCAGCTCGAGGAACTTCGACTGGATCACGTTCCCGATCATGTGATTGCTGCGGCGACCCGAGCAGCTGGGCGTTGATGAAGTCGCCCGCGGCCGGGATGAACGTGAGCAGCGTCCCCGCGACGACGCCCGGGCAGCGAGAGCGGCAGCGTCACCCGCAGGAACGCCTGCAGCTTGCTGGCGTAGAGATCCTCGGCCGCCTCGATCAGCCGCGCGTCGATCTGCTCGAGCGAGACGTACAGCGGCAGCGCCATGAAGGGCAGGAAGTTGTAGGTGATGCCCGCGACGACGGCGGTCGAGGTCGCGAGCAGCCGCCCGCTCGGCCCGAGCACGTGCAGGCGTCTGGAGCGTGTTCACGACGAAGCCGTTGTCGGAGAGGATCGTCTCCCAGGCGAGCGTCCGGATCAGGTACGTGACGAAGAACGGCGCGACGATGAACAGCAGCAGCAGGTTCTTCCAGCGGCCGCCGCGGAACGCGATCCAGTACGCGACCGGGTAGCTGATCACGAGCGCGAGCAGCCGTCGCGATCCCCGCGTACTCGAGCGAGCGGATGAACTGGCGCGTGGTAGTTCGTGATCGCGTCCCAGTAGTTGCTCCACGCCCAGGTGAAGGCGTAGCCGAAGTCGATGTTGCCCGACTCCAGCGACTGGTACGCGAGGAAGCCGAGCGGCACGACGGAAGAACACCGCCAGGAAGAGCACGCCCGGGCGCGAGCAGCAGATACGGGCGTCAGCCCCTCGGTGGCGGTGGAAGAAGCTCACTCGTCGCCGTCAGCCCGAGATCAGGTTCTGCCACTGCTCGAGGTACTTCTGGTTGTTGAGCGCCTTGCTGTCGAAGATGTGGACGCTGTCGAGCATCTTCTGCGGTCGGGAAGATGAGCGGGTTCGTTCGCGACCGCCGGGTCGATACTTCTTCGCCGCCTCGCCGGCGCCCTTCACCGGCGGGATGTAGTAGATGCCCGTGATGTTCCGCTTCGGGTCGCCGGCCTCCATCAGGCCCTGGACCTTCGGGTCGTAGACGTAGTTCATGTAGACCGACGCGGTGTAGACGTTGCCGCCCGTTCGGGATCAGCATGTTGTCCGTCCAGATCGCCCCGCCGGCCTCGGGCACGTTCCAGTGGATGTGCTTGTTCGCCGAGCTGCGCGATGTCGCCCGACCACGACATCGCCGCCGAGAGGTCGCCGCTGCGCGAGCGATCGGCGCGTAGTCGTTGCCGGTGAACTGGCGGATCTGCCTGTTGTCGACCGCCTTCTTGATCCGGTTGTAGCGCGCGCGTTGAACGTCTTGTCGGTGACCTTCGTCGGGATCGTCGCCGTTCGAGAGCATCACGAGCGTCAGCGCGTCGCCCATCGAGTTGAGGACGGTGATCTTGCCCTTCAGCTTCGGGTCCTCGAGCAGGTCGTCGATCGACGAGCACCGGGTCGGTGAGCGTGTCGTTGTAGGCGATGCCGGTCATGCCCGACTGCCACGGCAGCGATGTAGTCGCGGTTCGGGTCGAAGTTCGGGTGCTTCTGGACGTCGACGAGGTTCTTGATGTTCGGGATCGCCGACTTGTCGAGCTTCTCCGCCCAGCCCTTCTTGATCATCAGCGCGAGGTAGCGCGTCGTTGTCGGTCAGGACGATGATGTCGCGGTCGATCGACTGGCCGCTGCGAGAGCGGGCCCTGGATCTTCCCGAAGAACGACGCGTTGTCGTTGATGTCCTCGACGTAGTCGACCGTGCACGCCGTACTTCTTCGTGAACTGCGTCGAGCGACGGGTACGCTGTCGTCTTCTCGTTCGTAGTCGATGTAGAGCGTCCAGTTCGAGAAGTCGAGCGTCTTCGCGAGCTGCTGGCTCGACGCTGGTCGTGCCGCCGCCGCCTTCGACCCGCTGCCGCCGCAGGCCGCGAGGAGGCCGGGAATCGTGAGCGCGGCTCCGCGCGCAGCGCCGCGCGCGAGCAGCTGCGCCTGGTCGAGCTGATCGGTCATTCGGCTCTCCTCCGTTGGGTCGACGACGAACGTGGAGTCGGGGCTCCAGCTGAGAGTCAGTCGCCGCCCGGCGTCGGCGGACGCCGCCCGGGTCGGCTGTTCTGGACGTAGACGCTGATCGTTGCCGGCGCGCGGTCTCGACGACGTACTGCGTCGCGACGCCGACGTAGGCGGCTCCTCGAGCAGGCGGCCGGTCGAGGCGGTTCTCCTCGCCGTGCGCCGAGGCGGATCTTCTCCGGGCGGACGCCGACTGCGACGTTGCCGGTGCGGCCGTGCAGCGCGTCGCGCGGCACGCGCACCTCGTCGCCCGTCGTCGAGCCGGACGCGTCCGGCGCCGGCGACGGTGCCGCGGAGCAGGTTCGAGATGCCGAGGAAGCCGGCGACGAACGCGGTCTGCGGCCGCTCGTAGAGGCTCGTCCGGCGCGCCGAGCTGCTCGATCCTGCCCGGCGTTCATGACCGCGATCCGGTCGGCCATCGTCATCGCCTCCTCCTGGTCGTGCGTGACGTGGATGAACGTGATGCCGACGTCGTGCTGGATGCGCCTTCAGCTCGAGCTGCATCTGCTTGCGCAGCTTCAGGTCGAGCGCGCCGAGCGGCTCGTCGAGCAGGAGCACGCGCGGCTTGTTGACGAGCGCCCGCGCGAGCGCGACGCGCTGCTGCTGGCCGCCGGAGAGCTGCCGCGGCTTGCGCTTCTCGTAGCCCGCGAGGCTCGACGAGCTCGAGCATCTCGAGCGACCTGCGCCGCGACGTCGCTCGCCGCGCACGCCCGCGGCGGCGCAGGCCGAAGGCGACGTTCTCGAAGATGCGTCAGGTGCGGGAAGAGCGCGTAGCTCTGGAAGACCGTGTTGACGTCGCGCTTGTACGGCGGCATGCCGGTGACCGTCGCGTCGCCGAGGTAGATCGTCCCGTCGGTCGGCTCCTCGAAGCCGCCGATCATGCGCAGCGTCGTCGTCTTGCCGCAGCCCGACGGGCCGAGCAGCGCGAAGAAGCTGCCGCGCTCGATCTCGAGCGAGAGGTCGTCGACGGCCGACGACGTCGTCGAAGCTGCTTCGTCACGTGCGTCGAGCCGGACGTCGGCACCGACTCGGCGGCCGCTCGGCGATTCCTCGAGGCCGCTCCGCTCGACGGCCATCAGCCGACCCGCACCCGCGTCGCCGTTCTCGACGCGCGCTCCCCAGTCGTAGAGCTGCTTCCAGAGCTCCAGGTAGAGGAAGCTCTCGGTCGAGACGACGCCGTCGAGCGCGCGGATCCGGTTCGTCACGCTCGAGCAGCTGCGCGGCGGTCGGCGCAGACGAGCTCGACGAGGATGTCGAACTGGCCCGCCGTGACGACGACGTAGTCGCGCCTCGTCCCACTTCGCGATCGCGTCCGCGACGGGCTCCGGCGCGCCCCGTCGTCCGGATCCCGACCATCGCCTGAGCCTCGAAGCCGAGGCCGAGCGGGTTCGTGACGCCGGTGACCTGGAGGATGTTGTCGTCGCAGAGCCGCTGGTAACGGCGCGCGGATCGTCGCCTCGGAGACGCCGACCGTCCGCCGCGATCCGGCGGAACGACTCGCGCCCGTTCTGCTGGAGCGCCTCGATCAGCCGCTGGTCGACCCGGTCGAGGTTCGGGCAGCGGGCTGACCGCGACCGCCGCCGCCGCTCGCGCTGGGCTCCAGGTCTGCGCAATGCGAGGCGGTTGCTACCACTCGGGCCTCGCACCGGGTCAACTGAGAACCGCCTGAGCGCGCGAATGCGAGGCCGAAGGCATGTCCCGGGGCCAGACCCCGGGGCGTGTCCACAGCGGCCATCTGGTGTGGGCGCGAGTGATCTAACGCGGGGTCAGACCCACGCCCCGCCCGAGACCGACGTGCTCGAAAGCCATGTCCCGGGGTCGGGACCCGGGTCGCGCCCAAAACGGACGCGCCGATCAACTGTCGTGTGGCTCACGCGTGGGGAGCCAGCCTGGGTTCCCCGTCGCTCCTAGTCGATCTTCGCCATCACGTGCTTGATCTGCGTGTAGTCCTCGAGCGAGTACGCGCGCAGAGTCCTTGCCGTAGCCCGACTGCTTGTAGCCGCCGTGCGGCATCTCCGAGACGAGCGGGATGTGGTCGTTGATCCAGACCGTCCCGAACTGCAGCTGCGCGCGCCGCGTTCAGCGCCCGGCCCACGTCGCGCGTCCAGACCGAGGCGGCGAGGCCGTAGCTGACGTCGTTCGCCCAGCGCGATCGCCTGGTCGTCGTCGGCGAAGCGCTGGACGGTCACGACCGGCCCGAACACCTCGCGCTGGACGATCTCGTCGTCCTGGCCGACGTCGGTGACCACGGTCGGCTTGACGAAGAAGCCGCGGTCGCCGTTCGTGCCGCCGCCGGTGAGCACCTTCGCGCCCTTCGGCGCGGTCGAGGAAGCCGAGCACGCGCTCCTGCTGCGCCTTCGAGATCACCGGGCCCATCTCGATCTCGTCGCCCTCGGCCGGGTCGCCGACGTGCAGCGACTCGACCGGCGGCACGAGCTCCTCGAGCAGCTTGTCGTAGATCTTCGGCCCGGCGACCACGCGCGAGGCGGCGGTGCAGTCCTGGCCCGAGTTCCAGTAGCCGGCGATCTTGATCCCCTCGGCGACCGCGGCCGGGTCGGCGTCGTCGAAGACGAGCACCGGCGCCTTGCCGCCGAGCTCGAGGTGGACGCGCTTGAGCGTGTCCGCGGCCGTGCGCGCGATCTCCTTGCCGGTCTCGACGTCGCCGGTGAGCGAGACCAGGCGCGACGTCGGGGTGGCGGACGATCCGCCGCGCCGACCGGCTCGCCGTCGCCGGTGATCGACGTTCAGCACGCCCGGCGGGAGGATCGTCCTGCGGCGAGCTCGGCGAAGCGGAGCAGTCGAGAGCGGCGTCTGCTCGGACGGCTTCAGGACCTGGACGTTGCCGGCGGCGAGCGCCGGGCCGAGCTTCCAGACCGCCATCATCAGCGGGTAGTTCCACGGCGCGATCCCGCCGACGATCCCGAGCGGCTCGCGCCGGATCATCGAGGTGTAGCCGCGCATGTACTCGCCGGCCGACTTGCCCTCGAGCACGCGCGCCGCGCCGGCGAAGAAGCGGAGGTTGTCCGCGCGAGACCGGCATCTCGTCGCGCGCGTACGCCGAGCGGCTTGCCGACGTTCTGCGACTCGAGCTCGGCGAGCTCCTCGGCGTTCGTCGTCGATCGACGTCGGCGAGCTTCAGCAGCAGCCTCGGCGCGCTCGCCCGGCGTCGTCTCGAGCCACTCCGGGCAGCGCCGCGCTGGCCGCCTCGACGGCGCGGTCGACGTCGGCCGGCGTCCCGCTGCGGCACCTCGGCGATCGTCTCGCCCGTCGCGGGGTTCAGCACCTCCATCGTGCCGCCCTCGACCGCGTCCACCCACTCGCCGCCGACGAAGTTCTTGTGCTGCGTAACGGTCACACCCATCGGAATGCCTCCCGGTCGACTCGCGGCTCAGCCTAACGCCTAGCGGCTGCACTGCAGCAGCGCCCGGCCGCTCGGCGTCAGTCGCTGCGCGATCACGACCGGGATCACGCGCCAGCACGATCACGAACGAACGACGACCACGTTCACGACGGGCTGCTCGTCGGCCGGAGCCGGATGTTGCCGAAGATCCAGATCGGCAGCGTGTTCTGCGCGCCGGCGGTGAACGATCGTCACGATCACCTCGTCGAACGAGAGCGCGAAGGCGAGCAGCGCCCGCCGAGATGAGCGCGCGTCGAGATCAGCGGGCAGCGTGACGTAGCGGAAGGTCTGCCAGCCGTCGGCGCCGAGGTCCATCGAGGCCTCGATCGAGCGACGTCGACATGCGCCGCAGGCGCGCGAGCGACGTTGTTGTAGACGATCGACGACGCAGAACGTCGCGTGCCCGATGACGATCGTCCAGAGGCCGAAGTCGATGCCCCGAACGTGTAGTAGCGAGTTCGGAGCGCCATGCCGGTGATGATCCCCGGCAGCGCGATCGGGAGCACGAGCAGGAACGAGATCGACGTCGCGCCCGAAGAACTGGAAGCGCGAGACCGCGAGCGCGGCCAGCGTCGCCGAGCACCAGCGCGATCGCCGGTCGCGCGCGAGCGCCGCCTTCAGCGAGAGCCAGCAGCGCTCGCCGCACGTCCTCGTCGTGGTCAGGCGACCGGAACCACTTCAGTCGTGCAGTCCGTGGATCGGCCAGCTCTGGATGATCGCACGCGTTGAAGGCGTAGAGCGCGATCATGATCAACGAGCGGGATGCAGAGGAACGGCGACGACGCCGCACCGGTCCAGAGCCAGAGCCCGGATGCGCGTGGCCGCGACTCGCTCCATCAGAGCGCCTCGAACGCGCCAGCCGCCGCGCCAGCGAGCAGGTAGACGCCCATCACCAGCGAGCGGCACGCGTCGCGAACGCCGCCGCGAACGGCAGGTTGCAGTCGCCGTGACGTTGTCGGTAGATCGACGTTGCCGATGAAGCTGGCCGGCGCCGCCGACGAGCGTCGGCGTGATGTAGTCGCCGAGCGTCAGCGAGAAGGTGAAGATCGAGCCGGCCACGACGCCCGGGCAACGCGAGCGGCAGCGATCACGCGGCGGAACGTCGCGCAGCCGCGCGCGCCGAGGTCGCGCTGAGGCCTCGATGCAGCGACGTGCGGGATCCGCTCGAGCGCCGCGTAGATCGGCAGGATCATGAACGGCAGCCAGATGTACGTGAACACGAGCCACATCGCCGTCGTTCGTGTAGCGCGATGCTGGCACCGGGAGGCCGAGCCGCTCGAGCGCCCAGTTGAGCGCGCCCGTCGCTCGCGAGGATCAGCCGCCACGCGTAGATCCGCGACGAGGTAGCTCGACCACAGCGGCAGCAGCACGAGCACGAACAGCACCGTCCGCAGCGCGCGGCGACGCGAGCCGGGCCATGAAGTAGGCGAACGGGAAGGCGAGCACCGCGTCGGTCGACCGTCACCAGCCGCGGCCATGCCGATCGTGCGCCAGGCGATCGCGCGGTAGACGGGCTCGTCGAAGATCGTCGCGGAAGTTGTCGAGGTTCCAGTCGTGGACGACCTCGCCGGTGAACGGGTCGACGCGTCCAGAACGCCGAGACGAACAGCACGACGAGCGCGCGCGAGGTAGCACGACCACGAAGCCACCCAGCCGGGCGGCGCGAGCAGCGCCGCCGCGCTGCAGCCACGGCTGGCGCCAGAACGCGGCGAGAGCCGGCGGCGGGCCGCCGCAGGAGCGGCCCGCCTCGTCGGCCGACGGTCACGGCGCTAGCCCGTGATCTCCGTCCAGGCCTGCTGCCACTGCGTTGTAGTCCATGCAGTCCTTCTTGCCGTTGCCGCAGTCGGCGATCGGCGTCTTCCAGAACTTGATCGTGTCGTAAGTACGAGCCGGGCGCGTTCGGCGTGGTACTGCGCGCACGAGCCCTTGGCTGAGCTGGTCCATGATACGCGCAGGCCTGCGTGTTCGACCGGCGTCTCGCCGAAGTAGATCGCCTGCTGCGCCTGCACCTTCGGGCGTCGAGATGTACTTCATCCACAGGTAGGCGCAGTTCGGGTGCTTGCGCCTTCGACGACAGCATCCACGTGTCGGCCCAGCCGGTCGCGCCCTCCTTCGGGATGATCTCCTCGACCGGCACCTTCGCCGCCTGCGAGCGTGTTCGTCTGGTACGGCCACGACGGCGCCGATCGTGGCGTCGCCGTTCTTGAACAGGTCTGATCTCGTCGCGAGGCGAGCCCCAGTACTTCTTGACGAGCGGCCGCTGCTGCTTGAGCAGGTTCGACCGCCGCGTCGAACTGCGTCTTCGTTCAGCTCGTACGGGTCCGTGATCCCGAGCGTCGGGCTTCGTCTTCATGAGGTAGAGCGCCGCGTCGGCGATCTGGATCGGGTTGTTCGGGATCGTGATCTTGCCCTTGAACTTCGGGCTGTAGAGCGCGCGCCAGCTCGTCGGCGCCGGCTTCACCTTCTGCGTGTTGTAGAGCAGCGTGTTCGGGCCCCACTGCAGCGAGATCGCCGTAGTGCTTGCCGTCGACCGTGTTGTGTCGGCGGGCGACTTGAAGTCGTCTGAAGAACTGCTTCGCAGTCTCGGGATCTGGTCGACGTTCGACCGGCTGCGACGTCGCCGCCGTAGATCAGGCGCAGGCTCGCGTCGCCGGAGGCCGAGACCATGTCGTACTGGCCGCCGCCGCCGAGCGCATCAGCGTGACCATCTCGTCCGACGAGCCGGCGTACTTCGCGTCAGACCTTGCAGCCGCGTCTGCTTCTCGAACGGCTTCGACCCACTGTCGCGCTCGAGTGCAGCCCTCCCACGCGATCAGCGTGAGCTTGCTCGCCTTGCCGATCGCCTGTCGAGGCTCGGTCCTGCGCCGTCGACTCGACGCTGCGCTGCCGCTGCCGCCGCCGCAGCCGCCGCAGCTGCCGCGACGACCGCCAACGCCGCGACCAGAAGCCACGCCGCGACCAGCCGACGACCCGCCTGTGCTGCCTTCTCATGCGTCTCTCCTTCCGTTGCCCCCTGGTTGTCGATCTCGAGCTGTGTGCTCTGGGCGCCACTCGAGGATGACCGCGCTGCCCTTGGCGTCGAGCGCCTGGGCCGAAGAGGTCTCGAGGTTCTGCCGGACGACCTGCAGCTCGCCGCCGCGGTCGAGCTCGACCACGAAGCGGGTCACCATGCCGGCGTAGACGACGTCGCGGATCCGGCCCGCTCGGCGTGCATCCCGCTCGCCGGGTCGAGCCCGTGTCGCTCATGCGGATCTTCTCCGGCCGGATCGTGAAGCGCCGGCCCGTCGCGCTCGAGCACGTTCGAGACGCCGACGAAGCCCGCGACGAAGACGGTCTGCGGCCGCTCGTAGACCTCGGCCGGCGCGCCGATCTGCTCGATGCGCCCGTGGTTGAAGACGGCGAGGCGGTCGCTCATCGTCAGCGCCTCGTCCTGGTCGTGCGTGACGTAGACGAACGTGATGCCGAGGTCGCTGCTGCAGGCTCTTGAGGAAGAGCTGCATCTCCTGGCGCAGCTTCAGGTCGAGCGCGCCGAGCGGCTCGTCGAGCAGCAGCACCTGCGGGCCGGTTGACGAGCGCGCGCGCGAGCGCGACGCGCTGCCGCTGGCCGCCGGAGAGCTGGACCGGCTTGCGCTTGCCGACGTCCGGCAGGCGCACCGCGCTCGAGCACCTCCTCGACGCGCGGCCTCGCGCTCGCGTCGCGCGACGCCCTTCACACGCAGGCCGTAGGCGACGTTCTCGGCGACCGTCATGTGCGGGAAGAGCGCGTAGTCCTGGAAGACGGTGTTGACGTCGCGCGCGTACGGCGGCACGTCGCGAGACGTCGCGGCCGGCGAGCTCGACCGCGCCCGCGTCGGGCCGCTCGAAGCCGGCGATCAGGCGCAGCGTCGTCGTCTTGCCCGAGCCGGACGGCCCGAGCAGCGTGAAGAACTCGCCGCTCGGCGATCTCGAGGTCGACGCCGTCGACCGCGACGACACGTCGCCGTAGGCCTTGCGCAACCCGCGCAACCGCACCGCGGGAGGACTCAGGGGATTCGAGCGGCCGCGCCTCGATCTCGTTCCTGCACTGACACCGGAGCCGGCGATTATCTCCCGTTTGCCGGGATCGAGCAGGATTGGGGCTCGCCCTCGCAGCAGCCGAGCTTGAACGCGCAGCGCGGGCACTGCCAGGTCTGGTGGCGCCAGTCCATTGGCCGCGCCGCAGCGAGGCATCGCTCAGCGCGCGCTGCTGCCTCCACGCTCGCGACGCTAAGCCGAGCGCGGACGCCGAGTCCTGCGTGGCCGTGGAAGGTCTCGCTCCTGACTGGCGCGGGCCTGGCCGACGAGTCTTCGTCGCTCGGCGAGTCGCTCACCGCGCTGGACGACGCGCCTCGGCGTGACTGACCGGCTTGGACGTCGGCGTCGCGGAAGATCTCGGACTCGACCTTGCGCGCCAGGGTGACGTCGTCGGGCTGCGCCCTAGCCCGCTGCCGGCGCGCGACCCCGGCGAGACGCTTGATCGCGCCCTTGCGGCGGGCTTGTGCCGTTGTCCGGGGTCGAAGAAGTACGCAAGCGCGGCTAGCGCGCAGCGCAGGTCATCGGTCAGGCGAAGCGCTAGGCGACGCACCTCAGTCGCCCCAGTCGAAGTCGCGCGACTGGCTCCAGAGGCCTTCCTTCTCGGCCTCCGACTCGTCGAGTCGGTCGGCCAGGCGATCGCGGCGCGCTCTGGGTGATGGCCGGCTCCTCGCCGTCCATCGTCTCCTCGATGCGAGCCTGCTCCTCGGTCTTGAAGAGCGGGTGGTTCTCGAACGGATCCTCGGACTTGTAACGGTCGATCGGCAGCTCGCCTCGAGCCCGAGTTCTTCTGCTTCAGCTCGAGATGGTCTTGGATGACTTGCGCAAACAGCGAAGATGTCTCCACCGGCAAAACTCCTCCCGTGGTTCGTGGGGCAGACGCGCCGGATTCTAACGACTGCGGCAGAGCAAGCAGCCGCTACTAGGCCTGGCGGGCGCGCGGACCGCGCGCTCACGACCGCGGTTCTTGCCGGCGCGCTTGGCCTCGCAGACAGCGCGCCGTCGGCAGCCGCCGACCAGGGCCTCGCCAACGGCCGCTTCGGGGAAGGCGGCGACGCCGAGGCTGACGGTCACCTGGATCGCGCGTGCCGTCCGGCGAGAGGATCGCGCGCTCCTCGAACGCGCGGCGCGCGCGCTCGGCGAGGCGGGCGGCGCCGTCGAGGTCGGTCCCGGGCAGGACGATCGCGAACTCCTCGCCGCCCCAGCGGGCGGGGACGTCGATCTCGCGCACGCACTCGCGCAGCGTCTCGGCGAACTCGACCAGCACCGCCGTCGCCGACCGGGTGGCCGAAGCGGTCGTTGATCGACTTGAAGCTGTCGAGGTCGGCGAGCACGAAGGCAACCGAACCGCCGAAGCGCTCGGCGCGCATCAGCTCGCCCGCGAGCGCCTCCTCGCAGTGGCGGCGGTTGGCGAGGCCGGTGAGCATGTCGACGAGGGCCTGGCGGGCCACGATCCGGTGGAGCCGCGCGTTCTTCGAGCGCGATCGCCGCGTGGGCCACGAGCGACGCGGCCGTGCGCCGCTGCTCGACCGTGAAGCCGCGGCCCGAGATGCGTGAGCGTGCCGAAGCTCTGGCGGCCGGCGGCGAGCGGGAGCTCGAAGCGCTCTCGCCGCGCTCCGAGAGCGTTCCCGTCTGGACGATCTCGCCGCCGAGGCCGACGACGATGCCCGCCGGTCGCGCCGGTCGCCTCGACCACCGTCTCGACGATCACGCGCAGGAGCTGGTCGACGTCGTGCGTCGCGGCGAGCGCCTCGCCGAAGCGGACGGTCGCCTCGCGCAGGCGCGCGCTCGGCCTCCGAGCTCCGCGATGCCGCGCCTCGAGCTGGTCGGCCATCTCGTTGAACGCGAGTGCCGAGGCGGGCGAACTCGTCGCGCCCACGGACCTCGACACGGCGGTCGAGCCGCCCCCTGGCGATCGCGTTGGCGGCGATCGCGCCGAGGCCGCCCGAGGGAGTCGACGATCGAGCGGCCGACGACGTAGGCGACCAGGGCGATGCAGGGCGAGCGGAGCCGAGGAGGCCGATCGAGAGGCGGCGTGTCGGCCGGCGCGACTGCGTCGTCGATCTTCGCCTGCGGCGAGAGCAGCGCGAGCGCGCCGTCGGAGTCGCACCTGCGCGTGCGGCCGGCCGCGAGGGTCCGGTAGCTGATCGCCGCCGACGTCGAGGGTCGCGGCGCGCGCCGGGCGTCGCGAGCCTGAGCGCCGCGACAGGTCGGACGGGCCTGCCGCGATTCGGCCGCTCGTCGAGCGACGACGAGCATGTCGCTGCGGGTAGAGCCCGGCGCGGTTGCCGAGGCGGGTGAGCGAGCGCGAACGTCAACGGGCACGCCGGAGACGAGCGGTGCCGAGCAGGCCGCTGCCGAGCCTGACGACCTGCGACGCCGCGAGGTCGGGCGCGATCGTCCTCGCAGGGCCGAGCGTCAGCGTCGGACGTCTCGAGCCGCACGCCGGGACTGACCGCGAGCTGGCTGCCGTAGCTGCCGGCGGTCGTGCCGCTGGAGCGCCGTGCTGGAAGTCGGGGTCGGAGGCGAGCGCGATGGCGCGCGCCGATCCGCCTGCGGAGAGCTCGTCCTTGTACGCCCGCGAGAACAGCGCGGAGACCCGGCCTCGAGGCGCACGTCGACCTTCTGCGTCTCGCGCTCCGGCTCGAGCGACGCGTGCAGCGCCCCATCCGGCCGCACCGAGTGGGAGCAGCGAGACCAGCGAGGAAATACGCGACAAGTTTGAGCTTGAAGCTCATGTACTCTACAATTTAGGTAGATCCGCCAGTTAATGGCCGATACCACGACTACAGTGCATCGGCAGATTCGAGGGGAAGGTGTGAGCAGAAGCATTGCAATCATTGCGGTGGCCGCAGCTCACCGGGAGCGGCGCATCGGCCGCTGCGGTCACGCTGCCGCACGCTCGTACGTCTCGGGCACGACGACGCCTCCTGCGGCCCTCGCCTTCGGCTCGCCGCTGGCGGCGCGCGACACCGTCGTGCGCGCCACGCCGCTCGCCGTCCGTCACGCCAAGCGCGCCGTCCGCAGCGCCACATCAGTCGCCCGAGTGTCGTCGGTGACCACGTGCGGCCGCCGGCGGCTCGCCCGGTGACCGGCCGCACGAGCGGCTCGGCTCGTGCCGCGTGGCGGAACCTCCGCAGGCCCGGTCGACACGAGCCCCGTCCCCGCGCCCGCCCGCGCCGCCACCTCCGCCGCCTCCGCCTCCCCGCTCCGCCTCTCGCCGCCTCCGCCTCCCCACCGCGCCTCCGCCGGTCGCACCGCCTCCGCCTCCCCCACCGCCGCCGCCGGTCGCACCGCCCCCGCCACCTCCGCCTCCAGCGGCCAACACCACCGCCGCCTCCGTCCCCGCACGGCCAAGCCACCACCGCCGCCGCCTCCGGGCGCCGGGACCAGAACGGGCAGGGCACGGGCTCGAAGAGCGGCAAGGTGCGACGACCGGAACCGCAACCAGGGCGACCGTGACCACAACCAGGGCAGGCGACGACCAGGCACGACCGCGACCACAGCCACGGGCTCGAACGGCGGTTGGGGCAGCGCACGACGCACGGGCACGACGAGGACGACGACCACGGAAGCTCGCAGGCACCTGGGTAGCCAGGGCAAGCAGCGGCGACAAGTGGCAGCGACGGCGAGCGGCAGACGACCACGGCAGGGTCACGGGCCGAAGCGCTAGGCTCCCGCGCGTGGCCGGCTATCGCGCCTTCCGTCGAACAGGCACCGATCGGTCTCGCCGCTGACGGCCTGGGACATCTGGCGGCGGATTCCCGAAGCAGCACCGGCGCGCGATCCGTCCGCCAGGCGCGCAAGTACGGGCCGATCGTCGCGGCGAAGCTGATGGAACAGCACAGCGCACCGCCGGCGCCACCTTAGATCGGGCTCAAGCGCCTCCCGCACGATCCGGTCCTGCTCCTTCAGGTGCGCGGTCGGATAGCCCTCGGAGGGGCTCGCTCGCCAGGGGCGGCCGACGTAGCGCAGCCGCACGCCCGCGCGGCAGCGACTCCTCGAGCCGGTGCCGGATCGCCCGCCAGGCGCCCATGTTCTGCGGCTCCTCCTGCGCCCAGACGACTTCCTCGAGCTGCGGGTACGAGCGCACGAGCGGCGCCGTGCGCGTCGACCGGGAACGGATAGAGCTGCTCGATCCGGCCGACCGCGACGGCCTCGCCTCGCTCGCGCAGCTCGTGGCCGACGAGGTCGTAGTAGACCTTCCCCGAGCAGAGCACGAGCCGCCGCACCTCGGTCGGCGCCGACGCTCGGGTCGCCGAGCACCGGCCGGAACGCGCCCTCGGACAGCTCGGCCAGCGTCGACGCCGCCTGCTTCAGCCGCAGCAGGCCCTTCGGCGTCATCACGACGAGCGGGCGCGCGCTCGGGTCGAGCGCCTGGCGGCGCAGCAGGTGGAAGTACTGCGCGGCGGTCGTGCAGTTCGCGATGCGGATGTTCTCCTGCGCGGCGAGCTGGAGGAACCGCTCCAGCCGCGCGCTCGAGTGCTCCGGGCCGTTGCCCTCGTAGCCGTGCGGGAGCAGCAGCGTCAGCCGCGAGGTCTGGCCCCACTTCGAGAGGCCCGGAGACGATGAACTGGTCGATCGCCACCTGCGCGCCGTTGACGAAGTCGCCGAACTGCGCCTCCCAGGCGACGAGCGCCTCCGGCGCGGCGACCGAGTAGCCGTACTCGAAGCCGAGGCAGGCGTACTCCGGAGAGCGGCGAGTTGTGGACCTCGAACGACGCGGTCGCCTCGCGCCAGGTTCTGCATCGGCGCGTAGGCCTCGGCCGTTCTCGGCGTCGTGGAGGACGAGGTGGCGGTGCGAGAACGTGCCGCGCTCGGTGTCCTGGCCGGTCAGGCGGACCGGGATGCCCTCGACGAGCAGGCTCGCGAAGGCGAGCTCCTCGGCCTGGCCCCAGTCGATGCCGCCCTGGTCGAGCGCGCCGCGCCGGCGCTCGAGCTGCTTGCGCGAGCTTCGGGTTGACGGTGAAGCCCTCGGGCACGCGCGAGCAGCTCGTCGTTCAGCGCGCGCAGGCGGTCGCCGGCGACGGCCGTCACGACCTCCGGCACTCGGTCGAGGCCGGGATGCGGCCCTCGTAGGCGACCGCCGGCACGCCCTGGCCGAAGGTCGTCTTCAGCCGCTCGTGCGCCTCCTTCAGCCGTCGTCGTCGACGCGCGGCGTCGAGCGCGTCCGCGTCCTCCTGCGTGACGACGCCCTCCTCGAGCGAGCTGCTCGCGCGTACTGCTCGCGCACGCTCGGCTGTTGCTCGATCCGCGCCGCCATCAGCGGCTGCGTGTAGGCCGCCTCGTCCTGCTCGTTGTGGCCGTGGCGGCGGTAGCCGACGAGGTCGATCACGACGTCGGTGCAGAAGCGGCGGCGGAACGCCATCGCCAGCCGGACCGCCGAGAGCGACGCCTCGGGGTCGTCGGCGTTGACGTGGATGATCGGGAGGTCGAAGCCCTTCGCGAGGTCGCTCGAGTAGCGGGTCGAGCGCGCCGTCGGCCGGCTCGGTCGTGAAGCCGATCTGGTTGTTCGCGATCAGGTGGAGCGTGCCGCCCGTCGAGTAGCCGTCGAGGTCGGCGAGGTTGAGCGTCTCGGCGACGACGCCCTGCGCCGGGAACGCCGCGTCGCCGTGGATCTGGATCGGCAGCGCGACCGACGGAGTCGTGCGTAGCCCGGCGCGGGTCGAGCGGTCGGTCTGCTCGGCGCGCGTGCGGCCCTCGACGACCGGGTCGACCGCCTCGAGGTGGCTCGGGTTCGAGGCGAGCGTGACGCGTGATCTCGCCGGACGGCGTCGTGCGCGTGCCCTCGGCGCCGAGGTGGTACTTGACGTCGCCGGTGCCGCCCTCGGGGTCGGCGGCGACGGCCTCGAGCGTCCGCTCGCCCTCGAACTCGCGCAGGATCGTCTCGTACGGCCGGCCGAGCACGTGCGCGAGGACGTTCAGCCGGCCGCGGTGCGCCATGCCCGAGCACGACCTCGTGGCGCGCCCTCCTCGGCGGCGAGCCCGATCGCCTCGTCCAGCATCGGGACCATCACGTCGAGCCCCTCGATCGAGAACTGCTTCTGGCCGAGGAACGCGCGGCGCAGGTAGCGCTCGAAGCCCTCGACCTCGGTCAGGCGCTCGAGCAGGCGGCGCTTCTCGTCCGCGGTCGAGCGGCTGGCGGTAGCGGCCGCGACTCGATCGCCGTCCGCAGCCAGACGCGCTGCTCGTGGTCGGAGATGTGCTCGATCTCGTAGGCGCTCGTGCCGCAGTAGATCTCGCGGAGCTGCGGGAGGACGTCGGCGAGCGTCTCGCCCGGGACGTGGACGCGCGAGGATGTCGCGCCGGGATCAGCGCGCCTGCAGCTCCGGCGTCAGCTTCGGCTCGCAGGCGCTCCGGGCTCGAGCGCCGGGTCGCCGACCGGCTCGCAGCCGAGCGGGTCGAGGCGCGCGGCGAGGTGGCCGTGCGTGCGGTACGCCTTCACGAGCGCCATCGCCGCCGCGACCGCCGCCGAGCAGGGTCTTGTCCGGCGCGGCGCGGCCGGCAGCCGCGGACGGGGCAGGCTGGCGCGGCGGGCCGAGGAGGCCGGCGGCGGCGCCGGCGCGCGGTCGGCGCACGTGGCCGTTGCCGTCCTCCTGCAGCAGCTCGACGAGGCGGGCGAGGCCGGGATGGGTCGCGACGAGCTCGCTCGCGCCGCTCTCGAACAGCGCGCGCCACTCGTCCGGCACCGCGTCGGGGTTCTCGAGGTACTGCTCGAGCAGCGCGCTCGCGTAGCCCGCGTTCAGTCCGTCGACGTCGTGCATGGTCACGTCTTTGTTGTACCAACGGGATCCCTCCCGGCGCTGGCGCGTCGCTACCTAGAAAATCGGGTTGTCGGTGATGACCGCGACCGCCATGCCGATCGACGAAGCAGACGCTGCGCCGATCGCCGACGGCGAATGCGCGCCAGCCGCTGATGCCGGCCACTCATCGCAACCGCGAGCAGCGCCAGCAGAAGCGCGCACGGGATCAGCCGCGCCGGGCCGGTAGGCGAGGCCCGATGCAGGCTGGCGAAGATCGACGAGCGACGCCAGCAGGCCGGCGACGGTCGTCGGCAGGTCCGCGTGCTGGGCTCCCGGGTTGGACGCTCACCGCCGTGCGACCGCCCGCGCGAGCCCGTGGTCCGGCAGACGCGTGCGGGCCGCGTCGCGGCCGGCGCGGGCGGCGGTCGCGCCACGGCGGCCTGCGGCTCGAGGTCCGGCAGCCTCGACGAGCAGGCGCGCAGGCTCCGGCGGCTTCGGCTCGGCCTTCACCGCCCAGTACACGACCAGGCAGAGGTAGACGATCGGGATCTTCAGGATCGACCATCATGAAGACGAACTCCCAGACCATCGCGTGAGCATACGGGATGCGGCGCCGGGTCGGCGAGGGGCGACCGGGCTCGGCCGCCCTCGCTCAGCGCGGGTTGGGTTTCGGGAACCTGGTGTTCGTGTTTGTGCCCGAGTCGCCGAGCCGCAGCCGGGGGCCACGAACAGGAACCATACGAGCACGATCACGCCCACGGCGATCGCTACCAGGACCCAGTTACGCGCCGGACCAGCTGGCACCGCTGCCGCCGTCTCCGTGAACCCAGATGTCGACCACCGGGTACTTGTGCGGGCAGTACCACGTCACGCATGCGTGGAAGCCGCCTTGCGTCCAGGCGTCCGTCGAGTAGGTTCCGACACCCCGACCGCTGCAGTGCTCGTAGACGCAGTTACCGGCGGTGTGGCCGTCGAACGTCCAGCCGAAGGCAGTGTCGGACGGCCAGCGGTCGCGCCAGAAGTACGTGATCACATTGCCCTTCCAACACCACCGGACCTGCTCGTTGTAGCGGAACACGACGAACCCGGCGAGGTTGCGCCTGACCGCGCGTGCGTAGCGCGTGCGGCACAGCCCCGGTGCGTACGCGTACGCGTCGAACGACTCCGTATACACGCCCGACTCGAGTCCGGCGTAGCCGCAGTCCACGTTCGGGTCGTAGCAGTAGGACCGATCCGGCGACTGGTATCCGGGCGACGGCACGGCGTCGGCCCCGCCCGGCAGGATCACGACCGAGAGCGCGAGACCGGCGATCATCGCCGCCAGCCCGGCTCGTCGTCCCGCGTACGTTCTTCGCTCCATCGTCCACCACCTCCCCGTCGACTCCTGCCGACGGTAGGCGTGGCCGGCGCGCACGTGTGAAACGCATCCGTGCTCGAAAGCGAAACATCGCTCAGAGGTCCTACCCCAATGCGCCGCGCCTGCCTATTGGCCCTTTGGGACACGGTCCGAAGCCCTCGCCGCCCGGCGTCTCGACACGCACGAGGTCGCCGGCGATGAGTGAGCGCGTCACCTTCGCCGGGGAGCTCCTCGCCGTTGAGCAGGTCGCGCCCGGGCGCCCGGCTCGCCTCCCCTGCGCCCGTGCGGCGCGTGCGAGGCGGCGCTCGCCGACGAGCGAGAGCCGGCAGTCCTCGAGCACGCGCAGCTCGCGCACGACGCCGTCGCCGCCGCTGTGCTCGCCGCGCCGCCGGAGCCGAGCCGCAGCTGATGGCGCTCGACGCGCAGCGGATAGGCGAGCTCGAGCGCCTCGGCCGGCGTCGAGAGCGTGTTCGACATTGCGACGTGCACGCCCGAGGGGCCGTCCGCATCCGGACAGGCGCCCTGGCCGCCGCCGACGGTCTCGTAGTAGGTGAAGCGGTCGTTGCCGAGGGTGAGGTTGTTCATCGTGCCCTGTCCCTGCGCCGGGACGGGCACGCGCCTGGCCGAAGGCGGCGAAGACGACGTCGACGATCCGGCTCGAGCGTCTCGACGTTGCCGGCGGCGACTGCGGCCGGCGGCGCGCGCGTTGACGAGCGAGCCCTCGGGCGCCGCGACCGTCGACCGGGCGAAGGCGCCGCCCGAGGCGGGCACGTCCGGGTCGGTGAGGCAGCGGACGACGAAGTAGCAGGCCGAGCGGCGTGACCGCGAGCGGGCAGTTGAGGTTCCCGTCGTGCTGCGGCGGCGGTGCCGGCGAAGTCGAGCTCGAGCTCGTCGCCGGCGATCGTGACCGCGACGCGGAGCTCGAGCTCGCCCGTCGGCGTGCCTCGAGCGACGTCGGTCGCCTCGAAGCGGCCGTCCGGCAGGCGCGCGATCGCCGGCGCGGACGCGGCGCTCCGAGTAGTCGTAGCAGCTCGTCCATCGCGCGCTCGACCGCGCTCGCGCCCGCGCCGCGCGCACGAGCTCGTCGATGCGCCGCTCGGCGAGACGGTGCGCCGCGAGCTGGGCGCGGAGGTCGCCGCGGCGCTCGTCCGGGTTGCGCATCCGGGCGACGAGCGCGTCGAGCGACGTCGTCGTCGAGCCGGGTCGGCGGGATCACGACGCCCTCCTCCGTCGAGCGCGCCGCGAGTCCGCGGGCAGGCTGCCGGGCTCCGTCGCCGCCGACGTCGGCGTGGTGCGCGCGCGTGACGGCGAAGCCGACGCGCGGTGCGCGAGACGAGCGTGATGTCCGGGCAGGTGCGTGCCGCCCGTGTACGGGTCGTTGAGGATCCAGCACGTCGTCCGGCGCCGGGTCGTGCGCCGCGCACGGCGGCGACGGCGTCGGGCATCGCGCCGAGGTGGACGGGGATGTGCTCGGCCTGCGCGATCATGCGGCCGCGCGCGTCGAAGAGCGCGGTCGAGCAGTCGCGCCGCTCCTTGATGTTCGCGGAGAAGGCCGAGCGGACGAGCACGGCGCCCATCTCCTCCGCGATCGCGCGCAGGGCGGCTGCCGATGACCTGGAGCTCGATGTTCATTCACAGCTCGCACGTTCGTCACAGCTCGTGAGCCGCAGCGTGCTACTGGTCCCATCCCTAACCCCCACCCACCCCGGGGGAATCCAGCAGGTGGCGCCGTCGAGCTCGACGCACGCGCCGGGCCCGTCGACCTCGAGCGGCTCGCGCCGCGCGGGAGCTCGAGTCGCGGGCCCGGGCGCACCTCGGCCGTCCGCACGGCCACGAGCTCGATCGCCCGGCTCGCGGTCGGCGTAGCCGTAGCGCTCCTCGTGCGCGCGGTGGAACGCTGCCGCCGAGCTCGCGCCTGCAGCGGCACCGTCAGCTCGAACGACTGGCCCGCGGTAGCGGAGGTCGGCCTCGCCCTCGGCCGGCAGCTCGCCCGCCTCCGTCGAGCGGGCAGACGTACGAGCGCACCGCGGTCGCGCCGCTCGTCGCACGCGACGAGCCCGAGCGCCGAGAGCACGCCGGCGGCCGCCGGGCACGAGCACGGTCTCGCATCCCGAGCTCCTCGGCCAGCGCGCACGCGTGCAGCGGCCCGGCGCCGCCGAAGGCGACGAGCGCGAAGTCGCGCGGGTCGTGGCCCCGCTCGACCGAGACGACGCGCAGCGCCCGCAGCATCTCGGCGTTCACGACCTCGATCGACCGTCGGCCGGGTCGATCCCGGCGAGCGCGCGCTCGGCCGCGTCGCGGTCGAGCTCGAGCCCGCCGGCGAGCCGCGCGCGGCAGCCGCCCGAGCAGGAGGTTCGCGTCGGTCACCGTCGGCCGCGTCGCCGCCGCGCCCGTAGCAGGCCGGCCCGGATCGGCGCCCGCGCTCTCGGGCCCGACGCGCAGCGCACCGCCCGCGTCGCGCCAGACGATCGAGCCGCCGCCGGCGCCGACCGTGTGCAGGTCGACCGTCGGCAGCCGCAGCGGCAAGCCCGCCGACGTCGCGCTCGCGCGTCGCGCGCCGCGCGCGCCGCCGGCGATCAGGCAGACGTCGGTCGAGGTGCCGCCCATGTCGAACGAGATCGCGTTCTCGATCGCCGGCGAGCGCGCGCGACGCGCGGCGGCGCCGACGACGCCCGCCGCCGGCCCGAGACGCAGCGCGACCGCCGGGATGCGCGGCCGCCTCGGCGAGCGTCGCGACGCCGCCGGAGGAGCGCATCACGAGCGGCTCGGGCAGCCCGCCTCGCGCAGCGCCGTCGCCGAGCGCGCTCGAGGTAGCCGCGACGACCACCGGCCCGAGGTAGGCGTCGACCGCCGTCGTCGAGGCGCGCTCGTACTCGCGGAACTCGGGCGCGACCTCGTGCGAGGCGACGACGCGCGCGCCGGGCAGCCGGCGCCGCAGCTCCTCGGCGACCGCGCGCTCGTGACGTCGGGTCGCGGAACGAGAAGAGCAGGCAGACCGCGACCGCCTCCGCGTCGATCAGTCGCGGCAGCGAGTCGAGGTCGAGCGGCTCGCAGCACGCCGTCCGGGCCGATCCGCTCGCGCACGCCGAGGCAGCGCTCGAGCGGGACGAGCGGCTCGGGATGCGCGGCGCAGAGCCGGTAGAGGTGCGCGCGGTTCTGGCGGCGCAGGTGCAGCAGGTGCTCGAAGCCCGCGGTCGCGACGAACGCCGTCCGCGCGCCCTTGCGCTCGAGCAGCGCGTTCGTCGCGACGGTCGTCCCGTGCGTGAACCGCTCGACGCGCGCGCGCGCCGACCGCCGCGCGCCGCGGCGAGCACCGACTCCTCCTGCCGCGCCGCGGTCGGCACCTTCGCCGTGCGCAGCTCGCCGTCCGTCGAGCAGCACCGCGTCGGTGAAGGTGCCGCCGACGTCCAGGCCGAGGACGGCGCATCGAGCGCGAGAGATGTCTCAAGCTGCGGCACGTTCGACCACGTGCAGATGGCGAAGCGCGTGGTCGGCCGAGCTCTCGAGCTCAGTCGGTGCGCGGGCGGCGAGCCGGTCGACCTGTGGCGCACGCTCGCTTCGCGGCGTGGCGCGATCTTCCTCAAACCGCAGGTCGTCGACGAGCGAGAGCGCGCACCGCTCGAGACCACGCGTTCCGGACGCTCCCGCGCCGGCGGGCGCTGCTACGGTCCCGCATCCGGGCGGGACGGGCAGAGGCTTCTGCCCGGATCGAGGGCGACGGGCGTCGGGGCCCGCGGACGCTGCGCTCAAGCTGGCAGAGACAGCCGCGCGCCACATGCTCCGGCCTCGACGCGGATCATACTCCGAGCTGCCACGCGGTCGGCCCGGGACGGATCCGGATCGTCAGCTGGGCCAGCTGCCGGCGCAGCGGGCCGCATGCTGCGCAGCCTGACGGTCGCTCGAGGACGTGGTCAAGACGATCTGCGCCGCGAACTGCGCCTGGTCGGCGACCGTGCGGATGACGACCGCTCGTCGAGAACCTCGGCGTCCAGGCTCCGGACGGCCGCCGCGCTTTCCGACGCCGGCCGCGATGGCCGAGGCCGGCAGGACTTCTACCGCGACGTCGTCCTCGCGGGCTAGCCGCGGCGCCTACCTGCGCTCCCGCTCGCGACCGACGTTGCCGAGGCGCGCTCGACCTCCAGGCGCTGAACGACCAGGGCTGCCGCGACGACGAAGTCGCTGCGCGTCTGCTCGCGCTCCCGGGCTGCGGCCCGTACGCGACCGCGCACGTGATGATGCTGCTCGGCCGCTACTCGCGGCTGATCCTCGACTCGTGGACGCGGCCGACGTACGCGCGCCTGCGCGGGCGCAAGGCCGCCGACCGGACGATCGAGCGGCGCTTCCGCCGCTACCGCGACTACGCCGGGCTCGCCTTCTGGCTTACCTGACCCGAGACTGGGTCGAGGACTAGAGCTGCCGCTCGTGTCGCAGGCCGCTCGGGTCGCCGCCTCTGGTAGCCGACCGTGAACCAGTGCTGGCGCTGGCTCGACGACGCCGTGCGTCCAGCGTCTCGGGGTTGACCTGGCCCTGCGTCGCCTGCCTGGATCCGGTCGTCGCCGACGGCCGCCGCCGCGTCGAGGCCGTCGGCGATGTCGTCCTGCGGTGATGCCGTCGAGGATAGCCGGTCTCGCGGCGTGGTTCGCCCAGACGCCGGCGCAAGCAGTCGGCCTGGAGCTCGGTCCGGACCGAGCCGCCCTGCGCACCGGTCTCGCCCGAGCCGCCGCTCGAGCGCCCGAGCAGGTCCTGGACGTGATGGCCGTACTCGTGCGCGAGCACGTACGCCTGGGCGAACGGTCCGCCCGTTGCGCGCCGAACCGCGATCGCGGAGCTCGTCGAAGAAGCCGAGGTCGAGGTAGACGAGCTTGTCGACGCGGGCAGTAGAACGGGCCGATCGTCCGGAGGTCGCGATCGCCGCAGGCGGTGCTCGGTCGGGCCGGTGAAGAAGACGGTCTTCGAGCTCGGCGTGTAGCGTCGGCCGGCGCGCTGGAACTCGTCCGTCCAGTAGTCCTGGATGCTGTTCACGTAGCCGACGATGCGGCAGTCGGCTCGCGCTGGTTGGCGGTCGCGCCGCTCGTGCAGTCGCGCGGACGCCGTCGGCGACTGCGCGTCGCGATCGAGCGGTCGTCGAGGTTCGACAGCGGGCCGAGCGGCCACCGCCGTTGTTCAGCAGCGTGATCAGCAGGAAGATGACGAGGCCGCCGAGCGCCGAGCCCGCCGCCGCCGACGGCGATCCCGCCTCCGGGAAGCGACATCCCACCCGGCGCCGCGGCGAGTCTTCGACCTGCGATGGGTCGAGGCGCTTCCTTCGCGAAAAGCGCACCGCTGGATTCTGTCCCGCACCGATCGCAGGCGGCTAAACGTCAGGAGTGGAGCCGACGGGGCTCGAACCCGTGACCTTCTGGCTGCCAGCCAGACGCTCTCCCAGCTGAGCTACGGCCCCTTGATCCGCGCGAATTGTAGCTGAGGCGGTCGCGGAGGCGAGCTCGACGCTCGGGACGTCGCCCCAGAGCTCTTCGAGCCGGTAGTACTCGCGCGACTCCGGCGTGAAGACGTGGAAGACGCACGTCGAGGTAGTCGGCGACGATCCAGCGCCCCTCGCGGCTCGCCGGCGACCGAGCGCGGCAGCGCGTCGCTCGTCGTGCTTGAGGCGCTCGTGCACCTCGTCCCAGATCGCCTTCGTCTGGCGCGGGTTCTGGCCCGTGGCGAGCACGAAGAAGTCCGTGTAGCTGCACACGGGCCGCATGTCGAGGATGAGGACGTCCTGCGCCAGCTTCTCCTGGGCGAGGCCGGCGATTCGGCGGGCGTGTTCGAGTGGCGTCAGGGTCTTGTCAAGTCTCTCGGGTTCGCTCGTCAGTGTAGCCACGGTAGAGGCCGGTCTCGCGCGATCGCGCCGCGACGCGCGGGCGGGACGAGCCCGTCGACCGGCTCTCCGCGCGCCGATCCGCTCGCGCACCTCGCTGGACGAGACCGGCGGCGAGGTCGAGCTCGAACGGCGACGACCCGGTCGCCGTAGCGCTCGAGGTCGGGCGGCGGATAGCCGGAGCGCGTGCCGACGGCGAGCCGCACCCAGCGCGAGCACCTCGTCGGGCTCCTTCCAGGTCCGGGAACGCGGCGCCCTCGTCGGCGCCGACGATGAAGATCGCGTCGTCCCGAAGCGGCCGTCGCGGACTGCGTCGACCGTGAAGCGCGTGGTCGTCGAGCACGACCTCGTCGGCGAGGTCGAACGCGAGCCTGGGCGAGCCGGAGACGCATCGTCGGCCGGCGCGAACACCCTCGCGATGGCCCGGGTCGCCGCCGACGAGCACGACGCAGCCGCTCGATCGGCAGCTGCTCCAGCGCGGCGCTGGGCGAGCGCGACGTGGCCGACCTGTGCGGCGGGTCGAAGACGCCGCCGAGGATCCCGCGTCACTGGAACTCGAGCACCTCGCCCTCGACCTCGACCTCGTCGCCGCGTCTTCGCGCCCGCCTCGCGGAGCGCCTGCTCCGAGCTCCTCTCGCCGGCGGGCGTGCCGTGCGACGCGGAAGCCTCGGTCGGTGCGGAAGATGCGGAAGGCGGCGCCGCGGGTCGGGCTTCGGCCGGTAGACCAGGAAACGCGGCGAGCCCGCCTTCGCGACTGCTGGCGGCGCCTCGGCCGGAGGCACAGCTCGAACGGCGCCCGGCGGAATGACGTCGACGCCCGCCGCCGGTCGCGGCCGAGAGCGCGAAGACGCGGACGACCCTCGCGTCGTCGGGCCGGAAGTCGGGAGCAATACGTAACTGAACGAAGTACAT